>Cebus_capucinus_imitator_PRJNA485217_SSR098__coassemble_1672_pt1 | contig 33816 bp, 31 predicted proteins | sample Cebus_capucinus_imitator_PRJNA485217_SSR098__metabat2_low_PE_014 | metagenome-assembled genome bin Cebus_capucinus_imitator_PRJNA485217_SSR098
CATCCGCATCTTCTCCAACGTGTCCTCCATCCGTCGATTCATCTTCCGGGGCTGACCTGACATGGCCGGAACGGAACGGAACGGAAGAGGCCGCGCGGCGGGCCGCGGCACGGTCCATGGCGTGGGCCGCGGACGCGGAAGGAACGGCGGGGGAGCGTTCGGGGCGTTGCGCGAACGCCGCGAGGCCGAGGAACGCAACGACGAGTTGGAGACAGGCTCGTTCCCGCGCGTGCGCAAACGTGATGAGGGCAAGCGCAACCTCAACGGCCCCAGCGTCAAGGCGCGGGTGACCTCCTCGCTCATGGTCGTGCTCATGTGCGCGCTGCTCGGCTTCGGCTACATGACGCAGATCAACAACACGCGTTCCACTTATGAGACGATGAGCGAGGACGAGCTGGTCCGTCTCATCAACGAGACGAGCACGCAGGCGCAGAATCTCGAACAGCGCAAGAACGAGCTCACCAGCCAGTTGTCCAGTCTCAAGGCGGCGGCAGACCAGCGCGAGCAGGCCGAGAAGATCGCCCGGCAGAACGAGGAGACCAGCGGCATCATCTCCGGCAGGTTGCCGGCGCAGGGCCAGGGCGTCGTCGTCACCATCACCAAAGGGTCCAAGCAGGACATCGACGCCTCCACTCTGTTCACACTGGTGGAGGAGCTACGCAACGCGGGTGCCGAGGTCATCTCCATCGACGACGTGCGCGTCGTGACCTCCACGTCCATCACGCAGGACGGGGACGGGGCGCTCGTCTGCGACGGGGTGACGTTGAAGGCACCGTACGCGGTGCGCGCCATCGGCAATTCAACGGACCTGCAGAACGCCGTGAACATCGCCGGCGGCATCGGCTCCCGACTCAAGGTCATGTACGGCTCGCATGTGGACGTCAAACCGTCCGACGACGTCGTCATCGACGCCGTGCGCGGCGAAACCACATATCAGTACGCCAGGAAGGTAGAATAGCGACTATGACTGAACCGATTCCCACCGCGGGCGAAACGACCATCATCGGTCTGCCCGCAATCACCATCCCCGTCACCGCCACCGGCGACCGTCCCCTCACGCAGGAGGATCTGGACACCATCGCGCGTCTGTCCGACGGCACCGCGCTGCTCATCTCCACCAGGGGCGCCGTGTCCGGATCGCGCTACCTGCTGGATGAGGACGAGGTCAGCGTGGGCCGCGACCCGCGCGCCGACATCCTGCTCGACGATTCCACGGTCTCCCGCGCGCATGCGGTGTTCCGCCGTCGTGGGGGAGCGTTCACCGTGGTGGACGCCGGCTCGCTCAACGGCACCTATGTGAACCGCCAGCGCGTGGATCAGGCCACGTTGCGCAACGGCGACGAAATCATGATCGGCAAATTCCGTCTTGTCTTCTTCACGAAATCGGCCGTCATCGCGTGAGGGTGAGTGCGGCCGTCGTGTGGTAAGTCGTCGTGTGACGGAGACCGCGCTGCATGCGACGTCGATCGCATGCAGCGCGGTCTCCGTCACACGATGGACCGGGGGAGCGGCATGAGATATTCGCCGCAAGGGGAGTTGTTCGCTGTGGGCGAAACCGACGATTGCCGATACGGATATCGGGGTTCCGTCGCATCCAAAGTGGCCGGCATCACCTACCGTCAGCTCGACTATTGGGCCCGACGCCAGATTCTCGAACCCTCAGTCACGCCGTCGCACGGCTCCGGCTCGCGGCGACTTTATTCGTTCAAGGACGTGCTCATCCTCGCCGTATCCAAACGACTGCTCGATGCGGGCGTGAACCTGCAGAACGTGACGGCCGCCATCGGCTACCTGCGCACGCGTTCCACCATGCAGTTGGAGCATGTCACCATCATGTGCGACGGCGAGCACGTGCACGACTGCACCACCAGCGAGCAGATCCTCGACCTGCTCAACAGCGGCAAGGCACTGTTCGCCGTGTCCATCGGTTCGATGTGGCACCAGATCGCATGCGCGCTGGAAGGCGAGGACCGTGTGGATCTGAGTCCCGTCTCGGAGACTTCGGGGGTTCCGTTCGCCGCCGCGTCGGACGATCGGGTTGCCATCTCGGAAGATGAAGATGCGGAGGCCGTGGACGAATCGTCCGTCACGATCATCGAGGGAGGAACGGCATGACGCTGGACATGGCTCCGGCCGTACTGTGGTGCATCGGCGTGGTGTGCTCCTGCAATGTGACGCTGCTGTGCGTGCTGCGGGGGAGACTGATGCGCGGATATTCGTCCGAGGTGAGGATACGCCCGGTCAGCTGGAACGTGTTGGCCGCGCACGTAGCTTCGCTGATATTCGGCATCACGCCGTACCTCATCTATGTGTGGTATGCGGACACCGGCGAGTTCACGCCGAAGGTCCGTGACTTCTACGCGCGTGTCGGCTGGCCGTCCGCCGCCGTGGCCATCGCGCTCATCCTCATGCAGATCATGTGCATGTATCTCCAGGCGCGCAGGGCCATGTTCAGTGAGATGGACGAGCGTCTGTCCAGAAAACGTCCGCGCTCGTACTGAACTCCCACCGGCGAACGTGGTATCGATGTCCGATGGTGCGTGAGCCGGTGGGAGAGTCCTCCATTTTGCTTTTCTGACATAACGTACCTTATCGGACAATAGTGGGTATGTCCGCTTCCGTGCCGTTTCCTTCCGTATGCGCTCCTTGCCCGTTCGCGCCGTGTCCGTTCCGTACGCAGCCTTCGTTCGTTTCTTCGTCTCCGCCGCAATGACGTCCGATGGCTTATGCGCACGTATATCCGTATGTGATTCCATATCAAATCGACGCCCGCCGGTGAATATCCCGCTAATTCCTGAGTTAAAAACGATGGCTCTTTTGATGAATTTCGCTAAATTCGCTGTAGCCGATATTTAATTTCCCTGACCGGTGGCTAATACTTGCTTTCAGCGTATTTCTGGCATTTTCGCCGGACCGTCCACAATAGGATCCAGCCGATTAATAAAACGTTCCCGCCGTGCCTGAATTTCCACTACGCCGGCTACGGTAATCCCCTGCGCCATCCTCTTCGATATCCGCATTCAATACACTTATCGGCACCCGTCGGCAATAAAGTCAAATGATTAAACCACCATGGTCAAAAGAAGAAACCCGAGCGCGGCAAATCGGAAAAACATACCAAAACGGCAACCGATGGACAGGACGCATCCACATCCATCGGTCGCCGTCGAGCTAAAGTCGGACCGACCGATTTCGCGGTCGACGGACAACCTCACGGCCTCAATCGGCCTCAACCGGTCTCGGTCCCGTTTCAGTCCTGGAAATACTCCTCGACCGCTTCGGACAACCCTTCCACCGCATCAAGGATGCGGTAGCACCCGTGCTCGGTGAGCTCGCCTTCCTCGGCGTAGCCCCAACCGCAGCCCAGACAGTCCAGCCCACAGGCGGAGGCGCCGTCCGCATCGGTCCAACGGTCGCCCACCATGAGCGCACGATCGCCGGACTCCGAATCGAATCCGATATGCTCGAAGCAGTATCGGATGACCTGGTCCTTGTTCAGACGCGTGTCGTCCTTGCTGGCGCCGTACACGCCGTCCACCATCGCGCTCACGCCGAAGCGTTCGCAGATCGGCACGGCCTGATATTCCGGCTTGCAGGTGGCGATGGCGAGGTAGTAGCCGCGTTCGCGCAGTCCGCGCAGCTGTTCGGCGACGCCGTCGAAGACCTCGTTGACGTATTTGCCGGGTACTTTGGCTCCCGGATTGAACGGGTCGTCGAAGACGGCTTCATCGTTGTAGAACCTGCGGTAGATGCGCACGCCCTCCTCGATACGGTCTTCGGGCACATGGTTGCGCCGCAGCGACGCGCTGATGGCGGGACCGACGAAACGGTGCAGTTCCGCATCGTCCGGCACGGCCATGCCCAACGTCCTGAAGACCTCGGCCACGCTGGCGAGGATGCCAGGCGCGGAATCGGTGAGCGTGCCGTCAAGGTCGAGCAGGACGACCTTCGCGGGATGTTCGATCATGGGTTTTCCGGATTCCTCTCCCCCGACGGCGCCGTCGAACGCATCCGACATCGCCTCCGGTAAAACGTCAACGGATGAATGCCAATAGACCAATGTCGGCAGCGAACGTCACTCGTAGTCCGGGATCCAACCGTCGCGGTGCATCTGCAGACGCTTCTCCAACAGTTCGCTCAGCTCTTCGACGTCACGGCGCTCCAACAGCATGTCCCAATGCGTGCGGGTCGGCTTGGCGATCTCGTTGGCGGTGGCGTCCTCGCCTTCACGTCGGGCCGAGGAACCGCAACGGCATTCCCACTCGTCCGGGATCTCCGCGCCCTCGGCGAACGGCAGGATGGTCCGATGGTTGTTCGGACAGACGTAGGCGACTTCCTCACGCGCCGCGAAGTCGACGTTCGAATCGGATTCCAGCGACTTCGCACCGATGCTCATGCCTCGAAGGCTGCGTTCTGCCATGATGTGGTCCTCCTTTTCAACGTATCCACATTACGAAACAGTTCGGACGTGCGGACTATTCCACGCCCGCGTATGCCACGACGCCCCTGTTGACCAGATCCACGGCCTCCCGGGCGCGCGCGGCGAGCGAGGCGCCGCGTTCTCCCAGATAGGCTTCGGCCACGGATATCTGCTGAAGCACGTCCGCCAGACGTTTCGCGGTACGCACGAAGTCGCCGCCGGTCAGGTCGGTGCCGCGCAGCACGTCGGAGAGTTCGCCGCCGTCCGCCCACTCGTACATGACGTCGAGGATGCCGAAGTCCACGCCGGGCAACGGGTCGAGTCCGTGGTCCTCGCATATCATGCTGACCTCGTCGCGGATGCTTTCCAATTCTCCGGTGGCCACGGCGATGGGACCGTGGACGGATCCGGGATAATACCGCGGCTCTCCCCCGCCTCCCCGCCGTGCCTCGTAGATGAGGCCGGACAGCACCGCGGCCAGTCCGGCCGGCGGCAGCAGGTCGAACACGCCGGACGTCAACGCCTGGGCGAGAACCACGTCCTGTTCGCTGTACAGGCGTCGCAGCAGCTGTCCCTCCTCGGTCAGACGCATGTCGCGCTCGCCCGAGGGTTCCAGATAGCGCAGTTCGGTCAGGACCGCGCAGATGCGGTCGAACTGGCGTGCCACGGATCCGGTGCGTGAATCGTGGCGGTCCTCCACGCGGCGCAGTTCGCGCATTTCGCGCGTCCAACGATGCCCCCATTTGAGGTGCGCGTTGAGGTCCGGGCAGGAGCGGCACGGATGGTGGCTTTCCTGCTTGCGCAGATCGCCGATGCGCCGGTCGAGGTCGCGGAACGCTTCGGAACGTTCGCGGTCGGTGCGGAACATGGTGCGTTTGAGCCGGTTGCGTTCGCCCTTCTCCAGTTCGCTCAGCCGCAGGCGCAGTTCCATGAAGTCCCGGAAGTCGCCGTGGTCGCAGGTGAACGCCTCCTCATAGCCGGCGATGGCGCGTTTGAGCGTCTCCATCTGCGATTCGAGCTGCCATGCGGAAGCGTTAGCCTCCCATTGCGCAAAGGAATGGTCCAAGGTGACGCGTGAGGTTTCATAGTCGCTGGAGTTGAGCAGGTTCACGGCCATGTTGAACGTGGCTTTGAAGCTGGAGTGCAGCGGGTAGACGCGTTTGCTGGACAGGGCCGCGGCGGTGGCGGGCACGAATCCCTGATGGTCCACCACGATGGCGTTGCCGATGACATCGATGCCGCGCCGGCCGGCGCGTCCGGTGAGCTGCGTGAACTCGCCAGGCGTGAGCGCCACGTGTCCGGTGCCGTTGAACTTCTCAAGCTTCTCGACCACCACGCAGCGCGCCGGCATGTTGATGCCGAGCGCCAGCGTTTCGGTGGCGAACACCATCTTCACCAGCCCCTCCTCGAAGAGGCGTTCGACTATCTGACGGAAGAGCGCGACCATGCCGGCGTGGTGGGAGGCGAATCCCTCCTCCAGCGCGTAGCGGAAGCGGGAGAATCCGAGCGCTTTGAGGTCGGCCTGGCTGAGCTGTCCGTCCACCATCTCGTCCACGATGCGACGGATGCGCATCACCTCGCGTTCGGTGGTGAGCTCCAATCCCGCGTTGAGGCATTGCTCCACGGCCTGATCGCAGCCGTTGCGGGAGAAGATGAAGAAGATGCCCGGCAGCATGTCGAGGTAGTTGAGCTCGTCCACCACGGCCCATCGGCGTGGGAAATAGCGTTCGGGTTTGCGGTCGGAACCGCCGGCGCGTCCGGCGCGTCCGGTTTCGACTCCACGGCGCACTCCCCTGCGTTTGGGGCTTTCCCTGCCTCTCCGACGGCGTGCGGCGCGACGGTCGAGCTGGTCGAGGCGTGCGGCGAGGCTCGCGTTGATCTTCACGCTTTGGCGTCCGTCCGCGTCACGTCGGTACAGGTCGATGATCTCCGGTTCGGTGCGTTCGTCCTGTTGGACGACCACGTACTGTTCCAACGGCACGGGTCGCCGTTCCGAGACGACGAGTTCGGTCTCTCCGCGCACGGAGGAGATCCACTTGCCGAAGTCCTCCACGTTGGAGACCGTCGCGGACAGGGCCACGATGCGCACCCTGTCCGGCAGGTGGATGATGACCTCCTCCCAGACGGGGCCGCGGAAGCGGTCGGCGAGATAGTGGACTTCGTCGAGGATGACGTATCGCAGCGCGTCCAGCGTGGCGGAACGCTCGTAGAGCATGTTGCGCAGCACTTCGGTGGTCATGACCACGATGTCCGCCTCGGAGTTGACGGAGATGTCGCCGGTGAGCAGACCGACCTTGTCCGGACCGTACAGGTCCACCAGATCGTGGTATTTCTGGTTGCTCAGCGCTTTGACGGGCGTGGTGTAGAACGCTTTGACGTTGCGCTCCTGCGCGAGGTAGACGGCGAAGTCCGCCACCACGGTCTTGCCCGCTCCGGTGGGCGCGGCGACGAGCACGTTGCTGCCTCGTTCCAGCGCCTCGTTGGCCAGGGTCTGGAAGTCGTCCAGCTCGAAGGACAGCGTGCCGGCGAAGCGTGCGGCCACGCTCGCGTCGCGGCGTTGGCGTTTGCGGAAGGCGGCGTAGCGTGCGGCCGGCGAGGTTTCGGTTTCGATGGTCTGGTCGTTGCGGTGTTTACGGCTCATTGCTTCCCGGGAGTTGGTTCAGGGGCGCGGCTTTCCAACGTTTCCAAGCGCCCACGTGGCGACTTCGTTTGTTTTGCGCGCGTTCGGCGATTTCGGTCTGCGCGCGTTCGTAGCGTGCGGCGGTCTCACGCAGCGGTTCGGTGAAGGAGGGGGCGCGCGCCGCGTCGTCCTCGCCCCGGCTCTCCCCCATGCGTGCGAGGCGTTCGCCCATGGCGGCGCCGGTTTCGGAGACGACGCCGAGCGCGTGCAGTGCGCGTCGGACGGCGTAGACGAGTCCCGCCGCGATCATCGCAAGCATGAACAGGACCAGCAGCAGCCAGATCCACCAAGGCATGACGTGTCTCCTTCCGTCCGATGGTGCGCCTCACACGGCGCGCGTCCGATGGTTCAGTCTTGTTCGCGTTCCACGACGCTCAGCTCGCGTCGTGCGCGTGCCACGATCATGGTGCGCAGCGTTTCGGGAGCGACCGCGACGATGTGGCGTGCGTGCGCGATGCAGAAGGCCACGAACCACGAGTCGGAAGCGACGGTCAGGTCGATCTTCTCGCCGTTGCCGTACGGTTCGACGTTCGATCCCGGCAGGTTGCGCGCGAACGACAGATCCTTGGAATCGGTGACGATGGATGCGGCGGTGCCGTTGTCGAAATTCCATTTGCGCAGCTCGCTCAACGGCTTGTCCGGCACGTCCGGTTCTCCGGTCGGTTCGACGAGGCGCGCCTGCTCGATGCGTGCGATGCGCAGCACCTGCCATATGCGCGACTTGCCGTTGGTGCGGCTGGCCGCAGGGTTCTTCAGGACGATGTCCTGCTTGTCTTCGGGGGCGACGGAGGCGACGTCGGTCCACGCGGCCACATAATACACGCCTTCGTCCACGTAGATGCGCTTCGGCGCGACCAGCCGGCGGCGGCTGCGGCCGGCACCGTCCGTGTAGGTCATGTCCAGCAGCTTGCCGGTGCGGATGGCCCGCTTGACCACGCCGAAGTTGCGCGGTTCCAGTTCGTATCCGGTCAGGCTCAGCCACGGCGTCTGCCCGGGCTTGACATGCTGGTGCAGGCGGTGGTACAGGTCTTCGGCACGCATGCGCTGCTCGTCCGGCAGCAGCGGGGAGTGCGCCAGATAGCTGACGGACGCGGTCAGCATGCTCAGGTACTGGGGCGAGATGCCGGCGAGGCGTTCCAATCCCAGTGAGTTCGTGGCGGACACGATGCCTTCGGCGTCCAACAGCGACCAGTCGATGTCGAAGAACTGGCTGCCGGCCATTTCACCGTCGTCGGAGACCGTGGTCAGCGTGTTGATGTCCTTGTGGATCACGTTGACGGACTTCTTCTGCTCCTCGGGCGTGCGCGGCTTGCCGATGAAGCGTTCGGCCAGCTCCTCCAGGGAGAACTCCTCGCCCAGGTGAGCGGAGAGGAACAGCATGAGACGCAGCCGACGGTCCACTTCGCTGCCGGTCTGGAAGGACGATTTCTTCGAGGAACGTCCCTGCGGCCCCTCGTCCGGTTTGGCGTCCGCGTCGCCGGAGGTCCGCCCCGCCACGGGTTCGGTTTCGGGCAGGTCGGCCAGGGCCTGCAGTTCCACGGCGGCGTTGAGGCGGCGATGGTAGGCGTCCGCGGCTTCCTGCGGGCTGACGATGAACGAGCCGGGATGCTCCAGCACGTACATGGCCAGATCGTCGGAATCGGTGTAGGCCACGTTGATGTGTTCGCCGTCCACGTCAACGGTGGCGGCGAAACGACGAGAGTCGATGACTTTGACGAGCGCGTCGGGAATGGTCTGCGTGCCCAGGCCCGGTGCGATGGAATCGAGCCCCAATCCGGGGATGGGCGTCTGCGGCACCCGCGGCGCGGTGCGCGAGGCGGGGCCGGAGGCCTCCTGACGCTCGTTCTCGCTCGACATGGACATGGAGCGCGCCAGGTAGTTCGCCGCGGCCAGCACGGACATGTCCTCCGGCTCGAAACGCAGCCGCACACGGGGTTCGTCGCCCAACTGCAGACGGTAGGAGGCGAAGTCCTGTCCCTCGGATTTGGAGGAGTATTCGGGTTGCCTGGATTCGATGGCGATGCCCATCGCGGCGAGCTTCGCACGGTCGCGTTGAAACTGCTTGGCGAATGCCGCCTTGGCGGCCTGATCCGCAAGTTCCCCGTACGAATCGGCGTAGGCCTTCACCCGCTGAGCAATCTGACGCGAGGTGAGCCATTGTGGGAACGCGGACGACAACACGGCGAGCACGTCAAGCTCGTGCTTACCCCACTTGTCCGAAAACCGCCGCCTTCCGGTGCTACCCTCTGCCATTAGTCCTCACGTATCGTTAAGGTATGTTTCATGTGCGTGCCGTGACGCACCTGCATCTATATTACGGTGTTTTTCCGTCGTATTGTCGTTATTCACGAAAAAACGGTCATTTTTTTGTCGAGGCCCGGTCGTAAAGGGCGGTATGGCGGGAAACGCGCACCTCCTGCGAAACGCCTTCCGTACGCCGGTCGCGTGTCGGATGGGCGACGTAGCCCGTCCGACACGACGAATCGCGCAGCGTCAGAAGACCCAGTCGTCCGGCTCCACGCCCTGCGGCCCCACGTACTCCCCGTTCGGCACGTAGCGGGCGTCCCCCTCGTCCTCCAGCTTGGCCTCGCCGAACATGATGACGTCGCGGCCGAAGGTCCAGTCGCCGTTGATGGTCACGGAGGCGGCCGCGGCCAGCGAAGGCACGTTGTACGGGAAGCGCTCGTCGAAATCGTGGATGTTCTTGTAGTAGCGCGGGTCGAGGTTCACGTTCGGGAAGATGTAGTTGCCGTCCTCCATCTCGTAGCTGTCCGTCAGATGGAAACGGTCGGACCGCATGATGAAGAGATCGTCGGTGGTCTTGACCGGAAGGAAGCGCATGCGATCCACCTGCACGCAGATCGCGCCTTCGAACAGTCCGATGGCGGCGCCCATCGCGGTCTCCAGCTGCACCACCTTCGTGGTGGTCTCGTCCGTGGGGTCCACCGTCTTCACGTTGCGGATGACCGGCAACGGCAGTACGCCGTCGTACTCGGAGAGCTTGGCCTTCAGCGCGTCCACGCGCACCCAGATGGAGTTCGTATTGAAGTACGGATGCTTGTTGATGTCCTGCGCGGCGGCCTTGTCCTCCGGCCCCACCTGGCTCATCTCGCGCAGCATCAGACGGCCTGTGGCCTTGTCCCGCACGATGTGGCCGCCCTTGCGGTCCGCGTACGTGCGCGTGGCTACCTCCACCATGAACGGGGCGCCGGTGTCCTCGAAATGCTGGGCCAGCGTACGTGAGGGACGCGCGCCGAGATTGTCCGAATTGGAGATGAACAGGTACTTGAAGCCGCGCTCCTCAAGACGGTCCAGCAGTCCCGACTCCCAGATGGTGGAGAACAGGTCGCCGTGTCCGGGCGGGCACCATTCCAGATCCGGGTTCTCGGGGAAGGAGACCGGCAGACCGGTGGCCATGTCGATTTTCGGCTCCATATGCTGGATGATCTCAGTAGGCACGCCCTCCTGACGGAACTTGCGCGTGCGCGCGAGGACTCGCATGGTGTCCTCGGAGGTGCGGAACGAATTCATCAGCGTCAACGGCAGTTCCACGCCGAGCCTCGTACGAGCGGTGACGACCTGCCCGAGGATGATGTCGATGAAGCGCATCTGCTTGGCCTTGTGGCGGCGCACCGGCAGCAGCGACTTCGCGCAGTCCAGTCCCATCGAAGTGCCCAGACCGCCGTTGAGCTTGAGGAAGGCGGTCCGGGAGAACGCGTCCACGGCCTTGTCATGGTCGATGGTCTCATACACGTCATGGAAGCTGGGCACGCCGATGAGCGGTTCGACGTCCTTCTCCCGGATCCAGCTTGATGCCTCCTCGTTGCGCCAGACGTCATACAGTCTCCTGAACTGGCTGATGGCCATTTCGCTCATGCCGTGGGCGCGCATCTTCGCGGCGGACTCATCGAACACGTCGGTCACTTCATACTCCTTAACCGGGTGGTATCATCCTGTGGACTATTGTCCAGTGTAATGGATGAGTCATGCGAATCCCCGCATCATCGCAGAACTCTTTGAAGAACGACGGCGAACACCCCCCCTCCCGTTCCCTCACGGACGCCTCCGCACGGCACGCAGATCCCTTCCGTCAAAAGGAGACGCTTGTACGCCGCCGCAGGCGCGTATAGACTCATACCATGACGATTCCATCCAATGCGCAACCGTCCAGCATCGGCCGCGCTTCGGCCGCTTTCCCCCGCTACATGCTGGACGCCGTCATGGAACGCATCGCACGTCTGGTCGAGGAAAGCGACGGGAAACACCTCCTGTTCTTCTGGTCCGGACGCTGTCTCGACTACGCCGACCGGCTGTGGCTGGAAGGCGAACGCGAGCCGCTCATCCCCACACGCCAGGCCGCAGCCATGATGCTGGGACCGATGGAACACTACCGTCGCGCCCACCACCTGCCCAGCCCCATCGCCGCTGACGACGGCAACGACGCCGACGCCCCGGACATCGAGTGGTCCGTCCTCTCCCCCACGCGCGATATGCCCGGCGTCGAAGACGCGTTGTCCGGCTTCCGCAAAGTCGTGGACAACGCCCTGCACTCCACCGACTGGACGCACGCCGCGCTCAACCTGTCCGTCTGCGCCTCAGCGCTCGCCGCCTTCACCAACTGCGCGGACGAGGACTGGTTGGCCCTCTCCGACGAAAACGACGACCTCGCCGGACAGATCCGCTGCTATATGGAAAACGTCGCCAGATACGCGGACTCCGCCACCGCGGGCATCGCGTTGGGTGAAATCGCCAAAACCGTCTACGAGCCGGACATCCAGTTCTACGATCCGATGAACGCGGCCATGCTGATCGCCTCCGCGGCCGCCTTCGCCCGCCACCCGGACCGTGTCATGTGGGCGTACGACGTGGTGGACACCGCCGTCGAACACTTCGGCGAAGCGCACGACGCCGAACTGCCGCACGAGGCGCTGCTCGCCTCCCGACGGGTCCTGCGCCGCTACCTGCTCATGGTCGCCTACGACGTGCGCCGGCTGGCGGGAGACGACGAAGGCTGCCGGAAACTGTGGCATGACCATCCCGACCATGCGTCACTTACGCTCATGCGCGCGCTGACGCTCATCGAACGAGAACGCTACCGGGAGGCATACGATGCGGTCGCGGGATTCGTCGCACGGCGTGGTTCCCTGCGCGAGGCGGACGGTCTCATCGCGCGCAACGGACTGCTCAGGGGGCTTCTCACGCACGGCTGGAGCACCGTCATGGAATGCTGCCTCGAAGGCATGGAGGACGCGCCCCGGCTCGCCGAGCTTTACCGTTCCTACATCGAACGGCATATGGATCATGGAGACGACGAATCGGCCTCGCTCTACGAGGACCGGCTCGCCGCACTGGAACGCTGGGAGGCGTCGAAGGAGGAAGCGCGTACCTGCTGACGACGTTCCCTCACGGAAAAGGACGTCATGCTCCTTACGCATCGTAGGGGGCATGACGTCCTTTCTCCGTCGATTCCGGTCGGACTACAGACCGAGCGAACCGACCCAGTCGGCAAGTTCGCGTTCGGAGACGGACGCGGCGAAGCGACGGCCGTCACGCCAATCGGCCTCGGGCGCGGAGTCGTGCAGCTGCACGCCGTCCGCACCGCGCACGCTGCTGCCGGACGTGGCGAACGTCACCAAGGACCGGCCCGTCCAGTCGGCCCCTTCAAGGAACGTGCGCACCACGCGCGGCGCGGTCTCCCACCACAGCGGATAGCCGACGAACACCACGTCGTATCCGGACACGTCGATCGGCTCCTTCATCATCGGCCTCATGCCGCGGTTGCGATGCTCCACGCTGGAACGGCTGTCCGTGTCGCGCCAGTCGAGGTCCGCGTCCGAATACGGTTTCGCCGGTTCGATCTCTCGCAGGTCCGCGCCGATCGCCTTCGCCAGACGCTCCGCTACCGCACGCGTCGTGCCCGTCGCGGAGAAGTACGTGACCAGCATGCGCGGCGCAGTGGTTCCTTCCATATGCTTCATGATGTGTTCCTTCCTTTGTTTTGACGGCGATGGATTGGGATGCCGGATTGATGACGGTCGATGACGGACGCGTCAGCCGAGCATGGCGCGGATGTCGGCGGCGACGCCTTCGACGGTGATGCCGTTGTCGGCGAGCAGTTCGGCCGGATCGTAGCGGTCGGGCATCGACTTGGCGATGCCGTAGGTGCGCACGCGCATGCCGGTCGGACCGTAGTATGCGGCGATCTTCTCGCCGAATCCGCCCTCCAGCTGGCCGTCCTCCAGCGTGACGACCACGCGATGGTCCGCGGCCAGCGAATCGAGCAGTTCACGGTCGAGGCCGGTGATGAACTTCGGGTTGATGAGCGTCGCCTCGATGCCGTCGTTCTCGCGCAGCGCGTCGGCGATGGCGGCGCCCAACGGCTGGAAGTCGCCCAGCGCCACGATCGCCGCGTCGCGGCCGGCACGCACGGTCTCATAGCGGTCGAGCCGCGAATAATCGGTCGTGTCGGCCTTGCCGGTGGAGACGACGCCCATCGCGGGCACGCGGATGGCGACCGGACGCTCGCGCTGTGCGATAGCCCAGTCGAGCATGGCGAAATACTCCTCCTTGCCAGACGGCGCCAGGTAGACGAGGTTGGGGATGTTGCCCATCATGGCGATGTCGTAGAAGCCGAGGTGGGTCACGTCGGTCATGCCGTGCACGCCGGACGCGAAGTCGAGCAGCACCGCCGGATTGCCGTTGACGCACAGGTCCTGCATGAGCTGGTCGTAGGTGCGCTGGATGAACGTGCCGTAGAAGCCGTACACGGGGATGCCGCCGGCGCGTGCGATGCCGGACGCCATCGCCACGGCCTGCTCCTCGGCGATGCCCACGTCGACCAGCTGGTCGCCGGCCTCGCGGCGCAGGTCCGGGGTGAAGCCCATCACCGTGGGCGTGCCGGACGTGATGGCCACGATGCGGCGGTCCTCCTTCATGCGGTGCAGCAGGTACGCGCCGGTGAGCGTGGAGTAGTCCTCCGCGTTCCCGCCGTCGCCGGCCCCGGACTCGGTGGCCCGCTCGCCGGTCTGCGGGTCGAACCGGCCGTTCCAGTGCCACGTCTCCTTGTCGGTTTCGGCCGGCTTGAAGCCCTTGCCCTTGAGCGTGTGCACGTGCAGCACCACCGGATGGTCGATGCCCTTGACATCGCGCAGCGCGTCGATGAGCACGGCCACGTCGTTGCCGTCCTCGATGTAGCGGTAGTCGAAGCCGAGCGCGGTGAAGTAGTTCGTGGACGCATGCCCGTCCGTCTCGCGCAGTTCGCGCAGGTTGCCGTACAGGCCGCCGTGGTTCTCCGCGATGGACATCTCGTTGTCGTTGACGATGGCGATGAAGTTGGTGCCCATCTCCCCCACCGTATCGAAGCCTTCGAACGCCTCGCCTCCGGAGAGCGAACCGTCGCCGATGACCGCGACCACGTTGTTGTCGCCGCCCATGAGGTCGCGCGCCTTGGCCAGGCCGGAGGCGAGCGAGATGGACGTGGACGTGTGGCCCACGTTGAACCAGTCGTGCTCGCTTTCGTTCGGGTTCGTGTAGCCGGAGTCGTCGTCGTACTTCGCCGGGTCGGTGAACGCCTCGCGGCGGCCGGTGAGGATCTTGTGCGTGTAGCTCTGGTGGCTCACGTCGAACACGAAGCGGTCGTGCGGCGAGTCGAACACGTAGTGCATGGCGATCTCCAGTTCGACCGCGCCCAGATTCGGGCCGACGTGGCCGCCGTGCGCGGCGAGCTTGGCGATGAGCGCGTCGCGGATCTCCTGCGCGAGCGCCGGCAGTTCGGCGACGTCCAGTTTCTTCAGGTCGGCGGGCGAGTCGATGCGTTCCAGATACATTGGCGTTCCTTTCATATGGTTGTGCTGATAAGTCTTTGTTGATGAGGTTCCATTGATGCGGTTCAGACCCGAGCCCTGCTGTCCGCCACGTCCGCCGCAGTCCCATGGCCCATGAAGCGGCGAGGCACGCGTCATTGTCCTCACATCTGACGATTCTGTTGACTTCAAGCGCTCGAAGTCAATCGATCCGATCTGCCCTTTCGCCCGCGGCGAACGAGCGGTCAACCCGGTTCCGATTAAGGAAGGCTCCGTTCCCGTATGAATCGGGAACGGAGCCTTCGGGAAGCGCCTGCGGGCTAGAAGCGGATGAGGGCCTTGATGACGCGACGGGCGTCCATGTCCTCGTAGGCGGACTGGATGTCGTCGAGCGTGTACTCCTTGGTGAACACGCGGCCCGGGTCGATGTCGCCGTTCACGACCGCGTCGAGCAGGCCGGTCAGGTCGTAGTGGCGCACGGGGGCGGGGCCGCCCTTGATGCCGATGTTGCCGTAGAACGTGCCTTCGGCGCTCACGTCCACGCCGTGCGGCAGGCCCACGCGGCCGATGACGCCGCCGCGGCGCACCAGTCCCATGGCGGTGTCGAACGACTGCTTGGAGCCGACGCATTCGAGCACCGCGTCGGCTCCGTAGCCGCCGGTCATCTCCAGCACCTTGTCGATGGCGGCCTGGTCGCGTTCCGGCACGATGTCGGTGGCGCCGAACTCGCGGGCCAGCGCGGCACGGTCCTCATGGCGGCTCATCGCGATGATGCGCTTGGCGCCGAGCATCTTCGCGCTCAGCACGCCGCACAGGCCGACCGCGCCGTCGCCCATCACGACGGCGGTGCAGCCCGGCTTCACTTCGGCGGACACGGCCGCATGATAGCCGGTGGACATCACGTCGGAGATGGTCAGCAGGGAGGCGAGCATCTCATCCGAGTAATCCTCCGGGACGCCCGGCACCTTCACGACGGTGCCGTCGGCTTCGGGCACGCGCAGGTACTCGGCCTGGCAGGCGGAGAAGTAGCCGCCGTGCGGGCACACGGATTCGAATCCGGCCTCGCACACCGGGCACTGGCCGCAGCTGTACGGGAACGGCACCACCACGAAGTCGCCGGCCTTGACGCTCGTGACGGCCGCGCCGACCTCCTCGACCACGCCGATGGACTCGTGGCCGGTCTGTCCGCCGGCCGCCTGCGGGGTCAGACCGCGGAAGAACCACAGGTCGGATCCGCACACGCAGGTGCGCACCACGCGGATGACCACGTCGGTGTCCTCCTCAAGACGCGCCTTGGGTACCTCGCGCACCTCCATGCGCCCCGGTTCCATGAAGACCGCGGCCTTCATCATCTCGCTCATTCGAATCTCCTTCCGATCGTTTACGCCGCGTCCGAAGTCCGGCCGCGCGCTTTCGTGAACCACGCTATGAACCTCAAGTACTCGAAGTCAAAATCGGCGACACGCCTTGCTCGGCGTCCCTGCGACAATGGCCATGGAGCCAAAAAAGGAGCAAGGTATGGAACTGCGTGTGCTTCGGTATTTTCTGGCGGTGGCCGAGGAAGGCAACATCACGTGGGCGGCGCAGCTGCTGCGCATCTCCCAGCCCACCCTGTCGCGCCAGTTGAAGCAGTTGGAGGAGGAGCTGGGCGTCACCCTGTTCGAACGCGGCGCGCACGCCATCGCCCTCACCGAGGAGGGGCGTCTCCTGGTCGAACGGGCGCGCACCATCGTGGCGTTGGCGGACAAGACCCGAACGGACCTGCGCATGAGCGCCGGCGGACTGTCCGGCGAGGTGGCCGTGGGATGCGGCGAGGTGCGCGCCATGACGTTCCTCACCCGTCGCATGGCGGATTTCCGTTCCCTCCACCCGCAGGTGCGCTTCACCGTGTCCAGCACCACGTCGGACATCATTCAGGAACGGATCGAACAGGGACTGCTGGACTTCGGTCTGCTGTCCGAACCGGTGGACGTGAACGAGTATGAGTTCCTGCGCACCGGCATGGTCGAACGATGGTGCGCGCTCGTGCCGAACGGGCATCCGCTCGCCGTCCGTGAAACGCTCTCCCCCCTCGACCTGCGTGACGAGACGCTGCTGCTGCCCTCGCGCGTTCCCGTACGCCGCGTGCTGGCCAATTGGTTCGGCGACGACGTCGAACGGATGAACGTGGCCGGCCGGTGAGACCTGCCGTCGAACGGCGCGAACATGGCCGCCAACGGCCTGGGCGTCTTCCTCTGTCTCGATTTGGGCATCGACTATCCGGACGTCAGACGCGTCCCGCTCGTTCCGGCGTTGGAGAACGGCACCGTCGTCGTGTGGAAGCGGCATGGCGCCGCGTCATCCGCCGCCGCCGAATTCGCGCGTTTCCTGCGCGGGTGACGCGCGGCGCAGCCATCCGCGATCCGCACGGACCGCCCATAGGGGCCACCCATAATACGAACACCGTCCGTATACGAACACCGTCCGCATACGAAAAACAGGGCGTCCGACCGGGAGGAGACCGGCGGGACGTCCTGCGTGTTCATGGAATCGACCCGGGGCAGCGGGCGGATCCCTTGTGGATGGACGCGGCCGTCATGGAGACGGGCCTCGCCCACGGATGGGAAAGCCTTCCGACTACTTGGCCGGGGCTTCGGCGGCGGCCGTCCTACGGCGGGCGAGGAAGCGCCTGACGGCCAGGACCTCAAGTCCGACGAGGGCCACGCCGAGGACCACGTCGGCCACGATGAGCGCGATCTGCCAGTCCGGAATCGGGTCGGCCGGCTCGCCGTCCGCGTAGCGCCAGCTGTTGACCGTCGTGTACAGGATGTTGTGCACGGCGCGGCGCATCGCGTTCACGGAGGTGGCCGAATGGTCGGTCACGTGGTTCGTGGTCTCGGTGGAGGCGAGCATGATGTCGGTGTAGCCGCGGATTGCCTGCTCGTTCGACCAGGTGCACAGCTGGCCGTTGCGTTCGGTCTCCTGCTCGTTGAGCGCGAAGTGCTTGGTGAAGGCGTACACGCCGCGGTCGGCGGCGCCGAGCACCTGCTCGACGGCGAGGCCGGCGGTCAGGACCGGGTCTTCGGAGAAGTATTCGAAGTTACGGCCGCCGAACGCGCTGCGGTGGTTGTTGATGGAAGGGGCGTACCAGCCGGACACCTGCATCTCGTGGGCCATGTCGCCGATGGTTTCGCCGTACTGGCGGGCCAGGTCCTTGTTCCACGAGCAGGCGAGCACGATGTTCGCCGGCAGGCCGATGGAGCTGACGCCGGTGAAGTTGTCCTTGAGGGCGGCGGGGCCGTCCACGTCGGACAGGCGGATCTTGCCGTTGGATTTGATGGCCGCGTTCTGGTAGCCGCCGTTGGCGATGACGTCGTCCATCTCGTCGAAGGTGAGCTGGTCGAGCAGCTGGTCTCACTTGGCGTCGTCGTAGTCGGCGCCGCGCAGGTCGATGAGGCGCAGGCCGTTCTTCGCGCCGGTGGTGGGCATCTCGTCGGAATCGTCGTCGTCCGCACGGGCGTGTGCGTCTGACCGGATCATCGCCGAATCGACGCCACCATGCCCGCGCGGCATGAGACGGCATCGAAGATGCCTATTGGACGCACGCCGGCCGCGGCGGTTCAATGAGGTCATGACCACCGATGTGACCACCGATACGATGCCCGACACGGCCATCGATATGAACGCCGACATCTTCACCCGCGACCGCGGCGGCGAACCCGTCTCGCCGCACGAACCGGACTATGCGCCCATCGACGCGATCATCACGCGCACGAAGCGATTGTGCGCCGAACTCAACGCCGGCTATCACGAACCGGACGAAGTGCACGCCATGTTCGAGAAGATCGTGAACCATCCGGTCGATTCGTCGTTCCGTCTCAACCCGCCGTTCTACACGGATTTCGGACACAACATCACCGTGGGACGCAACTCGTTCATCAACTGGGGGTGCACGCTCATGGACCGCGGCGGCATCACCATCGGCGACGACACGTTCCTCGGACCGAACGTGCAGGTCATCACCATCAACCATCTGCGCGACCCGCGGCAGCGGGCCACGACCGTCTGCCGACCCATCGTCATCGGCAGCAAAGTGTGGGTCGGCGCCGGAGCGATCATCCTGCAGGGCGTGACCGTCGGCGACGGCGCGATCGTGGGCGCGGGCGCCGTCGTCACGCATGACGTCGAGGCCGGCGCGATCGTGGCCGGCAATCCGGCGCGCGTCATCGGCCGCGTCTGAACCACACGGCATCATCCCGGCCGCCGCTTCGCCGTCGGCGAACACGGTTGCGCTTCAAGCGCTCGAGGCGCGCACACTGAACCGAAGCCGACGCGGGCCTCATATAAATCGTGCTTGTCATAGCGTGTTTTGTGGACGGTTAGAAGCCCGTTTTCCGGGGGAGATGATACTTGATACCACCCGCCCCGGTTTGGAGCTTGCGAAGCCTTTTAAATCAAGGCTTTTTGAGGCTTCTGCTGTTTTCGTGGGTTAGGTTCTTGGTTATGGCAGGCGTATGTCGAGTCCGCCGCATCGAAGCATGACCAGCGCGATGAGGTTGTTCACGTGGTGGAACCCGTACGCCATGCGGATGGCGACCTTGATTCTGTTGTTGAACGCCTCGAGCCTCGCGTTCGAATAGCCCGACTCGATCGTGCGTAGGATGTCGGGCCGGCGTCTTCTGATCTTCTTCGCCAGTTCGACGATCTCGGGGATGCGGCTGTGGGACGCCCAGAATATCCAGTGGTTCAACTCGCCGCGCGCCTGGTCGATGGGGTGTCTGAGCAGGGTGCGCAGGAGTTCCTTGAGCCGCCAGGCACGGTACGGCCGGCCCCTGGGGTCCGTGTCCGCGAGACGGTCGAACGCCTCGGACTGCCGGTCGGTCAGGTCCTCCGGGTTCTTCAGTACGGCGTACCTGACGGCGCGCAGGCGCTTCGCCGCCTTCCCGTCGCCGTCGCGTCTGGCCTGGTTCCACAGTCGTTTCCCGACCCCGTCGGGCGCGTCGGTCATCCACGAGACGATGTGGAACCCGTCCGATACGCGCTCGGCGTTCGGGCGCCACTCATGCGCGCACGAGTCGGCCCAGCGGGCCCCGTCGCCGGCGGCGACCCTGACGGAGGCGCGCCGTTCGGGCGTCGACGTTCGGAGGAACAGGTCGGACACATCCCTGCCGTACCCGTCGTGCGCCCAGATCACCCGGCCCCGTTCGTGGTCGACGACCACGGTCAGGTACGTGTGGCCCTTCCTATAGCTCGTCTCGTCCACGCCGATCGCGTGAAGGCCGTCGAACGGCGACGGCATCGCGGCCCCGAGACGATCGGCGACCCTGCGCGCGACGTCGCCCGCGGTGCGCCACGTGACGTGCGGGAAGGCGCCGGCGGTCTTCCGGTCCGTGACCGTCATCAGCCACGCGCACTCCGCCTCGAAATCCCCGGTGAACCTCGAACCGGGCTCGGCCCACGGTACGGCGCGTCCGCCAATATGCTCCCCGACAGAACCGGAGCCGGCATAGCCCTGAAACTGGAGGCCGACACTGCGCTCGACGCGGCCACGGAGGCGGTGCGACTGGTCTCCTCCAGCGGAGTGTTCCCGGACCTCACCGTGGTTTCCATCGAAGCGACGGAATGGAATCTGGCCATGAGGCGTCTCGATGAACCAACGTTTCCGCCCGTGGTCGGATACGCGGAGATCGCCCGCATGTCCGGCGTCACGCGCCAGCGGGCCGCACGGTTCCCGGACTGCGACGGATTCCCGCACCCTGTGATCCGCACCTCGCAGGGACCGCTGTACGCACAGAGCGCCGTAGAGTCATGGCTGGCCAACCGCATAGCGAAGGCCGGACGGCCGAGAAAAGCGTGACATTCCCTCCCCCATCGCACACCGGCAAAGGGCTCCCCCACTATTATGGGAGGGTGCAGGCACGCTCAACGATGGCAGGAGGCACGATGTGTGGCCCGGAAGACAAGTATGTGAAGCTCCCGGCGTTGGCGCACGCCACACGGCTCGGCTGGAAGTACCGTTCCATCAAACATGACAAGCCCGGGATCGGCTACGATTCGGAGACCAATATCTTCTATGACCTGTTTGCCAAGTCCCTGCGTCGGTTGAATCCCGGCATGAATCTTGAGGACGAACAGGCCAGGTTCCTTATCCGAAAGATCAGCATCATCCTGAACAGCGACGATCTCGGTCGATCGTTCTTCGACAGACTGCAGCACGGTTTGGATGGGTACAGACTCATCGATTTCAACGACCCCGACAACAACGACTTCACCGTCGTCACCGAATTCACCTACGCGCATGGCGACGACAATTTCCGCCCGGACATCGTATTCCTCATCAACGGTATGCCGTTGTGCTTCATGGAGGTCAAGAGGCTGAACAACCGCAAGGGCATCCTCGTCGAACGCGACCGCATGTACGCTAGGTTCAAGCAGCCGTTCTTCCGTCGTTTCGCGAACATCACGCAGATCATGGCGTTCAGTAACGATCAGCCGTACGACGATAATGATCGCGAGCCCATACAGGGATCCTTCTACGCGACGAGCTCCTACAACGGCATCCACATGAACCGCTTCCGCGAAGAGGCGGACGACGAAACCCGACTGCGGCAGAGAATCGCCCCGCGTAGCGACGACGTGGAGAAGCTCATTCTCAAGGACAACAATGCGATCTCATTGCTGGATTCACTGCAATGGAACGAAGCAGTCGACCCGCAGACGCCCGCGAACAGCATCATCACTTCGCTGTTCTCCCGCGAACGCCTGATGTTTCTGCTGCGGTATGGACTGTGCTACAAGGATTACGTCAACGACAACGGCATACGTGTCATCGAGAAGCATGTCATGCGTTATCCGCAGTTCTTCGCTTCTCAGGCGGCACGGCGCACGATCGACAGCGGCGTCAAACAGGGCGTGATCTGGCATACTCAGGGCAGCGGCAAAACCGAGCTGGCGTTCCTGTTGACCCGGTATCTGAATGACTATTATCAGGAGCGGCGGCGGGTGCTGCATACGTTCTTCATTGTGGACCGTCTAGACCTGGCGAATCAGGCCGATGATGAGTTCCGTTCTCGCGGCGCGGGCGTCATCCGTGTCGATTCCAGGGATGACTTCATCGCGCTGCTGCGCGAGCCTTCGGCATGGAACACGGCCGTGAGCGATGGCTCCACCACTTCCCCGGTGAAGATTGCCGTGGTGAACATCCAGAAGTTCAGCGCCGACGCACAGTCCATCGCACCCGAATACGGGCTGGACGAGCAGCGTCTGTTCTTCATCGACGAGGCTCACCGTGAATACAAGCCGGGCAAGAGCTTCCTCGCCGCATTGTTCAATGCGGACCGTGAGGCGATACGCATCGCGTTGACGGGCACCCCGTTGATCCGTCAGAAGAACGGGGCCGACACCAAGCAGGTGTTTGGAGAATACATCCACACCTATTTCTACGACCGTTCCGTCGCCGACGGATATACGCTCCGACTCCTGCGCGAGGATATCAAACCCCAGTTCCGGGTCATGATGCAGTCGATCATGGAAACGCTGCAGGAGGTGGATAAGCTCACCGATCTCGATCAGGTGTGCGAGCATGCGCATTTCGTGGAGCCGCTGGTGGAATACATCGTGAACGATCTGGTGCAGTCGCGCATCGCGCTCGGCGAGGATTACGATAATATCGGCGCGATGATCGTGGCCCGCACTTCGCGGCAGGCCCGCAACATATACAACGCTTTGCAGCAGTATGACACGGACATCTCATCCGCTCTGGTGCTCTACGACGAGGGTTCCAAAAACGATCAGAACGAGATCCGGAAACGTTTCAGGCGCGGTGAGATCGATGTTCTGGTGGTGTTCAACATGCTGCTCACCGGATTCGATGCGCCACGGCTGAAGAAGATGTACCTGTGCCGCCAGCTCAAGGCGCATAACCTGCTGCAGGCCCTCACCCGGGTGAATCGTCCGTACAAGTCCATGGATCACGGTTTCGTGGTCGATTTCGTGGATATCTCCAAGCAGTTCGATAAGACCAATCAGGATTATCTGGCCGAGCTGAACGGCGAGTTCGGCAAGGATTCCGCACACTACGCCAGCCTGTTCGACGACCCGCAGGCGGTCAGGAAGGATCTGCTGAAGATCAAGGAGACGCTCTGGAAGTACAGCACCGACAACGATTACGTGTTCGCCAAGGAGATCAGCGCGATTCAGGACGAGAACGAGCTGTATCGGATTCGCAGGGCGCTCAACCGGTATAAGGAGCTGCGTAATCTGGCCACGATGTATGGCCATGACGAGCTGGACGAGCATTTCGACATCGCGCTGTTCAGCAAACTGCTCAATGAGGTCAATCTGCGCATTGGTCGCATCAACGATCAGAAGGCGTTGCAGCTGGGCCAGCTTTCCACCGGTTCGCTCAACATCCTGCTGGACCATATGGAGTTCAGTTTCAAGAAGGAAGGCAGCGAGGAACTGACCGTGGCCGACAAGATGAAGCGGGCGATGCACACCGCCTGTGGTTCGTTCCTGCGCAACGACGACCCCAGGGATCCCGCATACGTCAATCTGTTGGACAAGCTCCGGGAGAAGCTCATCCGCGCCAATATGCAGGAACTCACCACCGATGAGATGACCGATCTGATCGGCCAGTTCGAGGAGCTGCAGCGCGAAGCGGACGAGTTGAATCGGGAGAACGACCTGCTCGCCGGCAAGTACGACGGCGATATGAAGTTCATGCGCATCCACAAGGAGATGATGGGTGACGATCAGCCGATGACATCCAGCGGTTTCACGCTGCATCGTATTCTGTCGGCGTTGCAGCGTTCGATCGACGCCACGGTTGAACGGAATGCTGCGGCGCTCGATCAGCCGGCGGTATTCAAGCGAGGCATCGGGCCGAAGATCATCAGGGCGTTCAAGGACAATGACATCACGTTCTCTCCGTCGCAGGTCATGACGACCGCGGACAGGATCTACAATGAGTACTCCGACGAAAGGAAGACACGCCTCGCATGAACACCGAGACCCTCAATAACACGCTCGCCATGATCGACCGGCTGAAGACCGTATGCGCGAATCATGGTTTGGCGAACGACAGCAGCGAATACAAGATCATCACCGAATCGTTCCTGTACAAGTATCTCAACGACCGCATGCTGTATGAACTGGGCAGGCTCGACGGTTTCCAAGACTGCGATGGCGTCGCTTCCATCGAGGAACGGTATCGCGACCTTGACGACGATGCACGCGCCATGCTGCCGTTCGAGCTCGGCACCGTGGCGATCGTCCGTCCGGAATGGATGGTGTCCTCGCTGTACAACCTGCCGGGAGACGGTTTCGCAACGACGTTCGACAAAGCGCTGCTCGGCATCGCGCAGGACAATATCGACGTGTACTCCGTGAAGGCCGGCACCGAGTCGATCACCCTCTTCCAGGGCGTGAGCCGGTTCATCGTGGAGGCGAGCAAGCGCGACGGCTTCTGCAAGGAGCTGATCGGCTCGCTGGTCGATTTCACCTTCTTCGATGCGTTCTCGCAGGGCTATGACTTCTTCTCGCAGGTGTTCGAGTATCTCATCAAGGATTACAACAAGGATTCCGGCAGTTACGGCGAGTACTTCACGCCGCATGCGATTGCGAACATCATGGCGCGGATCCTGGCTCCCACCGGCGACAGTAACGTGACCGTGTATGATCCGGCGGCCGGATCCGGCACGCTGGTATTGGCGCTGGCCCATCAGATCGGTGAGGGCAACTGCGCCACGTACACGCAGGACCGGTCGCAGAAGGCCAATGAGTTCATGCGGTTGAACCTGATTCTCAACGGTCAGGTCGACTCGCTGGCGAACGTGGTGCATGACGATACGCTGGTGTCGCCGCGGCATCTGAGTCCGGACGGCACGTCGTTGAAGACGTTCGACTATGTGGTGAGCAACCCGCCGTTCAAGGCCGATTTCTCACAGAGCCGCGACCTGCTGGCCTCCGACAGGTACGCCAGCCGATTCTGGGCGGGTGTGCCGAAGGTGCCGTCGAAGCAGCCGGAGAAGATGGCCATCTATCTGATGTTTCTCCAGCACATCATCGATTCGATGAAGCCGGACGGTAAGGCGGCGATCGTGGTGCCGACCGGTTTCCTGACGGCGAAGAGCAGGATCGAACTGGAGATCCGTCGGAACATGGTGGATTCCGGCATGCTGCGTGGCGTAATCTCGATGCCGAGCAACATCTTCGCGAACACCGGCACGAACGTGTCGATCATCTTCCTCGACCGGTCGAAGCAGTACGAACGGGCGCTGCTCATGGACGCCTCGAAGCTCGGCGCCAAGGAAAAGATCGGCAAAACTCATCGCACCGTGCTCTCTTACGAAGAGATCAAGAACATCATCGCAACGTTCAACGACGGCAAGGAGCAGGATGACTTCTCGGTCATCGCCGAATACGATGCGATCAAGGAGAAGCGGTACTCGTTCAGCGCCGGCCAGTACTTCGAGGTGAAGATCGACTACGAGGACATCACACCGGAACAGTTCCATGCGGAGATGGACGAACGGATGGGCAGGCTGCGTGAACTGTGGGCCGAAGGAGAACAGCTCCGGCATGCCATCGAGGAGCAGATGAAGGCGGTGCACCTTGCGTAAGGTGAAACTCGGCGAGATTGCCGAACTCTCAACCGGACCTTTCGGCAGTCAGTTGCATCAAAGCGACTACGTGGCAGACGGCATTCCTGTAGTAATGCCACAGGACATTGATTCCAATCGCCGTTTCCATGATTCCTCAAATATCAGCATCGACGATTACCGTAGATTGGACAGGCACGCACTTCAAGATCAGGATATAGTTTTTGCTCGGCGAGGAGAAGTTGATAAGCATGCATTCGTGCATCACGACGACCTACCTGCTCTTTGTGGCACCGGCTGTCTGCGTGTACGAGTGAATGACAATGAAGCTGTTCCTGAATTCATTTCTTACTATTTGAATAGATTGGAAAGTAAGCAATATTTACGTGCTCATGCAGTAGGCTCGAATATGCCGAACCTTAACACCGGCATACTGTGCGGAGTCGAAATCAATCTTCCTAGCCGTCACAGTCAAGAAGCCACAGTTTCTCTGCTTTCTTCCATTGACGCGAAGATCGAAACGAATGAGAAGATCATTGCGGAGCTGGAGGCAGTGGCACGTTCGGTGTATGACTACTGGTTCACCCAGTTCGACTTCCCCGACGAACACGGCAACCCTTATCGTTCCTCCGGTGGCAAGATGGCCTACAATGAATCCCTCCGCCGAGACATTCCCGAAGGCTGGGAAGTAATCACCGCCAATGAGCTAGCGTCCATCGAACGAGGAATCTCTTATACGGCAAGTGAATTAGCCGACGAAGGCGTATCTCTGATCAATTTGGCCTCGTTCAACACGGATGGCACATATAAGCATTCCGGCCTCAAGCACTTCACAGGTACTGTAAAAGACACGAAATTCCTCACCTCCGATGATCTCGTCATGTGCGTCACCCAGCAGACACCGATCGATCCGACCGGCGCGACGGATGTTATCGCAAAGACGTTCCTCGTGCCGAATATCCATTCGGGTAAGGTCACGATGTCCATGGATGTCGTGCGTCTGATTGAACGGCAGGAAGGCATACGATACATGCTGAACCAGATGCTTTCACGTACTGATTACCACCGTTATGCCAGTGGCTATGCGAGTGGGACGAAAATCAAACATCTCGATGTTGAGGGAGCTCTTTCGTTCCTTGTCGCACTGCCTCGAGATAGACAGCTGATCGATACGTATGCGGCATTGTCAAGGGCGTGGTCCTCACTCATCTCAGGATGCTTGAAGGAGTCCATCCGCCTCACCGCACTGCGCGACCGTCTCCTCCCTCTCCTCATGAACGGCCAGGCCGTCATCGGGTAACCATGAGCAGCCGAGTCGGAGGCGAACGGCAACGGCACCGTTCGCCTCCGACTCATCCCAATCCCGCTCTCCGATTGCCGACACACCAGCGAGCATCGACTCAATCACAGGATGCCGCCCTCGGGCTGAAAGTCACTGTCGTCCGATGTGCGACACGACGAAAAAACGGCGGCATTCAGCCTTTTTGGAACATTTGTTCGACTCTCTTTTTTGATTCTTTTTCCAAAAATGGTCTTTTTGCATCCCAGGTTGTATACTGAGAAGGCGGCCCCGTCAAGGAGGAATCTAAGGACGGGACGGTCGAAGAGGGTGCGTGGGGATCTGGACCATCCCCACGCACCAGTCGGAGGAGCCATGATGATGCTCGACCCCAAGGCACCATCATGGCACTTCCGACGACGAAAGTGAAATCGTCCGGCGCGCGCCGGACCGACCATGAAAGGGTGGTGATATATGTCCGACACGAAGTCAACCTACTCGGCGGCATCCAAACACTACGTCGAAGACATCGTCCCCGACTCCGACAAGGAACAGGAGCGCTATCGCAGGGCCAAGGCGCGCGAAGCATTGTATAACGACGATTGGATCAGTCTCGCGATCGACCTGAACGATTTCGTCGCGAAATACACGCCCGGAGCCAAAGGCCGCAAGAAAGGCTACAAGTATAAGTACGTCGGGGAAGACTGGACCATAATCGCCGACATGATTGCCGGATATGCAAGGCTCGTGAACCGACACACCGGAGAATTCGCCGACATCAACGGCGTCCCGTCCTCCGACAACACCAAAACACACTTCAAGATCCTCAAAAGGAAAGGCGTTCAGTCATGATGTTCGCGCTGTTTCATGATTTCGACGGTCTGACACATTACGGCCGAATCCCCAATCCACCGTTGGAAACAACCCCACAGGTCGAGATCTTCCGCATGACGTCCGATGCCGATCGAGACCTCATGGACGACGATCTTGTGGACCCGATCAATCGTCTATGTGACGCCCTGCTCGGACCCTACGACGTGGATTTCCTCAATGCCAAGCAGTGTTGGCTGCTGGCCGGATGGCTAGAAGCCCGCCTTGAACAACCGATCATGCCACGACTGTCGGAAATCTATCGCAAGTTGGATGACTTTGCCCGCCGCGCGGTCGAATACAACACCGGCGTGGTCATCGAACTGTAGGAGGTCGATCGTCGCATGAAACGTTCCTATCGACTAATCGGCGCGTTCCTGGACCATCGTCCGGAATCGAACACGTCTTTGGAGCCAGTCGCCTACGATCCGTTCTATCTGGAAGCCGGACACCCCGATTGCCTGTTCGACTGTGAAGGCAAGCGCCGATACATCACCCTGACCGAGATATTCGCAGTGGACTCGCAACGGGAATTGGATGCGATCCTCTCACAGCTAACGGACTGTTCCGACATCGGAGTGATCTGCGACTGCGAACCGGCTTCGCGGGGGAGCGTGCCCCGACGGTTCTTTCAACACCGCGCGCTTCAGGCGATACGTCTGCTGGAAAATCGGCTGCCCCACGCCACAGTGAAGCTGATGCAGCCTCCAAGCCTGGAGTTGCCCGCATGACCGACACGCTGACGGACATTCTGGCTCTGATCGACAGGTATTCCCTCTACCTTGAAAAGTGCGGCGTGGACTTCGACGATCAGGGATTCCCGGTGATGCGCCGTGAATGGTATCTGGATGATTGGCCGGACCTGGTGGTCACGTACAGAGAACGCAGATCCAAGCTGGTGACGGTGCCGGGCAACACCGTACTATGCTTCTACTGCGCGGACAAGCACATCTATCCCCGGTGGAAGCATGTGCTGGACGAACTGGACGAGTACCGTCCGTTCATGGGCGTGATCGGCTCGGACGTGACCGTCACCAAGGACATGGATTCCGAATGGCAACAGGCGACCATCCTGCTCAACCAGTTGTTCAATGCCGTGCTTGCGGTCAACGGAATCAAACTCGTCCAGAACCTACGTATCGGACTGCCGTCCACCCTGTCATGCCTGTTCAGTGTTCCGGAAGGCGTCATGGCCGCATCCGGAACACTCGGATGCTCTCTCACAGCGGAGGGAGATTTCTCCTACGCAGTCAAGCTCCACACGCTTAAACCGTCCGGCGTGATCCTCTACGGCAGGCAAGACGGCATCATGGCGAAGCAGCTGTCCGCCGCGTGCATCCCCCACCGATGGTACAAAGACACGCACGCCCTGTACAAACAGCACAATAGAGAACGTAACGTCAACCGCCCCAACCACTGTGACACCAAGGAAACAGATTCCCAATGAAGAAAAACGATGTGGTGAACCTCATCCGGTTCCATATGGACCGCAACGAAGCCGGATTCCTCCAGCAGGCCCGGCAGATCGCCAACGACTTCCAACTGTCCGGAGACATGGCGTTGAGCCGATACGTGAGCGCTCTGCTCACCAGCGCCAACGCGGTCAGCCCGCAATCACACGGCTTCTCCAACACGATTCCGGATGCGGTGCACGTGGCCTCCCTCGACAATGAGCCACTCCCCCTGCCCGACGTCATCCGCGATGAGCTGCGCGGCATCATCAACGCGGTCGGCAACGCCTTCGGCGTCAACCGGTTCCTGTTCCAAGGCGCCCCCGGCACCGGCAAGACGGAATCAGCCAAGCAGATGGCGCGCATCCTCTCGCGCGAACTGTACGTAGTGGATACCAGTTCACTGGTCGACAGCCGTCTGGGGCAAACATCCAAGAACATCGACACGCTGTTCCAGCAGTTGAACGAACTCGCCCACCCGGACAAGGTCATCATCCTGTTCGACGAAATCGACACGCTGGCCTTGGACCGAGTGAACGCGCATGACGTGCGCGAAATGGGACGAGCCACCTCCACCATGCTCAAGGTATTGGATGCACTGAACAAGGACGTGACACTGATCGCCACCACGAACCTGTATGAATCATTCGACGCAGCGCTCAAACGACGCTTCGACGCCACCGTCGACTTCAACCGCTACACGCAGGACGATCTCAAATCGGTGGCCGAAGCGCTCATGCAATACTATGTGGGCAAGCTGCCGCACGCCACCCCCAACAAGCGTCTGTTCACGAAGATACTGACGCTCATGCCCCAACTGCCGTATCCGGGAGATATGAAGAATCTGATTCGCACCTCACTGGCGTTCAGCTCACCGGACAGCGGCACCGATTATCTGCGACGGTTCTACACCTCCGCATTGGGCCGCGAGCCCAACAATCCCGCGACCCTGCGAGCGGAAGGGTTCACGCTGAAGGAAATCGAAGCGCTCAGCGGCGTGGCGAAAAGCACCGTTGCACGCCAACTCACCGAAGAGGAGTGATCGGTAATGAACCCACTGCTGGAACTGCACAAGCCCTTCGAAAGCCGCCCCGGCACCGCCGCAGGAGGCCCAGCCCGCATCCCCACGGGAGCGACGGTCACAGCGGACAGGCTCACGGTGCTTGCAAACGAGCTGCAACAGGCGATGAAGTCCTGGCCGGAGCGATCGCTCATCGGAGACAACATCCTCATCGAAACGCACTATCGCAGCGTCGTAGCAAAAAGCAACCGTATGACGAGACTGCTCAGACAATCCCCGGACATGCCGCTCAACCGCTGCGTCGTCGGAGCGCGGTTCGGACGGCAGGACGACGGCTTGCCATACCATATCCTCACCTATTGCGTTCCCAAAGAAACAGTCGAGAACGGCATCGACCTGCTGAACGATTACGCACGCCATCTGCGTGCCGACGGCCGTTTCAACGGCAGCGTGAGTTCGGAGGCGCTGGACCTCTTCAACAAGGGAAAGCAGACCATGCCCGACGGCATGTACAAGACCGAATTCGCGCAAGTCATCAAGGATTCCCATTATGTGAAGGGTTTCACGATACCCCGCTACAGCGCCGATGCCGCCATCGGATCATTCATCACCCTGTTCGATACGGGTCTCATGAACGCCCAAGATCTGATGGACCGACTGGGGATAGACGAAACCGACTATCAGATCATCGACAGGCTGACGCTGATCGCCAACAACGAGACGGTCCTCACCCGCATCCGGCAACAGGCCCCCTATCTGGTCTCCATGTCCGTTACGGGAGATTTCTCCCAGGAACCGGTCTTCGAACCGAAACCGGTCCAACAACAGGCTCTTCTGATTCCACCACCGTCGAACGAACCCACCGTAGGCGTCATCGACACCGGATTCGACGAGGACGTATACTTCACCGATTGGGTGGATGCGGAGGATCGCCTGCGCAACATCGATATGCTCGAAGACGACATGATGCATGGCACCGAGGTCAGTTCGATCATCGTGGACGGCCCAGCCCTGAACCCATGGCTCGAAGACGGGTGCGGACGATTCAAGGTTCGGCATTTCACCGTCGCCAGAGACGGCAACAACAGCGTCTCGACCATTCTCAAAGAAATCGAGTCCATAGTCAAAGAGCACCTGGACATCAAGGTCTGGAATCTGTCCTTGGGCACGGACACGGAGGTATCCGAGCATTACATCTCCCCCATCGCCGCTCTGCTGGATCGTCTTCAGTTCGACTATGACGTGCTCTTCGTCGTCGCCGGCACCAATCTTCCCAAGTCCAGCCCAGCCCATACGAACATGCGCATCGGCTCACCGGCCGATTCCATCAACTCCATCGTGGTCAACTCATGCAACCGGTCCGGCATGCCCGCTTCCTACACGCGGCATGGACCGGCTCTGGAGTTCTTCCGCAAACCGGACATCGCATACTACGGCGGCGATAAGGATATGCCGATGTACGCATGCACGCCCCGAGGTATCGTCAAGGACACCGGCACCTCGCTCGCCGCGCCGTGGATCACCCGTAAAATCGCATACCTTATTCACGTGATGGGATTCTCCCGGCAGACGGCGAAGGCCCTGCTCATCGATGCAGCCGCAACATGGCGCCAGGACGATATGGACAACCTGTATACGCAGGGATTCGGTATACCCCCCATCCACATCGACGACATACTTACGACGGCAAACAATGAAATCAGGTTCATCGTCTCCGACACCTCCGAACTGTACGAAACCTACCAATATCAGCTGCCGGTACCGATCGACAACAAGGGCCGGCATCCGTTCATGGCACGCGCGACGCTCTGCTATTTCCCCGAATGCAACCGTCATCAAGGCGTGGACTACACCAGGACTGAATTGGATCTGCATTTCGGCAGAATCAAACCACCTTCATCCAAAAAACTGGAGAAGCATCCCGACGCAAAGCCGACAGTGGAATCAATCAACGGCAATATGCAATCGACATCAAGGCAAATCAACCTATCCGAGAACAGCGCACGATCGCAATACCGGAAATGGGACAACGTCAAACACATCTCCGATGTGGAAAAGAGCCGTTTCACAGCACGAAAAACGTATACTCCACAAGGATACTGGGGTATGGCGCTACTTGCCAAAGAACGCTGGGAGCGCATGCCGGGCGAGGCGTCCCGCTCATTGCGGTTCAGCATCGTCGTCACATTGCGTGAGATGGAGGGCCGCAATCGCATCGAGGACTTCAAACAGCAATGTATGGCCTGGGGATGGGCCATAACCAGCGTCACCGTCGAAAACCGGATCGACATCTACAACGAGGGTGAACAGGAGATCACCTTCGAATAGCAGAACGTATACGGCCTCTCCGAGCATCACGCAAATCGTCACTCCCTGCCGCGATCAGTGGTTGAACGCCATGACGCCGACGAGCGCGTGCGGCACGTACGGCTCCTCCAGGTAGGCGATCTCCCCGTCGGCGAGTGTGAGGCCGAGCGCCTCGATCGCGCCGTCCACATGATGCGGTTTGGTCATGCCGACGACGGGCGCGGCGACCTTGGTGAACAGCCAGGCGAGCGCCACGGCGGCCATCGACGCCCCGTGGCGTTCGGCTACCTCGGCCACGCGGGCGATGACGGCGTTGTCGGCGTTCGCGGTCGCGTCGTATTTGGATCGCGCGACCTGATCCTCGACGAACCGTTTGGTGCTTTCGGAGCCGGGCAGGCGGGTGAGACGTCCCGCGGCGAGCGCGCTGTACGGCGTCATGGCGATGTCGTCCTCGCGGCACATCTGGGTCAGTTCGCGTTCGTCCTCGCGCGCGATGAGGTTGTAGTGGCTTTGGATGGATACGATCTTCGCCCATCCGTTGCGTTCCGCCAGTGCGTTGAGTTTGGCGAGCTGGTACGGGTGGCAGTTGGAGATGCCGATGGCACGCGCCTTGCCGGAGACGACGGCTTCGTTCATGCCTTCCATGATTTCGGTCATGTCGGTGTGGTAGTCCCACATGTGGCAGATGTACAGGTCGACGTAGTCCGTGCCGAGGTGGGTGAGGCTGGCTTCGAGGTTGTTCAGGACGTGGCGTCGTCCGTCCACGCCGCTGTCGTGTTCGGCTTGGGTGCGCGGGAGGAATTTGGTGGCGATCTGGTAATGGTCGCGTGCGCCGGCGATGTCGCGCAGGGCGCGGCCGACGTACATCTCGCTGGTGCCGTCCGCGTAGCCGATGGCGGTGTCGTAGAACGTGATGCCCTGTTCGTAGCCGTATCGGATGATGTCGCGCGTGCGCTCCTCGTCGAGGATCCACGAGTGGTGGCCGAGGCTTGCGTCGCCGAATCCCATGCATCCCATGCAGATGCGCGAGACGGTCACGTCGCTGTCGCCGAGCCTGGTGTATTCCATGATCGCCGCCTTTCGTCGCCGATGATGCGCGGCGGGCCGGCCCGCCGCATTTCGCTCGCCTCCCATTACAGAACGGGTCGACGGTCTTGTCCAATGCGCATCGGCGATACGCAGACATACGTTGCAGGCATGGCCGGGGCGGCAACGGGACGGACCGGATGCACCGGCCACGACCCGGCGACGCCGCCGTCGGACTATGACTGCAGTTTGTATGCGTCACGACGAGTCCACCGCATACAACACGCAGGTTGACGGGGTCGAAACTGCAGTTTGTGTTCGGTGGCCTCGTCCGGACGCGTACATCACGCACGCAGGTGGGCCGTCGCTGCCGGTCATAG
>Cebus_capucinus_imitator_PRJNA485217_SSR098__coassemble_1674_pt1 | contig 33466 bp, 23 predicted proteins | sample Cebus_capucinus_imitator_PRJNA485217_SSR098__metabat2_low_PE_014 | metagenome-assembled genome bin Cebus_capucinus_imitator_PRJNA485217_SSR098
CGCACGGGTGCGGCGCCTTCATACAGAAGGGCCGCACCCTCAGCGTCTACCGGCGTTTCGCCATCGCACGCAGGACCATCTTGCGCGCTTCGGACGCGAACGATACTATCGCTTGACAATAGTATCGTGACAAGATAGCATTTTTGCGGTGAAGACCAAAGACAAGGAACTTGCCGACTTCCTCTATATGGGCCGGTATCCCAGAGGATATCCGAGCGGATGCGAACGCATGCTCATGCGTAAACTTCAGATGCTCAAGGCCGCGCATGAACTGCGGGACTTGCGCATCCCGCCCGGAAACCGTCTGGAAGCGCTCAAAGGAGACCTGCAAGGCCATTGGAGCATCCGGGTCAACCAGCAATGGCGACTCGTGTTCCGATGGGATGACGAAGCGAAGGAGGCCGTCGATGTCCGATTCTGTGACTACCACCGCTGAACACTACTACAGCACGCCCGGGGAGATTCTCGAAGAGGAGTTCCTACAGCCGCTCGGCATCAGCCGTTACCGTTTGGCGAAGGCCATCGGCGTGGGCGAGACCGCCATCGGCGAGATCATCGCGGGCAAACGCCGCATCAGCACCGTTATGGCCTACCGTCTCGCCCGCGCGCTCGGCACCACCCCCGACTTCTGGGCGAACCTCCAAACCGACCACGACCTGCTCACATTCGACCCATCCACCCTGGGTGACATCCGACCGCTCGTGAGCGCGTGACGCACGACAGCTGACAGGCGGCACGTCACGGTCAAGCGCCCATCGCGCATGAAACGATTTCGGCCCCCTCTGCATGAGGAGGCCGAAATCGTAGGTGCGGCACATGAGACGGACCGCCGCATCCAAAATCAAGGGACCGGCATCCGTCGGACGCCCGACATCAGGCGTCGTCTACCGGCGCTTCGCCATCGCACGCAGGACCATCTTGCGCGCTTCGGACGCGACCAGCACGAACGCGGCCAGGCCCACGCATTCCACCCACGCCATCGGCGCAAGCGGCGTGGTGCCGAACGCGTCGTTGAGGAACGGCACGTAGATCACCACAAGCTGCAACGCCACGGACAGGCCGATCGCACCCCACAGCCACTTGTTCGAGAACAATCCCACGAACGCGCTCCGCAGGTGCGAACGCGAGGCGAGCGCGTTGAACAGCTGCGCGAACACAAGGATGGTGAAGCCCATCGTGCGCGCCTCCACCATCTGCGCCTCATGGCCGAGCGCGTCCACGGAACGGTCGGTGAACAGGCCGCCCGCCAGATGCATGTCCATGCCGACGAGCGTGACCACGGCCATGACGACGCCGATGTACACGATATCGCCCCACATGGAGGCGTCGATGACGCGGTCGCCCATCCTGCGGGGTCCGCGGTCCATCACGTCCTCGGTCTGCGGGTCCACGCCCATGGCGAGCGCGGGCGCCGCGTCGGTGAGCAGGTTGATCCACAGCAGCTGCGTGGCGAGCAGCGGCACGGTCACGCCCACGGTCTCAGGCTGGCGGATGCCGAGGAATCCGGCGAACACCACGCCGAGGAACACGGTGAACACCTCGCCCACGTTGGAGCTGAGCAGGTAGCGCAGGAACTTGCGGATGTTGTCGAAGATGACGCGTCCCTCGCGCACCGCGGCCACGATGGTGGAGAAGTTGTCGTCCGCGAGGATCATCTTCGCGCTCTGCTTGGTCACTTCGGTGCCGGTGATGCCCATGGCCACGCCGATGTCCGCGGTTTTGACCGCGGGGGCGTCGTTGACGCCGTCGCCGGTCATGGCCACGATGTTGCCTTGGCGCTGCAGCGATTCCACGATCCTGAGCTTGTGTTCCGGCGCGACGCGCGCGTACACGGACGTGGAGGCCACGGCCTTGTCGAACGCCACCCGGTCGTCGCCGAAGGCGTCCAGCTGGTCGCCGGTAAGGGCCGTGCCGCCGCGTTCGATGATGCCCAGATCGGAGGCGATGCGGGCCGCGGTGAGCGGATGGTCGCCGGTGATCATGACGGCGCGGATGCCGGCGCGGCGTGCTTCGGCCACGGAGTCGCGCACTTCGGTGCGCGGCGGGTCGATGATGCCGACCATGCCGTTCCAGATGAGGTCCGTTTCGATGGCGTCGGACTGGTCGGCGATGTCCGTGACCTGGCCGGCCGCGTTCGACGTGACGCCGGGCACGGCGGACAGGGTCGCGGTGCCGAGCGGACGGTACGCCTGACCCAGCGTGCGGTACGCTTCGCCGGACAGGCGTTCGACGGCGGCGAGGATCGTCTGCCGGTCTCCTTCGGTGAGCGGACGCACCGCCTCGCCGACCTGGACGCGCGTGCAGTAGCCGAGCAGCACGTCCGGCGCGCCCTTGGCGAACACGGTGAGCGCTCCCCCTTCGGTCGCGTCGGCCGCGATGACGGACATGCGTTTGCGTTCGGACGTGAACGGCACTTCGGCCACGCGCGTGAACCGTTCGTAGCCGCGCATCGCGTCGGTCTTGCGCGCCGCCACGATGAGCGACACCTCCGTCGGGTCGCCGACCGTCTCCCATCGGCCGTCCTGTTCGCGCAGGTCGCCGTCGTTCGCGATGGCGCCCGCGGCGATCGTGCCCGCGACCTCCGCGCGCAGGTCGGGACGGTCGGCCAGGTCGCCGCCGTCCGCCGTGGTCATGCGTCCCTGAGGCGCGTAGCCGGTGCCGGTCAGCCGTACTTCGCCGCTGGGCGTGACCACGCGTTCCACGGTCATCTCGTTGCGGGTGAGCGTGCCGGTCTTGTCCGAGCAGATCACGGACGCGGAGCCGAGCGTCTCCACCGAATGCAGTTTCTTCACGATGGCGTGGTGCGCGGCCATGCGCTGCACGCCGAGCGCGAGCACCACGGTCAGGATGGCGGCCAGGCCTTCGGGCACGGCTGCCACGGCGAGCGAGACGGCGAGCAGCAGCGAGTCGATGACGTCGTGCACGTCGTTGAAGCCTTCGAGCAGGGCGAGCGCGGCGAGCACCACCACCGCGATGACGCATACGGCGACGCCGAGGATCTTGGACACGTAGTCCATCTCCTTCTGCAGCGGCGTCTGCTCGTCCTCGGCGGCGGAGAGCATGCCGGCGATCTTGCCGACCTGCGTGTCCATGCCGGTGCCGGTGACGACGGCGCGGCCGGTGCCTTGGGTGACGGACGTGCCGTTGAAGATCATGTTGGTGCGGTCGCCGAGCGCTTTGGCCTCGCGCAGCGTGTCCGGCTTCTTGCCGACGGGCACGGATTCTCCGGTGAGGCTCGCTTCGGCGATGCGCAGGCTCGCGGCGGACACGAGGCGTCCGTCCGCGGACACGGAGTCGCCTTCGGCGAGCACGAGCACGTCGCCGGGGACGACTTCGGCGGTGTTGATGCGGATGACGCGGCCTTCGCGCAGCACGGACGTGGTGGGCGCGGTCATCTGCGCGAGCGCTTCGACGGCCGCTTCGGCGCGCGCCTCCTGAATGTAGCCGAGGACGGCGTTGACGATGAGGATGAGGACGATGACGATGGCGTCGAACGGCAGCGGTTCGCCCCCTTCGCCTCCCGGCACGGCGTTGGCGCGTTCGATGCCCCACGCGATGACGGAGATGACGGTCGCGGCGAGCAGCAGGTAGACGAGCGGGTCCTGGAACTGTTGGAGGAACTTCCTCCATTTGGGCACGGGAGGCGCGGACGCCAGTTCGTTGGGGCCGAACCGTTCCAGCCTGCGTTTGGCTTCGGCCTCGTCCAGTCCGACGGCGGGGTCCACGCCGAGCGCCGCGGCGACGCGCTCCGCTTCGGTCAGACTGGGGTCCGCGTCCATGCCGTCCGAGGGAACCTCCGATGGCGGCATGACGTTCGATGGCGATGGCGCGAACCCCTCATCCGCTGCGGGCCTCGCGATGGTGGCGGATTGATCCGTACGACGGTCAACCATGGTGTTCTCCTTGGTATCGCCGCGGAGTAGTCAGCGCCGTCCACCGGTTTTCTCCCCGGATTCCGCACGCTGCGCGGTTATGGACGCCGGGGCGAACGCCGCCGGCGCATGTGCCCACCATTATTCCATACACGATTTCGCCGTAGGGATGACAATCGTGCGGATGTTGTCCAAATATGAAAAAGGCCGGCGCGCACGCTCGCGCAACCGGCCTCGGATCGGCGTTCGGCGGCGCATCGCCGCACACGCGGCGGCCCGGTTCAGAGCACCGCGTCGAGCCGTAGGTTGCGCGCCACGGCGCGCTCCCTCGCGCCGCGCGTCGCATACAGGCCGAACGCCACCAGCAGGAACATCGCCGTGCACGCGGCCCACAGGGTCTGCGCGCCGTGCGCGGCGATCATCCAGCCGCCCACCAGAGGCGCCACGCCCTGCGACAGCGACCACACCAGGTTGTACACGCCCTGATACGTGCCTCGGCAGTCGGCCGGAGCGAGGTTCGCCACCGTCGTGGCCGCGATGGGGAACGTGCCCAACTCGCCCAACGACCACATGACCGTGGAGAACGCGAACGCAAGCCACACCGTCGAATGGATCTGACAGCCGTATCCCACCGCCGTGACCAACATTCCCAACACCAGCACTTTCGTGTTGCTCATCCGGTTGAACACCGCGATGGCGGGAATCTGCAGCAGACACATGATGCCGCCGTTGATGGTCAACAGCACCGAATACTCGTCCGTGCCCATGCCCAACCGCGTCATCGCCATCGGCAGACCGCTCGTCGACTGAAAGTAGGCGATGGTGTATCCGAACATGAGCAGCACCATCGACATGAGCGGCCAATCGGTCAACGCGCGACGGTAGTTCGCCAACATCGAAACGCGCCCGCGGGCTTCGCCTCCGCCATCGGACGCCTGCGCCGAAGACGGGACCGTGGCCGACGGACGCGCCACGGTGGATCCGTCAATCGATGTACGACGGGACCGTGGCGGGAATTTCAGCCACGGTGGGAACGAAAGGCCTGTTTCGGGAGACCGTGGCGGATGCGCGTATGGAAAGACGATGCCGCCCGATGGCAACAGCCCGGAATTGCAACGTTCCTTCGATGGGGCGGTTTCCACGGTCGCCGCGTACATCGATTGCCATGACCACCGTGGCTGATTGGGCTGCCACGGTCCCGGAAAATCGTCCTTTCCGCTGACCGTGGCAGAAATTCCCGCCACGTTCCCATCGTCCATCGATTGACGAACTCACCGTGGCGGAACCACTGGCCACACTCCCGTCGAACGCCTCACTTCATCCCACCGTGGCACGTCGTCGCCGCGGCGAGAACGGCAAACGGGGAAGGAACGACGCAGAGCAGGCGGATTGGGGCGGGGTGCTGGGACAATGGCGCGTATGGTTATGAAGAAAGGACCGACCAAGGGGTCGGGAGGCAAGCATCGCAACAAACTGCGTGGGCACGGCCCCACGCCCAAGGCCGAGGACCGCGTGTACCACAAGGCGTACGCGGCCAAGAAGGCCGCCGACCGTCGCAAGATGGCCGATCCGCGTCTGGCCGCACGCCGACGCGTGGACAAGTTCTCCACCTCGGACACCACCGATCTGGTGTTCGGACGCAACTCCGTGCTCGAAGCGCTGCGCGTGGGCGTGCCGAGCTCCACGCTGTACATCCTCTCGCGCATCGAGCACGACGACCGCACCCGCGAGATCATCAAGCTCGCCGGCGGGCAGGGACTGCACATGATGGAGGCGGACCGTCTGGAGATGGACCGCATCGCCCGCTCCGGCAACCATCAGGGTGTGATCCTCAAGGTGGACCCGTACCAGTACTCCTCGCTCGCCGAGCTGGCCGACCGCGCGGACAAGAAGTCCCGCGCCATGGAGGCCGCGAACTCCAAGGCCGCGCGTCTGGCCGCGCGCCCGCTGTTCATCGCGCTCGACGGCGTGACCGACCCGCAGAACCTCGGCGCGGTCATCCGTTCCGCCGCCGCATTCGGCGCCAACGGCGTCATCCTGCCGGAACGCCGCTCCGCCTCGGTCAACGCCGCGGCCTGGAAGGTGTCCGCGGGCGCCGCGGCGCACATGCCCGTGTGCCGCGTCGTGAACCTCACCAAGGCCATCGAGAGCCTGCGCGAACGCGGCTACTACGCGGTCGCGCTCGACGGCGGCGGCGACAAGCTCGTCGGCGAGACCGGCTTCGAGACCGATCCGCTGATCGTCGTGCTCGGATCGGAAGGCAAGGGCGTGAGCCGACTCGTGCGCGAGGCGTGCGACGCGGTCGCCGGCATTCCGATCTCCCGTCAGGTCGAATCGCTCAACGCGTCCGTGGCCGCCGGCATCAGCCTGTACGCCGTGTCCAACGCACGCAGGGTCGCCGGCCTCGAATAGGAAACGGAACCCGCCCGTCAACATGCGTGGGAACGAGCATCGACGGGAGGACGGACGGGCCGGACGCGTGGACTGCCATCGCGTCCGGCCCGTCCGCGTTACGCCCGCATCAGCCATCGCATCAGATAGCATCGCATCAGATAATCCGATAAGCAGATAAGGTGACCAACCTCATGCAATCCGCAATGAATCTGTCGCAACTGGACCCCCGCGCCGCGAAGGCCACCAGCGTCGTCTCCGAGGACGAGACCGGACGCGGCGCCGAACCGCAGGCGCTCACCATCACCGCCGCCAGCTCGAACCCGAAGATGTTCACCCTGCCCTGGCATCAGCCGCTCGCCACCTGGCCGGCCGACCTGCTCGCCAACCTGCCGCGCGGCATCTCCCGCCACGTCGTGCGCTTCGTGCACGTGGGCGACGAGGTCTACGCCATGAAGGAGATCACCCGGCAGATGGCCGAACGCGAGTATGAGATCCTGCGTCGTCTGCAGAAGCTCGAACTGCCGTCGGTCAAGCCCATCGCCGTCGTCACCGGACGCCACAACGCCGAAGGCGAGCCGTTGGAGGCGATCCTGGTGACCAAGCACCTCAAGTTCTCCCTGCCCTACCGCGCGCTCTTCGCGCGCAACCTGCGCCCGGACACCGCCGAACGCCTCATCGACGCGCTCGCCGTGCTGCTCGTGCGTCTGCATCTCGCCGGCTTCTACTGGGGCGATGTGTCCCTGTCCAACGTGCTGTTCCTGCGCGACGCCGACGCGTTCTCCGCGTTCCTCGTGGACGCCGAGACCGGCGACCTGCAGGTCAACCTCACCGAAGGCCAGCGCGAGTACGACATCGACCTGGCGCGCACGAACATCATCGGCGAGCTCATGGATCTGAGCTCCGGCAAGCTGCTGCCGGGCGACGTGGACGAGATCGAGGTGGGCAACCGTCTGGTGGAGCGCTACCACTCGCTGTGGAGCACCCTCACGGACACGGACCGGTTCAGCCCGGACGAGATGTGGAAGATCGAGAAGCGCGTCAACAAGCTCAACGAGCTCGGCTTCGACGTGGACGAGCTGGAGATGAAGACCGCGGAGGACGGCAAGCGCGTGCTGGTGCGTCCGCGCGTGGTGGACGCCGGCTACGCGAACCGCAAGCTGCTGCGTCTGACCGGTCTGGACGTGCAGGAGAACCAGGCGCGCCGTCTGCTCAACGACCTCGACGCGTACCGCGCGTCCACCTGGCGTGAGGGCGAGGATCTGGAGATCGTGGCGACCGATTGGATGCGCGAGGTGTTCGAGCCGACGGTGCGTTCCATCCCGCGCGAGTACCGTTCGCAGATCGAGCCGGCGCAGTTCTTCCACGAGGTGCTCACGCATCGTTGGTATCTGGCCGAGCAGGCCGGCCACGACGTGCCGATGACCGAGGCGGTGCCGAACTACATCAAGACCGTGCTGCCGGATACGATGCTGGACAAGCGCGACATCGACGCGTTGCTGGAGGAGGCGGATTCTGGCGTCATCGACGACGAATACACCTACAACGATCCGGACGACGACTACAATCCGGACTTCGATCCGGACGCGGCGGTCTGGGCGCACTGAGCGCGCACTCGGAGCGCTGCACGCGCGCATAGGCATAGGTGCATAAAGAAGCCCCGCGACTGAGCGGGGCTTCTTCGACGAGACGGTTAGAGAGGAAGAGAAGACGTCTCGTCCAATGGTTGGCCGGACCGGCTATGGTCCGGCCAAGTCCTTTCGATCGCCTGCGACCTCCGGTCCTGCCGGACGGCGTCTCAGTTGAGGCGCAGCTCGGTGGACGGGGCGAACAGGTGCATCTTGGCCGGGTCGATCTTGATCTTGACGGTGGAGCCGACCTTCGGCAGCGCACGCGGGTTCACGCGAACCGTGGTGAGCTTGTTCTGGTCGGACATGACCTGGGCCTCCTCGGCGGCGGAACCGTCGGTGATGATGTTGCCGTAGATGTAGCCGTCGGAGCCGAGGTCCTCGACGTTCACGACCTTCAGGGAGAAGGCGTTCGGGTCGTCGGCCGGGGCCAGGGAGGCGTCCTCGGGACGGAAGCCGACGACGATCTTGCCGCCGTCCTCCGCGGTGAGCTTGTTGACGGCCTCGGCCGGCAGCGCGACGGTGTCCTCGCCGATCTGGGCCTTGCCGTTCACCACCGGGTGCACGTTGATGTTCATGGACGGGGAGCCGATGAAGCCGGCGACGAAGACGTTGGCCGGGCGATCGTACAGCTCGGTCGGGGCGCCGACCTGCTGCAGGATGCCGAGCTTGATGACGGCGATGCGGTCGCCCATCGTCAGGGCCTCGGTCTGGTCGTGGGTCACGTACAGGGTGGTGACGCCGAGCTGACGCTGCAGGGCGGCGATCTGCGTACGGGTCTGCACGCGCAGCTTCGCGTCCAGGTTGGACAGCGGCTCGTCCATGAGGAAGACCTTCGGCTTACGCACGATGGCGCGGCCCATGGCGACGCGCTGGCGCTGGCCGCCGGAGAGGGCCTTCGGCTTGCGGTCGAGGTACTCGGTCAGGTCGAGGATCTTGGCGGCCTCTTCGACGCGCTTGCGAATCTCCTCCTTGGGGGTGCCGGCGATCTTCAGGGCGAAGCCCATGTTGTCGGCGACGGTCATGTGCGGGTACAGCGCGTAGTTCTGGAACACCATGGCGATGTCGCGGTCCTTCGGCTGCATGGTGGTGACGTCCTTGTCACCGATGAGGATGCGGCCCTTGTTGACCTCCTCCAGACCGGCCAGCATGCGCAGCGTGGTGGACTTGCCGCAGCCGGACGGGCCGACGAGGACGAGGAACTCGCCGTCCTTGATGTCGAGGTTCAGATCATCCACGGAGGGCTTGTCGTTGCCAGGGTAGATGCGGGTGACGTGGTCGAAGATGACTTCTGCCATGGTTGGTTCATCCTTTCAGAGGCAGGTACGTGCCTCACGATCCGTTGTAAAGGGATTACTTGTTGTTTACCATGCTTCGGATCCGTTTGCGCCCGTTCCGGCATCACTGCCGTTCCCGACGCATGCAAACCTCAGCGTTTACTTGTGCGGCCCGGGGTCTCCGAACCTTCGATTCACTATACTCATATCCTCGACCAAAGCAAGGAAAACGCTTGCCCACGGGCGTTTCCCCACCTGCGGCCCAGCGTAGAACGATTGACGTCCAACGCCGCGGCAGCATGGGCCGAAACGGGGTCGGCCGCGCGGAGGCAGCCCCGGCCGCACCATCGGATACCGTTGCCCGCAACCCCCGCCATTGGATACAGCCGGACTCCGTCGGACGCAGCCGGCCACCGTCGGACGCCCGGCGAGACGGCGCCATCGGCCTCCACCCCGCAATCCCATAGAAATCACAGAGGTTACAGCCGCGCCGAAACCGCGTCCCGCCCCGTGCGCTCCACGAACGAGATCTCGCCGCCGTCGGGCGCGTACAGCGTGACGTTCCACGCGATGATCGCGCCGAACTCGTCCTTCACCGTCGATTCCAACTCCAGGACCGGGGTGCCGTCCGGCACGCCGAAATGCCACGCCATGCGCCCGTCGAGCACGCGCACGCGCACGGTGGCGTCGTTCTCCACGAGGTTGACCGCGTACGTGCGTTCGAGGTACTCGTACAGGGAGTCGGCGTCATAGCCCTCCTCGTGCACTTTGGGGAAGCGCGCGGCGGAGAGGAACGTGACGACGTGGCGGCGCGGCGCATCGCCCAGGAGACGCAGACGCTCCAACCGGATGAGGTCGGCGTCCGCGTCGAGGCCGAGATGCGCTGCGGCCTTGGCGTCGCGCGTCAGGCTGTTGTCGATGACCTTCGTGCTCACGACGTTGCCGAGCCGCGCCTGCTGTCGGAAGAATCCGAGGAGGGTCTCGCCGAACGTCTGGCGGCGTCCGCCCCCGCCTCCCATGCCTCCCATGCCGGAGGCGCCGCCCGCGCCGGACATGCCCGCGTCGCCGGAGCCGACCGTCCCGGCATTCCCGGCGACGCCGCCCACGGCGACGTCGGTGCGGAAGGTGCCGCGCCCCTGTTCGCGCACGAGCAGTCCGTCCTGGATGAGGTCCCCGATGGCGTGGCGCAGCGTGATGCGGCTGACGCCGTACCGTTCGCACAGCTCCGGCTCGGCGGGCAGCTTCTCCCCCGGCGCCATGGCCTGCGCCCGCTGCCTCAGGTTGTCCCTGACCGCGACGTATTTGGGTACGCCTTCTGCCATTCCATCAGCTCCTTTTGTCGTGTCGTTACGACTTTACCGTGCGCCGCGCCCGGCGTGGGAAACGACGGAACCGTCGGAACGGCCATGCTGCCGTTCCGACGGTTCGTGTCGCATGCGTTCCGGGATGCCGGTCCGCGATGCGGTCCGGTCCGGACCGTGCGCAGGGCCATAACGGGCACGACCCCGCGCGATGCGGTTCGTCAGGCCGCTTCGACGGCGGCTTTGGCCTTGTCTCGGCGGTCGAGCGCGAACGAGACGATGTAGAAGACCACGACCGCGGCGATGATGCCGGCGATGAGGCCGGTCTGTCCTCCGGCGGAGTTGAGCGCGCCGAGCAGGATGCCGGCCACGCCGTAGTCGGCGTCGGAGTAGGTGGTGTTCGCCATGCCGGTCGCGCCGAGCACCGGCAGGAGGAACAGCGGCAGGAAGGTGATGGCGAGGCCGTTGACGAAGGAGCCGATGACGGCGCCGCGCACGCCGCCCTGGCCGTTGCCGATGACGCCGGTCGCGCCGCCGGTCATGAAGTGGGCCACGATGCCGGGGATGATGATGGTGGTTCCGGCAAGCGCCATGATGCCCATGCCGGCGATGCCTCCGACGAAGCTGGAGATGAAGCCGATGAGCACGGCGTTCGGCGCGAAGGTGAAGGTCATGGGCACGTCGAGGGCGGGCTTGGAGTTCTTCACGAGCTTTTCGGAGATGCCTTTGAAGGCGGGGACGATCTCGCCGAGCACCACGCGCACGCCGGCGAGGATGATGAACACACCGCCGGAGAAGGTGGCGGCCTGGATGATGGAGAAGACGATGAAGTTCTGGCCGTCGGAGAGGTTCTCCTCGATGTAGGAGCCGCCGGCGAACAGGGCGACGATGATGTAGATGATCGCCATGGACAGCGCGATGATGACGGTGGTGTCGCGCAGGAAGCCGAGGCCGGAGGGGAATTTGATCTCTTCGGTGGACTTGGACGGGTGCTTCTTGGAGCGGGTGAGGCGGGCCACGAGGCCGCCGAGGGCGATGCCCGCGCCGCCGGTGTGGCCGAGGGCCACGTCATCGGTGCCGGTGGCGGCCTTCATGAACGGCTGGACGAGGGCCGGGGAGACGGTGACGATGAGGCCTTGGGCGATGGCGCCCCAGAGGATGACGCCCCAGACCGGCAGGCCGGCGACTTCGAGGATGACGGCGACCATGGTGGCCATGTAGAAGGCGACGTGGCCGGAGAGGTAGATGTACTTGAAGCGCGAGGTCATGGACAGCAGGATGTTCACGATCATGCCGAAGAAGAAGATGAGCGCGGCTTCGGAGCCGAACTGCACGAGCACGACGCCCACGATGGCCTCGTTGTTCGGCACGACGCCCTGCACGTGGAAGGCGTGCTGGAACATCTCGCCGAAGGGGTCGAGCGAGCCGGAGACGACGGACGCGCCGGCGGAGAGCACGAGGAAGCCGACCATCGTGCGGATGGTGCCCTTCATGATGTCCGTGGCCTTCTTGTGCTGCACGGCGAGGCCGACGAGCGAGATGAGCGCCACGATGATGGATGGCTGGCGGAAGACGTCCAGCAACACTGACAAAACGCCGTTCATGGTTGTTCCTTACTTCTTTCCTGTTTCTTTCCTGTTTTCCGTTCTCTGTTCCCGTCACCGGTCCGTCCGTGCCGGAATCCCGCGTTCCGGGCCCATCCCCGGTCCGCCCGTTGGGCCCGCGCGGCGGCCCGCCGGCTCCCCGCGGACGGGCCTCCGTTGCGCGGGCCTTGCGCCCTACTTGTTCGGCACTTCGACGCCGTGGCGTTCGAGCGCGGCGGCTACCTTGGCGGCGATGTCGTCCATGTCGATGAGGCTGTCGAGCACGACCACGTCGTCCATGAGTCCCACGGCGGTCTCGGCGATGTCGCGGCCGACGAAGAGCACGTCGGCGGAGGTGGCGGTGACGGAGGCGATGTCCATGTGGTCGGTCTCCACGCCGTCGACGCCGAGGTTCTTCAGCGCCTTGTCGATGTTGAGCTGGGTCATGAAGCTGGAGCCGAGGCCGGAGCTGCAGGCGGTGAGGATCTTCATGGTGGTTCCTTTCGGTCGGTTGCGGCGCCGCGCGCTGCGCGGCGTCCGCGGTTGGTTGTGTTGGTTGTGTTGGTGGTGTTGGTCGTTGGGAGGTCCGATGGTGCTGCCGGGCGTGCGCTCCGGCGCCGCGGAAGGCCCGTCAGGCGAGGGCCGCGGCGAGCGCTTCGACGTCGGTCGCGGCGTTGAGCGCGGCGAGGCGTGCGGGGTCGGTGAGCAGTCCCGCGAGCGCCTGCATGAGGTCGATGTGGGCGTTGGAGTCTTCGGCGGCGAGGCAGAACATGGTGGTGATGGGGTGGGCTTCGTCGTCCGCGAGCGCGAAGGGTTCGTCGACGTGCAGCACGGACAGGCAGGTGGCGTTGACGCCGTTTTCGGGGCGGGAGTGGGCGAGTGCGACGCCGCCGCCGAGGTCGATGTAGGTGCCGCCGGGAGCTGCGATGGTGGTTTTGATGGCTTCGACGTAGTCGGGGGTGATGCGTCCGTCGGCGAGCAGTGGTGCGGCGGCCGTGTCGACGGCTTCGCGCCATCCTGTGACGCGTGTGGCGTGGAGCATGTCTCCCGGTCGGAAGTAGGACGTGAGCACGGTGCCTCCTTGCGGCGTTTGCTGTGGTGTCCGATGGTGGTTGGTGGTGTTGGTCCGGCCCTCGTCGGTCCGGTGGGGTCCGGGGGCGGTTCGTTCCGCTCCCTCGGATTCGTAATATCATCATATCGTCATAACGTATTGTCGTCATATCGGCGTGTCATCCTCCGTCGGATAGAATCGGAACGCAGCGCGAGGACGGGAGGTACGCAACATGCGCGACATACGAATCGGCGTGGTCGAGGACGACGCGGGCGCCTGCCAGCGCGTCCTCGACTACCTCAACCAGTACCAGGCCGAAACCGGCGAACGCTTCACCGTCTCCGTCTTCGACGACGGCGCCAAAATCGTCGAACGCTACACGCCCGTCTACGACATCCTCCTGCTCGACATCGAAATGAAGGACATGGACGGCATGGAGGCCGCGCGGCGCATCCGCGAACGCGACGACAAGGTCGTCATCGTCTTCATCACCGCCGCCGCCCAATACGCCATCAAGGGCTACGAAGTGCGCGCCCTCTCCTACCTGCTCAAACCCGTCCCTTGGTTCGCGTTCCGGCAGGAGCTCAAACGATCCATCGACGAAGTGCGACGCGGCGTCGACACCGCCATGCTCATCGAGACCGGCAACGGGCCGCAGCGCCTCGAACTGTCCGACGTGCTCTACCTCGAATCCATCCGCCACACCATCGTCATCCACACCCTCGGCGGCAAACTCTCCGTCAACGGCACCCTCAAGGACTTCGAGGCGCGCCTCGCCGACCGCGACTTCTTCCGCTCCAACTCCTGCTACCTCGTCAACCTGCGGCACGTCACCGGCATGGCCGAACAGGACTGCGTCCTCTCCAACGGCGAACGCCTGCGCGTCAGCCGACCGCGCAAGAAGGCGTTCATGACCGCCCTGGCCGCCTACTTCGGAGCCAAAGGCGGCGCCGGCGCCGGACCCGGCGCACGCGGCGTCGCCTGACCGACGCACGCACCAGCACGGCACACGCCCCGCCGGAACGCATGCCGGCGCGGACGCCCCACGCAGAATCGAGGGCATATGAGCATCATCGACGGCACCATCACCAACGCGCTGCCGGACATCCCGCGCATCTACACCGCCCTGTGCGAATGGCTCGCCTGCCTCACCTACGTGGCCGCCATCCACCGCCGCGCGCCGTGGCAACGCACCATCGGCGTCATGGCCGCGGGGCTCGCCGCCATGATCGCCGTCCAATACCTCGCCGGAGCCATGCCCATATGGTTCTGGCTGCTCGGCATGCTCCTCGCCTTCGGCGCCATGGTAGCCATCGTGCGCCTCGCCGCCGGCACCGGCAAACGCGAAGCGCTCTACATCGCCGCGCGCGCGTTCGTCCTCGCCGAGCTCGTCGCCTCCCTGCACTGGCAGCTCGTCACCTTCCTGCACATGCCCATCGACGCGGACGACGGCGGAACGCACCCCACCCTGCGCTCCGCCGTCGCGTTCATCCTCATCTGCGCCTGCTGCTTCGGCGCCGCATGGCTCGCCGAACGCAACAACTTCCCAGCCGACCGGGGCACCGACGTCACCATGCAGCTCGCCGTCGGCACCGTCGCCATCACCCTCACCACGTTCGCCATGAGCAACCTCAGCTTCGTCTCCACCAACACGCCCTTCTCCGGCTCCGCCGGGCAGGAGGTGTTCTACATCCGCACGCTCGTCGACTGCTGCGGCTTCGCCATCCTCTACGCACAGCAGGAACAGGCCCGCCGCACCGAAGCGAGCATGGAACTCGCCTCCATCAACGCGCAGCTCGAAAGCCAGCACCAGGAATACCTCGCGTCCAAGGAGAACCTCGAATCCATCGGACGGCTCGCCCACGACCTCAAACACCAGATCGCCGCGCTGCGCGCCGAAGTCGACCCCGAGCACGCCGCCGCCGGCTTCGAACAGCTCGAACGCTCCGTCGCCGCATACAGCACCCAACAGCACTCCGGCAACCCCGTCCTCGACGTCATCCTCACCACCAAGACGCGCACCTGCAACGATCGCGGCATCACCTTCACCGCCGTCGCGGACGGCTCGCTGCTCGCCCAATCCAACATGACCTCCATGGACATCGCCACCCTCTTCGGCAACGCCCTGGACAACGCCATCGAAGCGACCTCGCGGCTCGCCGACCGCCAACAGCGCCTCATCCGGCTCGCCCTCTACGCCCAAGGTGCGTTCACCGTCATCCGCGTGGAGAACTACTACGACGCCGCGCTCCGACACGACTCCGACGGCAACCTGCGCACCACCAAACGCGACCGCGCACGCCACGGCTTCGGCGTCAAATCCATCCGCCACATCGCCGCCCAATACCACGGCGAGGTCTCCATCCGCACCGAAGACCACTGGTTCGTGCTCACCATCCTCATCCCCCGCTGACCCCATCGCCTCGCCACCCATTCCACCCCATCGCCCCGCCCGGACGCCCACCGGCCCATCGGACGCACCCCGCACCATCGCCATCCCCTGCGGGCATACAGTCACAAAAAGGGCCGTTTCCGGCTGTATGCCCGCAGCGGGACGGCTCCCATGCGGGCGTACAGCCGGAAACGGCCTCACGCCATGCGCGCGACCAGGCGCGCGATCACTTGCTCACTTGCTCTTCGGCATGATCCAGAACTTGAGGATCGGATAGCTCACGATCACCGCGAGCACCGTGTTCACCACGGAAGCCACGGTGGTGGCGATCTGACCGCCCATGCCGAAGCTCGTGCACAGCGAGGTGACGTAGCCCGGCAGCACCAGGTTCACCACCACGATCACCACGGCCAGGATCGCGTACTTCCACGCGGCGTCCTTGAAGCTGGAATCGGATTTGAACACCCACTTCATCTGCACCACGAAGTTCACGACCTGCGCGATCACCTCGGCCAGCAGGAACGTCAGGAAGCCGCCCAGGCCGTTGCTCGTATCGCTCGTGTAGTTGAAGATGAGGAAGCTGAACGGCGCGGTCAGACCCATCGCGCCCACGAACACCGCGGTGCCGATCCATGCCACCACGAAACGCGCGATGGTGGACACGTTGGACAGGATGTTGAACAGGATGAACTCCCAGATGTTCGGATGCTCGGCGATCCAACGGCGGACCGGGCCCATCTTGGCCAGCTCCTCGGCGGACGGCTTGCCCGCGGAGGGCGCGGTCTTCTGCGTATCAGTCATGGTTCAGCTCCTTTGCGGTGCGCTTGTTGGCGGATTGGTTGCGGAGGAAGCCGGCGACGAGGCCGCCGAGTCCGCGGAAGGTGCGTCCGTTGCCGATCTTCACGATGGCGTCGACCATGGCCGCGTCGACCATGCCCTGCGTCATCTTGCTCATCGCGCGCGGAGGCATGTTCAGGATGAACAGCGTGTTCAGGTCCGGGGCGCCCGTCTTCTCACGCACGTTCCGCTCACGCTTCATGAGCGTGCGCGCCACGGTCCTCGCCACGAAGCCGCGCGAGTCGGCCCAGCTGGAGATCGGGTCGTTCACGCCGAACACGGTGGGCTTGCCGGGAGCGATGACCTCATGGCCGAACAGGACGGCCATCTCGGCATCGGTGACGTGCTTGACGTCGCCGGTCAGGTAGTGTCCGAGAGTCGGGTCCGCGGCGACGGCGTCCACGTCGCCGGCCACGGCGAACGGGCAGGACAGTTCGATGGAGGCGACGGACGTGCCGACGCCCAGGGTCCACAGGCCCGATTCGACGCGCCACGCGCCGGCGGCCGCGTCGAAGTGGCGGAACGTGTAGCGGTCGAAGTCGATGCGCACGGTCCTGGTCTCATGCGCGGCGAGCTCGACTTTGGCGAAGCCCTTGAGTTCGCGTGCGGGACGCAGGACGCCCTTGCGCTCGACGCCGGCCTCCGAGGAGGCGGACGGACCGCTCACGTACAGCTGGGCGACGGTCGCGCCGGGCACGTCGGATTCGTTGGTGACGGTGAAGGAGACGCCCGTGTCGTCGGCGACGAGTCCGGAGTAGGAGAACGTCGCGTAGCTCAGGCCGTGGCCGAAGGGGAAGCGCACGTCCGCGCCCACGGTCTCGTAGTAGCGGTAGCCGACGAACGGTCCCTCACGGTAGATGGCATCGCGTCCGATGGCGGGATACCAGCCGGCGGACGGGCAGTCCTCGTAGCGCTTCGGCCAGGTCTCGGCGAGGTGGCCGGACGGGTTGACCGCGCCGGACAGGGCGCGCACGGTGGCGGAGGCGCCGGCCTGGCCGGACAGGCCCACGTACAGCAGGGAGGCCACGTCGTCGAACCAAGGCAGTTCGACGGGAGAGCCGGCGACGAGCACCACGACGACGGGCTTGCCGGTGGCGCACAGCGCGGCGACGAGATCGTTCTGCGCCTGCGGGATGGCCATGGTGGAACGGTCGAGACCCTCGGATTCGGAACGTTCGTCAAGGCCCACGACGGCGAGCAGCACGTCCGAGGAGCCGGCGAGCGCGACGGCTTCGTCGATGAGGTTCCGGTCGGCCTTGCCTTGGCGGTCGTAGCCTTGGGCGTAGCCGGCGACGGCGATGCCGGTTTCGCCGGCGGCTTCGACGAGTTCGTCGAGGATGTTCTCGTTGCGGGTGGCGTTGACCTTGGAGGAGCCGGAGCCTTGGAAGCGCGGGGTTTTGGCCATGTCTCCGATGACGGCGACGCGCGTGCCGGGCTTGAGCGGCAGCGCGGGGGCGGTCCGGCCGTTCGCGGAGCCGTTCTTGAGCAGGACCATGGAGCCTTCGGCGACGCGGCGGGCGACGGCGTGGTGCGCGGCGATGGCTTCCTCGGTGAGCAGGTCGTCGCGTCCGACGCCTTCCTGACGGGTGGCGCGGGCGATCCTGGCCACTTCGGCGGCGCGCTTGTTGAGGTCGGCTTCGCTCAGGGTGCCGGCCTTGACGGCGCCTGCGAGTTCGCGCACGGAGGTGTATCCGGGGCTGGGCATTTCGAGGGAGCCGCCGGCTTTGACGGCGGCGACGGCGGAGTTGGAGCCGCCCCAGTCGGAGACGACCATGCCGTCGAAGCCCCATTCGTCGCGCAGGATGTCCTGCAGGAGGTGCTTGTTCTCGTGCGCGTAGACGCCGTTGATCTCGTTGTAGGAGGTCATGATGGTCAGGGGCGCGGCCTCGCGCACGGCGATCTCGAAGCCGGTGAGGTAGATCTCGCGCATGGTGCGTTCGTCGATGACGGAGTTGGAGGCCTGTCGGCGCAGCTCCTGGCTGTTGACGGCGAAGTGCTTGGGGCATGCGGCGATGCCGTTGGATTGGATGCCGCGGATGAGGCCGGCGGCCATGCGTCCGGCGACGATGGGGTCTTCGGAGTAGTACTCGAAGTTGCGGCCGCACAGCGGGTTGCGTTTGATGTTGAGGCCGGGGCCGAGCAGCACGTTCACGTCGAGGTCGCGGGCTTCGCCGCCGAGGGCTTCGCCCATGGTTTCGGCCAGTTCGGGATCCCATGAGTTGGCCACGGTGCCCGCGGTGGGGAAGCAGGTGGCGGGCTTGGACGCGCCCAGGCCGAGGTGGTCGCCTTCGCCGAGCTGGCGACGCACGCCGTGGGGGCCGTCGCTCATGACGAAACTGGGGATGCCGGCGCGCTCGTTGCCGCGCGAATCCCATTCGGATCCGCCGGACAGCATCGCCGCTTTCTCCTGCACTGAAAGCTCTTCGAGTTCCATATCGCTCTCCCTTGTAGTGATTCTCCGCCTCCGGCCCGCCTCGGCGTCCGCCCCCGTCCCTTCCGACGTGGGTTCGCCGCCGTGGCGCGGATTCCATCCCGCATCGCTGCGGTCGCGTCCTCCAAAGCCGCTAAGGGTATTCAATCAGCTCTCCGGCGTCCCTCGCGGTCCGGCTACACAACCTGTCGTTCCCCGCGCACAAACGGTCGGAGTCGTCTCAACCCCGTATCCCGCCCGGCTCCGCGTCAAGGGCGGCCGGCACGGCCGGGATTCAAACGATTGAGCACCGTCTTTTGTCATTTTTAGATTCTTTTAGAATGTTTTAGAATGTTTTAGATTTCCTGACGATAGATGGACGAGCGGAACGGGACGAAGATTATGGCAAAACCGACGAAGAAGATCACCAACCCATTCAAGCCAAGTGCTGGACACCTGCCTCCGGTGCTCATCGGCCGCGATATCATCCTCGACGACTTCCGCGAAGCGCTCAATGACGGCTCCGGCGCCCCCGACCGTCTGATGCGCGTGACAGGTGCCCGCGGCGTCGGCAAGACCGTCATTCTCGCGGAGTTCCGCCGTATCGCCAATGAATATGGATGGCAGACCATCAGCGAAACCGCATCCGCCGGTATGGCGCAACGACTGCTGGATGGATTACGGGACGGTAAGGGGAATTTCAGTCTATCCTCCGAACCAGCGCTCAGCGTAATGGGCGTCGGCGGCAGTCTGGGCGGCGTCCGCTATGGGAAGGCGCACACGATGCCGCTGACGCTACGCGAGGCACTGGGGGCACGGCTCGACGACTTGGAACGCCGTAACGCCGGACTGCTCGTCACCATCGACGAAGTGCAGGCGGCGGACCGCGACGATATGGTCGCCATCGCCACCGCGGTGCAGCATCTGACCAGCGACGACCGCAACATCGCGTTCGTTTTCGCGGGACTGCCGTCGATGACGTCGAAATGGCTCAATGACGAAGTGATGACGTTCCTGCGCCGCGCACAACCGGAACGCCTCGGCGATGTCCCGCTGACGGATGTCGCGCAGGCCTTCGCCGAAACCTTCCGCGACGGCGGAGTCACGCTCGCAGGAGAAGCGCTCGACATCGCAGTCAAGGCGACGGCAGGCTATCCGTTCATGATCCAACTGGTCGGCTACCACGTCTGGCGCACCGCGGTCCGCAACCATTCCGCGGACATGAACCATGGCATCGAGGTAACGCCCGCCGACGCCGAATCAGGCGCACGCGACGCGCTCGCCCGATTGGGAGATACGGTCCACGAGCCGGAACTCGACGGCCTGTCTCCAGTGGATAAGACATATCTGCTGGCGATGGCGCAGGACGACGGCCCGTCGTCGACGTCGACCGTCGCCGAACGCATGGGCAAGGACGTGAAATACGCCGGCATCTACCGGATGCGGCTGATCGAAGCGCAGGTCATCCGCGATTGCGGATACGGCAGGGTCGACTTCGCCATCCCCTACCTGCGTGAATACCTGCGCGAACACGCCGCCTACATCCGCCTATCAGCCGGACTTTCGGAATAGCGGAGGCATGGACCCCCCCCCCGCAAAGTCTCGATCGGAAGCGGCCGCGCATCCAGACGGCGGCGATGAGCCGCGTCGGCGACATCAGGTGACGTGTTTCACGCGTCGTGTTTCACGTGAAACACGACGCAGCGCTCGAAACATCGACAGGACGATAGTGGGCGGCATGAACAGATTCTCCTTGAACCATCGCCAATTGCATTCGGCGAGCGGCGGCGAGACGACGGCGAGACGACGGCGAGACGACGAACGGCCGCGACGGAGGGCGGATCGCCTTCCGTCGCGGCCGTTCGGTCGGTGTTGGTTCCGTTTACCAGGAAGTGCGCCGCCTGACGATTATGATGGCAGCGACCAGCAGCACCGCAACGGCGACAGTGATGGCGATCGTCGTCGTGTTGAGCGACCGCCGTCCTGCGCTCTCCGACATCGACCGGCTCACGGATTCCGTGGTGAACGAGGAAACATCCATCGCGACCAGCGTCGTCGACCGTGCGGAACCAGCCGAGGGTGTGAGCAGCACGTACCAGATGCCGCCGTCTTGTGCGAACGTCCAGCCGGCGGCGTGGTCGAACGCTGTGCCGGAAAGGTCGGAAGACCGAGAAAGGCCGCGGTCTCCGGAACCATCTTCGCCGTCATTGGGCTCGGACGTCAGCATGCGTGTGACCGTGGGATCGTTTCTGTCGAATGTGTTCACACGAAGGGTGAACGCGTCGTCCATCGTGCCGGTGTCGTTGTCGGCGCCACTGCCGCGGTCGATGGAATACAGCAGTGTGCCGTCCGGATTGATGGCGGAGATGAGATCGCCCATGTCCAGCCACTGCATGGTGCCCTCGTCGGCGACGAGCCTGCCGTCCGTCATGCCGACGAGTAGCCGTGCGCCGTTTTGCGCAATCAGGATGCGGTCGAGCGGCAAATGCTGTTCGAACATCGTGCGCACCACCGTCGTCTCTTCTGTTGCCGATTCGGAGTCGTAGGAGTCGACGTCAACCGACAGCACCCGCGCATCGTCGGTGCCCACGTACAGCATGCGACGGTTAGCGGTGCCGATTGCGTACACGGTCGGCGATACGTCGTCCGCTATGTCGTCCATCACACCGGTGGCGATGTCGACCGCCATCAGCCGCAATGACGTCCCTTTATCGCCGACGCCATCGACGTCTCCGCTATCACCCATGCCTCCGCCGTCGTCGATCGCGTCATCGACGCCGACGAACCATACCGTCCCGGATGAATTCGTCGTGTATGGCGTGACGTCGTGAATCACGGTGACGGAATCGGCATCGTCGGCTCCGTCTGGATGTCGCAGAGGGACGGCTTCGACACCCCCTCCGCTCGCCGTCGAGAACGTGCGCAACGTCCACGAGTGAGACACGACATCGCCGTCTCCGCCGCCATTGGCGTCGGCAGGCTCAATCACGCCGATATACACACCGTCCGAGGACAGCATATAGTCGCTTCCGGTCGAAGGATGCAGCGTGGTCGTGAGGTCATTGACGTCGATTACGGCGACGCCTTGCGCGCCGTTGACGAGCATCGACGCGCCGTTCGGCGTGAACTCGACATGCGGTCGGGACGTGGCGAACCCGCCGTTCACTTGCGTGGTGCCCTGCGGGGACAGGTCCGTGGTCCGAATCCGGCATACCGTGCCGCCTTGGTCGATGGCGAACAGAAATCGGCCGGTGGGGTCGGATGCCAATGCGATGGGATTGTCGCCGAGGCAGGCAGCGTCGTGTATCGTCGCAACAGGCATCGCGCCGGTGCGGTCGAGCGCCGGTGCGGCGAGGGGTGCGGCCATGCAGAACGCGACCGCGGTGCAGAAGACAAGTGTGGAACGCAGTAGTGTGCGCGTCATCGCCGAAAGCGGTGTGACATGACCGAACATGGAGGGCTCCTTCATCATCCGTCGTTTTCAATCGGATGTTGTATCCGTAATCCCATCGTATCCGCGACGTTCCGCGCCGCCGTCGCAGACCTCCAAGAACATCAACTATTGTCGTGGATGGAGGCTGACATGGACCTCGTCGAAGATTCCCTCAACGTTTGATGATGAAGCGTCACACACACGAAGGCAACGCGCGCCGTCGTTTGGGAATCGGCGATACACTGCGGGTTATGGAACAGTCCGATGAAGTACACGAAAACGGTGATAGCGACGGGGCCGTCATCACGGTTGGCATCGTCGACAACGACGCCATCACCCTGTATGCGATGCGTGCGATTATTCCGCGAATGTCGGGCATGCGACTGGCATGGGAAGTGGCGAGTGGACGGGAGGCGTTCGTCCGATGTGTGGAGGACGGCGATCGTCCTGACATACTGCTGGTCGATATGGGGCTTTCGGATATGCCCGGACCGCGGTTGTGCCGCCTCATTCGATCCGCCGCGCCTCTTCCACCGATACTCGCCATCACCTCGTATCCAATCGAGCTGTATGCGTCGGATGCGGCCGAGGCGGGAGCGCAAAGCATCGTCGGTAAAACGGACGTACGCGACCTGCAGCGGGCGATACGGATAGTGGCCGCCGGCGGTACGGTACTGCCGCAGGTCGATCCCGACGTGCGTTTCGATGACGCCGAGACGGCGTTCCAACGCATTCGACGCGCGCCGGCCGAACCTGCGGCGACGCTGACGTGGCCGGAAATGGAGGTACTGAACCTGAGTGCACAGGGACTCAACCTCAACGAAATCGCACGCAAGCTCGGCATCCAACCGCCCACCGCCCGATCCCACGCGCGCCATGCGCGCATCAAACTGAACGCGCGGACGTTGGGGGAGGCTTTGGTCAAATGGAATCAATCGAAACGACACTGAACGAGGGTGGTAAGGCCAGTGCTAAGACCACGGGTTGGATGTTCGCCGCACTGCTGAGACCTGTCGACGACGATATGGCAGCCCACGGCATGCGCTGGCGTGCACTGCTCGGCAGTCTGACCACACTCGCCACCGCGGTTGCCTGGTGGATGGACACGGATACGGTGTTCGCTGCTTCCGTAGATTCCTCGACCATCGCCCTCGCCATGCTCTCCGTAGCGCAGATGATTGCATTGGTGGGGTTCATCTGGCTGCCGATTCCCGCCTGCGTGCTGTGTGTCGCCGATTATCTGCTGGCGGCGTTCGTTCCCGGAGGCCAGCCGGACATGCTGAGCCTTGGCGTGATGCTATGCGTCGGATACCTGTCGTACCGATTATGCACATGGGCGGCGCTCTGCGAGCTGCTCGTGGTCTGGACGGGACAAGGCCTATCTGCGGTGATATCGCGTGCACCGGTGGAGCGTCTCGGTACGGTGTTCCTCATCAATGTCGCCGCATTCATGGCCGGCACGGCATTCGCCTACCGCGGACGGCTCTCCTATGAACGGCGCCTCTCGGACAAGCTGCGTGCAGCTGGCGCGCTTCATGACGCCGTTACTGGAGAATTGTCGGCGATTGCGCTGCTGTCACAGAGCGCGGCGGAGGAAGGCTGCCACGGCACCGATGATTCGTATGGTTTTGTGAATTCCGGCGGCTCCGGTTCCGTCGGCGCTGATGTCTCCGGCTTTGCGGACCGAGATGCGTTGATGAGGGACATCAACAGGTTGTCTCTTGCGGCTCTGGACAACACCCATGAGGTCATTCGGCTGCTGTCCGAGGCCGACCCAACGCCGGGAGTGGCGGACGCCATACGTACGGGTGCATCGGACATGAACTGTCTGATTACTGCAGACATGACGGACGCGGCGGACTCGACCAGCATAACGGACCTGAAAGGCATGTTTGCCGCACCGGATATCGTCCGGTGTTTCGGACGTCAGGAACAGCGGCTGCAGAATCTGGGATTTCACGGGCTGATGACGTTGGATATGGATGGTCTTGTCGCTCCGGGTATGACCCGGCTGCTCTGTGCATGCGTCAAGGAATTATGCGCCAACATCGCCCGTCATGCGGACCCATCGGAGCCTTATCGGTTGACGGTGCGATACGACGAAGGACTCGACGGCGGCATCATCGTCGAACAAAGCAACGGCGTCACGGAGCATACCGTTGGCGCTACCGGTCGGCGACTGTTGCGATCAGGCTTTGGTCTTGTCTTCCTGCGAGAGCAGATAGAGCGCCGTGGCGGCGCTCTATCTTATGGAATCCAAGACGGCGCTTGGCACATCCGCATCCGCCTGCCTCGTTAATCTTCGACCGGATGAATGCGCCGTACGATCAGCTCAACCGGATGGCATCGTATTTCCGTAGCGATGTGAAAGCATGGCAGTAGGATCCAGTTTCGTAATTATCAGGGTATGGGCCGCGAACAGGACTCCAAGTCCACCCATCTCCTCCGCGGTAATATTGAGTTCTGATTTGTCCTGCATATCTTCCAGGACAAACAAGGGAAACGCCAGTGGATAACGAGTATCCCATAGCGGAGGATGAGGTATAAGTGCCGGTACCACCCCAGCATTGATATGTGTAGCTATTGCCAAGGGTTCCGGGAAGGTGTGAAGTGATTACTTTGTAATTGCCGACACCGCAAACGCTTACCATTCCCGGCGTCCTTGTTTGTTTGACATATTGCGGGTTCTGCCATGTCGGCTGGAATTTGAGAGGACCGCCGATATATCCTTCCCAGCCTTCGCTGGTTGAGATATCGGTAAGTTGGACCGATACTTTTGCAATGACGGTATCGACGACTTCTGAATTGGAGATATAACCTTCTTCCAGTAGGTGGATTGTGCCTTCTGAACCAGAAGACATCGCATATGCGCTATTGGCTGTTATGGCCAAGCTGAAAACGGCCATGATCACTGTCATGGCTCCAGCGCCAATGACCTGAGCTAGATGTTTCATCGTGATGCTCCTTCTATCTGGAATGCAACGTTGCATCCACTTCAAAGCTACCTGCATTGGGGGCAGATTTGCCGTTCTTAGGACAGTTCATCATCAAACGTGCATTGGCATGCATTGAGGCCTGTTCGGTCGCTTCTGATGGTTGGCTGAAATAGTCTCCCTGATTGTCGTTTTGCCGGCAACCTCCGTCCATTTCTTCCACGTCCTCAGTCCCATACGTCGATTCTGGTGGGCGCGGAGTGGGACGGATCCTGGGATACGACAGAGACGACGAACGGCCGCGACGGAGGGCGGATCGCCTTCCGTCGCGGCCGTTCGGTCGGTGTTGGTTGTTGGTTGTTCAGTTATGCTGATCTTCGGTCATCGACATCCGATGGCGGACGGCCCTGAGGCTGACCTCGGACCGTCCGCGCCCGACTTCAGCCCTTGCGGCGGGCGAGGTAGCGCTTGACGGTCAGGATCTCCAGTCCGATGACCAGCACGGCGGTCACGCCCCACACCACGTAGGTGATGGTCTTCCAGATCGGGGTGGCGACCTCGGGCTCGCCGTCCGCGTACATCCAGCTGTTCACGGCGGTGTACAGGATGTTCTTGGTGGCCTGTCGCATCGCCTTGACGGAGGTGGCGGACTTGCTGGTGACGTGGTTGGTCACGTCGGTGGTGGCCAGCATGAAGTCGTTGCCGTTGCGGATGAGCTGGTCGGCGTTCTGGTAGCCATAGCCGGCGAAGTAGTCGGTCAGGACCATGCCGCGGAAGCCCCACTCGTCACGCAGCACCGTGTTCTGCAACGGCGAGTATGCCGCGGCGTAGGTGGTGCCGAGGTAGTTGAAGGAGCTCATCACGGCCTGCGCGCCGCCGTCCTTGACGCTCATCTCGAACGGCTTGAGGTAGATCTCGCGGATGGACTGCTCGTTGGCCCAGGTGCAGATCATGTTGTTGCGGTTGGTTTCCTGATCGTTGAGGGCGAAGTGCTTCATGAAGGAGTACACGCCCTGCTCGCGGGCGCCGGCGATGGCGTTGGACGCCATCACGCCGGACAGATAGCTATCCTCCGAGTAGTACTCGAAGTTGCGGCCGCCGAACGCGGAGCGGTGGATGTTCATGGCGGGGGCGTACCAGCCGGTGACGTGCATGTCGTGCGCCATCTGGCCGATCATATCGCCGAACTGCTTGGCCAGGTCGGCGTTCCACGTGCAGGCGAAGGTGGTGGCGGCCGGGAAGCCGATGGAGCCGACGCCGGTGAAGTTGTTGTTCAGCGAGGCGGGGCCGTCGAGGTCGACGAGCGCGATCTTGCCGATGGAGTCGATGGCCGCGTTGCCGTAGCCGCCGAAGGCGATGAGGTTGTCCATCTCGTCGAAGGTGAGTTCGTCGAGTAGGTCCTCCCACAGTTCGTCGTCGTAGTCCTTGCCCGCGAGGTCGGCCAGACGCACGCCGTTCTTGGCGCCGGTGGTCGGCATCTCGTCGTCGGCATTGTCGTAGTCGGCCGGGTCGTAGTTGGAGTTGTTGACGAACGTGGCCTTGTATTCGTCGGACAGGCTCATGCTGGCCGGGGCGGCGGTGGCCTTCTCGTAGTTGGCGAAGTGGTCGGCGCGGGACAGGTAGGTCAGTTCGCCGTTCACGTCGTCGAACTGGTTGGTGGCCACGACGGCGTCGCCGTCGTGCGTGTTGTCCTCGGAGTCGTAGGTGGTCGTCTCGTTCACGGTCACGGTCTTCTCGTCGATGACGGTGTGGGAGTCGGACTGGATGGAGATGTCGTAGTCGCCCTGCTCCAGCACGTACGCCTTGGCCTTCTGGTAGTCGTAGGAGGCCATGTCGTCGTCGTCGAATTCGATGGTGACGGTCTGCGATTCGCCCGGCGCGAGCTCGTCGGTCTTCTCGAAGGCGACCAGGTTGGCGGACGCCTTCTCGATGCCGCCGTTGGTGTACGGCGGGTTGTAGTACGCCTCGACGACGTCCTTGCCGGCGGTCTTGCCGGTGTTGGTGACGGTCACGTCGAAGGTGATCTTGCCGTCCTCGCCGTAGGTCACGTCGCCCATCTCCTGCTCGAAGGTGGTGTAGGACAGGCCGTAGCCGAACGGGAACGCGACGGTCTGGTCGTAGTCGATGAAGCCTTCGTCGGCGGCGGTCTCGTAGAACTTGTAGCCCACGTAGATGCCTTCGACGTAGTCCACGAAGGACGGGATGGTCTCGTCGCCGGTGAAGCTGGAGGCGGCGAACTCATCCATGTTGTCGTATTCGAAGTCGCCGAAGTTGTTCCACGTCGGCGTCTTGGTCAGGTCCTTGACGAAGGTGTCGGAGGTCTTGCCGGACGGGTTGGCCTCGCCGGCGAGGATCTCACCCAGGGCGCTGAAGCCGGTCTGGCCGGCCGGCGGGCACCACACCACGGACTTGATCTGCGGATGGTCCTCCAGGAAGTCGAACTGGAAGGCGTTGGCGCCGTTGTACACGAGGGTGACGTTGTCGAAGTTCTCGGTGACGAGGTCGATCATGTCCTTCTCGGTCTGGCTGAGCTGCAGGAAGTGCTCGCCGTCCTTGAAGTCCGCGTAGTCGGAGGAGTTGTCGGTGTAGTTGATGCCCTCGCCCTTCATGTTGGTGGGCACGTCGGCGCCTTCGCCGCCGACTCGGGCGATGACGACCACGGCTTCGTCGGAGAAGTCCTTGGCCGCTTCGATGGTGCCGGACGGGTAGTCGGCCACGGGCAGTTCGGGCAGGGTCCAATCCTGCTCCCACATGCCCACGACCGGACGGTCGGCGCGGTAGTCGGTGTACAGCTTGGTGAGGTCGGCGTTGGTTTCGAGGCCGGCGGCCTTCATGCCGTCGAGCAGGGACGTGGTCTCGTACTGGTCGGACATGGAGCCGGAGCCGGTGCCGCCGTAGACGGGGTTGGTGGAGCCCCAGCCGAACACGTTGACCTTCTTGTCGGACAGCGGCAGGTTGCCGTCCTCGTTGCGCAGCAGGGTGATGCCCTCGCGTTCCACGTTCGCGGCCAGCTCGTTGGCGGCGGCCACCGTGTCGTCGGACAGGGTGTACTTCTCGGCGGTGGCGTTGTTCAGCAGCGTCGCCAGCGGGCCGTACACCATCATGGACACCGCGACGACCGCGGCGACCAGAAACACGATCCACGATTCGGAGTGGATCAGCTTGCGGACGCCCGTATCCTTGACGGTCTTCTTGTTCACGCCGAAGGTCAGCGCCAACGCCAGGACCAGCACGACCGCGATGGCGATCAGCTGCGGCGCTACGGACGCGACGACGTTCCAGACGTCGCTCCAATTGATGCTCAGCATCTTTCTCCTCCTTGATTCTTCCTGACGACCCGCGCGCCGATTCCGTCATCGTCGCGCCCGCGCGACCGTGGCACTGCCCTGCACCAGGCCGACGCGTGGGGCGTTCGCTCGCTCGCCGTTGGGCCTACGCGCTGCCGCCGCCTATGTCGTATGTTTTCAGCTTTCCCAAACCGTCTTCCGACACTCCGCCGACTCTCCTATCCTGTCGTTTCGCGCGCATAATCTGCACCCGCCATCGGAGCGCCGTCCTCGTCAAGGAATTCGCGGACGACATGCGTCGGCACATCGGCCATATGGATGCGTCTAAGCTTGCGATGGGCCCGCTTCACCGCTTCGAATCCGCAGGTCGCCAAATAGACCAGCCCTTCGCGCTGCAACGTCCACGGACATTCCAGGTCCAACATCGTCGCCGCGCTCATGCCCGCAGAGGTGCGCAGGCCAGCAGCCCACAGAGGTGCGCAGGCAGCAGCCCACGCAGGCCAGCAGCCCACGCAGGCGCCGCAAAGGGGAGGGCGGCGTAGGGTGTGTGCTGCGACCACCCCTATATCCCCCGGATTCGCACGATTGCGTGGCGTTCGGCGACGATGCGGCGGCTAGGATGGGGGCCATGAGCGATGTGAGTGCGTTGAATCTCGAATCAGGCGAGGTCGTAGGGGGCTACACGCTGATCTCCCGGCTGGGTTCCGGCGCGATGGGATCGGTGTGGCGCGTGCGTGACGACGGGGGTCAGACGTATGCGATGAAGATCCTGCGCGATTCCCTATCCGAGGATTCCTATGAGGAGGACTCCGAAGGACCGTTGGGGGGCGCGGAGTCGGACGGCCGTTCCGACGCCCGGAACGGCGATGCGCCCGCCCGGAGATCCCGCGCGCATCCGGTGCGCGATCCGAACCTCAAGGAGAACGTGACGCCGCGCGAGCGTCTGCGCCGCGAGGCGCTGTCGTTGCGCAAGGTGAACCATCCGGGCGTGTGCGGCATCGTGGATATGGAGTTGGACGACGCGGTGGCGTTCATCGTGACCGATCTCATCGAGGGACGCAATCTGCGTGACGATGTGGCGGTGAACGGCCGTTATGTGGGCAACGATCTGGAGCGTCTGGCACGCAAGCTCATGGATGCGGTGCGCGCGGTCCACCGGGCGGGCATCGTGCACCGCGACATCAAACCGACGAATGTGATGGTGTCCGCCACGGGGCCGGTGCTGGTGGATTTCGGCATCGCGATGGGCGAGGGCGAGAGCCATGTGACGCGCACGGGTCTGGTGATGGGCACGCCGGGGTTCATCGCGCCGGAGATCATCGACGGCGCCGAATCGGATGAGGCGACGGACTGGTGGTCGGTCGCTTCGGTGTTGGCGTTCGCGGCGACGGGTCGGCCGGTGTTCGGCACGAAGCCGCTTATGGTGGTGTTGGAGCGCGAGGCCGCGGGCAATGCGAATCTGACGGGTCTGCCGCCGCATACGATGGCGGCGTTCCGCAGCGCGCTGCATCCGGATCCGTCGCGCCGGTGCACGCCGGAGCAGCTGCTGCACGCCATCGCGTTGGATGCGGTGAATCCGCTGTTCGCGGACGCGTCCGGCGCGGGGGTGATGCCCCCTTTTGATGGAGCGGAGGGGCGGGGCGTCGATCCGTCCGTCGAGCCGCGCGTGTGGTGGCGTTCGGCGTTCGCGGACGATGCGGCGGATCGCGCGGCGTCCGAGGCGGCGTTGCGCGCGTTGCCGCCCGCGGCGTGCGCGGCGCCGTTGCCGAGCGACGCCTTGTGCGCGGACGATGTGCGTCCCGCGGTGCCGTCCGCGTTGGATTTCCTGTTGGATGACGACGATGCGGCGTCCGATGGCGCGTATGGCCTGACGTCCGATGGCGCGCAGGGCGTGCCGGTGGTGGATGCGGTGCGCGACGAGGAGTCGGATCATCCTTCGATGTTGGAATCGCCGATTCGTCCGGCCCTGCAGCGTGTGGCGGACAATGCGAATCTGGCGATTCCCGCGCCGCCTTTGCCTCCGATGCCGCCCACGTCGCGTGGGATGCGTGGCGCCGGGCCTGTCGATGCGTCGGACGCGGATGGAAGCGCGGCGCCTCCGGACGCCGAGGCGACCGTCGTGATGGACGAGGCGACGGCCGTGCCTCCGGATGCCGAGGCGACGGCGGTCCTCGGCGAGCCGACCAAGGCCCTGCCCGAAGCGTCCGAGCAACCGACCGCGACGCTTGCCGAGAAGACCGCGACGCTTCCCGAGCGAACCATGGCCCTTCCGGAAGAGACCAAGGCCCTGCCCGAGGCGACCAGTCCCCTGCCCGACCAGGCTCCGCGCGCGCCACGCACCGCGCGCACCGCACGTTCCACCGCGCAGCCGCAGCGACCCCAGGGCCGGGAGCGCCGTCCGATCTCGGGGGCCGCGCGCGACGTGCAGCCGACGTTCGCGGAGGTGATGCCGGAACGCACCACGGCCATCGGCACGGTGCCGGATTTTCTGCGTGAAGCCCAGGACCGCACGTCGGTGCTGCCGAGCGGACGGATGCGACCGAATCTGCCCTCCTATCCCCCGCCTCCCGACGACGCGGTGCCGGTGACGCGCTCCGCGCCGCCGGTAGGTTCGCCTTCGGATTGGCGCACGGTGGTGACGAACGCGGAGCCGATGTCGCCGTCCGACGGTTCGGCGCGGGACGACCGTCATCCGGGTTACGAGCGTGCCGACGACTACGACCAGCCGTCGCGCCGGCTGCCGGCCGGCGAGCGTCGCGCGCGGTACTACCGCGGCGGCGTGGCGCCGTTGGCGTGGATGACGGTGGTGCCGGCGGTGGCGGCGTTGTTCGATCCGTCGTTCGCGACGGTGGCCGCGCTGTTGTTGTTCTGGGTGACGTTGACGGTGGGGTACAGCGCGCAGGCGCAGCTGGACCGTGAGGAGCGCCGCGGCGGTGTGCGCAGGGGTTCGGATGCGGCGTTGCGTGTGGTGCAGCTGCCTTGGCATGCGGCGAAGGGGTTCGGTTTCGCCGTGTTGCGGGCCGCGTTGTTCGCGCTGGTGGATGCGGCGGCTTCATGGGCCGCGATGGCGGCGTTGAACCTGCCGTGGGGCTATGTGCGGGTGGACGTGTGGCCGTATACGCTGCCGTGGCCCGCGGGCGACCCGTTGTCGCGCACGTCGTTCGCGATGGCGGGCATGGCGGTGGTCGCGTGGCTGGTGACGGCGTTCTGGCCGCGCGCGCAGGTGCTTCGTCTGGGGGCGGGTGCGATGCGCGGCGCGGGCGCGGAGGAAGCGGACGAGTAGTCCGCTCCGGTTTCCGCCCCGAAGCGTCCGAAGCGTCCGATGGCATCCGCTCCGCTTTTCCGCCCCGGGCGTAGCGTTCCGATACACCGTCCGTGGGATACTGGCGTCTGATCGACGCCTTCGCGGCGTCGGATGACGTTTCGGCGCATGCGCGCGTTGGGCGGGCCGTGGGGTCCGCGGCGCGACGTCGCGCCGTCCGCGCGTGCCGTGGAAGGAAAGGACAGCGTAATGGCATCGAACGCGAATGTGGATAGGCGCAGGACGCGCGCCGAACGCCGTGCGGCCGAGGAGGCCGCGGCGAAGGCGCGTGCGGAGCAGGCGGCCAGGGAGAAGCGTCAGCAGACCGTGATCGGCGCGGCCGTGGTGGCGGTGCTGGTGGTGCTGGCGCTCATCATCAGCGTGGTGGTGTGGCGTGCGATGTTCCCGTCCGACGATGCCTCCAAGCAGGCGGACATGTCCGTCAAGGAGGCGTATGACGCGTTGCAGGCGGTGGAGACGAAGCCTTCGACGGCGGACGACAAGGGCGGCATCGTCATGTCCAAGGAGGGCGTGGGCGAAACCGTGGACGGCGTGCCGACGGTCGCCGTGTATATGGATTTCATGTGTTCGGGCTGCGGCAGTTTCGAGCGTTCCACGGGCGAGACGCTGAAGACCATGGTGGAGGCGGGCCAGATCAACCTGGAACTGCACCCGATGTCGTTCGGCGACCGTTGGAGCGAGGACGAGTATTCCACGCGCGCCGCGAACATGCTGCTGGCGCTGACGGAGCAGGACAAGAACGCTTCGCATATCCTCGGTTTCGTGGCGAACATGTTCGCGGAGGATTTCCAGCCGGCTGAGAATTCCGGCGTGACCACTTCGGACAAGCAGATGATCAGGCAGGCCACGGATGCGGGCGTGGACGCGGCCACGGCGAAGGCCGCGGTGACGGACCGCTACACCGCGTGGCTGGACGCCATCGACGTCTATACGCCCAAGCGTTCCGAACTGGCGAACGTGACCGGCAACTACAAGGGTTCGATGACCACGCCGACCATCACCATCAACGGCAATTTCTGGGACACGAACCAGCTGTCCTTGGCCGATATGAGCTCGAAGGAGGGGCTGCTGACCTCGCTGGGGCTGGAGGAGTCGCAGGTGGGCGTCGAAGGCGAGCTGCCGTCCATCGGCGCGGACGGCAAGCCCATCTCCGTGACCACCGGCGAATAGTCCGGCAACACGCCGTGACCCGCGGCGGATGCATTCCCGCGTCCGGAAGGCGGACGCGGCCCATCCCATCACTCAGGCCACGCGGGACAAGACCGGCGAGCGAGTCCACGCCGCTCGCGGAACGGTTCGGCGCATCATGCGCGAACGGTTCCGCGGGCGGCGTTTTTGCATGGTTTCAAGGGATGCTGGTATGCTGGCTTTCGCGTGTGAGGCACCGTCGTCACATGCACGCCTCTTTAGCTCAGATGGCCAGAGCGGCCGCCTTGTAAGCGGCAGGTCGTCGGTTCGATCCCGACAAGAGGCTCGTCGCGTCCCAAAAGGGCGTATACTGGCACGTGCGCTAAGGTTGGGCGACTTTTCAGCCGTGGCGTCATACCAATGCTTAACATGGGTAAGTCGTCTAGGAGCCTTCCCCCCCGATTACGGCGTCCTAGACCACAGGGCAGGAGCATCCCCCAACCAGCTCCTGTCCTCAGGGGGGCGGGAACTTCCCCTTCTCTCCCGCCCCCTTTTTTCTTTTTCTTTGCAGTTGGTGCGCTACGATGGGCACCGAGCGCGCGCAGGTCGCGCCGGGTGGGA
>Cebus_capucinus_imitator_PRJNA485217_SSR098__coassemble_1677_pt1 | contig 33032 bp, 25 predicted proteins | sample Cebus_capucinus_imitator_PRJNA485217_SSR098__metabat2_low_PE_014 | metagenome-assembled genome bin Cebus_capucinus_imitator_PRJNA485217_SSR098
GCGAATACCAGAAGCTGCGCGACATCGGCATCGCCATCATCCGCGGCGTGGGCGTGGACACCGGCGGCTGCAACATCCAGTTCGCCATCCATCCGGACACCGGCCGCATCATCGTCATCGAGATGAACCCGCGCGTCTCCCGCTCCTCCGCGCTGGCCTCCAAGGCCACCGGCTTCCCGATCGCCAAGATCGCCACCAAGCTGGCCCTCGGCTACACGCTGGACGAGATCCGCAACGACATCACCCAGTCCACGCCGGCCTCCTTCGAGCCGACCATCGACTACGTCGTCACCAAGGTGCCGCGCTTCGCGTTCGAGAAATTCCCGGGCGCCGACCCGACGCTGACCACCTCCATGAAGTCCGTGGGCGAGGCCATGGCCCTCGCCGGCAACTTCCAGGAGTCCCTCGGCAAGGCCATGCGCTCCATCGACAAGCGCCACATGGGCTTCAACTGGGACGGCGCCAAGCCGTCCGGGGACGAGGTCGCCGCGCTGCTCGAAGCGATCCGCACGCCCAACGAGAACCGCTACCTCGACCTCATGCGCGCCATCTGGGGCGGCGCCACCATCGAGCAGCTGTTCGAGGCCACGAAGATCGACCCGTGGTTCCTCAAGCAGCTCACGCTCATCAACGAGACCGCGGCCTTCGTGCGCGCTGCCGAGACCCTGGACCGCAGGACGCTGCGCCGCGCCAAGCTCGCCGGCCTGTCCGACCTGCAGATCGCGCACCTGCGCGGCCTGGGCGACGAGGGCGAGAACACCGTGCGCGAGCTGCGCTGGACGTACGGCCTGCGCCCGGCCTACAAGACCGTGGACACCTGCGCCGCCGAGTTCGACGCGGCCACGCCGTACTACTACTCCTGCTACGCGGACGAGACCGAGGTCAAGCCGCGCGAGCGCGAGGCGGTGATCATCCTCGGCTCCGGCCCGAACCGCATCGGCCAGGGCATCGAGTTCGACTACACCTGCGTGCACGCGGTGCAGGAGCTCGGCAAGGACTACGACACCATCATGGTCAACTGCAACCCGGAGACCGTGTCCACCGACTACGACATCTCCGACCGCCTCTACTTCGAGCCGTTGACCTTCGAGGACGTGCTGGAGATCTACGAGGCCGAGAAGCGTATGGGCCCCGTCAAGGGCGTCATCGTGCAGCTCGGCGGCCAGACCCCGCTGTCGCTGGCCGCGCGTCTCAAGGCCGCCGGCGTGCCGATTCTGGGCACCACCCCGGAGTCCATCGACCTGGCGGAGAACCGCGAGCTGTTCGGCGAGGTGCTCAAGAAGGCGAAGATGAACGCGCCGCGCTACGGCACCGCCCTGTCGCTGGAGGAGGCCCAGGAGGCCGCGCACGCCATCGGATACCCGGTGCTGGTGCGCCCGTCCTACGTGCTCGGCGGCCGCGGCATGGAGATCGTGTACGACGACGCCCAGCTGGAGAAGTACGTCGAACGCGCCCTCGCCGAGGCCCAGGCGGACACGGTCGTCTCCGGCCGTCTGCCCTCCCCGCTGCTCATCGACAAGTTCCTCCAGGACGCCATCGAGATCGACGTGGACGCCCTGTTCGACGGCGAGGAACTGTACATCGGCGGCATCATGGAGCACATCGAGGAGGCCGGCGTGCATTCCGGCGACGCGGCGTGCACCCTGCCGCCGTCCACCCTCTCCGACGACCAGATCCGCCGCCTGCGCGAGGGCACGTACGCCATCGCCAAGGGCTGCAACGTGCGCGGCCTCATCAACGTGCAGTACGCGTTCATGACGAACACCCTGTACGTCATCGAAGCCAACCCGCGCGCCTCCCGCACCGTGCCGTTCGCCTCCAAGGCCACCGGCGTGGCGCTGGCCAAGGCCGCCGCGCGCATCATGGCCGGCGAGACCGTGGCCGACCAGCGCGCCAACGGCCTGCTGCTGCCCCAGGGCGACGGCGGCGTGATGCACCGCGGCCAGCAGGTCGCCATCAAGGAGTCCGTGCTGCCGTTCAAGCGCTTCCGCACCCCGGTGGGCAAGACCGTGGACATCCTGCTCGGACCCGAGATGCGCTCCACCGGCGAGGTCATGGGCTTCGACCGCGACTTCCCGCACGCCTTCGCCAAGAGCCAGCTCGCCGCGTACGAGGGCGGCCTGCCGACCAGCGGCAACGTGTTCATCTCCGTGAACGACGCGGACAAGCGCCAGCTGCCCATGCTGGCCGTGCGCCTCGTGGAGCTCGGATTCTCCATCTGGGCCACCGAGGGCACCGCCTCCGTGCTCAACCGCTACGGCATCGACGCGAAGATCGTGGACAAGATCTCCACGCGCATCGACTCCGCCCCGGACGATCCGGTCAGGGTGATGCGCGCCGAGGGCTCCACGGGCAAGAACGTGGTGGAGCTCATCGAGGACGGCAACATCGACATGATCCTCAACACGCCGAACTCGCGCGGCTCCCGCTCCGACGGCTACGCCATCCGCGCCGCCGCCATCGCCGCGGACCTGCCGCAGTTCACCACCATCACCGAGTTCTCCGCGGTGCTGCTGGCCATCGAGGCGGTCAAGCGCAACGATTACCAGATCATGAGCATCCAGGAGCATTCCGAGCAGCTGTTCGCCCTGGAGGGGCACGACCGCTGACCCACCTTCGGCGGGCCGGGACCAGTCACCGGCCCGCCGCATTCGCCACCCATCGCATGAGGCCCCAAGCCGCGTCCGGCGGCGTCGAGGCGGAAAGGAACGGGAACCCTGATGGACGCCCGCACCAGTGACGGACAGGATCAGTCGGACGCGCGCCGCGCCGACTTCGGCCTGCGCCTGCGCAATTCCATGGACAAGTACGGTCCGTTGTGCGTGGGCATCGACCCGCATCGCAAGCTGCTGACCGACTGGGGCTATGAGGTGGACGCGGACGGCGCCGAGATGTTCGCCATGCGCATGCTGCAGGCCGCCAACGGACGCGCCGCCGCCGTGAAGTTCCAGATGCCGATGTTCGAACGCTACGGTTCCAAGGGGTTCGCCGCTTTGGAACGCGTGCTGTACGCGGCCCGGCAGATGGGCATGATTACCATCGTGGACTGTCTGCACGGAGGCCTGTCCACCACGATCTCCGCCATCGCGGACGCGTATTTCAAGCCGGGCGCCCCGCTGCGCGCCGACGCCATCACGCTGCTGCCGTATTACGGCGCGCGTTCGCTGCATAACCTCATCACGGACGCGTTGGACAACGGCCGCGGCGTGTTCATCGCATCGCTCACCTCCAACGAGGAGGGCAAGAGCCTGCAGAGCGCGGTGCGCCGCACGGGCGAATACAACGGCAGGACCGTGGCGTATGGCATCGCGGCCACGGCGCAGAAGCACAACGTTCCCACGGACGGCATGGGTTCGGTGGGGTTGATCATCGGCGCGACCATCGGCCAGTGGATCAACGAGACGGGCGTGAATCCGGCGAAGTTCACCGGTCCCATCCTTTCCCCGGGCTACGGCTGGCAGGGCGCCGACGTGGACGATCTGAAGACCGTGTTCAAGCATACGCACGGCAACGTGCTCGTCACCGTCTCCCGCGCCATCGCCACGAAGGGCCCGGACATCTCCGCATTGGCGGAGGCGACGGAGTCCATCGCATTGGATGTGCGCCAGGCGCTGTATGAGGCGATGACCACGGATGAGCCGGGCGGCGAGGAGGAATCGGAGGATTTCGACGATTCCGATCCGACGCTCGCACGTTCCGCCGGGTATGCGACGGGCGTGCGCGGCGTCTTCGGCAAGTGAAGTTTCGAGAAGCGAGGTAGACAACGTGACGAACGCACAAGGCGGACGACTCATCGTCCTGTCCGGTCCCACCGCGGTGGGCAAGGGCACCGTGGAGGCGAGGCTGCTGGCCGACCATCCCGAGATCTGGGTTTCGGTTTCGGCCACGACGCGCGCCCCGCGTCCGGGCGAGGAGCATGGGGCGGACTATTGGTTCATCGGCGAGGACGAGTTCCTGGCGGGGGAGCGGGCCGGCGCGTTCCTGGAGACCGCGGTGGTGCACGGCATGGCGCGTTACGGCACGCCGTTGCGTCCGGTCGAGGAGCATTTGGCGCAGGGCGTGCCCACGCTGCTGGAAATCGACCTGCAGGGTGCGCGCCGCGTGCGCGAACGCGCCGCCGAATTGGGTTTGGAAGTGGTGACGGTGTTCGTGGCGCCGCCTTCGTTCGAGGAGCTCAAGCGCAGGCTGGTGGGGCGCGGCACCGAGACGCCCGAGCAGCAGGAGCGCCGTTTGGAGACCGCGAAGGTGGAGATGGCCGCCGAAAGCGAGTTCGACGTGGTCATCGTCAATGATGTGGTGGAGCGCGCCGCCGGTGAGTTGTGGGGTGTGATCGCCGAAGAGTACGGCCTGTGAGCCGGTATGCGTGAGGCCGGTGTTCCGCGGCGCGCCTGTGGGCGAGCGGGGGAACACCGGCCTTGTGTGTTTTGTTGTGTTTGTTGCGTTCGATGGCGGTGGGTCGCGGTGCACCGTCAGCGCCAGGCCCAGGCGTGGTCCATCGGTCCGGAGCCGTGGCCCAGATCGAGCATGGCGCGCAGTGCGCCGGTCAGATAGTCTTTGGCGTGTCCGATGGCTTGGGGCAGGGTTTCGCCTTTGGCGAGGTTCGCCGCGATGGCGGAGCTCAGCGTGCATCCGGTGCCGTGCGTGTTGGGGTTGTCCACGCGCACGCCTTCGAACCAGGTGATGGTGCCGTCTGGTTCGGCGAGCACGTCGTTCGCGTCGTTGGTGTGGTGGCCGCCTTTGACGAGCGCGGCGCAGCCGTAGCGTGCGACGAGCGCATGCGCGGCGGCTTCCATGCTGGCGGCGTCGGTGATGCTGAGGCCGGTGAGCGCCTGCGTTTCGGGGATGTTGGGCGTGATGACGGTGGCGAGGGGGAACAGTCTGGCGGTGAGGGCGGCGACGGCGTCGTCGCTGATGAGTTTCGCGCCGGAGGTGGCTACCATGACCGGGTCGAGCACCACGTTCACGGCGTGATGATGGGCGAGCCGGTCCGCGATGACGTCGATGATGCCGGTGGCGGACACCATGCCGATTTTCACGGCGAGCGGCGGGATGTCCTCGAAGACGGCGTCGATCTGGTCGGCGAGGATGGTCGGTTCGGTGTCTTGGATGGAACGAACGCCGGTGGTGTTCTGCGCGGTGAGCGCGGTGATGGCGCTCATGCCGAACACGCCGTTGGCGAGCATGGTCTTCAGGTCGGCCTGCATGCCGGCGCCGCCGGACGAGTCCGATCCGGAGATGGCGAGCACGGGGGGAAGCATGGTTGCATGTGTTGGCATGAGGCCCAGTCTAATCATCCGCACCAGCTCCGTCACCTGTCTTCCGGCGTTTCCTCATCTGTTTGTCTTTGGGGCCGCTGAGATTGGATGCGGTCAATGCAGAACTTTCGCGTATCTTCGGGATACACAATATTCGGATACCGCCACACAGCAGGCCACCAATGCCATCAGCGACGCCATGCAAACCGCCGTGCTGATAAGATTCATCAGCCATGCCACCAGTAGAGGGAACATCACCAGTATGTCGAACCATAATCCGGTGTACATGATGAGCTGGTTTTGTTTGGAGGAGATGAAGGAGATCAGAATCGAAAATGCGACGGCACAGATTATGCAGGCCGTCACTGAAAGCAGTGTTTGCGGAATCTGTTTGATGAGTTTCGTATAGCCGTTCTGCTGGCCACCCAGTACATATGCCAGCCATACCATGTTCAGCATGGTGCCGCACAGCGTCACTGCGAGTGGAGTGACCATCTTCCCAAGGAAGTACTGTCCCACTCCGACTGAGGCGCAATGCAGCATGATGATGACGCCCTCCGAATGGTCGGATTGGACGAATGTGGCGGGAAGCGTGGCGATGAGAAAACCGGCGGCTAATGAAGTGAGTGGTAAACCTGCGATGGAGTTGTCAAGTCCCAACATCGCTTCCTCGACAGGCAACTGTCCGAATGCAATCGCGATAACGACCATGCTCAGTACGTTCGTGTACGCTCCGCGGTCTCTAAATATAACAGCCCTCATCTTCGGTCCTTGGCAAGTCCGGTTTAATGGCATGGTGTGTGCCGCGCCTTGAAAGACAAGGACGGCGCATACCACATGATATAGCGCGATTTCAGCGACTGCACTGGTGTTTTACACTGGCGATGATCGCGCCAGCGGAGACGACGGTCACCTCGGTAGCCGCAATGCTGAGAATCGGAGTCGAGGCGGGGCTACATCCTCGTTGCCGCGGCCGATCAGCATCGTCATTTCCCTGTCGGAAAGATCTTCAAAGGTCTCGCCTACGATTTTCTTATCATCCATGCTCATGATGGATCTCCTTATATGATTTGTAGGTTCCTCTGTTTGAGGAATCCCCTGCATCTTGCGATGTTGTGATTGGCGATGACAATTATTGTCCCCCGATTGAGGGACAGCCCATCAGCAGGCCCGTCCTATGATGCGGGCAAGATATCTGTAGAACATAGTGGGGGAGGAGCATTATGATATCTGCACCGTTACGGTTGGCCGTGGTGGACAATGATGGGGTCGCCTTGGTCGGATTATGCGGTCTCATCACGCATGCCATGCCCCAGGCGAGTATCGTCTGGCAGGAACGGGATGGGCGGAAGGCCATTGCCATGGCGTTGGACCCGCTGCATGAAGCGGACGTGCTGTTGGTGGACATGAGCCTTGGAGACATGTCGGGCTTCGCCGTGTGCAAGGAAATCAGGGAGCGCTCCACGGCGCCTGTGGCGATGTTGGCAATCACGGCGTTTTCGGTGGACTATTACGCTCCGGAGGTCGCGGCGGCGGGAATGCAGGGCATCGTCGGCAAGACGGATGCGCGGCGGATACTCGAAGCCGTGGCGCGTGTCGCCTCGGGCGGAGTATTCGCCGACGACGTGCGCGGCGGGTCGGTTCGGTTCGAGACGGTGGCTGAGGCGATGGCGCGTTTAGGAAGGACGAGGGAGGAACAGGAGCCGGAATTGTCCGATAGGGAACGGCAGATCGTGGGATTGTATGCGAAGGCGATGAAACCGGGACAGATCGCCTTGAGATTGGGCGTCAAGGTGTCCACGGTGACGACGGAGTTGAAACGGGCGCAGAACAAGTGGGGCGTGCATTCCCGTGCGGAGCTCATCAACGAATGGTGGAGGCGGCAATGCTGAATTGGGATGCCGTGAAACGTCAGGCGCTGACTTCGCGGATGTTGTTCTTCGCCGCCGCGATGCTGACGGGCGTGTTCGAGATACTCTCCTGGATCGCCGATCCTCCGTCGAATTGGATAGAAGTCGTGGTCTATGCCGCGTATGTCGGCGCGGTATTCGCGTTGCCGTTTGGTAAACGGTATGCGGCATGGGTGATAGTGGCGGTGAGCTGCCTCGATGAGATATCACCGGCCATCGATGGGCCGAGTGAGGGGATGGGCTTGATGCTGGGCATGCTGTTGCTCGGGTATGCGTCCCGTCATTGGGCCGGTGTGTTGGCTGGCGCATTGATTGCGTCGAGTGTTGTCTATGACGGGTATCGGTTTCCGGAAGATATGGGGTATGTTTTCCCTCAAGGAGTTTCCGGCATTGTGCTTGGCTATGGCATTGCATATTGCTGTGGAATCATCCTTTGGCAGCGTCGGTGTCTTCGCGAGGAACAAAAGGAGAGGGAGCGCCTGGAGGTCTACCGCCGGGACATAACTGTCGCATCGAGGATTCATGAGGCGGTTTCTGGAAATCTCGCGCGCATCATGCTGGAGTCACAACGCCTGTCCAATGACAGTGGCGAGCGAATGAGACTCGGCGTTGAGGAAATCCAACACGATGCGGAACAAGTATTACAGGATGTGCATGCCGTCATCGACTATCTGGATGGCGGTGATAAGCCGGCGGCGACATCGCTGCCTGCAGTGTCATGCGCGGAGGCTTTGACCTCCGTGACGCATTCCGGAGACCGCAGGCTGCGTTCGCTGGGTTTCCAGGGATCCAGCGACATCCGCGGCGCATGTGTGATGCCGATGGATGCTCGCTGCGAGCTCTTTCTGGAAGTGCTGCGCGAAACGTATACGAACATCGAAAAGCACGCCGCATACAAGGATTATCGCATTACGGTGATGATGCGGGACGACCGGCTCATCCTGTCGCAGACGAACCTGCTCCCGCATCATGATGAACGGCGAAAGGAGCCTCCGCCCTCAGGCAGGGGATTGGCACTGCTGTCCAAACTGGTCCACCACCACGGAGGCGAAATGCGATGGACCAAAGAGGAGGACGAGTGGTCGCTGTTTTGTGAGTTACCGCTTATGCACCAAGTTGCATAGAATTGGAAGTGGAATAGGGCAAGGAATATTGATGGGAGCTGGTTGCTGTTCCTCGATGACGACTGATGAAGTCGTCATTCCCGTCACCGGTGCGAATGACAATGCGATGGCAGTGAATGCGGCGATGATGGCGTGCATAGACACTCCTTTCAAGGATAGGGATTTATATTCCCACGCTGTCCATAATCATATGTCTGACATGGTATCGGAAGACGTTGTCCCCTAATCGGGGGACAACTAGTTGGATTCCGTCATGAACGGCCTCATGATGTGTGCTGGTTCCTCAAACCGAGGAATCATCAACATAAGGAGGCTCAACATGAGCATGAACGAAAAGCAGATCGTCGGCGAATCCTTCGAGGATCTGTCCGACGCCGACATGATGATGCTGACCGGCCGCGGCGATGATGGTGTGGCGCCGGCCTCGATCATCACGGTCACCATTCCGCTGGTACCATTGTCGCTCACCACTCTCAGTGTGGCGGTCGCGAGTGTCAATCACTACCACGGAAGCTGCCGATAAATCAGTAAAACTTTGACCATATGAGGGTGTCGGGAATCATGTTCCTGACACCTTCATGAAACAAGGGAACGGATATTCTGATGAAGGCGATTCTATATAGGGATTTTCATGGTCTAAATAACGCCATCGAGTGGTCATATATGACATTCGCTTTGATTGTTGCCGTCGCGTTTGAGATTTTTTCCGGAGGTGATTCAGAAGGATTCATACTCGCCTCGGTAATCGTAGGGAATATGGCTGTGTTCTGCCCAATGATGCTGTTGCTGCAGGATGTGGAACAAGGTGTGATACAGATTGTGCATACCTCTGGTCTGGGATGCCTGAAATATATCATTGCGAAAATGGTCGTTCCGCTTTGTTCGGCGTGGATAGTGGAGATAATCGATATCACCTATACGATTTGGGCAACCGGTGATAATATGCTTTACGGTCGTGATCTGACTAATTTGATAACCGCTATGATGATGGCCCTATTCGCTGTCACAATAGGAATAAGCCTTGCGTTTCTGATAATTATGCTCGGGAAACAATCCACGGCTGGCTGGCGGATAACAGCGGCGGTTATGCTACTTGCTGTTACGGTTGGCGTATTAGTTTCGATGTATATGTCCGGTTTTCCTTTTGTCATAATTCTCGGTATCTCTTGTGTGTTGATTACTCTTTCCAACATCCTTGCGTTGCTGATTGAGCATAGAAAGACCGACAAAGTGTTGCGTCGTCTTCCATGAAAGTTTCTTAGTGTATCGCTTGAATTCAAAATAAACCTGTCGACGATAGATGGAAAGTGAGTTATTATGTGGAAGGCTGTATTATTTCGTGACTATCGTCAGACGGTGAAATCCCCGATCATGATTGCCGGATTGGCTCTTTATGCAATCATAGGCTATGTTGAGGAAATGGTGTTCGCCGGCATTCGTCTCGATTTGAACACTCTGATTTTCATATACTCCGTGCTGGCTTTTGGAAGTGCGGGCATTTTGACCGATCTCATCAGTCTGGACAGCAAATACGGCGTCTTCAACATATTGCATCAGGTCGATAACGGTTTCGTGAAGTATTTCTTCTCCAAGATGGTTCTGCCCATCATCATCACGGCGGTTTTGAGCGTCGGCGTGTGGCTGATATACATTCCGTACGGATTCGGGCATGGTTTCCACTGGGGTGATTTGGTGGTGTCCACGGTCGTGGCCGAATGCCAGACGGCGGCCATCACCGCGTTGGGGCTTGTGGTGATCAGCTGGGGTGGTGCGCAGCTGCAGTTGGCGGTCACCATTGGGAATCTGGCGATTCTGACGGTTATCGATGTTGTTGTGATGTGCTACTCCGCTTTTGCGGCTGTCGCCTTATCGGTGGCGTTCGTTCTGGCGGCGCTGTTGATATTGAACCACTACATCCAGAGACGTTATGTGAATACTCTGCGGTGATGCTATCTATCTTACGCGAACATTCATTCACCGGGCATTGACCTTTATGGTTGATGTTCATATGTGAAATGGTTGCTCTTTTCTCTGAAAGAAAATATCAGATATTTTTACAGCATAAGTAATTACCCCGCAATAAGTCAAAGAAGGTTTCATGACGACCGCATCTGGTAATCAGCCCTTGTCTTCCTTGGAGGAAACATTCGCATATGAGGAAGATCTCGGCTATGTGAATGCTTTCAGACCGTTGTATCTGTATGTACGGGATTGCGTCAACGCATTCTGTGAGGAATCCGAACATGTTCGCATCTCTCCGCATGCGGTCACTCAGATGATGGACGCATATCGGAACCGGATGCTGTCCATAGGACTGAAAACACTGGTGCTTGACATGCATCGGGAGCGCGAACAGGGACATCTGCACGGAGACGACGCCCATGCAAGATGGCTCGCATACTGCAAAAAAGCAGCGAAGAGCACGCATCGTAGCGCCCTCTACGCGCGGTATCCGGCATTGGTGAAGATGCTGAACGAATCCGCGAAGCATTTTATCGATTTCATTGAGGAATTCGTGCAACGGCTCAACGAGTCAGCCGATGAGCTGTCCGTGTTCATCGGCGCGGATGCGCCGCTGCAGGTGGATGACGTTGCCTTGGATGGCGGAGATGCCCACGGCCATGGCAGAAGCGTGATCCTCGTCACATTGAACGGCGTGCGGTTGGCGTATAAACCACGCGATCTCGCCGTCCATGCGATGTTCAACGACTTCGTCACCACTTGCGCGGAACATTCCGGTTTCCTGGAGATGAATCCCACCAAGATACTCTGCCATGACGGCTATGCTTTCGAGGAATTCGTCAGGCACGAGGACTGCGCCGACCAGGAAGAGGTGCGTCGATACTACCAGCGGTTCGGCCAGCTACTGGGCGTGGTATGGTTCCTGCGCGGCAACGACATGCATTTCGAGAACATCATCGCCAGCGGCGAATATCCGCAGATCGTAGATTATGAAACCATCATCACGGGCAGGGTGCGGCTAAAACGGCTGAATCGGAACGCGGATTCCCTAGCCCGTGACCTGCTGCAGCGTTCACTTGCGGCCACGGCGCTGTTGCCGTTCCGTATGGCGGTTGACGGCGAAGGGCATACCGTGGAGATCAGCGCGCTCGATCCCAACGAACAGAAGATCGCGTCGGCGATGCCCGTGCCGGTGGATCTGAACACGGATGAAGCCCGCTATGAACATCATGAAGGCATTCTCAGCAAATCCGGAAGCGTCGTCCGCATGAACGGCGACATAGTGGATCCATACGCTTATGGCGAGGAGATCCTTCAAGGTTTCGACATAGCCATCGAAGCCATCTCCGGATTGGGACGCGAACGCGTCAGACAACTGCTCGAAGCACGGAACATGCGGGTGCGCGTGTTGCTCCGCTCCACGAGCATCTACGCCAGATTCCTCGAATATGCGCATCATCCGCATGAACTGGATGACATGCGCAAGGTGGAGAACATCTTTGACCATCTACGCGAATATCCCTTCGCGGACAAGAGGCTGAGCGACAGCGAATACCGGCAGATGATGGAAGGCGACGTTCCGATGTTCACCGCGCTGGTGGACGGATGCGCCGTATACGATCCGGATGGACTATTCGTGGCGGATGCCTTGCCGTGCAGTCCCGAGGAAAGTGTGCTGCGCACGTTCGACACTCTGTCCGAGCAGGTCGAACTTCAACGACGCATCATCCGCAACGCCCTGCATATGCCGGTCCCGGAACATGACAGGGCGACGCCTTACCGACTCCATCACGATGACGCCGGTGAATACGCGTCCACGATAGTCGATGATCTTCTGCGCCGAACAATAACGGGCGCCGATGAGGACACGCTTTCCTGGATCGTGGGCAAGAGGATGGAAGGGCATGGGCAAGAGGTCGAGTACGCTCCTTCGCTACCGTCCAGAGACTTGTATGAAGGTCTAGGCGGTTTGGGGATGCTCTTGATGGAAACACCGCATCCAGAGAATGGTGAGCATTTCGCAGTCTTCGAAAAACAGTGTCTGAGATCCGTCTTCTCATCGTCGGCAGGTGACGGAGGTATGTCAGCGTTCACTGGAATCGCCTCACAGGCATACGTTGCCATGCACATGCGTCATAACGATATGCGTCTGAAAGAGTCCGAACGGTTCCTGCGGGATTATCTGCGGTATCTGCCGCAAAACGTGGAGCGTCTCGTACAGGAACTCAACTCCGGTGAACCTTTGCAAGACACGCACACCTTGGATTATCTGACAGGTGCGTGCGGCACCATCGTCATGCAGGTCAGGCTCTACGAGACACTGCATGATCCGGATCTGCTGACAAAGATCATGCCGCTCGTTGACGCCGTCATGTCCGTCGCGCAACAACGCTGGGACGATATCCCCGCCGATGACGGCGACGTCTTCCCCTCCGGTGCCGCGCACGGCATGGAAGGCATGGCCGTCGCGTTCTGGAGACTGTATTGCCAAACAGGTGAAGCCAAGTACGGTGCATTCGCCCACGACCTCTGGAACCATGCCATGCGCAGGCGCGCCACGCAACACGAGCATGCCGACGCGAAATGGTGCCGTGGAGCATTCGGCGTCCTCTGGGCGCAGAACGAACTCGAATCCGTGGACGGGCCAAACCATGAACGGTTCTTCAGTGACGGCGTGACTTCCGCATATCCGGACAAGGCGGCGGTCGAAAGGCTGATGGCCACGGTGAGATGGACGGACGACACCGTCTGCCACGGCAGATGCGGAGCCATCGACACGCTGGTGTCCCTGTACAACACGCGCCGGGACGACTGGTACCTGCGTCAAGCGCGCGAACTGATGGACGGCATGATCGCCGAAGCCCGGACTGAGGGAAGGTTCAAGCTCGGACGCGTCCCCGAATTCGTGGATCTGTCCTATTTCCTCGGTCCGGTCGGCGTCGCCTACACGATGCTGCGCGTACGGCATCCGAACATCCCATCCATCCTCGCCTTGGAGGTAGCATGAAGCCGCATATCGTCGCCTATGTGGGGTCGCGTAATCCGGAATCGCGGACGCTCCAGAGCGTCACCATACTCAGAAACGCTTTGGACGGCATCATGCCGGTTGACTGGACCATACTGACCCCGAACGATACGGTGATACTGCCGGTAGACGGCACCGCACGGGAATTCCGCACAGGAATCGACCATGTGGAAGCGCTCGGCACCGACGATTCCACCAGCGTCAAACAACTCTTCGAGCAGTGCGACTACCTCATCCTGGGCTCTCCGACATACGGGCACAATGTGTCCGGCGATATGAAGAACCTGATGGATCGACTGACATACTGGGGGCACCTCTTTCATCTGGCCAATAAGCCGGGGCGAGCGTTCGTGAGCGCAACCACCAACGGATTCCTCACCGTGGGAGGAGTGCTGGAACAGTTCATGGAAACGCTGGGCGTCGCATTGGACGATACCGTCTACAACACCTTCTATGACGTGTTCGACGAACACGAGGCCGTCTCTCTGGCCGAGGACATGGCCGATACGCTGAATGACCTGTCCGGACATCCGGCGTTCACCCCCAGCGGCGCGCAGGAGACACTGTTCCGCGGTCTGCGATCTCAGATCTCCCATCATGACAAGACGGACTACGAATACCGGTATTGGAAGGAGCACGGATTGTTCGATTGCGACACGTTGCATGAGTACTTCGATCAAGTGTCCCGGAACCGAAGCCTTCAAGCCATGACCGAACCGCTCTCGAACATTCAATGAAACACGCACCACACCAAGGAAAGCAATGGATAATATGAACGACAACACCATCATTTCCGTCCGGCATGTGACGTTCGGGTACAGGAAGCGCGAGCCGGTGCTTGAGGACGTGAGCCTGGACGTGCCGCGGGGGCAGTCGCTCGGCGTCCTCGGCTACAACGGCGTGGGCAAGACCACGCTGCTCAACCTCATCATCGGCCTGCTGCGCCCGCAGCGGGGCAGGTGCGTCATCAACGCGGGCCTCGTGCCCGCCATGCGCGACGTGTTCTCCATGACCGAACGGGCCAACCTCATCGACGCGATGACCGTGCGCGACAACATCAGGTTCCGTTCCATGCTGTTCGCCGACCGCGACGACCCGGACCCCGTGGATTTGGACGCGTTGGCGGAGCATCCGCTCGTCAGGGCGTTCGAGCTGGGCGAGCACTTGGACAAGAAGGTCTCGGACCTGTCGTCGGGGCTGCGCAAGCGCGCGGGGCTCGTGGCGGGCATGCTGTTCGACCCGCACGTCGTCTTGCTGGACGAGCCCACCAACGCCGTCGACCCGATGACGCGCCGGCTGCTGTTCGACTACGCGAACGAGCTGCGCGCCGCGGGCCGCACCCTGCTGACCGTCACGCACGACCTCGAATATTGTTGGAGGACCACGGACCGCGTCGTCGTCCTCGACCACGGGCATGTCGCCCTGGACGCGGACGTGGCGGGCTTTGCGGACTACGAGGCGTTCGAGCGTGCGGCCACGTTGGGGCGCGAGGACCGTAAGGTCGACTTCGGCATCAAGAAGACGCGGTATGATGCGTAGCATCCGATTCATCGGGCAGGGCGAGCACAGCGAATGCGGGCTCGCCTGCGCCGCCATGGTGGCCGACGCGTTCGGGGCTGCCCTCTCCATGGAAGACCTGCGTGCCCGGTACGGCGCGCCCCGCGGAGGGCTCTCCATGGGACAGGTGAAGGCCATCCTCGAAGACGCCGGCATCGCCATGCGCGGACGGCGGGCGCCCAGCGTGGAGTCGATGTCCTCACTGACCCTGCCGAGCGTGCTGCACTGGGACGACCACCACTTCGTCGTATTGGAACGGGTTTCACACGGACGGTTCCACGTCATCGACCCCGCCGACGGACACCACACGTATGATTCCGCGCAGATGGCCGAACACTGCTCCGGAGCCCTGCTGGAACCCACCCGCAAGCCGCCGGCGCGCACCTCGCCGCGTCTGCTGCTGCGCAACGCCACGTTCGACATCCTCCGGCGATTCGTCGGCGCCCACCCATGGCTCTGCGCCGCGACGGTGCTGCTGTCCATGGCGGTGCAGGGCCTGACCCTCATCGTGCCGACGGGCACGCGCTACCTCATCGACGACCGCGCCGCGGCCGGCGCGGACGGATTCCTCGGCATCGCGGCGGGAGCGTTGCTCGCATCGGTCCTCGTCTACTATCTGACCTGCGCGCTCAACACGCTCATACTCACCCGCGTGCAGGTCGAATTCGGCCGCTATCTGTTCGGCAGATACATGAGCGGCGCGCTCGGACAGGACTTCACCTTCTTCGTGAACCGCTCCAGCGGCGACATGATCTACCGCGCCAACCTCGTCATGGTCGTCGAACGAATGCTGACCGGAGGTCTGACGAACACGCTGATCTCTTTCGTCTTCCTCGTGGTCTACCTGGCCATGATGATCGCCTACTCGGTGCCGTTGACCCTGATGACGCTGGCGTTGTGCGCCGTCGTGCTCATCGTGTCCTTCGTATACGCGAAATACAACCGGCGACTGACCGATCTGGAGACCGCCGCGCAGTCCGAAGTGCAACGTTCCTTCATCGAGACCTTCTCCGGCATCGAAACGGTGAAAAGCCTGAACCTGGAAAACGAATTCTACGACCGTTGGAACGAAAGCTTCGAGCGGCAGATGGACTATCAGACGCTGCGCGGCCGACTCGAAGCGGGACTGTCGTCCCTGTCCTCGGCGATGGTGTTCGTACTGCCGCTGTGCGTGGTGTCGTTCGGCATGACGCTGGTGAACGCGGGCACGCTCGGACTGGGCGCCGTCGTGGGATTCATGACCCTGGCCTCCTCGTTCGCCGGACCGTTCTCCGGCATCGTCGGCGCCATCGGGCAGTTCGCCGCGGTCGGCTCGTACATCCGCAAGATCTGCGAGGTCATCCCCGAACGGCTGCCCGTCATCGAAGGCGAGGAAACGTTCGGCATCGTCGCCAAAGACGGGGACTCCTCCTTCGCCTCCATCACCTCCCTGAACGCGCGCGGGGCAGGCTATTCGTACACGGCGTTCGAGGAGCCCATGGTGCATGACATCGATCTCGACATACGCTTCGGCGACAAAATCGCCATCGTCGGCGAAACCGGCTCCGGCAAAAGCACCCTGCTGAAAATGCTCGCCGGGCTCATCGCCCCCACCAGCGGGCAGGTACTCGTCAACGGGCAGAAGCCCATCGGCGACATGGCCGGATGGTGGAAGATGGGACGTCTCGCGTTCGTCCATCAGGACGCCGTGGTGTTCAACGACACCCTGCGGGCCAACCTCAAACTGGAACGTCCTTGGGTGGATGAGGAGCGCATGCTCCGTGCGTGCCGTATGACCGGCATCGACGAGCGCATGATGAACCCGCACGCCGGGCTCGACACCATGATCAGCGAACGCGGCATGAACCTGTCCGGCGGGCAACGGCAGAAGATCTCCATCGCCCGAGCTTTGGTCGACGAACCGGAATTCCTGCTCATGGACGAACCGACCAGCGCCTTGGACAACGAGACGGAACGCCGCATCATGCGCGGCGTCCTCGACTCGCCCGCCGCATGTGTGGTCGTGGCGCACCGGCTCGCCTCCATCCGGCAATTCGACCGGATCGTGGTGATGGACCGCGGCGCCATCGTCGAAACCGGCACACACGACGAACTCATGCGGGCCGGTGGATTGTACGCGCGACTCTACCGCGCCGACCGGTAAGCCGGCGTTTCATGGTAGAGCGTGCGGAAACCATGCGGTCGTCTCCGTCTGGTGACGGCCGTCGTCCGCATGTTTGTCCCCTAATCGGGGGACAAACGCTTGCGGCGGATTTCCGGTGGTCCTACGGTGAGCGACGTTCCTTGAACAAAGGCCGTCACTAAGGAGGGTCTCATGCTTCGCGCGATACTGTTCCGCGACTACCGTCAGACGGTGAAATCCCCGATTATGATCATTGCCATCTCATCGTACCTGGTCATGGGCTACGCTTTGGAATTGTTTGTATTGGTGGTGTCCTCCGGCCAAGTGGAGTTGTCGCTGGCGATCACCGTGTATTCGCTGTTCGCTTTCGGAGTGGCCGGTGGACTCATGGACCTCACCGGCTTCGACAACAGGTGCGGCGTGTACAACATGGTGCATCAGGTCCGCGACGGTTTCATGAAGTATTTCTTCGCCAAAATGGCGTTGCCCGTCATCCTCACGGCGTTCGCGGGCGTCATCGCGGGACTGCTCTGCATCCCATACGGCCTGCAATACGGGTTCCCATGGCGGCAACTGATGGTGGGCTTGGTCGTGGCCGAATGCCTGACCGTGGCGTTCACCGCACTGGGACTGGTGATCATCAGCCGGAACGGCGCGCAATCGCAGGCCATCGTCGCGATTGGGGAGATACTGTTGCTGACGGCCATCGATGTCATCGCAGTGCGGTGCTCCATACTCGCGGCCATCGCCTTATCCGTGGCGTTCGTTCTGGCGGCGCTGTTGATATTGAACCACTACATCCATAGGCGTTACGTGAACAATCTGGCATGTTGCTAGGTCTGCCCGGCTGCGCCGGACAGCATCCGTAATCGGATCAATCCGATTCACCCAACGCATCAACCATCCATCGCACACAAGAGGAAACGCACGACCATGACCATCAGCCAGAACACCATCATTTCCGTCCGGCATGTGACGTTCGGGTACAGGAAGCGCGAGCCGGTGCTTGAGGACGTGAGCCTGGACGTGCCGCGGGGGCAGTCGCTCGGCGTCCTCGGCTACAACGGCGTGGGCAAGACCACGCTGCTCAACCTCATCATCGGCCTGCTGCGCCCGCAGCGGGGCAGGTGCGTCATCAACGCGGGCCTCGTGCCCGCCATGCGCGACGTGTTCTCCATGACCGAACGGGCCAACCTCATCGACGCGATGACCGTGCGCGACAACATCAGGTTCCGTTCCATGCTGTTCGCCGACCGCGACGACCCGGACCCCGTGGATTTGGACGCGTTGGCGGAGCATCCGCTCGTCAGGGCGTTCGAGCTGGGCGAGCACTTGGACAAGAAGGTCTCGGACCTGTCGTCGGGGCTGCGCAAGCGCGCGGGGCTCGTGGCGGGCATGCTGTTCGACCCGCACGTCGTCTTGCTGGACGAGCCCACCAACGCCGTCGACCCGATGACGCGCCGGCTGCTGTTCGACTACGCGAACGAGCTGCGCGCCGCGGGCCGCACCCTGCTGACCGTCACGCACGACCTCGAATATTGTTGGAGGACCACGGACCGCGTCGTCGTCCTCGACCACGGGCATGTCGCCCTGGACGCGGACGTGGCGGGCTTTGCGGACTACGAGGCGTTCGAGCGTGCGGCCACGTTGGGGCGCGAGGACCGTAAGGTCGACTTCGGCATCAAGAAGACGCGTCCGCGGGCGTAGGCGATGCCGGACGAAGCGTCCGCGCCGCGCGGAGGCGGGCGCGCGGTCGGTGTATGCCGCTAGGCTGAGGCGATTGTAAGACCCCAAACCGTTCAAACCAGAAGGTGCATTGTGGCTCAGTCCAAACTCGATGAAGTCGTATCCCTCGCGAAGCGTCGCGGATTCGTTTTCCCCGCCGGCGAGATCTACGGCGGAACCCGTTCCGCCTGGGACTACGGTCCGCTCGGCGTGGCCCTCAAAGACAACATCAAGCGCGAATGGTGGCGCTCGATGGTCGTCACCCGCCCCGACGTCGTCGGCGTCGACACCTCCATCATCCTGCCGCCGGCCGTGTGGGTGGCCTCCGGACACGTCTCCGTGTTCAACGACCCGTTGGTCGAATGCCTCAAATGCCACAAGCGCAACCGCGCCGACAAGCTTGAGGAGTCCTACGCCGAAAAGCACGGCGACAAGCTCCCCGAGAACGGCATGAAGGACATCGTCTGCCCCGACTGCGGCACCCGCGGCGAATGGACCGAACCGCGCGACTTCAACATGATGCTGCGCACCAGCCTCGGCCCCGTGGAGGACGAGAACAGCCTGCACTACCTGCGTCCCGAAACCGCGCAGGGCATCTTCGTGGACTTCAAGAACGTGATGACCTCCTCGCGTTCCAAGCCGCCGTTCGGCATCGCCAACATGGGCAAGAGCTTCCGCAACGAGATCACGCCCGGCAACTTCATCTTCCGCACCCGCGAGTTCGAGCAGATGGAGATGGAGTTCTTCGTGGTGCCCGGCACCGACGAGGACTGGCACCAGTACTGGATCGACGCCCGCACCCAGTGGTACATCGACCTGGGCGTCAAGCCGGAGAACCTGCGCCACTACGAGCATCCCAAGGAGAAGCTGTCGCACTACTCGAAGCGCACCGTCGACATCGAGTACAAGTTCGGCTTCCAGGGCTCCGACTGGGGCGAGCTCGAAGGCATCGCCAACCGCACCGACTACGATCTGACCGCCCACGGCCAGCACTCCGGCGAGGACCTGAGCTACTTCAACCAAGCCACCGGCGAACGCTTCGTGCCGTACGTCATCGAGCCCGCGGCCGGCCTGACCCGCTCCCTCATGTGCTTCCTCGTGGACGCCTACGACGTGGACGAGGCCCCGAACACCAAGGGCGGCGTGGATAAGCGCACCGTGCTGCGCCTCGACCCGCGACTGGCTCCCGTCAAGGCCGCCGTGCTGCCGCTCAGCAAGAAGCCCGAACTGCAGACCGTGGCCCAGAACCTCGCCTACGACCTGCGCTGCAACGAGTGGATGATCGACTATGACGAGTCCGGCGCCATCGGCCGCCGTTACCGCCGCGAGGACGAGATCGGCACCCCGCTGTGCATCACCGTGGACTTCGACACCCTCGAAGACCAGGCCGTCACCATCCGCGACCGCGACACCATGAACCAGGAGCGCGTCTCCCTGGACAAGGTCGCCGACTACGTGGCCGAACGCATCGGCGAACGCCGCACCCGCGTCCCGCTCAAGCCCGTCTCCATGGGCGGCGAGGCGTGGCCGGACTCCGTGAAGATCAACGAAGCCGGCGGTCTGTACTAAGTTGACGTCCCCCAACGAAACCGTTCTCGACGAGCGCGGCGACTCCCTGACCGGGGAGGACCCGCGCTCGCCGCGTCATACCGGCGTCGAAACCCACGGCGAATCCGCCGTCTTCTCCAAGGCCGCCGTCGCGCCCTCCGTCGCCCCCGTCACGCTCGGACCGGTCAGCGTGCCCACACCCGTGGTGCTGTCCCCGATGGCCGGCGTGACCAACTGGCCATTCCGTCTCCTGTGCGAGGAGTACGGCCCCGACGGTCTCTACGTGGCGGAGATGATCACCGCCCGCGCCCTCGTGGCCCGCAACCCCAAGGCGCTGCGCCTGTGCCGCTTCGCGCCCACGGAACGCGTGCGCTCCCTGCAGCTGTACGGCGTCAACCCCGCCATCGTGGAACAGGCCGCGCGCATCGTGGTGGACGAGGACATGGCCGACCACGTGGACCTCAACTTCGGATGCCCCGTGCCCAAGGTCACGCGCCGCGGCGGCGGCTCAGCCCTGCCGTGGAAGAGCGACATCTACACCGACGTCATCCGACGCGTGGTCAAGGTGTGCGAGGGCGCGAACATCCCCGTCACCGCGAAGATCCGCGTGGGCATCGACCACGAGCATGAGACGTTCCTCGAAGCCGGGCGCATAGCGCAGGAGGAGGGCTGCAAGGCCGTCACCCTGCACGCGCGCACCACCGCCGAATACTACGGCGGCCACTCGGATTGGAACCGCATCGGCGAACTCAAGGCCGCGCTCGACGTTCCCGTCTTCGGCAACGGCGACATCTGGGGCGCCGACGACGCCCTTGACATGATGCGCCAGACCGGCTGCGACGGCGTGGCCATCGGCCGTGGCTGCCAAGGCCGCCCGTGGCTGTTCGCCGACATCCGCCATGCCTTCCAAGGCTCCACGGAACGCTTCAACCCCACCTTGGGCGAAGTGGGACGCGTCATCCGCCGTCACGCCGAACTGCTCACCGAGTTCTACGACGGCGACGAGCGCATGGCCGTGCACGACCTGCGCAAACACGTGGCCTGGTATCTCAAGGGCTTCCCCGTGGGCGGCTCCACCCGCCGCGCGTTCATGGAATGCGAATCCCTCGCCGACGTGGACCGCGAACTGGAACGCCTCGACCCGCAGGTGGAGTTCCCCGAGCGCGTGGTGGACAAGCCCCGTGGACGCGTGCGCTTCGCCAAGAAGGTGCATCTGCCGTACGGATGGCTGGACTCCCGGACCACCAGCCACGAGGAGCGAGAGACGCTCTTCGGCGACGATCCGATGGACGCCGGCTACTGACGTCCCGGAGCCTTCGCGTCCGTTCCCGCCGCCGTCCGTGGCGGCGGGGGAGCGCCAAGGCTCCGAAAGCCGGGGCGAACCGGCGAAAAACCGTCCTATAATTGCGCTACACGCGCGAAAATAACACACATAACGGCATGGCCCTGCGCTACTCTAGGGTGTAACCGTGAAGTGACAGGAGCCAAACGTGAGCGAGATCGCCCAGACTGAGTTGAACGACAAGACCAACATCAAGGTCGTCGGCGTCGGCGGTGCCGGCGGCAATGCCGTGAACCGCATGATCGCCGACGGTCTGCAGAACGTCGAATTCGTGGCCGTCAACACCGACGCCAAGGACCTGCTGCGTTCCGACGCCGATGTGAAGATCTCCCTGTCCGACCAGTCGAACCGAGGGCTCGGCGCCGGAGCCGACCCGGAGAAGGGCTCGAAGGCCGCCCAGGACCACCAGTCCGACATCGAGGAGGCCGTCAAGGGCGCCGACATGGTCTTCGTGACCTGCGGCGAGGGCGGCGGCACCGGTACCGGCGCCAGCCCCATCGTGGCGCGCGCCGCGCACCAGCAGGGCGCCCTGACCATCGCCGTGGTCACACGCCCGTTCTCCTTCGAGGGACCGCAGCGCTCCGCGTCCGCCGAACTCGGCATCAACAACCTCCGCCAGGAGGTCGACGCCCTCATCGTCATCCCCAACGACCGCCTGCTGGAGATGGCCGACCGTTCCATCTCCATCATGGACGCGTTCAAGACCGCAGACGGCGCGCTGCTGGCCGGCGTGCAGGGCATCACGGACCTCATCACCTCCAACTCCTACATCCACGTGGACTTCGCCGACGTGACCGCCATCCTGCGCGGCGCCGGCACCGCCCTGTTCGGCATCGGCTCGGCGCGGGGCGAGGACCGCGCCACCCAGGCCGCCGAACTCGCCATCAGCTCCCCGCTGCTGGAGGAAAGCATCGAAGGCGCCCACGGCGCGCTCATCAACGTGGCCGGCCCCACGGACATCGGCCTGTGGGAGGCCTCCGCCGCCGTGGAGCTGGTGCGCAAGGCCATCCACCCCGAAGCGCAGATCATCTGGGGTCTGGCCCTCGACGACGCCTACGGCGACGAGGTGCGCGTCACCGTCATCGCCGCCGGCTTCGACAACGTCAAGAAGACCGCCGAACAGCAGGCCTCCCAGCCCATCGCCACGATGGCGCAGGCTCCGGCAGCCCCGGCCCAGCCGGTTCAGCAGAGCCAGCCGGTCCAGTCCCGTCCGCAGGCCCCCATGCCGTCCGCGCAGTCCGTGCCGCAGCCGGCCGCCTCGGCCCAGCAGCAGGCCGCCGCCCAGACGCAGGGCGCGATGCCGGTCCAGCCGCAGACCTCCACGCAGACCGCCATGCCGGTCCAGCAGCCGGTCTCGCAGCCCATGCCGGTGCAGCCCGTCCAGGCGCAGCCCATGGCGCAGCCGATCTATCAGCCGGTCCAGCCCATCTCCCAGCCGATGCCGACGGTCCCCTCGCCGTTCACCTTCGCGCAGCCGGGCATGCCCCAGGCGCAGCAGGTGGACCCGTATTCGACCGGCTCGAACGATTTGGGCGATCTGGACATCCCGGACTTCCTGCGCTGAACCGCGCACCACGCATCCGAACCAAACGCCCCGCGCCACGCCGCCATGTGCGGCACGGGGCGCACCGCGCATGAGAAAGGGTTGAGACATGGCTGGATTCATGAAGAACGCGATGTCCTATCTGGGTATGTCCGACGTGGCCGAGGACGACGACTTCGAAGTCGAGACCGAGTCCGAGGCCGCCGCGCCCGCCACCTCCTTCGACTCGGACCACACCGTCACGCCGATGCCGACGAAGCCCGCCGCGCCCGCCTCCCAGGCGGCCATGACGGCTTCGCCCTCGCGCGTCAACGCGAACTTCCAGAACCGTCTGAGCCGCATCACCACCATCCACCCCAAGTCCTATGAGGATGCGCAGATGGTGGGCCGCGCCATCCGCGACGGCGTGCCCGTGGTGCTCAACCTCACCGGCGTGTCCGAATCGATAGCGTACCGCATCGTGGACTTCTCCGCCGGCGTGGTGTTCGGCGTGCACGGTTCGATGGAACGCGTCACGCCCCGCGTGTTCCTCCTGAGCCCGGCCCAGGTGAACATCAAGGTGGAGGAGCCGTCTTCGCCCGGCGGCGCGCGCGACCTCTTCTCCGACTGACGCGCGTTTCCGATCGCGATGCAACGACCGCCCCCGTGCTGCGCAAGGCCCACGGAGGCGGTCGTTTTACTTCGGCTTGGCCTGCGTCGTTCCTGGGCGACGTGATGTCATGGCCTTTGCGGAACCTTTGCGCGGGCTTTGCGGGAACGTCCGGTAGGCTTCCAGCGAACCTTCCGCGCGCGGTTGACGACCCTTGGTACGGTGTGCCTATGCTGTTCTACATTCTGCTGCGCATCATCAACACCCTCATCGACGCGTACATCACCGTGCTGTTCGCCCGCATGATCCTCGACTGGGTGGCGGTGCTCTCCCCGCGCTGGTATCCGCGCGGCGTGGTCGCGCAGGTCATCGACCTCGTCTACCGTCTGACCGAACCGCCGCTGCGTTGGCTGCGCCGCTACATTCCGCCGCTGCGTCTGGGCATGGTCGCCTTGGACATGAGCTTCATCGTGCTCTACTTCCTGCTGGCCCTGCTGCGCGTGCTCATCTGACGTTCCGCTCCGATTGGCCGACGGGACGCGTTTCCTGCGCGGAATGTGACCCACATCACGCCTTCCCCCGGCATGTCGCGCGATGGCGTCGTGGACGAACCCTTCACGAAACCGCCGATAAACGCCGCAGAATCCCCACGAATGGTGGGGTACGTGGTAAGGTCATGTGTTGAAACAAACGTAAGCGAGGACAGTCCCAAAGCGAGGTGTAGATTTATGGCTCTGTTGACGCCCAAGGACATCAGGGAACGCACGTTCCAGACAGTGCGGTTCAAGGAAGGATACGACGTCGACGAGGTCGACGACTTCCTGGATCAGGTCACCGAGACCGTGGAGGCGCTCGGCAAGCAGGCCGTCGCCGGGGGACAGGCCACGCAGGCGCTGGGGCCGGACGTGACCGCCCTCAACCAGAAGATCTCCGAGCTGAACGCCACGGTCCAGCAGCTGCAGGACGAGAACGCGCAGCTGCAGGCCTCCGCCCAGCAGGCCGCCGCCGCCGAAGGCGACGAGAAGCTCCAGCTGGCCGTCACCAGGCTGTCCGAGGCCGAGGAGACCAACCGTGCGCTCGGCGGACAGAACGAGCAGCTGAAGGCCCAGGTGGATCAGCTCAACTCCCAGATCGACCAGCTCACCGCGCAGGTCTCCCAGGCCTCCGGCAATCAGGACGCCGTCGCCCAGCAGATCGCCGCCATCCAGCAGGAGCGCGACCAGTACCGCGCCCAGATGGAGGAGTTCGCCCGCCAGATCAACGCCTACCAGCAGCAGGCCTCCGCCCTGCAGCAGCAGGCGCAGCAGGCCGTGGAACTCGCCCGTCAGCTGGAGGAGTCCAAGCAGCGTGAGCAGCAGCTGCGCGAGCAGGTCTCCAAGGTCGAGCCGAACACGGAGACCGGCTCCCTGCAGAAGATCGCGGGCGCCGCGGCCGGCGCGGGCACCGAGCCCGAGCGCGCCACCGCCATGCTCACCTTGGCCATGCAGCTGCACGACCAGTACGTGGACAAGGGCAAGGCCAAGGCCAAGGAGATGAGCGAGAAGAGCCAGCGCGAGTACAAGGAGCTCATCGACAAGGCCAACGACTACAACGACCGCACCCGCACCGAGGCGGACGAGTACAACAAGCGCGTCCACGCCGAGGCCGACGGCTACTCCGAGCATACCCGCTCCGAGGCGGATTCCTACTCCGTCAAGACCCGTCAGGATGCGGACACCTACCTGACCGACAAGCACAACGAGGCCGACCAGTACGAGGCCGAAGTGCAGCGCCGCGCCGCCGAGCACGACCAGAAGGTCCGTGCCACCGCCGCCGAATACGATCAGAAGGTCCGCAACGCGGCCGACGACTACGGCAAGAAGACCCGCGCCGAGGCCGAGGCCTACGGCCAGCAGGTGCGCGACGAGGCCGAGACCTACGGCAAGAACACCCGCAACGCCGCCGACGACTACGCCGATCAGGTCCGCACGAACCTGACCAACGAGTCCAAGGTCATCGAAGGCAACATCCAGGGCCTCAAGCAGTTCGAGACCGAATACCGCGCCCGCCTCACCGAGTTCCTCGGCCAGCTGGTCAACCAGGTTTCGGACACGAACAACTACAGCCAGACCGAGCAGTCGGGTCAGTGACCGCAGGCTGAAGCCAACGTATGAACATGGTTCATAAGGGACGGCCGCGCGCACGCGTGGCCGTCTTTGCTTGTGTCTCGGTCGTCGCCCTCGCGCTCGACCAGCTCACCAAACTGTGGGCGTTGGGCGCGTTGGGGGACGGGCGCACCATACGGCTCGTGCCGGGGCTGCTGTCCCTGACGCTGGTGCGCAATCCCGGAGCCTCTCTGGGCTTCGGCTCGGGGTCGACGTGGATGATCTCCCTGCTGGCGCTCGTCGCCTGTGCGGCCTTGGCGGTGCTGGCGGTGCGCACCGTTTCGGCGAAATGGTCGCTGGCGTTCGCGTTCGCGTTCGCCGGTGCGTTGGGCAACCTCATCGACCGCGTCGTGTACGCCGACGGCTTCCTGAACGGCAGGGTCGTCGACTTCCTGAACTACGGATGGTCCGTGGGCAACGTGGCCGACGTGTATCTCGTCGTCGCCGGCGTGGCCATCGCCGTGATGATCCTACGCAATGAGCCGTTCTCCCGTAAGGACCTGCAGGATTCGCAACCCAAGGAGGATACGGCTCGATGAGTCGTCTGGTACCCGCCCCCGACGCGTTGGTCGGCAAGCGATTCGATGTGGCCGTGGCCAAGATGCTCGGAGTGTCCCGTTCGAAGGCCGCCGAACTCATCGACTCGGGTCAGGCCCGCGTGTTGGGGCGCCAGATCGCGCGCTCCGGCGCCCTGCAGGCGGGGGAGACCGTCGAGTTCGACCTCGTGGAGGAACGCCGCGAGCCCGAACCCATCGCCGACGACATGGCCGTGGTCTATGAGGACGACGACGTGGTGGTGGTGGACAAGCCCGTGGGCGTGGCCGCGCACGCCTCCGTGGGCTGGACCGGTCCCACGGTGCTGGGTTCGCTGCGCGACCGCGGCGTGCGCATCACCTCCTATGGCGCCGCGGGACGCGAGGGCATCGTCTCCCGTCTGGACGTGGGCACTTCGGGACTGATGCTCGTATGCAAGTCCGAACTGGCTTACGTGGAGATGCGCCGCCAGTTCGCCGAGCATGAGGTGGTCAAGACGTATCATGCGATGGTGCAGGGATCCCTGCGCCAGGACAAGGCCACCATCGAAGCGCCCATCGGACGGGCCAAGGTCTCCGACTTCCGCTTCTGCGTGACGCCCGCAGGCAAGCCTGCGGTGACGCACTGGGATGTGATGGAGCGTTTCGCTTCCGAGGCCACGCTGGTGTCCGTGAACCTGGAGACGGGCCGTACCCATCAGATCCGCGTGCATTTCTCCTCCATAGGACATCCGCTCGTGGGCGACCACATGTACGGAGCCAACCCGGTGCTTGCCGCCCAGACCGGATTGGAACGCCAATGGCTGCACGCCATGCAGTTGGAGTTCCGCCATCCGCGCACGCATCTGTGGACCACGGTGCGGTCGCAGTACCCCGCGGACCTGTCCCACGCGCTCAAGGTGATGCGCGAACGTCACATGGAAGACGACGCCGTCCAGAGGTGAAGCGCCGCGAACGACAGTAGGGGAGCGGCCGACAGCACCAGACCGGCCACGGCCAAACCCATGCCGCCCAATGGGTGGGAGTGGGTGTTCCACGCGGTGTTCCACGGAACCTCGCCGGGACTGTCGCGCGGGTGGAAGGTCCGACGTCCGGACCTCCTGATCAGTACGATCGCCAGCGTCGCCAGCACGCATCCGAGCACGGCCACCATCGGGCAGAGGCCCAACGCCGCCGCGCCGGCCAGCAGGGCGAGCAGCAGCAGCGGCGAATCGCCGGTCAGTCCCGCCGTGCCCCATATGCCGAACGCCAGCAGCATCAGGGCTACCACGCCGACCGCGAACGCCGCCACGGCCAGCGGCGAAGATCCAGGTCGCATTCCCGTATCAGGTCGGACCGGGACCCTCGCCTGTCCCGTGCGCCCCAATCGGCCACGGACTCCCGGTTGGGGGCCGTCTGGCCCGTCATACGGGTCTGGCCCGTCTTCCGCGGCCGGTCCGCCACGGACATCCGACCCTCCCGTCATGACCGGCTCGCCCATAGGCGGCGGAACATCCCGCATCGTCATCATCGCTCCTTTCCATAAACCATGACGCCGAACGCCACGGCTCCCGAACGCCACGTCCGATCCCATCATCGGACGCGGCGACCCATGCGCGCCAATCGAACCGGACATGTGGACGAATGGCCACCGTCATCACCCTTTATATGGTGATGGCGGGGAAGGGCGAGGAGTTATCCACATCATCGGTACAAGGCGACGATGCGTTCGGCCGTCTCGCGCATCATCGCGCGCAGCGAAGGCGGTTCCACCACCTCGATGGACCCCGCATCCGCATACTGCAGCAGCCACCACAGCGTGGCCCGCTCATTGGCCATGACGCGCACGTCGTACTCGCAGGGCCCCATACGCGTCACTTGGGCGCGGTCGAACCAGTCGTACAACGGCTCCAACGCGCCCGTCACCCTCAGCCGTATCGGCACCGCGGGCCCGCCCATAGGATACGGGCGTTCGTCCATATGCCGCTCCATGTCGAACGGCTCGCCAGGCACATCGCTGAAATCATCCAACGGACGCGTCAGAGGCCGGTCCTCCCCGCCCACCATCAGATCGCGCAGCCGCTCCACATGCAGGTAGGAGAGGTCGTCATACTGGTGCAGGTGGCACACCAGATAGTATTTGCTGTTCTTATAGCGCAGATCGTACGGATCCGCGTGATAGCGCTTCGGCGTGCCGTCCGCGAGCAGGCGTGGCACCAGCGAACCGTCCTCGGCGTACGCGCAGTAGTGGAAGCTGATGGACCGCCCCAACGAGATGGCGTCGCTGAGCAGTTCGATATTGTTGAGGAACTCCGTGTTGTAGCCGCGCGGCGTGGACGGCACGGACGAGCCGCGAGTCTTTCCGGCGCGCCCGGCGAGCGCGTGGATGCGGTCGATGAGGTCGCGCAGGTATTCGCCGTCCGAATGCGCCAGCAGCGCGCCGTCCGTGAGCAGCCGCATCTGCGCCACGTCCAGCACCGGTTCGAGATACCAGCCGGGCTGGGGGTCGGCGCTTTCCGCATGCGCCACGTCGTCGCGGTCGAGCCGGCCGAGCCGACGGCCGAACGGACGCATGGCCTCCAAGGTGCGCAGATGCCGGCGCACGGTCTTCTCGTTGACGCCGAGCTCGGCGGCGATGCGCGCCGCGCTCATCCCATGCTCGCGGTCCGTGCGGCGGTCCAGCAGTTCGAGGATCTCCACCACGATCTGCGCGGTGGGAGCCGGAGCGGCAGCCGCGGCGGACGGTGTGGCGTGCGGCGCTCCGGCGCGCGCCGTGGAGACGCCGGATGTCGTCGTGCCGGATGCCGTCGCTGCGGATGACGCGCCGCGGCCGGAGGCGAAGGCGTCGGCGCGCGTCGTCACGGCGTCGGCCGCCTCATCCACGCGTCCGTCACGGCCTTCTTTCCCGGCCTGGCCAACGTTTCCCATGACGTCGCCTCCTTCGCTGCGCATGGTCCGATTATATAAACGGTCCGTCCGCATCCCCATCGGACCGTCCCCATCGGACCGTCCCGTCCGAGCCACCCGTGCGCATGCCGTCCTCGCGCCACGCCCGCCGCCGCCCCTCGCGCCAGGTCAAGGGAAAGACGGCCGGGACGGTGCGGTAAGGTGGAGGGCATGGCTCAATCGGCAAACTTCGTCCACCTGCACAACCACACGCATTACTCGCTGCTCGACGGCGCATCGAAGATCCCCAACCTCGCCAAACGCGCGGCGGAACTGGGCATGCCGGCCGTGGGCATCACCGACCACGGCAACATGCACGGCGCATACGAGATGTTCACCAACTGCGTGTCCGCCGGAGTCAAACCGATCATCGGCATCGAGGCGTACGGCACGCCGGAGACCGCCCGCCAGGATCCCAGCCGTGTGAGCTGGGATACGAACTGGGATCCCAACATCGACCCCAAGCATCGCCGCCGCAACCCCAACGACGTGTCCGGCGGCGGCCTCATCACCCATCTGACGTTGTGGGCCGAAACCAACGAAGGTCTGCGCAACCTGCTCAAGGCCAGCTCCGTCGCCAACCTCGAAGGCCGCGTCCAACGCTATCCGCGCATGGACAACGACGTGCTCGCCACCTACTCCAAAGGCGTGATCTGCGGTTCGGGCTGTCCCTCCGGCGTCATCCAGACCAGGCTGGCGCTCGGTCAGTTCGACGAGGCGCTGCGCGCCGCCGGCGAACTGCAGGACATCTACGGACGCGACAACTTCTTCATCGAGATCATGGACCACAATCTCGATATCGAGCGGCGCAACATCGACGGCCTGCTGGAGATCGCGCGCAGACTCAACGCGCCGCTGCTCGCCACCAACGACTCCCACTACGTGGACGCCAAGGACGCCGAAGCGCAGGACGCCATGCTGTGCATCAACTCCGGCTCCCGGCTGGACGACCCCGACCGCTTCAAATTCGACGGGGAAGGCTACTATCTGCGTCCCGCCGAGGAGATGCGCGAACTGTTCAAGGACTTCCCGGGCGCCTGCGACAACACGTTGGAGATCGCCGAACGCTGCAACGTCATCTTCGACGACCACGAGGACGGCGCGTTCATGCCCGAATACCCCTGCCCCGAAGGCTGGGACGAGGCGAGCCTGTTCCTCAAGAAGGTGGAGGAGGGGCTGGAACGCCGCTATGAGGACGGCGTGCCCGAGGAGGTGTCCCGGCAGGCCGACTACGAGTGCGGCGTGATCTGCCAGATGCAGTTCTGCGGCTACTTCCTCGTGGTGGCCGACTACATCCAATGGGCCAAGGACCACGGCATCATGGTGGGGCCGGGGCGAGGCTCCGCCGCAGGCTCCATGGTGGCGTACGCCATGGGCATCACCGAACTCGACCCGCTCCAGCACGGCCTCATCTTCGAGCGCTTCCTCAACCCCGAACGCGTGTCCCTGCCGGATATCGACGTGGACTTCGACCCGGACGGACGCCTCGACGTCATCAACTACTGCGGCGAGAAATACGGCCACGACAAGGTAGCCCAATGCGTGATCTACGGCGTCATCAAAACCAAACAGGCCCTGAAGGACTCCGCGCGCATCATGGGCTACGAGTTCTCCATGGGCGAGCGCATCACCAAAGCGCTGCCGCCCAGCAAGAACGGCAAGGACGCCTCCCTCAAGGAGATCTTCGACCCCGCGTCGAAGCGCTACGCCGAAGCGCGCGAATTCCGCGAACTGTACGAGTCGGACCACGACGCCCACCAGATCATCGACAAGGCCAAACAGCTGGAGGGCCTGATCCGTCAGACCGGAGTCCACGCGTGCGCCACCATCATGGGCAGCGAACCCATCACGGACACCTCGCCGCTGCTGGAACGCGTGGACGACACCGTCACCACCACGTTCGAATACCACACGTGCGAAACGCTCGGCCTGGTGAAGATGGACTTCCTGGGCCTGTCCAACTTGACGGTCATCCAGGACACGCTCAAGAACATCGTGGCCAACGGCAAGGAGCCCATCGACTACACGAAGATCCCCCTGGATGACCGGGAGACGTACCAGCTGCTCTCGCGCGGCGACACGCTCGGCGTCTTCCAGCTCGATTCCGACGGCATGCGCGCCCTGCTCAAATCCCTCAAACCGGACAACTTCAACGACATCTCCGCGCTCATCGCGCTGTACCGTCCCGGCCCGATGGATATGGACTCGCACAACAACTACGCCAAACGCAAGAACGGCATGCAGCGCATCGAACCCATCCACCCGGAGCTGGAGGAGCCGCTCAAGCAGGTGCTGGACGAGACGTACGGCCTCATCGTGTACCAGGAGCAGGTGCAGTCCGCCGCGCGTATCCTCGCAGGCTATTCGCTCGGCAAGGCCGACGTGCTGCGCCGAGCCATGGGCAAGAAGAAGCCCGAGGTGCTGGCCAAGGAGAAGATCCCCTTCTTCGCCGGCATGAAGGAGCACGGCTATTCCGAGGAGGCCGCGCAGGCCGTGTGGGACGTGCTCGTGCCGTTCTCCGGCTACGCGTTCAACAAGGCGCACTCCGCCGCCTACGGCCTCATCTCCTATTGGACCGCCTACCTCAAGGCCCATTATCCGGTGGAGTTCATGGCCGCCCTCCTGCAGGGCACCAAGGACAACAAGGACAAGACCGCCCTCTACCTGGGCGAGGCGCGGCGCATGGGCATCAAGGTGCTCTCCCCGGACGTCAACGAATCGCAGTTCGCCTACTCCGCCGTCGGCGACGTGGTCCGCTTCGGCCTGGGCGCCATCCGCAACGTGGGCGACAAGGCCGTTGCGGACATCATCGCCGAACGCGAAGGCGAACGCGGGCGCTTCGTGAACTTCATGGATTTCGTGCGCCGCGTGCCCCTGACCGCCCTGAACCGAAGGTTGGTCGAATCGCTCATCAAGGCCGGCGCCTTCGACTCCATAGACCCGAACCGTCGCGCCCTGTTCGAAGTGCACGAGACCGCCATCGAATCCGTAGTGGGCATCAAACGCAAGCAGGCCGAAGGCCAGTTCGACCTCTTCGCCGACTCGGAGGGCGACGACGACGCGCTCGGCGACGCCTCCGTGCCCATTCCGGACATGGAGGACTGGGACAAGAAGACCCGCCTCAACTTCGAACGCGAGATGCTGGGCCTGTACGTCTCCGACCATCCGCTCTCCGGCATGACCGCCGTGCTGGCGGGCCTGCGCGAGATGTCCATCGCGCACCTCGTGGACCGCGCCAAAACCATGGGCGAGAACCACCAGCAGGTCACCATCGCCGGTCTCATCACCGGCGTGGACCGCCGCGTGTCCAAGAAGGGCAACACGTGGGCGCTGGTCACGGTGGAGGATCTGGAAAGCTCCATCCAATGCATGTTCTTCGGCAAGGCCTACGAGGCCGCGGCCCCGTTCCTCAAACAGGACGAGGTGGTGCAGATCCGCGGCCAGGTGGACGTGCGCGAGGAGGCCGTCTCCCTGCGGGCCACCGAAATGCAGGTTCCCTCGCTCGAATCCGAGGACGAACGGCCCCTCGTCATCACCCTGCCCGAAGCCGCGTTGGACCGCGAACGCGTCACCAACCTGGCCAGGACCCTGACGAACCATCCGGGCTGCTGCGAGGTCAAACTCGCCGTCATGGACGAGCGGGGCCGCGCCGAAGTGCTCACCTTCGGCGACCGCTTCCGCGTGCGCCGCGACACGTCCCTGTACGCGGAGATCAAGATCCTCTTCGG
>Cebus_capucinus_imitator_PRJNA485217_SSR098__coassemble_1788_pt1 | contig 23401 bp, 19 predicted proteins | sample Cebus_capucinus_imitator_PRJNA485217_SSR098__metabat2_low_PE_014 | metagenome-assembled genome bin Cebus_capucinus_imitator_PRJNA485217_SSR098
CCAAGCAGATCACCCCGGCCATCTCCCAGGACGACGAGGCCCTCGCCGCCCAGGACGCCTCCACCCAGTCCCTCATCCGGTTCTACCGCAAGAACCGCCGGTTCTGACGGGATGAGCTGACGGGACTTCGCCGAGAGGCGTCCCGTTGCCGTGTGCGGTCGGGGGAATCGGACTCCCGGCCGCACCCGTATCGTCGCCGTCCGTATGCGATGTGACCCATCGCATACGGGCGGCGACTCAATATGCGTCCCCAGCGTCGCGGTTCGCATGGACACAAGGTCGGTCGGACGTCTTCGCAATCATCGGAACCTGTCCGTCCGCAATGTAAATAGGGGGGGGGTATCGCTCAGGGCTTTATCTTGGGAGAAGCGTGTCGAGGGGTATTCGTTCAACGGGGAATCCATTGCGGCGTCCAGGTTTCCCGCGGGTCGTCTGATATCCTGATGCCGGTAGTTGATGCATGGTCCTGATCTGGGCTTTCGAAGCATGTCGGAAGACGACGATAGACGCTCCTCTCCCGTGTGCGCCTTCGCGCGCCGTGGCGGGAGGGACGCATACCCGGTTCTTGTTCGAGAAAGAGGCGACATGTCAGGAACTGACGGCATGGAAGAGCGCCAGCGTTCGCAAAGCGCTGCGCTGCGTTCCCAAATCGCGTCGCTGTCGGGATTCGGCGCATTCGCCATGCCCGACGGCCTGGAGGGGCGTTCGCTGATGCGCAGCCGGTGCGACATCGCGATGGACGCCATCAAGTCGTACATCATCAGGGAGCATCTGACGGCTGGCGACCCGTTGCCCAACGAGGCGATGCTGTGCAACGAGCTGGGCGTGTCGCGCTCCTCGGTGCGTGAGGCGATCCGCAAGCTCGAAGCGCTGCGCATCGTGAGCGTGGAGCACGGCAAGGGCATGTTCGTGGGCGACATCTCCCTGGACCCCTTGGTGGATTCGCTGAGCTTCCGCGCGATGATCGACGATCACGAGAACCTCGCCGAACTACGCAACGTCATCCAGGTGCGCCGCGTGCTGGACCTGGGCGTGGCCGAACAGGTGGTGGAGGCCATGCGGGGCACCGAACAGCCCGAACTGGAGGCGTTGGCGCGTTCGATGAGCGATTCGGCGCAGGAGCGCACATTGTTCCTCAATCAGGACATCGACTTCCATACGAAGCTGCTGGAATGTGTGCACAACAACGTGCTCAGCCAGTTGGCGCGCAGCCTGTGGCTGGTGCATATGGCGGTGCTGCCGCAGTTGAACCTGTCCGTCAGCCAAAGCCTGGACGTGACGGCCGACGCGCACGCCGACATGCTGCGCGCCGCGCTTTCCGGCGACGTGGAGGCGTATCGCAGGGCGGTGGTGGAGCACTACAGGCCCATCGAGGCGATTCTCGACTCCCATCTCGGCTGAGCGACGGCCCTCGCAGCTCCCTTCCGATCGCGTCCTCATGCGACAGACCAAGCAGTTGTCTGATGTCTGCTGAGATGATATCCTTGGGTGGTCATGGGCATCAGACCCATGCGCCATGTTTCAAGGAGGAAAACCATGGAATCCGAACGTCCCCTACCGCCCATGACGACGGGCGGACCGCCCGCCTACGTCGTCGGAGCCTACGCCTCCCTTCCGGCCGACCCCGACGAACGGGGCCGCTACTACACGCTGCTCGGCGAGGACGCCTCCGTCGAAGGCGCCGAACTGCCCTTCCCCGGAGACCTCGCCGTCCGGGACTCCCGCATCCGGCTGGCTCGGGCCCTGCCCGCGGGATGGCACCGCAACACCGTCACCATGATCCCCGGCACGATGCAGCGCATCGGCGCCGACCCTCGCTTCGGCCTCGCCTCGCCGGATGAGACCGGACGACTGTCCGCCATCGCCCAACTCATCGACGCGCGCGAGGCCATCGCGGATCTCGCCCAACTGCGCGGCGCCAACGACGTCTCCCACATCGAAATCCACACCGGCCCCACCGGCATCGCCCGCAGCGACGCCATGCGTCGTTCCCTGGACCAGATCCTCTCCTGGGACTGGCTCGGCACCAAGCCCGTCATCGAACACTGCGACCGATTCATCGAAGGGCAGCATCCCGAAAAGGGCTTCCTGCCCATCGAAGAGGAAATCGAACTGTGCCGCGCGACCGGCGTGGGACTCACCGTCAACTGGGGGCGCAGCTGCGTGGAGGGCCGCGACGCCGCCCTGCCCGCCGAACACGTGCGCCTCGCCGCCGAAGCGGGCGTCCTGACTGGCCTCATGTTCTCCGGTGCGGGCCCCGAGCCCACCCGATACGGCTACGCGTGGATCGACGGACATCTGCCGATGGCGCCGGACGAACCCACTTCATGGATGGACGCCGCGCGCGTGGCCGACTGCGTGCGCCTCGCCGCGCCGTCGCCCGCGCTCGCCTACATCGGGGCGAAGGTGTGCGTGCCGGCCGAAGCGGACCTGCGCGAACGCGCCGACCTCCTCGCGCACATCCGCACGGCGGCGCTCGGCGCCCTTGGGGACTCGGAATAGGGGAGCGGCGCCATGAGCACGGACCTGCATGCCCTCCAAGGCGGCACCTATCTGACCTTCGACATCGGCGGCACGAAGATCGCCTCCGGACTGGTGCGGCTGCCGTCAAACACGGACGCCGCGCCCGTCGTGACCGAAGCGACCTCCATCCCCACCCTGCCGGAACGGGGCGGTGACGACATCCTCGCCCGACTGCTCCAACTGGCCGAACGGCGTCTTGCCGAGTGCCGCGCCTCCGGCGTGCCGGTGGACGGCATCGGCATCGGCTCGGCCGGCGTGGTGGACAGCGCCTCCGGCGTCATCCTCTCCGCCACGGACCTCATCCCGGGTTGGGCCGGACAGCGCATAGCCGAGGCGTTCGCCCGACTGACGGACGTCGGATTCCACATGGTGGGAGACGTCGGCGCGCACGGCCTCGGGGAGGCTACCTACGGCGCCGGACGCGGCTACGCGCGCGTCCTGTCCGTGGGCGTGGGCACCGGCATCGGCGGCGCCGTCGTGGAACACGGAGCGCTGCTGACGGGCGCACACGGCGTGGCCGGGCACATCGGACACATGTCCCACGGTCTGGGCGAAGGCGTGCCCTGCTCGTGCGGCGCCTCCGCCGGCCACATCGAACCGGTCGCCTCCGGCACCGGCCTCGGCACGCTCTACAACCGCATGCGCCCCGCGGGAACGCCCGAGGTGCCGGACGGCAAGGCCGTCAGCGACCTGGCCGCCTCCGGCGACGGATTCGCCGCCCGGGTCATGTCCGTCAGCGCCAAGGCGCTCGGCGAATGCCTCGCCGGCGCGTGCAACATGCTCGACCCGGACGCGGTCGTCGTATCCGGATCCGTCGCCAACGCCGGCCCGCTCTGGTGGGACGCGCTGCGCGAGGGCTTCCGGGCCGGCGCGCTGCCGTTGGTCGCTCCCACGCCGCTGCTGGCCGGAACGCTGGGCGGCGACGCCCCGCTCATCGGCGCCGCCGTGGCGGTCGCGCGCGCCTGAACGGCGTCGACGCCATCGCACACCATCGAACATCGCCGTATGCGGCGAGACACGTACCGCACGCCGCATCGAAGCGGCGGCGGGGAAAGGAGACATCATGCATCCGATCATCGAAGGACTCAAGGGAGGTCTGGTCGTCAGTTGCCAGGCCTATCCGGGGGAGCCGCTGCGTCATCCCGAGACGATGGCGCAGATGGCCCTGGCCGCCGAACAGGGCGGCGCATGCGCCATCCGCTGCCAGGGTCTGGCGGACATCGCCGCCATCAAAGGGCAGGTGAAGGTGCCGGTCATCGGCATCTGGAAGGAAGGCGACGAAGGCGTGTACATCACGCCCACCCTGCGCCACGCACGCTGCTGCGCCTATGCGGGCGCCGACATCGTGGCCATCGACGCCACGCGCAGGCCCAGGCCGGACGGCCTGACCTACGCGCAGACCGTGGAGGCGCTGCACCGCGAAGGCATCCTCGTGATGGCCGACTGCGGCAGCTTCGCGGACGCGCGGCAGGCCGTGGACGCCGGCAGCGACATCATCTCCACCACGCTGTCCGGATACACCGGCGAGCGCGAGAAGACCGACGGCCCGGATTTCGAGCTGTTGGAGCAGATGGTGGCGGCGTTCCCGGACGTGCCCGTCCTGTGCGAGGGGCGCATCCATACGCCGGGGCAGTTGGAGGCGGTGATGGAGCGCGGCGCGTGGGCGGCGGTGGTCGGCACCGCCATCACCCATCCGACGAGCATCACGCGTTGGTTCGTCGGGCGTCTGTAGACGTCGGTTCGCAAGCGGGGCCGGACATGTCCGTTGGGGCGCGTCCGGCCCCGTTCGTGGTGGGCGTTCGATGGAGGGGCATGCGGCGGCGTGTGGCGGCGGTTCCGGATCGGCGGGTGCGACGGGAGCTATGGGGGGGCGGCGGGTGTGTTGAGGGTGGAAGGCGTTTGCCTGCTGCCTGTGGGGACACGCCGAGGGAAAAGAGAGTTGTCTGACGACTGACGCCTTATGGGAGAACGATGTTAACGCGCACGGATTCCCGGCCCGCGGTGATGTGTATTTGAAATAAGATGTCTGATGTCTTAACATTGAAGCTGTCTTCGGAACCCAGAGACGGACCTTCCGAATCACAGTCATCGACCACCATCGACAACAGAACAACCACAACGCCGCACCTTTGCGAAAAGCGCGGCGCGTCCCCAGCAACAACGATGCCGGCGAAGGGCCGGCGACTCAACGAAGAGGAGATTCCATGAAGATCAGCAAGAGGCTCATCGGCGCGATCGCCGCCACCGCGGCGTGCGCGTTGACGCTCAGCGGCTGCGGCGGAGGCGGAGACGCCCAGACGCAGGTAGCCGGCGGCACGTCCGTCGCGGACACCATCACCGCACAGGTCGCCTACGCCACCCGAGACTTCTCCCCGTCCACCACCTCCAGCGCGCTGGCCATGGCCGGCAACTGGCATGTGACCGAACCGCTCTACGCGCTCAACTACAAGGACTACTCCGTGTACGACGCGCTCGCCGCCGGCGAGCCCGAGCAGGTCTCCGACACCGAATACGTCGTCACCCTGCGCGACGGCGCGAAGTTCTCCGACGGCACCGCCGTCACCCCCGACGACGTGGTCTCCTCCTACGAGCGCACCACCGCCGAAGGCAGCCTGTACGTCTCCATGCTGGACTTCATCGACTCCGTCGAGGCCACCGGGGAGAACCAGATCACCTTCCACCTCAAGCAGGCGTTCCCCATGTTCAAGCAGCGCCTCGCCCTCATCCAGATCGTCCCCGCGTCCATGAGCGACGACGACCTCAAGGCCCAGCCCGTCGGATCCGGACCGTGGAAGTACACCGAGATCACCGACCAGCAGGTCAAGTTCGACAAGAACGACGAATACAACGGCGAATATCCCGCCCAGACCAAGCACATGGTGTGGAACGTATCCGTGGACGACACCTCGCGCGTCACCGCCATGCAGGCCGGCAAGGTGGACGTCATGGAGATGGTCCCCGCCAACGCCTTCCAGACCCTCGAAAGCTCCGGCTCCGAACTGGAGACCGTCCAGGGCTTCAACCTGCCGTTCCTGATGTTCAACACCAAGAAGGCCCCGTTCGACAAGAAGGAGGTCCGCCAGGCCGTCTTCTACGCCATCGACACCCAGAAGCTCATCGACAACCAGATGTCCGGCCAGGCCACCGCGGCCACCAGCTTCCTGCCCGAGAACTTCGAGAACTACCACAAGGCCAAGAACGTCTACACCAAGAACGTGGAGAAGGCCAAGAGCCTGCTCAAGGAGGCCGGCGTCAGCGGTGAGATCAACTTCACCCTCTACACCACCGACCACTCCTGGATCACGCAGCTGGCCCCGCAGATCAAGAACGACCTCGCCGAGATCGGCATGAACGTGGACATCCAGTCCATGGCCTCCTCCGCCCTCTACCCGAACGTCACCGACAAGGAGGACGCCGACTTCTCCATGGTCCTCGCCCCGGGCGACCCGTCCGTCTTCGGCAACGACCCCGACCTGCTGATGAACTGGTGGTACGGCGACAACGCCTGGACCAAGACCCGCACCTTCTGGAAGGACTCCGAAGGCTACACCCAGCTCCACGCCCTGATGGACCAGGCCCTCGCCGCCTCCACCGATGAGGAACGTCAGGAATACTGGAACCAGTGCTTCGACCTGCTCAGCGAGGAAGTGCCGCTCTACCCGCTCTTCCACCGCAAGACGACCACCGCCTTCAAGAAGGGCGTGTTCAAGAACGTCGACGCCATCGGCTCCACCGGCATCAACCTCGTGGACGCCACCCTCGCCCAGTAACGGACGACGGCGCCCGCGTCCGGCGTCGAAAGACGAAGCCGCATCAGCGAGGATGCGGCCCGTCGGACCGGTCCCTCCCTCCTCCTCGGGGCCGGTCCGGGGCGCGAACCCAAGGCCCTCCCGCGCAAGGCGGACCCACACGGGAGGGCCTTCCCATGCCCGCGGCAACCAATGCGGCGCAACGCAAGCATCCACCATCGAACCTCTGACAGGGAGTCCCACGTGAACAACCTCCTACGACTCTTGGGCAGACGACTCATCGCCCTGCCGTTCATGGCATTCGGAGTGACCCTGCTGGTCTTCTTCCTCATGTCATTCTCCCAATACGACCCCGCCGTCGCCGCGCTCGGCGAGAACGCCACCCCGGCCGCCCTCGCCCAATACCGGCACGAAATGGGCTTCGACCGCCCCTGGTGGGAACAGTTCCTCGCCTACCTCGGAGGCCTCCTCCACGGCGACCTCGGCGTCTACGGCGTCAACAAGGACTCCGTGGCCGCCCGCATCGGCCAGGCGTTCCCCATCACCCTGCAGCTTACCTTCATCGGCCTCGTCATCGCCGTCGTGCTCGCCGTCATCTTCGGCGTGCTCGCCGCCCTCTACCGCGACACCTGGGTCGACCAGGCCATCCGAGTCGTCTCCATCATCGCCATCGCCACCCCGTCCTTCTGGCTCGGCGTCCTGCTCATCTACGTGTGCCAGATCAAAATGGCCTGGCTGCCCGGCGCCGGAGACCTGCCCGCCTTCACCGCGGACCCGGGCGGATACCTCGCCCGCATGGCCATGCCGAGCTTCGCCCTCGGACTGCCCGTCGCCGGTTCCCTCACCCGCATCATCCGCACCTCCATGGTCGAGGAACTCGACAAGGACTACGTGCGCACCGCCATCGGCGCCGGCGTGCCCAAAGGCGTCGTCGTGGCCCGCAACGTGTTCCGCAACGCCCTCATCACCCCCGTCACCATGCTCGGCATGAAGATCGGCTACCTCATGGGCGGCGCCATCGTCATCGAGGTCATCTTCGCCCTGCCCGGCATGGGCACCGCGATGTTCGACGGCATCAACAACAACCAGCCCACCCTCGTGCAGGGCGTCGCGCTCGTCGTCGCACTCGCCTTCATGGTGGTCAACGTGGTCGTCGACCTGCTCTATGTCCTCATCAACCCGCGAATCAGGACGGTGTGACGATGTTCGGAAGCAACAACGCAACCCGCGAATTCAACAAACCCAACACCAAAATCAAAGTCCGCCGCTGGTCCAGCATGACCATCGGCACGCGCATCAGCGTCATCGTCATCGCCGCGCTCGCGCTCGCCGCGATCTTCGCGAACATCGTGACGCCGCACGACCCCACCGAGATCACCCTCAGCTACCAGGCGCCCACCGCGGACCACTGGTTCGGCACCGACAACCTCGGACGAGACGTGTTCTCCCGAGTCATCTACGGCGCCCGATACTCCCTCGTCATCGGCCTGAGCTCCATCCTCTTCGCCCTCGTCGTCGGCTCCATCATCGGCGCGGTCGCCGCGGTCGCACGCACCTGGATCTCCGAGATCATCATGCGACTCATCGACGTGGTCATGTCCGTGCCGACCATCGCGCTCGCCGCCGTGTTCGTGTCCATCCTCGGACAGTCCATGATCGGCATCATCATCTCCATCGGCGTGCTGTACGTGCCGCAAATCGCACGCATCGTGCGCGCGAACATCATCAGCGAATACGGCAAGGACTACGTGCGCGCCGTCATCGTCTCCGGCGCCCGCGCCCCCTGGATCCTCTTCAAGCACGTCACACGCAACATCGCCGCGCCCGTCATGGTGTTCACCACCCTGTCCGTGGCCGACGCCATCGTGTTCGAGGCCTCGCTGTCCTTCATCAACGCGGGCATCCCCGAACCCACCCCCACCTGGGGCAACATCCTCTCCTCCGCCAAGGCCGGCGTGCTCTACGGCTACTGGTGGCAGGCCATGTTCCCCGGCCTCGCCATCATGATCACCGTGCTCTGCCTCAACATCCTCTCCGAAGGCATCACCGACGCGATGGTCGCGGCCCCCTCCGCGCCCATCCAGCAGACCGAGGACGAGAAGGCCCTCAGCCGCAAGGAGGACCGCATCCTCGTGGACCCCGTCGCCGCCTACGAAGCCCAGCACGAAAGCCTCGAACTGCGTCTGGCCCAGCTGCGCGAGGCCGAACTCAAGCGCAAGGACCGCTTCATCCCGCTCTCCCAGGAGCCGCCCGTCATCGAGGTCAAGGACCTGTGCATCAAGTTCCCGCGCCACGGCGACGTGAACGTGGTGGACCACCTGTCGTTCGCGGTGCGCCCCGGCGAGACCATGGGCCTGGTCGGCGAATCCGGCTGCGGCAAGTCCATCACCTCGCTGGCCATCATGGGACTGCTCGACCCGAAGGCCGAGATCAGCGGCGAGATCCTCTTCAACGGCACCAACCTGGTGGGCATGAGCCCCAAGGAGCACAACGCCCTGCGCGGCCATGAGATCGCCATGGTCTACCAGGACGCGCTCTCCAGCCTCAACCCGTCCATGCTCATCAAGGCGCAGATGAAGCAGCTCACCAAGCGCGGCGGCACCCGCACCGCCGAGGAACTGCTCGAACTCGTGGGCCTCGACCCCAAGCGCACGCTGGAATCCTACCCGCACGAACTCTCCGGTGGCCAGCGCCAGCGCGTGCTCATCGCCATGGCCCTGACCCGCGACCCCAAGCTCATCATCGCCGACGAACCCACCACCGCGCTCGACGTGACCGTGCAGAAGCAGGTCATCGACCTGCTCAACGAACTGCGCGAGAAGCTCGGCTTCGCGATGATCTTCGTCAGCCACGATCTGGCCCTCGTCGCCAAGGTAGCCCACTCCGTGACCGTCATGTACGCCGGACAGGTCGTCGAACAGGCCTCCATCAAGGAGATCCTCACCGATCCCCGCCACGAGTACACGCGAGGACTGCTCGGCTCCGTCACCTCCATCGAGGCCGGACAGGGACGCCTCCACCAGGTGCCCGGCACCGTGCCCTCCCCGGCGGACTTCCCCAAGGGCAACCGCTTCGCCCCGCGCTCCTCGCACCCGGACAAGGGACTGGACGTGCGCCCCGTCATGAAGCAGGTGCCCGGCACCCAGCATTGGGTGGCGTGCCAGCCGGACGATCCGGAACCCGCGCCCGCCCCCGTCTTCACCTACGACTGGTTCGCCCCCACGCCCGAAATCGCGGCGTGCGAGGCCGCCGAAACCCTGAAGGGAGCACAGTGATGAGCGACACGACCGCCACCCCGATCATCGAACTGCGCGACGCCGAAGTGGTGTTCACCACCCGCGCCGGCTCGCTCTTCCACCCCAAGAAGATCACCGCCGTCAACAAGGTGAACCTCAAGCTCATGCCCGGACGCACCATCGGCATCGTCGGCGAATCCGGCTGCGGCAAATCCACCACCGCGAACGTGATGTGCGGACTGCAGACCGTCACCGGCGGCCACGTGTTCTTCAAAGGCCAGGACGTCACCAAACGCACCGCCAAGGAACGCATGGACATCGGACGCGTGGTCTCCGTGGTCTTCCAGGACCCGGCCACCGCGCTCAACGCCCGCATGAGCGTGCAGGACCAGCTCATGGACCCGCTGGTCGTCCACAAGCTCGGCAGCGCGGAAGCCCGCAGCAAGCGCGCCTACGAGCTCATCGACATGGTCGGCCTGCCCAAATCCGCGCTCAACGCCCTGCCCGGACAGCTCTCCGGCGGCCAGCGCCAGCGCGTCGCCATCGCGCGAGCCCTCTCGCTCAACCCGGACGCCATCATCGCGGACGAACCCACCTCCGCCCTGGACGTGTCCGTGCGCGCGCAGATCCTCAACCTGCTGTCCGACCTGAAGAAGTCCCTCGGCCTGTCGATGGTCTTCATCAGCCACGACATCCAGACCGTCCGCTACGTGTCCGACGAGATCGTCGTCATGAACCACGGCACCATCGTCGAGCACGGCGAAGCCAAGGACGTGCTCAACAACCCGCAGGACGACTACACCAAACTGCTGCTGGGCGCCGCGCCGTCCCTGCTGCACCCCACCAAGGAGGAATGCATCTGACGATGCTCCGGGCGGCGTGCCGACCCCATGTCCATTCCATCGGACGCGCCGCCGGCTCCGTTTCCCTCAGCGTCCGCCCACCTTCCACGCAATCCAAACCCAACCCACAACACACCCAAAAGGAACCAACCATGAACACCACCTTCCGCGGCGTCATCCCTCCCGTCGTCACCCCGCTGACCGCCGACCGCGAACTTGACCGCGCCAGCTTCAAACGCTCCATCGACCGTCTCGTGGAAGCGGGCGTCAACGGCCTGTTCTTCCTCGGCTCATCCGGCGAAGTCGCCTTCAGCACCGACGCACGCCGACGCGAGATCATCGAAGCCGCCATCGAGTACACCGCCGGACGCGTCCCCGTCCTCATCGGCTGCATCGACACCGAGACCGAACGCGTGATAGCACACGCCAAAACCGCCGCCGAACTCGGCGCCGACGCCATCGTAGCCACCGCGCCGTTCTACGCGCTCGGCGGCCTGCCGGAAATCGAAAACCACTTCCGCCTCATCCACGAAGCCGTGGACCTGCCGCTGTTCGCCTACGACATCCCCGTCTGCGTCCACGTCAAACTCCCCGGCGACCTGCTCATCCGCCTCGGCCTCGACGGCGTGCTCACCGGCGTCAAGGACTCCTCCAACGATGACGTCTCCTTCCGTTTCCTGTGCGACGCCAACCGCAAGGCCGGACATCCCCTCACCCTGCTCACCGGACAGGAAGTCGTCGTGGACGGCGCGTACATGGCCGGCGCGGACGGCAGCGTCCCCGGCCTCGGCAACGTCGAATGCACCGGATACGTGCGCATGTGGCAGGCGTACGAGGCCGGCGATTGGGCAACCGTGCGCACCGAACAGGACAAACTTGCCGCGCTGATGAACATCGTCAACGTCACCTCCGGAGTCTCCGGCTTCGGCGCCGGCGTGGGCGCGTTCAAAACCGCCATGGCGCTGCTCGGCGTGTTCGACACCAACCAGATGCCCAACCCGGTGCGTGCCCTGCAGGGCGAAAACGTGGAAGCCGTCGCGCGCGTGCTGCGCGAATGCGGCCTCGAACCCGTCCGCACGGCCGAGGAGGTCACCGCCTCCACCCACTGACCGTTTCCCGGACGGCCCGCATCCACACATCTGCGGCACGCTCCGCGCGTGCCGTCCGGGAAACCCCAACCCACCCCCGCCAACAGGCCCCAAGAGGAGAGGCCATGCAAGGAGGTGATGCGACGTAAAAGACCGCCCGCGACGCCGAAGTCGCAAGGCGGCCATTGTCCACGGACAATGCAGTCCCGAACAACGTCATGCCATGCCCGGTCGAGAGCGACGAAGGCGCCCCCGGCCGGGCATACGCATATGCACATGAAGGAATCATCCATGCAATCCATCCGCACCATCGTCGGCCGCGTCGCCGCCGGACTGGTGGCCGCCGCCACGCTCGTCTCCATGACGGCGCTGACGGCGAACGCCGACGAAACGGACCCCGCATCCGCGTCGACGGCCACGAACGGCACCATGCTGAGCGTCGGCATCGAACGCTCCGACAACCTCGGCTCACCCGTCTACGCCGGGGACATGGTCCGCTACACCGTCACCTACACCAACAACAGCGACCGTACCCTCACCGCATTCCCCAAGGCCGGCAACCTTAGCGGACTGCTCACCGACGGCACGCCCAACTGCCGTTGGGCCAACCTCGGCGCCGGACAAACCAAGCAGTGCACCACCGCGTTCCGTCAGATCACCGACGACGATGTGGCCGCCGGCACGTTCCAGGCACATACCGAATGGGCCGCCACCGCCGACCGCGACGGCAAACAGATTCTGGAAGACGGCATCGTGGCCGAAGCGACCTCGGTGGACGTCACCGAAGGCAGTCGGCCGCTGACTCCGGACGACGCCACCATCCCCACCGACCGCGCCGACGGCGAAGCCGTACGTCTCGCCACAGCCGGGCAATACGGCGTGACCTGCTACCGCATCCCCGCTCTGGAGGAGGCACCCAACGGCTGGATCCTCGCCGCGTTCGACTCACGCCCCGGCAGCTGCGGCGACGCCCCACAGGCCAACTCCATCGTCCAACGCATCTCCAAGGACGGGGGCAGGTCCTTCGAGACGCGCACCATCGTGGCCGAAGGCAGGGAAGGAGCCGGCAAATACGGCTACTCCGACCCCTCCTACGTGGTGGACGAGGAGACCGGCGAGATTTTCCTGTTCTTCGTCAAATCCTACGACCAAGGCTGGGGCGGATCCCACGCCGGCACCGATGAGAACGACCGCAACGTGCTGCATGCGGCCGTCACCAGCTCCAAAGACAACGGCCTGACATGGAGCGAACCCAAGATCATCACCTCAGCCATCACCCCGGACGCCAACTGGACATCCCGCTTCGCGGCCTCCGGCCACGGCATCCAACTCAAGTACGGCGCACACGCCGGACGGCTCATCCAGCAGTACACCATCAACAACAACGGCAACCATCAGGCGGTCTCCGTATACTCCGACGACCACGGAGCCACGTGGCAGGCCGGACAGCCCGTCGGCAGCAAAATGGATGAAAACAAGGTCGTGGAACTCTCCGACGGCCGTGTGATGCTCAACTCGCGTCCTTGGGGCGGCAGCCATCGCCGCATCGCCATCTCCGAAGACGGCGGCGCCACCTACGGCGACGTGTACGAGGACGAGGAACTGCCCGATCCGGCGAACAACGCGCAGGTGACGCGCGCGTTCCCCGACGCCCCCGAAGGCAGTGCCGCCGCCAAAGTGCTGCTGTACTCGTCCTCCGCCCCGGACGGACGACACAACGGCATGATCCGCATCTCCTTCGACGACGGCGACACTTGGAGCGAAGGCAAGCAGTTCAAAGCCGGAGCCATGCAGTACTCGGTCATCACCGCGCTCAGCGTCGAGGCCGGAGGCGGTTACGGACTGCTCTACGAAGGCGACAACAACGACATCATGTACACCCGCATCTCGCTTGACTGGCTCGGCTATCTCTCCGCCACCGCGCAGGGTGCGGCCGAAGTGCGCGAAGGCGAAACGAATGCCGAAGCGACCGTGAGCGTATCCAACTTCGGACGGGTGGGATACGACGCGTTGACGGTGACGCCGACCGCTCCCGAAGGCTGGACGGCCTCCACCGCGGAAGGCGTCTCGGTCGACGCCGGGGCGAGTGCGGACGTGACCCTGAGCCTGACCGTGCCCGAAACCGCCAAGGCCGGCGACGTCATCGACATTCCCGTGAAGGTCTCCTCCGCGGACGCCGCGGGCATCGACGGCATCGTCACCGTCACCGTCGCCGAAGCCTCGCAGCCTGAACAGCCCGACAATCCGGACGTCAAGCCGGAACAGCCGGAGGCGAAGCCGGACGCCAAGCCGTCCAAACCCGGGCAGCAGCTTGCCGCCGCGGGGCAGAACAGGCACAGGCTCTCCAGCACCGGCTCGTCCACGGACGTGTTCCTCGTCGGATGCGCGGTGCTGCTTGCGGGCGGTGCGACGCTGCTGACCTGCAGCGTTCGTCGCCGTCGGCGCTGACGGCGCTGACGGCGGATATGATGACGTTTCCTCGTGGCGAAGAGCGGATTCGCTTCGCCGAGCGGCTACGAGATAATGGCGAGCCCCACTGACGAGGAAGCCGAATACCGGCGGATAGGCCCGGCATCGAAGGATGCCGGGCCCTACGCGTGTTTCGGGGAAGACTGGGGAGCGGATGCGCCGGTTATATTGGGCGTGCTGGATTTGCCGGGTGTGCTCTGGGTGTGTTGGGTGTGCGGGTTTTGCGGGGCTTGCCGGGGCGGTTGAGTTTGAGTGCCGGCTGTTCGGGGGGACGGATGGGATTGGGGGAGGTGCGGGTGGATCCTGAATCGACGATGACCGTGGGTGCTGATGGAGGGGTTTCGTGCGCATCCTCGAAACTCTCTGCATGCGCAGGAATCCCCGAAAACCCCGCGAACCTTGCCTGGGGAGCGCGGCGCGGCGCGGTAAGCTGGAGACGGCGGCCAACATGTGGCCGCGGACGAGCATGTGGCCGTACGGCAGGCAAGGAGGCAACACATGACGAGGAATCAGAAAGCGTACGATCCGCAGAAACCATGCGAGCCCGAGCGGCGGGAACCATGCGATCCGCAGGAGGCCTGCGAGCCCAACCCCCAGCCCGAGCCGCGTCCGCGCGTTCGGGGCGCCCATGAGACAAGCGATCCGGATGCGCCCGCGGTGTTCTTCACGCGCGACATCAGCCCGGAGGGTCTGCTGCGCGTCTACCATGCGCTGGGCGTGCGTCCGCGCGGCCGCGTGGCGGTGAAGCTGAGCACGGGCGAGGGCGGCAACCGGCATTATCTCGACCCGAATCTCATCAAGGACCTCGTGCATGAGCTGGACGGCACCATCGTGGAGTGCAACACGGCGTATGCGGGCACGCGCGACACGAGCGAGCGGCATTGGCGCACGATCCGCGAGCACGGCTTCCTGGACGTCGCCCCCTGCGACATCCAGGACGAGGAGGGCGATCTGGTGATCCCCGTGGAGGGCGGCCGCCGCATCACGGGCGACATCGTCGGCTCGCATTTCAACAACTACGACTATTACGCGGTCCTTTCGCATTTCAAGGGCCATGCGATGGGCGGTTTCGGCGGCGCGTTGAAGAACATCTCCATCGGCATCGCATCGTCGAAGGGCAAGCGGCGTCTGCATTCGGGTCGGGAGGAGATTCTAGCCAACCATTTCGCGGGCGACCAGATCGCGTTCCTGGAGGCGATGGCGGAGGCCGCGACCGCGGTATTCAACCATCTCAAGGGCGCGATGCTGTTCGTGAACGTGATGAACAACCTGTCCGTGGACTGCGACTGCGACGGAGCGCCGTCGGCGCCGGTGATGGCCGACATCGGCGTGTGCGCCTCGTTGGATCCGGTCGCGGTGGATCAGGCGTGCGTGGACATGGTGTACGCCTCGCATGACCGCAAGGCGCCGATGGTCGAGCGCATCGAGTCGCGTCACGGCATCCGCACCATCGAGCATGCGGTGGAGATGGGTTTGGGCCGGCGCGACTACCGTCTGGTGGATCTCGACGCCCGTTGACGGGCCGGTTCCGTTGCAAGTCGTCGTATAAAAGGAGGATTCGATGTCCGTTCATTCCATGAATTCCATGAATGCCGTGAATTCCGTGAACGCCGCGGCCCGTGGCGTGGTACTGGCCCGTCCGCTGCCGTCCGTGCGGGTGCAGTCGCTGGCGACGGCGCTGGCCGTGGCGGCGGCGGTGGCGTTGCCGCAGGCGTTCCATCTTGCGGGCGCCGCGTTGGGCGTGGGCGCCGGTTTGGGTCAGGCGCTGCTGCCGATGCATCTGCCGGTGCTGTTGGTGGGTTTGCTGGCGGGCCCGTTCGCGGGCGCCGCGACGGGCGCGTTCGCCCCGTTGCTGAGTTTCGCGCTGACCGGTATGCCGGTGGTCGCGATGGTGCCGTTCATGGTGTTGGAGCTGGCGGCGTACGGCCTGTTCGCGGGGCTGCTGCGCGGTTCGCGTCTGTGCGCCTCCGTCCCCGTCCCCGCCTCGGACGCGGATGCGTCGGGCGTGCGCGGCGGTTCGATCACGCCGTGGCGTTGGCTGGCCGCGTTGTTGGCGGCGCAGGTCGCGGGCCGTGTGGTGCGCGCCGTGGCGGTGCTGGTAGCGGTGGGCGTGTTCGGGAACGCGCAGGTCGCGGTGTCGAGCATCTGGACTTCGGTGGCTGACGGTCTGCCGGGGCTGGTGCTGCAGTGGGTGTTGGTTCCGGCGGTGTTGGCGCTGGTGGAGCGTGCGTCCCGCCATGTGTGATGCGTTCGGGTCGTTGGTGTCCGATGCGTCGGTGTCCGAGGTGTCGGCGCGTGATGTGACGGAGTCCGACGCGTCCGCCGTGCAGGCCGCGTTGTCCTATGCCCGCGGGGTGTTGGATGCGCGTCCGGAGGCGGGCTGTGTGGCGGTGTGCGTGGGATGCTGCGCTTCGGGCGGCGTGACGCCGGCGGGTTCGGCGGTGTTGTGCGGTTCCGGCCGTGGCGTGCGTCCGTTGCTGGCATGGCTGGCACAGGGCGTGCGTTTGGACGGCTATGCGGCGGTGGACCGTGTGGTGGGTCGCGGCGCGGCGCTGCTGTATGCGAAGCTCGGCGTGGAGGCGGTGCATGCGCTGACGATGAGCGAGGCGGGCGTGGCGGCGTTGCGCGCGCATGGCGTGCTGGCGTCGTACGACCGTCTGGTGCCGGTGATTCTCAACCGTGCGGGCGACGGCATGTGCCCCATCGAGTGCGCGGTGACGTCGGTGGATGAGGCGTCCGATGCGTCCCTTCCGGTCGATTTGGACGTCGATTTGGACGAGGCGGAGTCGGTGATTCGCGCCGCGGTCGCGCATCTGATGGCGTCGCGTCCGTCCGATTGAGCCGGCTAGGTCGGCTCAGGTCGGTGCAGGTCGGTCCAGGCCGGTTCAGGTCCTCCGGCCCCGTCCGGCCGCGACCAGGCCCGGTTTCGGCCAAGCCAGGTTTCATCCAAGCCCGGTTTCGGTCAGGCGTGGCGTGGCGTCTTTCGTCCCGCGCGCCCCGTATGATGGTGCGTTGCTGTGCCGGGAGGCGGGCCGCCGCATAAGCCCGCGTTCCCCAAGGTCCAGCCGGACGGCCGTACGGCCCGTCTTCCGGCGGATCGGCAGGCGTCCCGAGGGCAGACCCGAGGGAGATGGATTTCGGCCCGGCCGTGGGCCGCGTCCGTGTACGGACGCGCCGCGCCGCGCCCCGACCGGTGACTGGTATGCGGCAGCACCTGAAGGAACTATCATGGCCAACGCTATTGATGCTTTCGACGCCAAGCACATGAAGCCCGCCGAGGAGATCCCGGCCTTCCGTCCCGGCGACACCGTCGACGTGAACGTGAAGATCAAGGAAGGCAACAACTCCCGTATCCAGACCTTCACCGGCGTGGTGATCGCCCGTCAGGGCGGCGGTCTGCGCGAGACCTTCGTCGTGCGCAAGATCAGCTTCGGCACCGGTGTGGAGCGTCGCTTCCCGCTGCACTCCCCGTCCATCGACTCCATCAAGGTCGTCCGTCACGGTCGCGTGCGCCGCGCCAAGCTGTACTACCTGCGCGCCCTGCGCGGCAAGGCCGCTCGCATCGCCGAGCGCCGCGACTTCTCCAAGTGAGTCTCGCTGCCGTAGCGTGCGACGCGTGATGACGGTCCGGGCCTGTGCGGTCCGGGCCGTTTTCGTTTATCCGCGGGGCCGCCGTCCGGCCTGCCGCGACGTGGGGTGCCGCAAGGTGCGTGCGTTATGATGGGGCGGAGTTTTGGACGAGGAGGATATCTTGCCGCAAGACAGTGGTACCGAGGTCCGTGCGGATGTGCGCGCGCGTCATGCCTCGCCCGTGCCGGAGGACGTGCCGGACGTTCGGGAGCGGGGCGCGCGTCGCGGTCCGGCCCATGCTTCGCCGGACCGGTTCACCTGGCGCGACGCGATGGTGTGGTGCGTGCTGCCGGTGGTGTTGGTGCTGTTGGTGCGCGTGTTCCTGTTCGGTTTCTATGAGATTCCCTCGCGTTCGATGGAGAGCACTATAGAGCCCGGAGACCGTGTGATCACCACGAAGCTGGTGCCGGACGTGTTCGCCGCGGAGCGCGGCGACGTGGTGGTGTTCCATGATCCGGCCGATTGGTTGGCGAACGAGTCGTCGGGCGGCGTGTTGGGCGCGGACTATCTCATCAAGCGTCTCATCGGCCTGCCGGGCGATGTGGTGGAGTGCGACGGTCCGGGCGAGCCGGTGAAGGTGAACGGCGTGGCGTTGGACGAGTCGGCGTATCTCAAGGACGGGGTGCAGCCGAGCGCGTTCGCGTTCCGCGTGGAGGTCACCGAGGGCCATGTGTTCGTGATGGGCGACAACCGCGCCAATTCGGCGGACTCCCGCTATCATCAGAACGACGGCGACCATGGTCTGGTGCCGTTGGACAAGGTGGTCGGCAAGGCGTTGTGCAGGTATTGGCCGTTGGGGCGTCTGTCTTCGTTGGAATCGCATCATGAGGTGTTCGCCGACGTGCCCGATGAGGATGCCTCGCGGTTCGGTTCGGGGGAGGTCTCATGAGCGTGGTGAGGCCCACGTTGGAGTTGGAGCGTGAGCTGGCGGCGTCCGGCTGCGCTTTCGTGGCGGGGTTCGATGAGGTGGGGCGCGGTTCCCTGGCCGGTCCGGTGATGGTGGGATGCGCGATGGTGCGCGGCGCCGACCTGTTGGGCGAGGGCGGTTGCGCGTTGGCCGTGCCGGAGGGCGTGGCCGATTCCAAACTGCTCACGGAGCATCGGCGCGAGGCCATCTTCGGGGAACTGTCCGATTGGGCGGCGGCTTGGGCCGTCGGCGAGGCGAGCAATGCGGAGATCGACGACTGGGGCATCGGCCACGCGTTGGGCGTGGCGGCCCTGCGCGCTTTGGCGTGTGCGGAGCGCCGTCTGGGTTTGGACGGGACGTCCGATGCGCGCGTCGGCGCCATTCTGGACGGTCCGCACGACTACATCACCAAGGCGATGGGCACGTTCGACGCGCCGTTCGTGCCGGTTCCCGCCCAGGTGACGACGAAGGTGAAGGGCGACCGCCATTGCGCCTCGGTGGCGGCGGCCGCGGTGTTGGCGAAGGTCACCAGGGACCGGCTCATGGTGGATCTGGCCCGGTCGGACCCGCGGTGGGCCGCGTACGAGTGGGATCGCAACAAGGGGTACGGCACGGCGGCGCACCGCGCGGCCATCGCCGAGTTCGGCCCTTCGCCGTGGCATCGCGTCTCCTGGAAACTGACCTGACGTCCGACAAAGGCCGCGTGCGTCCTCCTCGCGACGTCTCCCCGTCCACCCTTCGTGAGCGCTCACGTGTCGCGCCGGACACGGCGGTAAGCTACAGGTAGCGTCGAAGACGGGGCATCCGCGGCGCCTCGGCACGCGAAGACGCGCGGAAGGGAGCATAGGCGATGGTGACCTCACGAAGCACGCACAAACGACCCTCGATGTTCGAGGTAGCCAAACTCGCCGGCGTGAGCCACCAGACGGTCTCCCGCGTCATCAACCACTCGCCCGACGTCTCGGACGCCACGCGCGCACGCGTCAAGGAAGCCATCCGCACTCTCGGCTACCGGCCGTCGAACACCGCCCGGGCCCTCGCCTCCAACCGTTCGCGCACCATCGGACTGGTCGCCGGAGGCATCAACTTCTTCGGCCCCATCTCCGCCATCTCCTCCATCGAGGCCATCGCGCGCGGCCACGGCCTGTTCATGAGCGTCATGATGGTCCACGAGGCGCTGTGCACCCAAGCCGAATTCGACGACCTCATCGACACGTTCAACGAGCAGGACGTCGACTCGTTCATCTTCCTGACCCCCACCGACGTGATGCTGGAGGTCGCCTGCCGGGCGCGCGTCACCCAGCCGCGCGTCATCGTCACCTCCACGCACGGACGCATGAGCATGAGGGAGGCGCGTTCGCTGATTCCCGCGGACGACCTCAAACGCACCGCGTTCGTCGGCATCGACCAGTGGGGCGCGATGGCGGACGTGATGCGTCTGGTCAAATCGAGCGGCCACCGTCGCGTGCTGTACATCGCGGGACCGCGCGAATGGCGCGACGCCGCCACCCGACTGGCCGCATGGGAGACGCTGTCTGCGCAGGAGTCGGTGCGGACGCAGGTGATGCGCTGCGATTCGTGGGAGTCGAGCGAGGCGTATGCGAAGATGAACCGTCTCATCGACATGGCCGGCGTGACCGGCGCGCGCATCCCCACCGTGGTGGTCACCGCCAACGACAGCCATGCGGTGGGCGTGGCGCGTTCGCTGCACGAGCACGGGCTGCGCATTCCGCAGGACGTGAGCCTCGTCGGGTTCGACGACATGCCCGCGATGGACAACATGTATCCGCCGTTGACCACGGTGCGCCCCGACTTCGAGGGACTCGGCTCGGCCGCCATGGCGCAGACGCTGCGGCTGCTGGGGGAGGGGCCGGGCCGGCCGCTGCCCAATTCGCAGCACGGCGTGGGGCTTGTGCCGGCCACGGTGCTGGACCGCGTCTCGCTGGGGCCGGCCTCGCGCCTGTAGCCGTCCGCACCGCACCGCACTGCGCCGTCGTCGTCCCGGCGCGGCGCGCAGGTGCCGTAGGGCGTGCGGCGGAGCGTGCGGGGCGCGGTAGGATGGGAGGCGTGCCCGACGATGCCGTGGGGTCGCGGACGGTCCGATGGCGGGCTGCGATGTTATCAAACCGTTACCTTTTCGGACGCGTCGGGTTTGAGTTACGGCCCTGCGGTCGGTACAATGGAATACGGAAAATGTGAGCGTTAACAACATGCCGACGAAGGCAGGACGTCAACGCCCCACGCAACAGATCGCACCTGACGGGCGGTCGAGAAGGAGTTCACAGTTATGGCAGCAATGAACGCTTCCGAACAGGTCGCCGAGATCGCCGAGAAGATCCGCGCCGGCAAGACGTCCCTGGGCATCGAATTCGGCTCCACCCGCATCAAGGCCGTCCTCATCGACGACGAATACCGCACCATCGCCTCCGGCGACTACGGCTGGGCCTCCCACCTGGAGGACGGACTGTGGAGCTACACCAAGGAGGAGATCTGGACCGGACTGCGGACCGCCTACGCCTCCATGGCCAACGACGTCGAACAGGCCTACGGCGAGAAGCTCACCCACGTGGGCCACATCGGCTTCTCCGCCATGATGCACGGCTACCTCGCCTTCGACGCCGAAGGCGAACTGCTCGTCCCGTTCCGCACCTGGCAGAACACCAACACCTCCGCCGCGCACGAGAAGCTCTCCGAACTCTTCCAGTACAACATCCCCGAACGCTGGTCCATCGCCCACCTCTACCAGGCCGTCCTCAACGGCGAGGAGCACGTCTCCAAAGTCGCCTACTTCACCACCCTCGCCGGCTACGTCCACTGGAAGCTCACCGGCCGCAAGGTCCTCGGCGTGGGCGACGCCTCCGGCATGTTCCCCATCGACCCCGCCACCCACACCTACGAGACCGCGTTCATCGAACAGTTCGACGCCCTGCCCGAAGTCGCCGCGCAGCCCTGGAAGCTCGCCGACCTGCTGCCCGAACCGCTCGTCGCCGGCGAACCTGCCGGCGAACTCACCGAAGAGGGCGCCAGGCTCCTCGACCCGACCGGCACCCTGCGCGCCGGCATCACCCTCGCCCCGCCGGAAGGCGACGCCGGCACCGGCATGGTGGCCACCAACTCCGTGCGCGTGCGCACCGGCAACGTGTCCGCCGGCACCTCCATCTTCGCCATGGTCGTCCTGGAACACAAGCTCAAGGCCCTGCACCCCGAGGTCGACCTCGTCACCACGCCCGCCGGCGACCTCGCCGGCATGAGCCACGCCAACAACTTCACCTCCGACCTCAACGCGTGGGTCGGCCTGTTCGGCCAGTTCGCCGCCGCCCTCGGCTCCCCGGTGGACGCCGGCACCCTGTACGGCACCCTGTTCCGCGCCGCCATCGCCGAGGACGTGGACGCCGACTGCGGTGGCCTCGTCAACTACCCGTTCCGCTCCGGCGAATTCCTCGCCGGCCTGCCCGAAGGCCGTCCGCTGTTCGCCCGCAACCCCGAGGCGACCATGACGCTCGGCAACTTCATGCGCGCCCAGCTGTTCTCCGCGTTCTCCCCGGTCAAGATCGGCATGGACGTCATGACCAAGGACGAGCACGTCCAGGTCGACTCCCTCGTGGGCCACGGCGGCATCTTCACCACCCCGAAGGTCGCGCAGAAGATCCTCGCCGCCGCGTTCAACACGCCCATCAAGGTCATGTCCACCGCGGCCGAAGGCGGCGCCTGGGGCATGGCGGTCCTCGCCGACTACCTGTGGCACGCGGACGAGCGGCGAAGCAACCTCGCCGACTACCTCGACGGCCGCGTCTTCAAGGACGCCGAATCCACCACCGAAGCCCCCGAGGCCGGCGACGTCGTCGGATTCGAGGCGTTCTTCGAGCGCTTCACCAAGGGCCTGCCCATCGAACACGCCGCCATCGAGGCCATCCCGCTCGAAGGCTGAGCGGTCCCGCCCCCGGTCGGCGGGGCGGGGGAGAGGCCCCGCCCCGCCAACCGGGCCGACCGCCATCGGACTTCGTCCGAACCGATTTTCCCCAAACGTCAAACCCCCATCGGAAAGGAAGACAAAATATGGCAACCCTGGCTGATTACGGTCCCGAGGTGCGCGCCGAGGTCAAGCAGGTGCGTGAGATCGTGGCGAACCTGCACGACCAGCTCATCAAGTGGAACCTGGTGGTGTGGACCGCGGGCAACGTGTCCCAGCGCCTGAAGACCGCGGACCTCATGGTCATCAAGCCGTCCGGCCTGCGCTACGAGTACCTGACCCCGGGCTCGATGGTCGTGTGCGACCTCGACGGCAACGTGGTCGACGGCTCCGAGGCCCCGTCCTCGGACACCGCCTCGCACTGCTACATCTACCGCAACATGCCTGACGTGTACGGCGTGGTGCACACGCACTCCACGTACGCGACCGCGTGGGCGGCCACGGGCCAGGACATCCCGTGCGGCCTGACCATGATGGGCGACGAGTTCGGCGGCCCGGTGCCGGTGGGCCCGTTCCGTCTCATCGGTTCCGAGGCGATCGGCGAGGGCATCGTGGAGACGCTGAAGAAGTATCCGAAGTCCCCGGCGGTGCTCATGCGGAACCACGGCCCGTTCACCATCGGCAAGGACGCGGAGGGCGCGGTGAAGGCCGCGGCCATGACCGAGGAGGTCGCGCACACCATGTGGGCGGCGCGTCAGCTGGGCGAGATCATCCCGATCGCGCAGGAGGACATCGACAGGCTCAACGACCGCTACCAGAACGTGTACGGCCAGCACTGAGCGCGCAGCGTCTGGCGCGACCAAGGACGCCGCGCCCGGCGCTATGAAGGACACCGGCCCCGCGGATTCATCGACGGTGACGTCCGCGAGGGCCGCCGACAACGCAACAACGTCAATAACGTCAATAACGCCAACAACACACAAAGGAGTCAACATGGCATTCGCAAACCCGTTCGAGGGCAAGGAGATCTGGTTCGGCGTCGGCTCG
>Cebus_capucinus_imitator_PRJNA485217_SSR098__coassemble_1911_pt1 | contig 18193 bp, 9 predicted proteins | sample Cebus_capucinus_imitator_PRJNA485217_SSR098__metabat2_low_PE_014 | metagenome-assembled genome bin Cebus_capucinus_imitator_PRJNA485217_SSR098
TCATCCTTTCCTCTCCTCATCCTTTCCTCTCCTCACCGGTCCTCTCCTCACCGGTCCTCTCCTCACCGGTCCTCCTTTCCTCTCCTCCTCACCTCCTCACCTCACCGGTCCGCCGCACTTTCCCTGCTCAAATACCCGTTCTTCCCGATTTACAGCGTCAAATACCCGTATTCGGGGTGCTAAAACGGGTATTTGGCACTGTAGATTCCCAAGAACGGGTATTTGGTACTGTAAATCGGGAAAAACGGGTATTTGCGCACCGAAAGTCGCCAGTCGAAGCCCCTCTACAATGAGGTCATGGAAAGACACCATGCGGTCGATGTGCTGTTCGCCGAGGCACGTCGGGAACGACGATGCGTCGTCGCCCCCACGTCCACCGAATTCAAGGCGATTCAGCGGCGCATGCGTTCCGGCGCCGTCGTGAAGCCTTTCCGTGGACTGTACGCGCAGGCGGACTACTGGAATGCCCTCGACCGTTACGAACGGGTGCGGCATATCGTGCGCGCCTTGGCCAGAAGCCATCCCGGCTGGGTGTTCTGCGGTCCCACCGCGGCGGTCATGCACCGTCTGGACTGCTCCTATCGGCTGGCATGGCCGCTGCATGTGGCGGTCTCCCCGGACACGCATTATCGCAACACCCGCCAGATGCGGTATCACGTCATCTCCGCTCCCGAGGTCGTGGACGCGGATGGGGTGAAGGTGACGGGATTGGCGCGCACCCTGTTCGACTGCGCCGCCGCATTGAGCCTGCGGTATTCGTTGGCTCCCGTCGACGCGGCGTTGCGCGCCGGACTGATCGGCCGCGACGACCTGCTCGCCTATCCGCTATCGGTGAAGTACGCGCGCGGACGCCGGGCCGCCGCGAGGGCGTTCGCGCTGTCCGACGCGCGCAGCGAGAACGGCGGCGAGTCGTCGGCGCGCGGCATGTTGTGCGACATGGGATGTCCTCCGGATGACATCCAGGTCGAGTTCCCCTGTCTGGACAGGCCGCAGCGTCTCCATCGCGTCGACTTCCTATGGCGCGTGCCGGACGGCGGTCAGGTGGTGTTGGAGTTCGACGGCGTGAGGAAGTACGTCGATCCGGACATGGTCGCCGGCCGGGAGATTCGGGAGGTGGTCGACGAGGAGCGCCATAGACAGCGTTGTCTGGAACGGAGGAACCTGTCCGTGGTGCGCATGTACGCCAACGAGCTGGACGCCCCCGGTCGCGTCCTTCAGGAGCTGGAGGATCGGGGCGTGATCCGGTCGATGGTCTGAGTCCGTGCGTTCCGCCGCCGCGTCCCGCCGCCGCGTCCCGCCGGAAAGGGAGCCGCGGCTCGGGCTCCCCTTCCGGCGGGACGCGGACCCGACCGGTCCGACTGGAGTGGTCGGGCGTTCAGCGTTTGGCGCCGTAGATCTCGGCGTCGATGACATGGGCGAAGACGCGGCCCACAGCGGGGCGGACGACTTTGAGGGACGGGGTGAGACAGGCGTTGTCCTGGGAGAACTGGGTGTCCAGGACGGCGAAGCGGCGGACGGATTCGGCGCGGGAGACGGTGCGGTTGGCTCGGTCCACGTACTGTTGGATTTCGTCGCGCACGGCGGCGTTGACGGCCACGCGGTCCATCGGCGTGTCCGAGGACAGGCCGTGGGCGGGCAGCCACTGCGCCATCGCCTCCGGATCGAGCGTGACGAGCGCGCCGATGAACGGACGCCGGTCGCCCACCACCACGCAATGCTCCACGATCGGGCATTTGGCGATCTCCTCCTCCAGGGGGATGGGGGAGACGTTCTTGCCTCCGGCGGTGATGATGATGTCCTTCTTGCGTCCCGTGATGGTGATGCGGCCCGCGTCGTCGATAGAAGCGAGGTCGCCGGTGCGCAGCCATCCATCCTCGGTGAACGCCTCGGCGGTCTTCTCCGGCAGGTTGTGGTAGCCGCGGAACACGTTCGGTCCGCTCACCTGCAGTTCGCCGTCCTCGGCGATGCGCACGCTCGCGCCCGGTGCAGGCTGTCCCACGGTGCCGATGACGTTGTCCGTGATGCGCGTGGCCGTGAACGGCGCGGCCGTCTCGGTCATGCCGAAGCCCTGCACCATCGGCAGGCCGATGCCGTTGTAGAAGTGCGCCAGATCCAGCGGGAGCGGCGCGCCGCCCGAAGCCACGTACTTGATGCGCGGTCCGAGCGCGCCGCGCACGGTGCGGTACACGAGCGCATCGTATTTGGCGTGCTCGGCGATCTCGGCGAGCGTGTGCGCCTGCCCCGCCTGCTCCTTGCGGCTCCAGTCGCGCGCCGCCTCGGCCGCTTTGAGGAACAGGCGTCCCTTCCATCCCATGCCGGCCTTGCGCGAGGCCGCGTTGTACACCTTTTCGAACACGCGAGGCACGCCCAGCAGATACGTCGGTTCGAAGGAGCGCAGGTCGGGCAACAGCGATTTGGTGTCCGGCAGGTAGCCGACCACGCCCAGATCGGAGGCGATGGAGGCGTATTGGATGAAGCGCGCGAAGCAGTGGGCGAGCGGCAGGAACAGCAGCAGTCGCGGTTCTCCGTCCAGGATCATCTCGTGCAGCGCTTCGGAACCGGCCAGCGTGATGCTCACGAAGTTGCGGTGCGTCAGTTCCACGCCCTTCGGATTGCCGGTGGATCCGGACGTGTACACGATGGTGGCGAGGTCGTCGATGCGCACGGACGCGACGCGTTCCTCCAACTCCTCGTCGGACACGCTCACGCCCAATCCCTCCAGCGCGCCCAGCGCGTTGCCCTCGATCATGAGGATCTGGCGCAGGGCGGGGCAGCGGTCGCGTACGGAGTCGAGACGGTCGAAGCGCTCGCGGTCGTCCGCGAACGCGAGGACGACGTCGGAGTCGTTCATGATGCGTTCGGCCTGCGCGGCGGAGTCCGTGTCGTAGATGGGCACGCTCACGGCGCCGACCGCGGCGAGCGCGAAGTCCAATACGCCCCATTCGAGGCAGGTGGCGGAGAAGATGGCCGCCGAGTCGCCTTTGCTCACGCCCAGGGCGATGAGGCCTTTGGCGGCGGCGAGGACCATGCGGTGGAATTCTCCGGCGCTGACCTCCTGCCAGCGTCCCGGTCCGAGCTTGCGTTGGGCGATGACGGTGTCCTCGCCGGTGCGGGCGATGCGGTCGGTGAGCAGCGCGTAGATGGTCTGGTCGTCGCGCGGTTCCACGACGGTTCCGGGCTGGGTGTATTCGGTGAGCATTGCGATGGCGTCCTTACGTTCGATGGTGGCCGTCCTCCGCGTTCGACGCCGCGGGGTGGAATCCGCGGGAAAGGTGACGTTTCCGGCCATGCCGTCAATAAAGTTACGTGCGCATGGCATCGGGCGCGTTGTACGCCATGCACAAGTCCCCACGCCGGGATTGTCGGACCCCTACAAGCGGGCGTCCCGAGAGCGGGAAACACCCTAGCCAAAGCGTGGTCCGGTTGTTAGTGTGGGACGGAAACCAAGTCCCCGACCAACACCGAGGTACGGATGTTCGACCAACGACTTCTGCGCATCGCCCCCGGCGTCGGCGCGCTCATCGCAGGCAAGGTCCTGTGCATGTGGGCGTCCCTCGCCGCCAACATCGCGTTCGTCGGCGCGCTCGTCACGCTGCTCGCCGAAGCGCTCGGCGTCATCGACCCAACGCGCTTCTCCTGCGACGCCGCACGTCCCGAAGACTGCCCCACGAACCTGTTCGGCGTCTTGGATCCCACGCCCGACGAACGCACCATCGTGGGGTGTCTGCTCGTCGTCGCCCTGGCCGCGCTGGTGCGCTACCTGACCACCATCGCCTCCGCGCGCCTCGGCACCGAAGCGGCCGAACGCGTCAAACTCGCCCTGCGCGAACGCCTCTACCATAAGATGCTCGCCCTCGGCCCCACCTACCGTCAGCGCGTCAAAACCTCCGACGTGGTCCAATCCGCCGGCGAAGGCATCGAACAGATCCAAACGTTCTACGAACTGTTCCTCCCGCAGCTCGCCTACGCCATCCTCGCGCCCGTCACCCTCTTCCTCGTCATCCGCCCCGTCGACGCGCCCACCGCCGCCACGCTGCTCGCCTGCGCGCCACTCATCGTCATCATCGTGGGACTCGTCGCCATGAGCGCCGCACGCACCTTCAAACGCTACTGGGGCCGCTACACCGACATGGGCGCCGCCTTCCTCGACGACCTGCAGGGCCTCGAAACCCTCAAAGCGTTCGACGCCGACGAACGCGCCGCACGCGACCTCGACGACAAGGCCGAACGCTTCCGCGTCATGACCATGCGCGTCCTGCAGATCCAACTGCGCTCCTTAAGCGCCATGGACCTCGTCGCCTACGGCGGCACCGCTGCCGGCATCGGCATGGCCCTCTGGCGCTACGCCGGCGGCGCCCACGCGCTCACCCTGACCGGCCTGCTGTTCGTCGTGCTGCTGTCCGCCGACTTCTTCATCCCGCTGCGCCAGCTCGGCTCCTACTTCCACGTCGCCATGAACGGCATGACCTCCACCAAACGCATCTTCGCGCTCCTCGACGCCCCCGAACCCACGCGCGGCGACGCCGACCTGCCCGAAAGCGTTCCGCGCGACGTGACCTTCCGCCACGTCGGCCACACCTACGACGGCGCCGCACGCGCCCTGGACGACGTCAGCCTCACCGCCCGGGCCGGAGCGCTCACCGCCATCGTGGGCGTCTCCGGCTCCGGCAAATCCACCGCCGCGGCCCTGCTCTGCGGCGAACTGGCCGTACAGGACGGCACCGTCGCCATCGCCGGCGTGCCAGTCGGAGACCTCAACGCCGCAGCGCTCCGCCAAGCCGTGACCGTCATCGGCGCACGCAGCCACCTCTTCGCCGGAACCCTCAGGGACAACCTCGCCATGGCGATGCCCGACCACGCCGCATCCCACGCCACGGACGACGACGCCGAAACCCGCATGTGGCATGCGCTGGAACGGGCGCGCATCGCCGACTACGTGCGCGCCCACCCCGAAGGCCTCGACCTCGCCATCGAACAGGACGCCGCCAACCTCTCCGGCGGCCAAAGGCAGCGCATCGCCATCGCACGCGCCCTCCTGCACGACGCGCCCGTCATCGTCTTCGACGAAGCCACCAGCAGCGTCGACGCCGAAAGCGAGCGACTCATCGTCGCCACCATCGCCGACCTCGCCGCAACCGGCCACACCGTCATCATGATCACCCACCGCATGGCCAACGCCGAACACGCCGACCACATCATCGTGCTCGAACACGGCCACGCCATCGAACACGGCACCCACGCCGAACTCCTCGCCGCCGACGGACGATACGCCGAACTCCACCGCACCCAAACCGCCATCGAACGCTTCGACGAACGTTTCGACGAACGTTTCGACGAACACGACGCGAACCGCACGGAAGACACGACGGCGGACGACGTGCCGGCGGACGACGTGCGGGACGACACCGTCGCCGCCGCGGACCGCACGGCGCGGGACACAGAGGACCGCACGGCGCAGGACGCCGTGGACGGGACGACACGCCTCACCACGCCGCGGCTCATCCGACGCCTCCTGCACGAAGCCACGCCGCTGCGCGCCCTCATGGCCGCGGCCTCCCTCACCGGCACCATCGGACACCTCGCCGCCACCTTCCTGCCCGTCCTAGCCGTCGCCGCCATGCTCGCGCTCGCGGGCAACCCCATCTGGGGCATGAACGCGGCCGCCGCCGTCGCGCTGATGGTCCTGTGCGCCGTGCTGCGCGGCCTCATGCGCTACGTGGAGCAATACCTCAACCACAACGTCGCCTTCCGCCTCCTCGCGCTCTTCCGAGCCAAAGCGTTCGACGCGCTGCGCCGACTCGCGCCCGCCAAACTCGCCGGACACGGCAAAGGCGACCTCATCGCCCTCATCACCACCGACGTGGAACTGCTCGAGATCTTCTTCGCACACACCATCAGCCCCGTCGTCATCGCGCTCGCCACCAGCCTCGTCTACACGCTCGCGCTGCTCACCCTCGACCCGTGGACCGCGCTCCTGCTCGTCGGCGCGCACCTCGTCACCGGCGTGATCATCCCGCGGTACTTCGCCGTAGGCGTGCGCGGACTCGGTCCCAACATCCGCCGCCAGGCCTCCGCACTCGACGACGTCATGCTCGACGACATGCGCGGCCTCGACGAGATCATCCGCTTCGGGCAGGGCGAACGCCGCGCCGACGCCATCGTGGAGCGCACGCGGGGGCTCTGGCGCGAACACGCGCGGCTCAGCCGCGTCAACGGACGGTTCGCGGCCATCGGAGGATTCCTCGTGCTGCTCCTCACCCTGTGCGCGGCGTTCGCGGTGCCGGCGCTCGGCGTCCGGGCGCCCGAACGGATTCCCGCGCTCGTCGCGGCGTTCACGCTCATCGCCAGCTCCTTCGGACCCACGCTCGCGCTCAGCGCCCTGCCCGCCAACCTCACCCAGACCTTCGCGTCCGCGCGCAGGCTCTTCGCGCTCATGGACGAGGCACCCGCCGTGGTGGAGCGAGGCGTGCGCGAGCCGGCGTATGAGGGCATGAGCATGGAGCATGTGACGTTCGGGTATGGGGTTGCCGGGATTGCCGGGATTGCCGGGATCGCCGGGGCCGCTGTGCCGACCGCCGGGCCGGTGCTGGAGGACTTCAGCCTGGACGTGCCGCGCTTCGGTGTGCTCGGCGTGCGCGGACCGTCCGGACGCGGCAAGTCCACCCTGCTCAAGCTGCTCATGCGCTACTGGGACCCCTCGTCGGGAACGGTGCGCATGTCCGGCGCTCCGCTGCCCGACGTGTCCGCCGCGCACCGGCGCCGCGTGCAGGCGCTCATGGGGCAGGAGACCCACCTCTTCGACGGCAGCATCCGAGACAACCTGCTCATCGCCCTGCCGGAGGAGACGATTCGTGCGCTGGGCGGGGAACGCGGGGACTCGTCCGCCACGAAGGGCGCGGTCTCGGATGGGGGAGTCTCGGAGTCCGTCAGATTGGACGAGACGCTGCGCGAGGCATGCCGCAAGGCTTCCGTGCTGGACCTCATCGACTCGCTGCCCGAAGGATTGGACACGCCCGTGGGTGAATTGGGCGACCGCCTCTCCGAAGGCGAACGCCAGCGCATCGGACTGGCTCGCGTGTTCCTGCGGGACGCGGACCTCGTGCTCTTCGACGAGCCGACCAGCCGTCTCGACGCCCTCAACGAAGCCGTGATCCTGCGCTCCATCCAGGCCTTCGCCACGGGTGAGGGGGAAACTCCGGTCGGGAAGACGGGTGCCGGTGAAGCCGGTATGGCTGAGGCCTCCGTTGGCCGGCGCAGGCGTGCGGTGGTGCTGGTCTCGCACCGGGAATCCGCCATGCGCGTAGCCGACCGCATCCTCACCTTCTGAAAACGGGTGTTTCTGCGCCATTCCGGAACATTCCTGCGTAGTGCTGGCGATTCGTGCGCACCAGCCTTCTGAAGAACCGCTCTATTCCGGTTGTCGACCGCAGCTTCGACTTCGGAAAACCGCAGAATTCCAAGGATTCTCAAGGATTGTCAAGGATTGTCAAGGAGCTTCGGGTAAAGGCTGATAAGGAGGGGCGCGCACACGACCGCCGGAAAGCGCAGTTGTTGGCCTGAACCACGCAGGAAACCTCCGAAACCGCGCAGGAAACCCTTTCGAGAATGCGTGAGACCACAGCCCATCTTCTGGAGTCGGACCGGGGGCTCGCGCGTGTGGCCTAGTCGCGGCGGATGAGGGAGTCGAGGGAGGCGAGGACGTTGTTGAGGGCCTGATCCTCGCGTTCCTGCTCCTCTTCGGCCTGCGCGGCGTCGAGCCAGGCATGGGCGGCGTCGGCGTCGGCGTCCTCGGACAGCATGGCGAAGGCGAGGCGCTCGTTCTCGCGCAGCGGCGCTTCACCGACCGAGGCGTCGACGGGGAGCGATTCCACCGCGTTCGCGGCCAATGCGTCGATGGCGGACCAGTCCTGCGGCGCCGGCGACGTCGCCGATGCCGGCCGCACCTGCCCGGAGGGTCCGGAAGGCATGGAAGCCCCGGAAGCCCCGGAAGCCCCGGAATGCTCGGGGAGCTGCACGTGGCGCGGATGCGGCGCGGACGGTGCCGGCATGGGCAGGTCCGGCAGCGGCATGGGGACGGCGGTGGTCTCGAAGCCGTCCATGAGCCTGTCCACAGCGGACGTGTTCGGGTCGGCGTCGTCGTTTGGGCGAGGGGCCGCCTTGGAAACGGGGGACGTGGGGGAGGCGCCGGTACCCGTTGCCATGGTCGCGCCGGCTTTCAACGGGGCTCCTCCGGTCAGGGGGTCGATGAGCGCGGTGGCGTGGTATTCGAAGGTGCGGCCGGTGAAGACTCGGGTGTCCTCGACCTGCTGGGCCGTGTCGGACGGTGGGGCCGCGGGCTGGACCGCCTCGCCGTACAGCACGGTTCTGGCGGCGAGACGGACGGTTGCGGGGGCGGCGGCCTTGGCCGTGGCCGCGGCCGCGGGACGGTCGGCGACGGGAGGATGTCCGGCCATATCGGTGGAGGCGGCGATTGCGCCGCCGGAGATGCCGGACGGTGCGTCGCCGGAATGTCCGGCTCGCCGCGCCGCGTCCTGGGCGGTGGATTCGCGCCTCGGAGTCGTCTCGGTCTCGGTGGTCTTCGCCGCCCTCTCCGCGGACGGTTCGGGCACGGACGGTTCGGGTACGGAGAGGGCGGGCGCGGACACGGAGGACACGGAGAGGGCGGCGTGGTCCCGATCATCCGTCGCCCTGCGCAGGGGGATGGGCTCGGAGATCATGGTGTCCTCGTCGCGCTGCGCTCCGTCCATGGAGAATCCGACGACGCGATGGTAGGGGCTATAGACGGTGTCCGCGTAGGGGCCGATGCCGAAATCGGACAGGCCGATGGCCCTGTTCCGCCTCGCATCGCGGCCCGAGGGCCTTCCGTCGGGGGAATCCCCGCCCAACGCGTCGTCGCGCACGGGGACGATGGGTTCGACGATGGTGTGCGCCGCCCGCCGGGCCTCTTCGGCGAGCCGTGTGGCGGAGAGGCGTTCGGCCTGCGCGCGTTCGGCGGTCTGGATGGCGAAGATGCGTTTCTGCGCCACGATGCGTGCGCGTTCGGCGGCGTCCTTGATGGCTTCGGCCTGGACGCGCTCGTTGGCGACGCGCACGAGCGTGGCTTCGGCGTGGCGGATGTTGGCTTCGGCGGAGCTGAGCGCATAGCGTGCGGCGGCGAGTTCGGTTTTGGGGCGCCAGATGCTTTCGATCTCCTCCAGTGTGCGTCCCATGGTCTCGGGCACGAGGGTGACGATGCCGACGAGGCAGACGAGGTCGAGCATGGCGAACACGATGAACGTGACGTCGCCGCCGAAGTGGTTGAGCATGGCGGGCGTGAACTGCGCGATGGCCCAGTTCGCGGTGAGCAGGCACATGATGCACAGGCCGGTGGCGCGTCCGCGCACGAAGGTGGGGAAGAGTTCGGGGATCACGATCCAGGGGATGGGGCCCATGGAGAACGCGAAGGCCGCGGCGAAGAGCATGACGAACACGAGGGTGGGCAGCGCGTCCCCGTAGCCGTATGCGGCGGCGGTGCACAGGGCGAACACGGCCATGAGGGCGGAGCCGATGGCCATGAGCCTTTTGCGTCCGGCCGCGTCGATGAGGTACATGCCGATGACGGTGAACACGAGTTCGACGCCGCTGACGCTGGCGGAGGCGAGGAACTCGGTGTCGGCGGTGAAGCCGACGCGGGAGAAGAGGGAGGGGCCGTAATAGGAGATGACGTTGATGCCGACGGCCTGGTTGAACACGGCGAGGAAGACGCCGATGACGAGCGCCTTGCGCAGTCCGGGGCGGAACAGGTCGGTCATCTCATTGGTCATCTCGCGTTCGAGACGGACGGAGTCGATGATGTCGTCGGTGCGCACGCGCGCCTTGGCGGTGCCGAGGACCTGTTCGAGGACGCGGAATCCTTCTTCGGAGTGTCCGTGTTGGATGAGATAGCGGGGGCTTTCGGGCGCGAAGGCCATGCACAGCAGGAAGACGGCGGCGGGGACGGCGGCGAGTCCGAGCATCCATCGCCAGCCGTGGCTGAGGTTCCAGTCGGAGGTGCCGTAGGCGACGATGACGTAGTTGATGACGTTGGTGAGGAACAGGCCGCAGACGGTGAGCATCTGGTAGGAGAAGGCGAGCGTGCCGCGGATGTCGGTGGGGGCGGATTCGGTGATGTACGTGACGGCGAGGGATGCGGTGAGGCCGACGCCGAATCCTCCGACGACGCGTGCGGCGATGAGATCGTAGGGGCCGAGGGTGAAGGCGCTCCAGATGGCGGAGACGAGGAAGAGGAGGCCTCCGACGATGAGGAGACGACGTCTGCCGAAGCGGTCGGAGAGGAAGCCCGCGAACGCGGCTCCGATGACGGCGCCGATCATGATGGAGGAGGCGACGAGTCCTTCCATGAGGCTGCTGAGCCGGTATTGGACACGGAGGAATTCGATGGCTCCGGAGATGGAGACGGTGTCGTAGCCGTACAGCAGTCCGGCGAGTCCGGCGCTGAGGGCCAGTCCGAACGTGTAGCGTCCGCTTCCGGTCATCTGCACGGCGGTGCCTAGGGGATTGTGTTGCCTGTTGACGGCATGGAACAGACCCGCCATGCGCTCTCCCTCTCAATGCGGATGGTCACTCCGGTTCATCTTACCCCCGTTGGGGCGTTTCGTTCCCCCTGTTCCTCCGTGGTCTCCCGTCCGAAGGCGCGTTCGTCGGTATCGTCGGATTTCCCGCGGGCCGCGGCACGGGCGTCCGGCCGGCCTCGTTCGGCGGGCGGGCGGAGGTTCGATGGTGCGCTCCGCCGTCGGTTCGGTCGGGTTTCGAGCATGTGATGGTGCGTTTCTCCGTCGGTGCGGTCGGTTTTTGGGCGTGCGATGGTGCGTTCTTCCGTTTGGCTGGTTGGGTTTCGGCTGCCCGATGCCGCGTTCCTTCTGACGGCTTGGTTTCGGGTGTGCGATGGTGCGTTCTTCCATCTGATTGGTCGGGTTTCGGGTGTGCGATGGTGCGTTCTTCCATCTGATTGGTCGGGTTTTGGGCGTGCGATGGTGCGTTCTCCTTCTGGCGGCTTGGTTTCGGATGTCCGATGGAGGTGCGTCGCGTCACGGCGTTTCGCGGGGTTGACAAACTGGTACACGGGTGTATCATCATGAGTGTTGGTACACGGGTGTACCAAGAAACACCCACAACAACGACATTCCGGCCATGGGATGCGTGCGGGACGTGAGAACGCCCTTGCGGCTCGCGGACGGTTCCGGTCAGCGGCACGGAAGGTCAAGGAGGACAGGAAAAGAGATGCGCAACATCAGGAAGATCGTCGCCGCCACCGCGGCCGTGGCCACGCTCGTCGGACTCGCCGCCTGCGGCTCTGAAAACTCCGGCCAGGGCGACGCCGACAACGCCGAACTCGTGTTCTGGGGCTGGGATTCCGGCAACTCCATGAAGGAGATCATCGCGGACTTCGAGGAGGCCAACCCCGGCATCACCGTCAAGTTCAACAACACCGGCACCGCGGAGAAGACCTCCACCGCGCTGTCCAACGCCATCGCCGCCGGCAACGGCGCCCCGGACGTGGTCATGCTCGAAGACCCGACCGTCACCCAGTACGCCGTCACCGACGGCCTCGTGGACCTCAGCGAGTTCGGCGCCGACCAGCTTCAGGACGACTTCGCCGCCGGCCCGTGGAACAAGCTCCAGTACAACGGCAAGCCCTACGCGCTGCCCATCGACTCCGGCCCGGAGATGTTCTTCTACAACAAGGCCGTGTTCGACAAGGCCGGCGTTGACGGCGAAAGCATCAAGACCTGGGACGACTACTACGAGGCCGCCAAGAAGATCCGCGCCGCCGGCTCCTACATCACCAACATCGCCGGCACCTCCGGCGACTACCAGCCGTTCACCGCGCAGATCTGGCAGGCCGGCGCCAAGCCGTGGAAGGTCGACGGCGAGAACATCACCATCGACATGACCGGCGACGAAGGCATGCAGCGCTACACCGAGTTCGTGCAGAAGCTCATCGACGAGGACCTCGTGGACACCAAGACCCCGAACTGGTCCGATGACTGGAACCGCGAGCTCAACGACGGCACCCTCGCCTCGCTTACCATCGGCGCGTGGATGCCCGTCAACCTCATGACCGGCGCCCCGGACCAGGCTGGCAACTGGCGCGTGGCCCAGCTGCCGCAGTGGAACGAGGGCGACGAGGTCTCCGCCGAGGACGGCGGCTCCGCGCTGGCCGTGGTCAAGCTCTCCGAAAACCAGGCCGCCGCCTACAAGTTCGTCGAATACATGACCCACGGCGAGGGCGCGCAGACCATGGCCGACACCGGCACCTTCCCGAGCCTGAAGAAGATCCTCCAGTCCGACTCCTTCACCGACCCGGATTCCGAGGCCAACAAGGAGAAGAACGCCTACTTCGGTGGCCAGAACGTCAACGAGATCCTCGCCGAGGCCGCCCAGCGTCCGACCGAGTCCTTCCAGTACCTGCCGTACAACCCCTACGCGCAGTCCGCGTACGGCGACGAGGTCTCCAAGGCCTACAGCGGCGACATCACCCTCAAGGAGGCCCTGAAGAACTACGGCGACAAGCTCGCCGAGCAGGGCGAACAGCAGGGCTACACCGTCACCGTCAAGTAACGGACGACCAACGGTGACGGGGCAGGGGCGCCCTCGCGGGGGCGCCCCTCGCCGTCCCATCAAGACCAACAACGACGAAGCGCGAAGGACAAGCGATTATGGCAGATCAGACGGCGGCGCTGGCCGCGGGCGCGGGCACGGGAACGCTTCCCGAAATGGCCGCGCGCCATACGGCCCAAGGCAGGGCCAACAAGCACAAGGCCGATTGGCGCGGATGGAAGTTCATGTGGCCGTTCGCCATCGTGTTCCTGTTCGTGTTCATCATCCCCATCGTGTACGCCATCTACATCAGCTTCTTCAAGAAGCAGATGATCGGCGGCACCCAGTTCGTGGGCCTGGAGAACTACGCGAGACTCCTGCAGGACGGCCAGTTCTGGAGCTCCGTGGGCCGCGTGGCCCTGTTCACCGTGGTGCAGGTGCCCATCATGCTGTTCCTGTCCGCCGCGATGGCGCTGGCCCTGGACTCCATGAAGCTGCACGGCACGAAGTTCTTCCGCATCTCCACCTTCCTGCCCTACGCGGTGCCCGCCGTGGTGTCCACCATGATCTGGGGCTTCGTGTACGGCGCCAAATACGGTCTGGTCGGCTCCCTCAACGACCTGCTGGGCACCAACATCGACGTGTTCGACCCGTCCGTGCTGCTCGCGGCCATCGGCAACATCAACACGTGGGAGTTCACCGGCTACAACATGCTCATCTTCTACAGCTCGCTGAGCACCATCCCGCATTCGCTGTACGAGGCCGCGTCCATCGACGGCGCCTCGGAGTGGCAGATCGTCAAGTCCATCAAGCTGCCTGAGCTCAAGGGCTCCCTGGCCATCACCGTGATCTTCTCCATCATCGGCTCGTTCCAGCTGTTCAACGAGCCCTCCATCCTGCAGAACATGGTGCCGGGCAACGCCATCACCACGTACTACACGCCGAACATGTACGCCTACAACCTGAGCTTCAGCGGCAACCAGAGCAACTACGCCGCCGCCCTCGCCATCACCATGGCGGTCATCACCATGGCCATCGCCTACGTGGTGCAGCTCAAGAGCATGAAGGAGCAGATGAAGTAACATGACCGCCGCAACCGACACCGCAGGCACCCTCACCCCCGCCGAGCTCAAAGCCCAGGAAAAAGCCGCCAAAGCCGCCGAAAAGGCACGCCAGAAGCGCATCGCCCAAGACGAAAGGGCCGAACGCCGCCGCGCCGCCAAAACCGGCTTCTCCAACCCGGCCAACCCGACCCGCTCCATCGCGCTGACCGTGGTGTGCGCGATCTTCGCCATCTACTGCCTCTTCCCGTTCGTCTACCTGCTCATCAACGCCACCAAGACGCAGGCCGACTTCACGTCCACGTTCGGACTCGGCTTCGGCAAGACCTTCGCCCTGTGGGACAACATCGTCACCGTGTTCACCTATCAGGACGGCATCTTCGGACGCTGGTTCCTCAACACCATCCTCTACGTGGTCGTCGGCGCCGGCGGCGCCACCCTGCTCGCCATCATGGGCGGCTACGCGCTCGCCAAATTCCGCTTCCCCGGACGCAACCTGTGCTTCGCCATCATCATCGGCGCCATCAGCGTGCCCGGCATCGCCCTCGCCGTCCCCCAATTCCTGCTGTTCGCCAAAATGGGCCTGACCAACACGCCATGGTCCATGATCATCCCCAGCCTCGTCTCCACCTTCGGCCTGTACCTCATGTGGATCTTCTCCGACCAGGCCGTCCCGGACGAACTGCTCGAAGCCGCCCGCGTCGACGGCGCCGGCGAATTCCGCACCTTCTTCCAGATCTCGCTGCCGCTGCTCGCCCCCGGCATCGTCACCACCGCCCTGTTCGCCATCGTGGCCACCTGGAACAACTACTTCCTGCCGCTCATCATGCTCAAGGACGCCAACTGGTACCCGCTCACCATCGGCCTCAACCAGTGGAAGGACCAGGCCTCCACCGCAGGCGGCCAAGCCATCCAGAACCTCGTCATCACCGGATCGCTCGTCACCATCATCCCGCTGGTCATCGCGTTCCTGTGCCTGCAGAAATACTGGCAGTCCGGCCTCGCCGCCGGCGCCGTCAAGGAATGACGGACCCCAGACGGAAAACCCCGCACGCAAGGCTCCCTCCATCGGCCCGCCGACAAGGGAGCCTTTCCCATCAAAGGACCAAACACCATGAACCACACCGCACGCAGAACCATGACATGGCCGCAGCTGCTCACCCCCGACCGCCGCGGCATCGCCTACGGCGGCGACTACAACCCCGACCAATGGCCCGACGCCACCATCGAAGAAGACATCAGCCTCATGCGCAAGGCCCACGTCAACACCGTCGCCCTCGCCATCTTCAGCTGGGACCGCATCCAACCCGCCGAAGACCGATGGACCTTCGACTGGCTCGACTCCGTCATCGAACGCCTCGGCCAAGCCGGCATCGCCGTCGACCTCGCCTCCGCCACCGCATCCGCACCCCTCTGGCTCTACGAACGCCACCCCGAAGTCCTCCCGCGCGACAAATACGGCCACGTCATCAACGCCGGCAGCCGCCAATCCTGGCGCCCCACCAGCCCCGTCTTCAAACGCTACGCGCTCGACATGTGCCGCCGTCTCGCCGAACACTACAAAGACAACCCCACCGTCACCGCATGGCACATGGGCAACGAATACGGCTGGAACAACCGCCACGACTACTCGGACGACGCGCTCGCCGCCTTCCGCCGCTGGTGCCAAGCCAAATACGGCGACATCGACACCCTCAACGAAGCATGGGGCACCGCCTTCTGGTCCCAACACGTCAACGGCTTCGACGAAATCCTCCTGCCGCGACACATGGGCGGCGACAGCATGGTCAACCCCTCCCAGCAACTCGACTACGAACGCTTCGGCAACGACATGCTCCTCGACTTCTACAAAGCCGAACGCGACGCCATCGAAGCCATCTGCCCCGACAAACCCTTCACCACCAACTTCATGGTCTCCACCGACCAATGCTGCATGGACTACGCCCAATGGGCCAAGGAAGTCGACTTCGTCTCCAACGACCACTACTTCCACGAAGGCGAATCCCACCTCGACGAACTCATCTGCTCCGACGCCCTCATGGACGCCCTCGCCCTCAACCAGCCTTGGTACGTCATGGAACACAGCACCTCCGCCGTCCAATGGAAACCCCTCAACGCCCGCAAACGCCACGGCGAACTCCTGCGCGACTCCCTCGCCCACATCGCCATGGGCGCCGACGCCATCAACTTCTTCCAATGGCGCCAATCCGCCGCCGGAGCCGAGGCCTTCCACTCCGCCATGGTCCCCCACGCCGGCGAAGACACCAAACTCTTCCGCGGCGTATGCGAACTCGGACAGGCGCTCGCCGACCTGTCCGCGGCGGGCGTGCAGGGCACCAGACTGCGCCCCGCCGAAACGGCTGTCCTCTTCAGCGCCGAATCCGAATGGGCCACGCGCAGCGAAACCCTGCCCAGCATGAAACTCAACCACTGGCACGACGTGCGCGACTGGTACCGCGGACTGCTCGACGCGGGCGAACGCGCCGACGTCGTCCCGCTCGCCTACGACTGGAGCGGCTACCGCACCATCGTCCTGCCCACCGTGCTCGTCCTCTCCTCCGAAGACGCGCGGCGCATCGCCGACTTCGCACGCGACGGCGGACGCGTCATCGTCGGATACGCCACCGGACTCGTCGACGAACGCTTCCACACCTGGCTCGGCGGCTATCCCGGCGCAGGAGACGGACTGCTGCGCGACCTGCTCGGCGTGCGATCCGAGGAATTCAACATCCTCGGCCCCGAAGCGGAAGGCGAAAGCGACGCCGTCGAACTGTCCAACGGCATGACCGCCACACTCTGGCAGAACGACGTCACCTCCACCGCACCCGACGCCGTCGTCCTCGCCTCCTACGCGGGTGAAGCCGCACGCGACTGGGAGCTCGACGGCACGCCCGCCATCGTCCGCCACCCCTACGGCGCCGGCGAAGGCGTGTACGTGGGCTGCGATCTGGGTCGCAACGACATCGCCCGCCTCGTCCGCACGCTGGAACCCGCCGTCAGGGCAACCTCCGGCGCAACGGACGCCGAAGACGCCCCGGCCGGAGCGGAGACCTCGCACGTCATCCACACCGTGCGCGAATCCACGGACGGCCTGACCCGCTTCGACTTCTACCTCAACCGCGAACGCGAGGCCATCACCGTCGAAGGCGTGGAAGGCGCGCCAGTCATCGCGCACCGCTGCTCCGCCGACTCCGCCGTCCCCGCCGATTCCGGCGTGTGGACGCTGGAACGCAATGCGATCCTCATCACCAAAACCGTGACGGAAACCGCTTGCGCCGCCTAGCATGGGCGGAAAGGCCGAAGCGCGGGGCGGGGCGTGGTCCCATGCATGTCGCCCCGACCCCGTCGCTCCCGTCCCGATCGGGCCCGTCCCATGGGCCTGACACGGAACGGGTAGAATGGCCGGGACGACCCCGGCACAGCCCGGCGGGAACCGGCGCAACGGAAGGTGCAGCATGAGTGAGACCAAACCCGACAAACGACGCGTCACCCTGCGCGACGTCGCCCAAGCCGCGGGGGTCTCGCTCAAAACCGCATCGAACGTCATCAACAACAACGGACGCATGAGCGCGCAGACGCGTGCGAAGGTCGAACGCGTCATCGCGGACCTCGGCTACCAGGTCAACGTGGCCGCACGCAACCTCAACCGCCACCACACCGGTTTCATCACCCTCGCCGTACCCTCGCTCACCCCGCCCTACCTGGCGGAACTCGCCAACCGCACCATCGACGCCGCCCGCCAACGCGACTACTCCGTCTACGTCACCACCTACGCCGAAGGCTCCGCGAAAGGCGCGCGCGACCTGCTCGAACACTTCAACACCACCGTCTCGGACGGCATGATCCTCTCCATGAGCGAAGTGGAGGACATCACCCCCGAAGACCTCGACGCGGACTTCCCGCTCGTCGTGGTCGGCGCACGAAGCACCTGGGGGGTCGCCGACCACGTCACCCCCGACGACGTCCACGCCGCCGCCACCGCAGCGGCCTACCTCTACGACCGCGGATCCACACGGCTCGCCGTCGTCGGCGCGCGCGGCGATTGGAACGAAACCCGACTCCTCGCCGCCAAGGAAGGCAACGCCGAGCTGCGCATGCGCGGCGTGATCGAGGAAAGCGCCCGACGCGGCATCCGCCTCGATCCGCGCCTCATGGGCAACACCGACCAGGACTGGACCATCGGCGCCGGCGCGCGCGTCACCCAACGGCTCCTCGACGACGGCGTGCCCTTCGACGGCGTCGTCGCGCTCAACGACCAGCTCGCCATCGGCGCGCTCACCACCCTCCTCGCCGCGGGCCGCGACGTGCCCGGCGAAGTCCAGGTCATCGGATTCGACAACATCGAGGAGGCGCAATACCTCCAAGTGCCCCTCACCACCATGGCCTCACGCCTCGAATGGACCGCGCCCACCGCCGTGGAACGCATCCTCGGACGCATCCGCGGCACCGTGTCCAGCCCCGAACTCCTCACCGTCCACACCGAGGTCGTTCCCCGTCGCAGCACCCGGTAGAGGGATGGGGCGCTCTCGGGGCTCTCTCGGGGCTCTCTCGGG
>Cebus_capucinus_imitator_PRJNA485217_SSR098__coassemble_2136_pt1 | contig 12995 bp, 9 predicted proteins | sample Cebus_capucinus_imitator_PRJNA485217_SSR098__metabat2_low_PE_014 | metagenome-assembled genome bin Cebus_capucinus_imitator_PRJNA485217_SSR098
CCTTTTCGCCGCTTTCCGGGCGGAAGACAACGTTTTCGGCACCATCGCCCTACAATGGGTGGCGTTGGCAACATCCACAGCCATACAGGTACAGGTAAGGAGAGGGCCGCCATGTCGAAGACGACGACCACGAACGAAGAGCAGAACACCGATCAGGTAGCCACGCCGGAGGAGAAGCCGGCCAAGCGCGCCGCACGCAAGACCACCAGAACGCGCAAGCCGCGCGCCGCCAAGGCCGCCCCCGTCCCCGCGGTCGCCGGCGAGGCCCCCGCGCCGCAGATCGCCATCGAGGAGCCCGGCCAGTTCGGCCGCGTCAACGTGATGGACGTCACCCCGTGCGCCGAGGGCGGACTGTACCCGGCGCGCGTCGAACTGGGCGAGGCGTTCGAGGTCACCGCGCAGGTGTTCATCGAGGGACGCACCAAGGTGGGCGCCACCGCGGTGGTGCGCAACCCGCGCGGCAAGGAGACGCTGCGCATGCCCATGACCTGCGTCAACGCGGGTCTGGACCGTTGGGCCGTGACCCTCGCCTGCGGCGAGCATTCCGATGCCAAGCCTTGGGAACCCGAGTTCGCGCCCGTCAAGCGCCAGCTGGGCGAATGGACCGTCACCGTGGAGGGCTGGGAGGACACGTACCGTTCCTGGCTGCATGACGCCGAGATCAAGGTCCGCGTCAACGACGACGTCTCCAACGCGCTCATCTCCGGCTCTCGCCTGCTCGCCCGCTGGGCCGTCACCCCGGATGCGAAGCTCAAGGCCGCGCAGCGCAAGGTGCTGGAGGCCGCCGCCGAGACCATGGCGAACGAATCCCTCACCCCGCAGGAGCGTCTGGCCGCCGCCACCGCCCCGGAGATCGCCGAACTGCATGAGACGAATCCGCTGCGCGACGGCCTGTCCGCGGGCGCGCCGCAACGTTTCAAGGTGGAGCGTCCGAAGTCCAGCTTCGCCGCCTGGTACCAGTTCTTCCCCCGCTCCGAAGGCGCCTACCGCGACGAGGAGACCGGCAGGATCGTGCCGGGCACGCTCAAGACGTCCATCGCGGGTCTGGAGCGCGCCAAGGCCGAAGGCTTCGACATCGTCTACCTGCCGCCCATCTTCCCCATCGGCGTGACGAACCGCAAGGGCCGCAACAACTCCCTCGTGGCCGGACCGGACGACCCGGGCTCGCCGTTCGGCATCGGCGCGGCCGAGGGCGGCCATGACACCGTCGACCCGAAGCTCGGCACCATGGAGGACTTCAAGGCCCTCACCGCCAAGGCGCATGAGCTGGGTCTGGAGATCTCGCTCGACTTCGCCCTGCAGTGCTCGCCGGACCATCCGTGGGTCAAGGAGCATCCGAACTGGTTCCGCAGCAAGCCGGACGGCACCATCGCGTTCGCGGAGAACCCGCCGAAGAAGTATCAGGACATCTACCCCATCGACTTCAACGCGGACATGCCGGGCATCGAGAAGGAGGTGGAGCGCATCCTCAACCTGTGGATCGAGGCGGGCGTGACCATCTTCCGCATCGACAACCCGCACACCAAGCCGGTGCGCTTCTGGCAGGACGTCATCGCCTCCGTCACGAAGAAGCATCCGGAGGTCCTGTTCCTCGCCGAGGCGTTCACCCGCCCGGGCATGATGCGCGCGCTGAGCTACGTGGGCTTCACCCAGTCGCACTGCTACTTCCCGTGGCGCAACACTAAGGAGGAGCTGGAGGAGTACCTGTCCACCACGAACGGCGACGAGGGCTACTACCAGCACAACACGTTCTGGCCCACCACGCCGGACATCCTCACCGCCTACGTGCGCGACAACGGCATCGCCGGCCATGCGGTGCGCGCCGTGCTCGCCGCCATGGGCTCGCCGAGCTGGGGCATCTACAACGGCTACGAGCTCATCGAGAACCGTCAGCGTCCCGGCTTCGAGGAGCAGATCGACAACGAGAAGTACGAGGTCAAGGTGCGCGACTGGGACCGCGCCGGCGAGTTCGGCATCGCCGACCTGCTCACCTCGCTCAACCGCATCCGCCGCGAGCATGTGGAGGCGTTCAGCTACCACAACGTGCATCTGCTGGAGACCTCGGATCCGAACATCCTGGCCTTCGCCCGCCACACGCCGTCCACGCTGACCTCCTCCGGCAAGCCGGAGACGCTCGTCGTGGTGGTCAACCTCGACGGCCGCAACGCGCATCAGGCGATGGTGCATGTCGAGCTCACGGACTTCGAGATCGACCCGCGGTGGGGCGCGCACGTGCGCGACGAGCTGACCGGCCGCGACTTCGCATGGGGTTGGGACAACTTCGTCTCCCTCGCCCCGTGGGCGGACGTCGCGCACGTGTTCACCGTGGTCCACGAGTGAACCGTCCGCCGCGGGACCGAATCGAAGCCGCCGTAACGGACCATCGCCACCCCGCGGCGCGTATGGGCCGGCGGTTCCCCGTCCGTTTCGGGTGGGTCGCCGCCGGTTCGCGGTATGGTGATAACGAACGTCAACCAACCTGTCAACCAATCTAAGGAGAACGACATGGCAGAGACCTTCAACGTCGTGGTGGAGATTCCGCGCGGCTCGAAGAACAAGTACGAGGTCGACCACGAGACCGGCCGCGTGTTCCTGGACCGCGAGCTGTTCACCGCGATGGGCTACCCGGACGACTACGGCTACATCGACGGCACCCTGGGCGAGGACGGCGATCCGCTGGACGCCCTCATCATGATCAACCACTCCGTGTTCCCGGGCTGCGTGGTCGAGTGCCGCGCCGTGGGCCTGTACCACATGGTCGATGAAGCCGGCGGCGACGACAAGGTGCTGTGCGTGCCGGCCGACGTCCGCTACGACCACATCAAGGACATCGAGGACGTCTCCGAGTTCCACAAGGGCGAGATCAAGCACTTCTTCGAGCAGTACAAGGCTCTGGAGCCGGGCAAGGAGGTCCTCCCGGGCGACTACTGGACCAACGTCGAGGTCGCCGAGAAGGAGATCAAGGAGGCGCGCGAGCGTCTCGCCGCCGCCGGCGAGTGAGTTCGCGGTGACGCATGGGGCTTCTCTCCGTGGGGAGCCCCTTTTTCATGCCCGGACGGCACGGACTGCGGGCGGCATGGCGGCAGGTCGGCAGGAGCGGCAAGGGCACCCACGGCCGGCACGGACGCCGCAGACGGCACAGGCGATATAGGCGATATAATGGCCCGGTTGTTTCAAATCAGGCGTAGGCGGCGTGTGGGAGCGCTGGTCGAGGCCCATGCCGCGCGGTGCGAGGGAACGCGCACGGGGCATGAACCCTTTTGCACACCTATGATTGCGATGATCGTACAGACCCTGCTCATCTCCGTTTCCGTGGCGATGGACGCGTTCGCCGTGTCCATCGGCAAAGGATTGACCGTCCGGCGCGCGCGCTTCTCCGACGCGCTCAAGTGCGGCCTGTGGTTCGGCGGCTTCCAGGCGCTGTTCCCCGCCGTCGGCTATCTGGCGGCGGCCGCGTTCGCCTCGTATGTGAGCGCCGTGGACCATTGGATCATCTTCGCCCTACTCGTGTTCATCGGCGGCAATATGATTCGCGAGGCGTTCGGCGAGGAGGAGGAGGAGGAGAACGCGAAGGAGACGCCTGAATTCGATTGGCGGCATATGCTGCCGCTCGCCGTGGCGTGCAGCATCGACGCGTTCGCGGTGGGCGTGAGCCTGGGGCTCATGGACATCAGCATCGTGTTCGCCATCGCCTCGATGGGCGTGGTGACGGCCCTGTTCTCCATCGCGGGCATCTACATCGGCCGTGCGTTCGGCGCGCGTTGGCAGATGCCGGCGCAGGTGGCGGGCGGCGTGGTGCTCATCGTCATCGGCGTGAAGGTGCTGTTGGAGCATTTGGGCGTCCTCGCCCTGTGATGCCAACCGCGCGGCTACGGCAGTCGCGTATGCGAACGCCCGCCCCATCTGCTTGGGGCGGGCGTTCGTCATTCGGCGGCCGACGGCGGCCGGCTCGCGTTTCGCCGCACCGCCTACAGCAGCGTCAGCGCGATGGCGGAGGCGAAGACGACGATGCCGGACAGCATGACCGGCAGGAGCGCGACGCCGATCCACGGTTCGCGCGCTTCGGGTGTGGGGTCGAGTTCCCTGAGCCACCAGACGGATGCCGCGCACAGTGCGAGGACGAGCAGGACGGCGATGGCGACGACGACGGCGGACAGCGGCATGGGGGCGGTCGCGCCGGCCTCGACCGCTTCGGGCAGGAAGCACCAGCCGGCGAGCGCGACGGAGGCGGTGCCGCCGGTCAGGCAGTGCGAGAGGGCGCGGATAAGGTGGGAGCGTTCCTCGCGCAGCATTTGGCGTGCGAAGGAGACGATGGTGAGCAGGACGAGCAGTCCGGCGAAGCATCCGGCCCATTGGACGAGGGGGATGAGGTCGGCTCCGATGGCGGCGTCGACGCGGCTTTGGGGCAGGAAGGCGTCGGCCGCGCCGGTGCAGGCGAAGGTCAGGGAGCAGATGCCGGCGACGAGTCCGATGACGCGTTCGGCGCGTCCGGTGCGGAAGGGCCAGCAGAGGGTGAAGAGGACGAGCATGACGAAGGCGGGCTGGTAGGTGTTGCCGTCGCCGAGCAGGCCGGTGGCGAGGAGGAGGGCGATGGCGACGGCTTCCAACGCGATCATGGCGCCGACGCGGCCGTTCCTTGCCTGTGACGTTTCGTGGTGCATGCTTCCGCTCCCCGTGGTCCGTGCCGAGGCGACGGCGCGCGTCCGTCCGCCGTACGGCCTTGTACTCCCGTATTGCTGTGCCTCATCCTACCCACTGCGCCGGATGCGGCGCGATTCGGACGCCGGCGCGTTGCCCTGCGGTCCAGCATGCGGACGCCGGTCGCTTCATGTAACATGCCGCCTTTAGACCGTTATGGAGCCGCCGTTCGGAGGATGCGCGTACTATTGGCGTGATCGTCCGGACGCGGATGGTTTTCGATGGTAAGGGGTGCAGCATGACCGATCTGACGTTGATGACGTTCGCCGCCGACCCCGCCACCGTGCTGCCTTCGCTGGCGCTGCTGTCGCATCGGGTGCGCGTGCTGCCGATGGAGACGGCGAGTCTGTTGAAGCTGCCCGAGCAGACCGTGCTGTTTTTGGACGCGCGCGACGATCTGGCCACCGCGAAGACGTTGTGCGGTCTCATCCGCGCTTCCGGCCTGTCCGCACGGATCATTCTGGTGTTGACGGAGGGCGGGTTCACGGCGGTGAACGCGCAGTGGGGCGTCGCGGACGTGGTCGTGGCCTCGGCCTCCCCCGCGGAGGTGGAGGGGCGCATCCGCATTGTGGCGGAGCGCGCCGCCGCGCCATCCTCCACGGCGAATCCGCCCGCCGAGGAAGGTCTTGCGGAGGCCGACGGGCAGATTCGTTCCGGCGATCTCATCGTGGATACGAACGGCTATACCGCCTCGCTGCATGGGCATCCCATCGATTTGGCGTACAAGGAGTTCGAACTGCTCAAGTATCTCGTGCAGCATCCGGGACGCGTCTTCACGCGTGCGCAGCTGCTGCAGGAGGTGTGGGGCTACGATTATTACGGCGGCACCCGTACCGTGGACGTGCATATCCGACGTCTGCGCGCCAAACTGGGCGGCGAATACGAGCATCTCATCGGCACCGTGCGCAATGTGGGTTACCGGTTCGACCCCCAGGAGGAGACGCAGGAGGAGGACGCCGGAAGCAAGGGCGGCCGGGCATGACGCCCCGGGGCAGGAGGACGCATGGCACGTGAATCGAAAGCGAACCGGCTCGCACGCATGAGACGTGAGGCGGATCTGCTCGCCGCACGCTATCCCGCGCCGCGGTGCGCGCTGCGTTTCTCCAATCCGTTCCAGCTCATTGTGGCTACCGTGCTCAGCGCGCAGACCACGGACCGTCGCGTCAACACCGTCACGCCGGAACTGTTCGCGCGTTTCCCCGAAGCGGCCGATCTGGCCCGCGCGAACCCCGAGGAGGTGGAGGAGATCATCCGCCCGCTCGGCTTCTTCCGTTCCAAGACCAAACATCTGCTCGGTCTGGCCGCGGCCTTGGACGAACGGTTCGCCGGGCGCGTGCCGCGCACCATGGAAGAACTCACCTCCCTGCCCGGCGTGGGGCGCAAAACCGCCAATGTGGTGCTCGGCAACGCGTTCGGCGTTCCGGGCTTCCCCGTGGACACGCACGTCATGCGCGTGACCGGACGGCTGCGCTGGCGTTCCGATTGGAAGGACGCGCACCCCGACCCCGTCGCCGTGGAACGGGAGATCACCGTCTGCTTCCCGCCCGAAGAGTGGACCGACCTCAGCCATCGGCTCATCCTCCACGGCCGTGAGACCTGCCATGCGCGCACCCCCGACTGCGCCGCCTGCCCGCTGTTGGACGACTGTCCCGGCGCACGGCCCTGAACGCGCGCACGCGTACACTGGAGGTCATGCAACATCGCGAATCCCGGCACGGTCTGGTCAACTGGCTCGTCTTCCTCGGCGTGGCGGCGGCGCTCGCCGCGCTCGTCTGGACCGGATGGTCGCTGCTCAACCATCGCAACCCCATCCCCGCCTTCCAGAACACCGTCGTGTCGCGTTCGTCCGTCACCGTGGGCCTGACCGACGCGCCAGACACCCTGGACATCCGCACCGCCGACTCCACGGCCCTCGACCGCGCGCTCATCGGCAACGTGTACGAAACGCTGCTCGGCGTGGACGAGAACAACAGCCCCTCCCCCGGCGTCGCCTCCGCATGGACCGTCTCCGAAGACGGCCTCACCCTCGATTTCACGCTGCGCAAGGGTCTCACCTTCTCCAACGGCCATACGCTCGACTCCTCCGACGTCGTCCAATCCATCCAACAGGCCGTCGAAGGCCAATGGCCCGACGCCGCGGCCAAATTCGCGCACCTCGCCTCCGTCACCAACCCGGACGCGAACACCGTGCGCATCGAACTGAGCGAACCCGACGCGACCCTGCCGTACACGCTCGCCGGACGGCTCGGCATCGTCTACGACGCCGAAGCGGACATCGACTACGCCGCCGAAGCCGTCGGCTCCGGACCGTTCACCGTCGCACGCTTCAAACAGGACAAGTGGACCGAAATCCGCCTCGCCGCGCGCGAAGACGGCGAAGCCAAAACCGGATCCGTCATCCTGCACTACTATCCCGACGACTCCTCCCTGCTCAAAGCGGCCGAATACGGCAACGTCGACCTCATCGTCCCCGAAGACCCCGCCAACGCCGACAGCCTCGCCGACGCCCCCTCCTACACCGTCACGCACGGCGTGAGCACGCGCAAGACCGTCCTCGTCTACAACAACGACGCCGACTCCATCCTCTCCGACCAACGCGCCCGCCAGGCCATGCGCCTCATGCTCGACAAACAGTCCCTCACCGAGGGACGCGCCGACGTGTCCCAAACGCTCGGCGGCCCCATCGGACCGTTGGAACCCGGCTACGAGGACCTCACCTCCGTCCTGCCCTACGACCGGACCACCGGCCGATCCATGCTCTCCTACTTCTCCGCCAGCTACATCGGCACCATCGTCCTCATCGCACCCCAAAACATGCAGACGCTCGCCCAAAGCATCGCCGACCAATACGGCCAGGCCGGCCTCGACGTCAGACTCGACACGCTCGACGACGCGGCCTTCGCCCAACGCCTCGCGGACCGCGACTTCCAACTCGCCCTCACCGAAACGGACGGCGCCGACGGCACCGCCGCCTACGCCGACCCGCAGTCGGACGCGCACTACACCAACGCGGACGCCCAGACCCAATACCGTGACGCCGTGCGCGCCACCGGCGACGACGCCTACCGCCAAGGCCTCATGACCTATGCGCGCACCATCAGCGAAGACGCCGCCAGCGACTGGCTGTACGTCGAACGCACCGCCGTCGCCGCATCGAACGGCATCACCGGAGTCCCCGGCAACATGACCGACACGCGACTGCCGCTCACAGACATCGCACGCCCATAGGGCGCGTCTCATGCGCACACCGGCCGCACGTACGGCGCGCGCATGAGCGTCACCGCCACGCGGCCGGACGCCATCGGCATGCAAGACAAGGCGGCCCCGGCGCCGTTCGCGCGCCTCCCCGGGCCCGCGAACGGCGGAACTCGGCCCATCGCGGGCCATCCAGCCTGTCGCGCTTCATGCCTAGACTCGCACGTATGACTGAAGCCAAATCCATCACCGCGAATCTGACCGCCCTGCCCGACAAGGTCGGCGTGGACGGCCTTGAGGACAAGTGGCGCGCCGTCTGGGACGACGAAGGCACCTACGCGTTCCGCAACACGCGCGACCGCAAAGCCGTCTACTCCATCGACACCCCGCCGCCCACCGTGTCCGGCTCCCTGCACGTGGGCCACGTCTTCTCCTACACCCACACCGACGTGATCGCCCGCTTCAAGCGCATGCAGGGCTACGACGTCTTCTACCCGATGGGCTGGGACGACAACGGCCTGCCCACCGAACGCCGCGTGCAGAACTACTACGGCGTGCGCGTCGACACCTCCCTCAAGTACGATCCCGACTTCGTGCCGCCGTTCGAAGGCACCGACGGCAAGAAGATCGACGCCAAGGATCAGGTGCCGATCTCGCGCCAGAACTTCATCGAACTGTGCGAGAAGCTCACCGCCCAGGACGAGAAGCTGTTCGAGGCGCTGTGGCGCAAGCTGGGCCTGTCCATCGACTGGACGCAGACCTACCACACCATCGGCGAGCATCCGCGCCGCGTCGCCCAGAAGGCGTTCCTGCGCAACCTCAAGCGCGGCGAAGCCTACCAGAAGGACGCCCCCGGCCTGTGGGACGTGACCTTCCAGACCGCCGTGGCCCAGGCCGAGCTCGAATCGCGCGAATACCCGGGCTTCTACCACAAGATCGCCTTCCGCTTCGAGGACGGCACCCCCATCTACATCGAAACCACCCGCCCCGAACTGCTCGCCGCCTGCGGCGCGCTCATCGCCCACCCGGACGACGAACGCTACCAGCCGTACTTCGGCCAGAGCGTGTACTCCCCGCTGTTCAAGGTGCGCGTGCCCATCCTCGCCCACAAGGCCGCCGAAATGGACAAGGGCGCCGGCATCGCCATGTGCTGCACCTTCGGCGACATGACCGACGTGGAATGGTGGCGCGACCTCGGCCTGCCCACCCGCTCCATCATCCAGCGCAACGGCCGCATCATCATGAACGTGCCCGAATGGATCGAGGACGAGCAGGGCAAGGCCGTCTTCGAGGAGCTCGAAGGCAAGACCACCTTCTCCGCCCGCAAGATCGTGGTGGACAAGCTGCGCGAATCCGGAGACCTGGACGGCGAGCCCACGCCCACCAAGCGTATGACGAACTTCTACGAGAAGGGCGACAAGCCGCTCGAAATCGTCACCTCCCGCCAGTGGTACCTCAAGAACGGCGGCACCGACACCGCCCTCAACCAGCAGCTCATCGAACGCGGACGCGAACTCGAATTCCACCCGGACTTCATGCGCGTGCGCTACGAGAACTGGGTCAACGGCCTCAACGGCGACTGGCTCATCTCCCGCCAGCGCTTCTTCGGCGTGCCGTTCCCGCTGTGGTACCCGCTGGACGAAAACGGCGAGGCCGACTATGAGCATCCCATCGTCCCCTCCGAGGACATCCTGCCCGTGGACCCCACCTCCGACGTGCCGGCCGGCTACACCGAGGACCAGCGCGACGTGCCCGGCGGCTTCACCGCCGAGAAGGACATCATGGACACGTGGGCGACCTCCTCGCTCACCCCGCAGATCGTGACCCGCTGGGCCGAACCCGGCGAGGAGAACGAGGCGCTGTTCAACGCCACCTTCCCCATGGACCTGCGCCCGCAGGGCCAGGACATCATCCGCACCTGGCTGTTCTCCACCGTGGATCGCGCGCACCTCGAAAACGGCTGCCTGCCGTGGGCGCACGCCACCCTCTCCGGCTGGATCCTCGACCCGGACCACAAGAAGATGTCCAAGTCCAAGGGCAACGTCGTCGTCCCCAACGAGCCCATCGAGAAGTTCGGCGCCGACGCGGTCCGCTACTGGTCCGCCGCCGCCCGACTCGGCCTCGACGCCACCTACGACGAAGGCCAGATGAAGATCGGCCGCCGTCTGGCCATCAAGCTGCTCAACGCCACCAAGTTCGCGCTGTCCATCGGACGCGAGGACGAGCACCATCACGTGGGCTCCGCCGCCACCGCCGTGTGGGATCCGGCCAACGTGACCGAGCCGCTCGACCGCGCCGCCATGGCGCGTATGGCGCTCGTCGTGCGAGAAGCCACCAACGCGCTTGACGCCTACGAACATTCCAAGGCGCTCGAAGCCATCGAGAACTACTTCTGGCAGTTCTGCGACGACTACATCGAACTCGTCAAGAACCGCGCGTACGGCACCGCCGACGCCACCGGCCGCGTACCCTCCGAAGCCGCCGTGCTTTCCGCGCGCACCGCGCTCGGCCTCGGCCTCGACGCGTTCGCCCGACTCCTCGCCCCGTTCCTGCCCTACGCCTCCGAAGAGGTGTGGAGCTGGATGCATGCCGGCGCCGGCTCCGTGCACCGCGCCGCCTGGCCCACTCCGGACGTGTACGAGGCCGCCGCGTTCAAGGTCGCGCCGGAACTCCTCAACCACGCCGGCGAGGCGTTGGCCGCGCTGCGCGGCATCAAGTCCAAGGCGAAGGTCTCCATGAAGACCCCGATCCTCTCCGTCACGCTCGGCGTGGCCGAGGACGTGCGCGAATCCCTCTCCTGCGCGATGGACGACATCGCCGAAGCGGGACGCGTGGTCGGCAAGATCAGCTTCGCCGGCGTCGCCGCCGCGGTCAAGGCCGCCAAGGCCACCGCGTCCGCCGCCAAGGAGGCCGTGGAGGAGGCCAAGACGGAGACCGCCGAGGCCGTCGCCGTCATCGTCGAGCAGTCCGAGCTCGGCGAACCGCCGGCCAAGAAGCCGAAGCAGTGAGTGGCCTTCGGCAGGTGATCCGCTTCACATGCCGGCTGTGACGGCCAACCGTCAGACGCCATACGCAGGGGTCCCGCATCGCGCACCACGCGATGCGGGACCCTTGCGTATGGCTTCGCGCCGATTACCGCATACGCCTCATCCAGCATCACGAACGGCTTCATCATCGGAACCAACGCACTACCGCATCCCCGCGTCTCATGCCGCCGAGTTACAACTCCGTCTCATCCCAATGGGTGATATCCGGCACATGACGCAGGCTCGGACACGCCATCGTCACCGCAAGCGCGCACAGCACCGCGCATAGGCACACCGCGATAGCGCCGCCAAACCCGATTTTGTCCAACAGCACACCGGACACGGCGCCTGTACACATCGACAGCAGCTGCGCGGGCACGGCCACCACCATGCTCACCCGCCCCTGCATCCGGTTCGGGGTTTTCGCCAAGATGAAGCCCATCACCATGGCATTGAACAACGGCAACGGTATGAACGCCAACGAGGAGCAGACCAACAGGGACGGATAACCGTCGGATACGACCATGGGAACCATGCACACCGCATAGCACGATAAGGTGACGACCATGCTCACCGAGACCGAAATCCTTGACGACAACCGCGATGCCACCAGCGAACCGACCAGCATCGCCAACCCCGCTCCAGCCTCGATGGTGCCGACGTGCCACGCTTCCGCTCCGGAATCGATCAGATGCAACTGCACCGCATAAATCATGCCGTTGGCGCCGAAATTCATCAGGCAGGCCACCCCCGCGAACAACGGCACACGGCGATGCCGCAACGACCAATGCCATCCCTCGACATAATCATCCAGAAAACCAGATCGGCAGGCGGCATCAGGCCGACGGGCGCTATCCCCCATTGCCGGCAACCGAGACGCCGCAAACGCCGCCGCCAAGTCACACAGCGACATCGCACCAAAAGGCATCCACGAGGCGACTGCGTACAACAGTCCGGCCGCAGGGCCGCCGGCCAACGAGACGCTCGCATCCCGCCCCTCATTCAGGCTACGAGCCCGTGGATAATCGGCGGTCGGCACCACGGCACGCAGTATGGCGTCGGTGGCGCCGCCGCATAATCCATCGACCGCGCACACAACACACGCGACCGCCACCAAGAACACACAGGAGAGATGCCCGGACAACAGCATCATGCTCGCACCCAGCCATAGGACCGCACCGGTAAGGTCATCGACCAGCATCAGCGTACGTCGGTTGTGCCGGTCCACAAACGTACCGCCGAACAGGGCGAATCCCTGACGTACGATCTGCATCGCACTGACCAGCATCCCAGCCAGCACGGAGGAATGCGTCACCGCAGACGCGGTCCACAGCACAGCGACTCCTCGCATCGAAGAACCGCATGCGGCCGCCGTATCGGCGACGAACCAACGACGGTACGACTGTGAACGCCATAACGATTCGGCGGTCTCCCCCTTCTCGTCTTTGCCGACCCTCATCGTCACGCCAGCCAAGGAAACGCTTGGATGATCAACGCGACATCCCGCGTTCCATCCTCCTCCCGATTCCGACGGCCTTCGCTGACATGCAGCCAGCGGCGCATCACCGTCTCCAGTTCCGCGGTCATCGCCGTGAACTCATCGAACGTCAGCCGCAAAGCCGTGTCGAGGTTCGTTGCACCCTCGGCCCAAGGCCGCTCCATCGTCCCCATATTGTCAAGGAACCGCTCATAGACGTCACGGTAGGTCTTTGACACCGACCGCTTGTATTCAACGACCGAATCGGACTCAGCCGTCCCAGTCAACGGAGCAGGAGACATGGCCGCATGACGCGACCGCCACCATCGTTGACGTCCATCAGCGCCGGCGGTCGAATCCTGCAACACCAATCCCGCACGTTCCAATTGCCGCATATGGTAACTCACAGAGCCCGATGCGACACCTACCGCTTCACCTATCTCCCCCACGGTCATCGCACCCCGGACACGCAGCAGTCCCAGAATCCGCATTCTGGTTGGATTGGACACCGCACGCATCGCACTCTCATCCAGCGACGCCGTCACGGCGATGGAGCCATCGGCACCGTCCGCCGTCGAATCTGAAATCCCCGTCTCCGC
>Cebus_capucinus_imitator_PRJNA485217_SSR098__coassemble_2141_pt1 | contig 12887 bp, 7 predicted proteins | sample Cebus_capucinus_imitator_PRJNA485217_SSR098__metabat2_low_PE_014 | metagenome-assembled genome bin Cebus_capucinus_imitator_PRJNA485217_SSR098
TCAAGGAAATGCAGTCCCTGTCCCTGAACGTCGAGGTGCTCAACGCCGAGGGCGTGGCCATCGACATGAGGGACGAGGAGGACGATCCGGTCGCCGCCTCCGACGATCTCGGCTTCAACATCGGCGCCCGCCCCGAGACGGCCGCCAAGGAGGACCAGGCGGCCTCCGAACCCGAATACCAGTGACCGCTTGGGCGGGGCGCGCGAAGGCCGTCCCGCGGGGACCGTACGGAACCCGCGGGGACGGCCCCGGCGCCCGCCGAAGCCTGAGAGCGGCGATGCGCGGCCGTGACACGCAGAGCGAACGTCGCGCCGCCGCCAACCGGAACAACGAGCCAATCGAAGTAAGGACTAAACAACAGTGCTGGACGTCAACGCATTCGACAAGCTGAGGATCGGCCTGGCCTCCGCGGACGATATCCGCGGCTGGAGCCACGGCGAGGTCAAGAAGCCCGAAACCATCAACTACCGCACCCTCAAGCCGGAGAAGGACGGTCTGTTCGGCGAGCAGATCTTCGGCCCCACCCGCGACTGGGAGTGCGCCTGCGGCAAGTACAAGCGCGTGCGCTTCAAGGGCATCGTGTGCGAGCGATGCGGCGTGGAGGTCACCCGCTCCCGCGTGCGCCGCGAGCGCATGGGCCACATCGAGCTGGCCGCCCCCGTCACCCACATCTGGTTCTTCAAGGGCGTGCCGTCCCGTCTGGGCTACATGCTCAACGTGACCCCCAAGGAGCTGGAGAAGGTCATCTACTTCGCCTCCTACATGGTCACCGCCGTGGACGAGGACCAGCGTCACCAGGACCTGCCGGACCTGCAGGACGAGTTCGACCACGAGATCGCGAACTTCGAGAAGCGCCGCGACAACGAGATCGAGGAGCGCGCCAGGAAGGTCGAGTCCGACCTGCGCGAGCTGGAGGCCCTCGGCGAGGCCAAGGGCGCCGCACGCGCCAAGCTGCGCAACTCCGCCGAGCGCGACATGGCGTCCATCCGCCAGCGCTACGACGACCAGATCATGCGCCTCAACGCCGTGTTCGACAAGTTCAAGAAGCTCAAGGCCGGCGACATCATCGACGACGTGGACCTGTGGCGCGAGATGCAGGACCGCTACGAGGACTACTTCGAGGGCTCCATGGGCGCCGAGGCGGTCAAGAAGCGCCTGCAGTCCCTCGACCTCGAAGCCATCGCCGTGGAGCTGCGCGAGGAGATCAAGGACGCGTCCGAGCAGCGCAAGACCAAGGCCCTCAAGCGACTCAAGGTAGTCAACGCGTTCCTGTCCACCGGCAACAAGCCGGAGGCCATGGTCCTCGACGTGATCCCGGTCATCCCGCCGGACCTGCGTCCGATGGTGCAGCTGGACGGCGGCCGCTTCGCGACCTCCGACCTCAACGACCTGTACCGCCGCGTCATCAACCGCAACAACCGACTCAAGCGACTCATCGAGCTGGGCGCCCCGGAGATCATGCTCAACAACGAGAAGCGCATGCTCCAGGAAGCCGTCGACTCCCTGTTCGACAACGGCCGCCGCGGCCGTCCGGTCACCGGCGCCTCCAACCGTCCGCTCAAGTCCCTGTCCGACATGCTCAAGGGCAAGCAGGGCCGCTTCCGTCAGAACCTGCTCGGCAAGCGCGTGGACTACTCCGGCCGTTCCGTGATCGTCGTCGGCCCGGAGCTGCGCATGCACCAGTGCGGCCTGCCGAAGCCGATGGCGCTGGAGCTGTTCAAGCCGTTCGTCATCAAGCGTCTCGTGGACATGAACTACGCGCAGAACATGAAGAGCGCGAAGCGTCTCGTGGACCGCGGCGACTCCGAGGTGTGGGGCGTGCTTGAGGAGGTCATCTCCGAGCATCCGGTGCTCCTCAACCGAGCCCCCACGCTGCACCGTCTGGGCATCCAGGCCTTCGAGCCGATCCTGGTCGAGGGCAAGGCCATCCACCTGCCGCCGCTGTCCTGCGCCGCCTTCAACGCCGACTTCGACGGCGATCAGATGGCCGTGCACCTGCCGCTGTCCGCCGAAGCCCAGGCCGAGGCCCGCTCCATGATGATGGCTTCGGATAACATCCTCAAGCCGGCCGACGGCCACACTGTGACCATGCCGTCCCAGGACATGATCCTGGGCCTGTACTGGCTGTCCACCGTGACCGAGGGCGTCAAGGGCCAGGGCCGCGTGTTCTCCTCGCTGGCCGAGGCCGAGATGGCGCTCGACCTGCACGAGATCGACATGCAGGCCAAGGTCCTCATCCGCATGCCCGCCAGCTTCACCCTGCCCGAGGGCTGGGAGCCGGGCGAGGTCAAGGTCGTGGACCCGGCCGCGCAGAACGGCCAGGAGATCGTGCGCGAGGAGCGTTTCCAGGACGGCTCCACGCTGTTCGCCACCTCCTACGGCCGCATCCTGTTCAACGAGACCCTGCCGGTCGACTACCCGTTCGTCAACGACCAGGTCGGCAAGAAGCGCCTGTCCAAGATCGTGGACGACATCGCGACCCGCTACTCCACCGCCCAGGTGGCCGCCTCGCTGGACGCCCTCAAGGACATGGGCTTCACCCGCGCCCCGTGGTCCGGCGTCTCCTTCGCGTTCTCCGACGTCATCGAGCCGGACGCGCGCGAGCAGCTCGTCAACCAGTACGAGGAGGAGGCCGCGACCGTCAACGACAACTACGAGATGGGCCTCATGACCGAGGAGGAGCGCCGCCAGGAGCTCATCGACCTGTGGACGAAGTGCACCGCCGAGGTCTCCAAGGCCGTCGAGCGCGACTTCGACCCGTCGAACAACCTCGCCATCATCGTCCAGTCGGGCGCGCGAGGCAACATGATGCAGATCAACCAGATCGCCGGCATGCGAGGCCTCGTGGCGAACCCGAAGGGCGAGATCATCCCCCGACCGGTCAAGTCCAACTACCGCGACGGCCTGTCCGTGCTGGAGTACTTCATCTCCCAGCACGGCGCCCGCAAGGGTCTGGCCGATACCGCACTGCGTACCGCCGAGTCGGGCTACCTGACCCGTCGTCTGGTGGACGTCTCCCAGGACGTCATCGTGCGCGAGGAGGACTGCGGCACCAAGCAGGGCATCGAGATGCGCGTCGCCGACCGTGACGCCGAAGGCAACCTCGTGCTCGTCAAGGCCGCCGACGGCGGTCCGTACTCCCGTCTGCTCGCGGCCGACGTCATCGATCCGGCAGACGGCGAGACCGTGCTCTACAAGCGCGACGACGCCCTGTCCATGGACGTGCTCGAAGACCTCGTGGCCCACGGCGTGGAGTTCGTCAAGTGCCGTTCCGTGCTGTCCTGCCAGTCCCGCCGCGGCGTGTGCGCCAAGTGCTACGGCTGGTCCATGGCCACCAACAAGCTCGTGGACGTCGGCGAGACCGTCGGCATCGTCGCGGCCCAGTCCATCGGCGAGCCCGGTACGCAGCTTACCCTGCGTTCCTTCCACTCCGGCGGCGTCGCCTCCGCCTCCGACATCACCCAGGGTCTGCCGCGAGTCACGGAGCTCTTCGAGGCCCGCACCCCGAAGGGCGAGTCCCCGATCGCCGAGTTCGCGGGCACCATCCGCATCACGGAGACCGACCGCGGCCGTCAGGTCGTGCTCACCCCGGACTCCGACTCCGGCGCCCCGGTGGAGGACGGCGAGATCAAGCCGATTGTCTACAGCGTGTCCCGCCGCGTGCCGCTGCTGGTCAAGGACGGCGAGCACGTCGCCACCGGCACCCAGCTCGTCGAGGGTTCCGTCGATCCGAAGAAGATCCTGCGCATCCTCAACAAGCGCGCCGCGCAGATGAACATCGTGGAGGAGGTGCACAACGTGTACCGCTCCCAGGGCGTGGACATCCACGACAAGCACATCGAGGTCATCGTCCATCAGATGAGCCGCCGCATCACGGTCATCGACTCCGGCGAGACCGAGCTGCTGCCGGGCGAGCTCGTGGACCAGCAGCGCTTCCGCGAGGTCAACAAGCTCGCCGTGCAGGAGGGACGCAAGCCCGCCTCCGGCCGTCCGGAGCTCATGGGCATCACGAAGGCCTCCCTGGCCACCGACTCGTGGCTGTCCGCCGCCTCCTTCCAGGAGACGACCCGCGTGCTCACCGACGCCGCCCTGAACCAGAAGGTCGACGACCTGAAGGGCCTCAAGGAGAACGTCATCATCGGCAAGCTCATCCCGGCCGGCACCGGTCTGGCCCGCTACCGCAACGCGGTGGTCGAGCCGGACAAGGCCATCCGCGACACCATCTACCCGAGCTTCGGCCTGGGCGGCGACATGGACGGCGAAGGCCTCGACTTCACCGACGGCGACATGACCGATGTGGACTTCACCAACATCGACTTCGGCGACCTCAAGCTCGGCGAGGACTTCGACCCGGACGAGTTCCTCGGCGAGGGCGGACTGGCCGCCTTGGGCGAGGGCATCGAGGGCGACCTCTCCTCCGCATTCGGCGTCGATTTCGGCGCCGACATGGGCGCCGACATGGGCGATCTGAACGCCGGCCTCGGCGAGCCGGGCGAGGATACGGACGGCACCGTCTGATTCCGCCCCTGCGGGGAGCCGGGCCGGTTCCGGCTCCCCATCTGCGGCCCGTGATACGATGGGCCGGCAATCGCGGCGCGTGCCTTCACCATAGGGGAGGCGCGCGCATCGCCGGAACGTTCCGGCCCTACGAAAGGCAAACCATGACCGACTTCCGTAAGGAATACGAAACCGCCAGCATGGACGTGGTGAGGTTCTCCGCCTCCGACGTGGTCCGTACCAGCGGCGACGCCCCCATGCCCGTCGAGCTCGGCGACAACGATCTCGGCTACGCTTCGATCACCGCCTGACTCAGGCTCGCCGTCCGATGGCGGCGGAACGGAACGGCCCTTCCCTCGTTGCATGCGATGGGGAGGGCCGTTCCGTCGTATCCGGGCAGCGGTGTGTCGCCCGCGGCGGCTCCGATGGGGACGGTTCGTCCGTCGGCGGAATATCGGGGGGGGGGTATAGTAACGTGCTTTCGTGTTCCGACGATGCATCATCGCATCCTTGAACATTCCATAATCCCGATCTCGTAAGGAGAATACCAAGTGACGCTTCTCAGGCGTACGAAGTCGCCGCTCGGTTCCGCACGCCGGACCGTCGCCGTGGCGACCATCGCATCCCTGTTCCTAGGCGCCGCGGTGCTGACGCTGCCCGCACCCCACGTCCACGCCGCGGAGACGGACGAAGCCGCCTCCGGCGTGTCCTTCGATCAGACCGACACCTTCATCGACGCCGAGGCATTGGCCGCCGATCTCGCCAATGAGGAGGCGGCCGCGGACGGCGCCTCCACGGACACCGCGGCCGGCAGCGCGTCGGACGGCGCATCCGAATCCTCCGACGCCGAAGCGACCACGGGCGGCGAAGCGCAGCAGGATGGGGACGCCTCCTCCGCGGCGGACGACGGGCAGAATGCCGGGGAAACGAACGCGGAACTGCTCACCCTGAAGCGTGAGAACCTCACCGTGGGACAGGGATTCGACACTCCGGCGTATCTGAGTCAGTACCAGATTCCCATCAAGACCGATTACAGCATTACGCAACCGGAACGTCCGAATTATCCTCTCCGCAATGCCTTCGATGGTGACTGGAACTCCGTCTTCATGGCACAGAAGACGCCGGATGACGCTACGCTCACCGTCAACTTCGAGAAGGAGGAGATGCTCTCGCGTATCCTCTTCCGTCACTTCACCAACACCAACGGCTCCGGCTTCCCCATCCACTTCAAGCTCTACGTTTCCGAAACGGGTGAGGCGAACAGCTACAAGCAGATCGTGGACTACGACATCGACCAGAACCAGCGTCCGAGCGGCCCGGTGACGTTCACCCTGTCCCAGGCGGTCAAGGCCAAGAGCATCAAATTCGAGTATGTGAAGACCCCAGGCGGCGTGGTGGCCGCGGAGTTCAAGTTCCTGCGCGAGGATCCGCTGGTGGACCAGCTCACCGACCTCTTCACGGACACCAAGCAGGCCGCGCTCAAGGACGCCTACAATTCCGAGGAGAAGCTCGACGAACTCCAGAAGCTGCTGGACTCGCACCCCCTCAAGGACACGTACGCCAAGGACATGAACCGCGCCTGGGCCGTGTACCGCGGCCAGGTGTTCGACCAGAACGACCGCTTCGACTGGCCCGTGCACGTCATCCAGAAGACCGGACCCGACTCCGAACGCGCCGTCTGGGTGTTCCTCGCCTCCGGCTACCGTTCCGACGAGATCGAGAAGTTCAAGGAGGACATCACCGAACGCGTGCAGGACATCCTCAACATGGAACCCTTCCGCGCCATGGCCCCCTACATGAACATCTACGCGTACTGCGCCGAATCGAACGAAAGCGGCTACAGCACGCCCTCCGTGACCAAGGACACGTTCTTCAAGTCCTACTACAACAGCGCCAACGGCAACGTGAACGGCGGCTCCGACCAGACCCGCTGCAATCTGGCGAGGGATTGGATCACCAAGAACTATCTGGACGAGGGCGGCAAGATCATGCACGCCACCGCCATCGTGAACACCTACGACTACTTCGGCCAGGGCAACGGCACCTCCACCGCCTCGCTCTCCGCCGGCTACAAGATGGCGGTGCATGAGGGCGCGCACATGTTCGCCTCGCTCGTGGACCACTACACCAACGCCAACGTGTTCCGCGGCGACGTGTCCGGCACCAACCAGACCGCGAACGACGATCCGGAGACCATCCGCTGGAAGGAATTCCTCGGACACCGCAAGGTCACCATCGAAAGCGCGGGCAAGGTGGGTGACTTCAACGTGTCCAACCCCACCGGCGACTGCCTCATGAACCATTACGGCACCAACATCTTCTGCGAGATCTGCCGTGAGAGCATCTTCCGCAAGCTCAACGACATGCTCCCCGCGGGCAAGAAGAACCCCATGTACGTGGCCCAGCCCGAACTCACCCAGGTGCGCACGGAGCAGGAGAAGACGGACGGTACCGGCACCGGCAACGCCACGGTGGACAACGCCAAGAGCGCCAAGAAGTGGGACGCCGGTCCGGTCATCGACGAATCGAACATCCAGACCGCCAACGGACGCCAGCTCCAATACCGCACCGTGGTGAGCAACTATCTGGACACGGACCAGAAGGTCACGCTGCATCTGAAGATCACCGGCGCCGATGGCACCGTGAAGTTCAACAAAGACGAGGAGTTCTCCGTCCATCCGAACACGCAGAAGTCCTTCAACGTCTCGCCCGAGACCGTGACCGGCAACAACGTCAAGATCACGGACATCCGCATGGCCGGCGCCAAGTCGCTCGTGCTCACGACCGGTACGCTGAACGATCTGGAGGCCGGCGACCAGATCGAGGCGAAGGTGCTGTACAACAACGAGCTCATGGGCACCGATGCGAACATCACCTACGGCACCGCCCACATCACCTACCAGCTCGTGGACGCGAACAACCAGCCCATCGGCGCCATGCCGGACATGGGCGACGTGGACCAGCGCGTGCTCACCGGCACCAACACCCTCGCCTCCGTGCCCGAGGTCTACGGCTACACCTACTCGCACTCCAGCATCGACGAAAGCAAGTGGGTCGCCGAGGAAGGCAAGACGCAGCAGATCGTGCGCTACTACCGTCAGGCGTCCGTGCAGCTGACGCGCCGACTCGTGGACACGAACGGTCTGGAGATCCAGAAGAAGAGCGAACGCGTGGCCATCGGCACCGAGATCACGCCCGCCGCCTCGGACTTCACCGTGGCCAGGGGCTATGCGGTCGAAGCGCCGGCCACCGTGACCGTGGGCCAGACCGACCTCACCATCACCTACACCGCGCGCAAGGACGCCGAGGCGAACGCGCTCGGCAACATTGCGCTCGGCTCCACCGTGAACGCGTACAAGACCGAGGACGGCAAGGCCGCCTTCGTGCGCGGCGGCGACAACCGCGCCATGAAGAACGCCGTGGACGGCAACCACACGGACACCAACAGGTACGCCGACTTCGGCGTCACCTCCAACGTGAACGAGTCCAGCCAGTCCAGCTACGCCGAATTCGACCTCGGCGGCACCTACCAGCTGGAGGAGTCCACGGAGGACGCCTCGGACACGGACAGCTACATCGCGCGTCTCTGGCGGTACTACCCCGACAAGCGCACCTACAACGCCACGGTCGTCGTGGTCTCCGAGAAAGGCACCTTCAAGGAAGGCGACTACACCGTGCTCTACAACTCCGACAAGGAGAACACGTACGGCTTCGGAGCCGGCACGGATGAGCTGTATCAGGAATCCGCCGACGGCCTCAAGATCCATCAGGGGACCGGAGCCAAGGCGTCCAAGGCGCGCGTCTACATGAACAGCAGCGACAAGAAGGGCACCAACCACATCATCGAATTCCAGCTCATGGGCCGCCTCACCTACAACACGGAACTCGAACAGGCCATCAACGCGCTGTCCCAGAAGGTCGAAAGCGGCATGTACACCGAACGGTCCCTCACTGCCGCACGGGCCGTCATCGAACGCGCGCGCAAGCAGCTCATCAACGGCGTGGCTTCCGGCGAAGCCACCGAAACCATCAAGAGCCAGCTGGAAGAAGCGGAGAAGAAGCTGCGCGCCAAAGACACCAGCGAAGGCAGCATCGAATTCCTCGGCGGCGGCCTGCGCTACTCGCAGTCGGCGGACCAGTCGCTTGAAGGTCTGCGCCTCGGCTTCCGCTTCACCGTGCCCAAGGGCGCCAGCATCGTCTGGTCCAAGACCGGATGGGACTACGGCAAGACCGCGGACGTCGCGGCCGGCTTCCGCAGCGTGGACAAGCACTTCGCCTACAAGGACGGCCACATCGCCAACCTCGTGGTCACCGACGTGCCCGCCGACCAATACGACGTCATCCTCTACGCCCGCGCCAAACTCACCTACACGCTGGACGGTGAGGAGAAGCAGATCGTCTCCGCCGTGGCCAACTCGCGCAGCGTCGACGGTGTGGCGGACAACATCCAGACGTCCGCCCACGCCAGCACGCGCGAACGTTCCCTGGCCGAAGCGATCGCCAAGCGCTGAGTGGGAGGGAAGATCATGGCAGCACAGGATCCCCGCGAAGACCGGACGCCGGATGCGGCACCCGCACCGGTGACGCCGGCCGTTCCTCCGACCACGCCGGTGACGCCGGAAGCCCCGACCGATCAGGTCGATGCGGCGGCCGTAAAACCCGCTGTGCGGAACGCCGCTTCGGATGACGCGCCCCGCCGTTCCGGCGAGGGCACGGAATTCGTCCCCAACGCGCCTACCGTCGCCCCCGTCCTCACCGCCGTCGCCCCCGAAGGCGCGGATGGTGAGGACGGCGGCTCGGCCGAAGCGGACGTCGAGGTCGCATCCGGCATGGCGGCGCGTCTGCGCATGACCTGGTGGACGCTCGACTGGCGTGCCAAGGCCGCCGTGGCCGCGCTCGTCGTCGCCGTCATCATGGCCGTGGGCGCGCTCTCCTACGGCGTGTGGCGCAATGCCGCACTCCATATCATCACCGAAGGCCCCACGCCGCTCTCCTGGCGCACCGACGCCGCAGACAACGACCTGTCTTCCGCGCAGGTCTTCGGCGGCGAGGCGGCGCAGGAAGGCGAGGAGCAGGGCGATGCGTCCGATGCGTCCGGTACGTCCGGTACAGCCGGCGCGAAGTCCTCCGGTTCCGCTTCGTCCCATGCGAACGGCGGTGCCTCCGTCGATTCGTCGGATTCGTCCGACGCGTCCGACGGCGGTTCCGGCGACGCTTCGGACGACGCCGGAGATAAGCCGACCGACGGCGGTTCGGACAAGCCCTCCGACGACCTCACCGAGGACGACGTGCAGTGGACCGGCTACTACTAAGCCGCCGGCATCCCTGACAGGCCAAACCGGCCGTCCCCTTCCCCCCGGGGGGGGGGCGGCCGGTTTCGCATGGAGCCGCCGCTGCCCTGCGACAGGTTCGCCGTCGTACCGTGCGGGAACGGGGAAAGGTGCTTTTCGAGCAGTATGACGAGCCGCTGAAAAAACTTGAGAGACGGACGACCCCGCATGATACGGGGAAATCATGATGCCATGGGTCATAGGCCAAAGGTGTGTCTGTTTTGGCCTATGACCCTGATCTGCTTGGCTATGCCTGCGTCGGCCGCGTCCGCGACGCCGGTATGGCGGACGCAGGAGGTGCGGCACGTTCGGTGAGGGTGAAGAACTGGTCGCCGATGCGCAGCGTGGCGGGCGCGTCCAACAGGCACGGAGCGCCCTGAAGGACCTGCAGCTCCTCGGCCTCATGAATGATGAACGTGCCGTTGAGCGAACCGTAATCCTCGATCCACAAACGCCCCTGACGGTCGATGCTCACCGCCGCATGGTTGCGCGACGTGGTGCGCGTGGGATCCTCGACGCGTACGGCCACGGCCCCCTCCGGCAACGACTGCGAGGGACGCCGTCCCAACAGCGTGGCCCGGTCGATGAGGATGGTCTGCCCGGTGGACTCGTTGTGCAGCTGGTAGACGCGTCGCGGTTGCGCCGCGGTGAACGCGGTGGACAGCACCGTGCCATCCCAATCGTGCCCGTCCGTCCCATCGGACAGGGCCGTGGCGGCGTTTGACGGGACCGTGTCCGATGGGACGATGATGGGCGATGCGACAGACGGGGATGCCGGCATGGGGGAGGAGCCGGCGTTCGATGCGGGAGCGACCGTTTCCGGCATGACATGGCGCGGCGACCTATCCTCCGCGCGCGCGACCGCCATCGGCATGGTCTCCGACGACGGCTCCGACGGCATGTCCACGTCCACGGGCGCGCACTTCGGATCATCCGGATACCAGCCCGGTTCCGGCATGGGCGGGAAAGGAATCAAACGAGACACGACCAGGCCTCCCGTTCACCGACGCGCGGCCAACGCCGCATCGACCGCCGGATCGCCCAACTGCGCCAGCCAATCCACCAACGCCGGATACAGGTTCGGATTGCCCGCCAACGCCGCATGCAGTTCCGGCGCCTTCTGCGCGATCTCAGCCATCTGCATCTGATCGGTGGTGGAAGCCGCCAACTCGGCGGAGAAGCCATACGGATTCTGCGCCGGACGTACATACGCGGACTGTGCGTACGCCTGCGCGAACGCACCCAACGAACCCTGCGAGGGCTCCCTCGCGGACGCGTCCGCGAAGCCATCGGACATCACGGCATCCGGCGTACGTCCATCCACACCGGACACGGAGGAGGAGACGCCATCGGATGTGGTCTGCGCGGTCTGCGCTGCCTGCGCGGTCTGCGTCGCCCGCGCCATCGGACGCTCGGGCTCGGTCACGGCCTCCACCACACGCACCGCACCGGAGCGTCCGTCATACTCCGAACGCACCTGCGGCTGACTCGACCCCAACGCATCGGACGGCACCGCATAACCCAACTGCGCCACCACATCACGCGCCCTGTCGTCGCCGAACTCGGCCAACCAACGCAGCAGACCCGGATAGGCGCGCGGATTCGCCGCCACATTCGCGCCGAACTCCGGATTCTCATACGCGATCTTCGCCAAAAAGATCGGATCCGCCTGCGGATCCTGCACGGCCGCCACCGCGTCGTCATAATCGACCATCATGGCCTCCTTGATGTATCGTGCGTAGGGTTTCCAACGTGCCGTCGGCGATATTGCCGATATCCTCACCGTCATCCAGCTTAGTGACGCTCCACGCGTGCCTGGCGGGGAACGCGACCGGCATGTCCGCCACCGCCACCGTGACGTTGTCCGAACCGCCCGCCTCCAACGCCGCGCGCACCAACGCATGCGCCGCCTCACGCGGATCGTCGCATGCCGCCGCGACCCGGGCTATACGCTCGTCATCGCCCAACTCCGCATGCAGACCGTCCGAACAGACGATGAACCGGCCCGTCGCATCCGCCAGGAACAGATCCGGCGCGATGCCCTCCGGCGCGCCCACACACTGCGTGATCACATTGCGCGGCACCAGCTCACGCGCCATATCCGGCAGCAGCTCGCCCGAATCGATCATCTCCTGACGCTGCGAATGGTCACGCGTGATGCGGATCAGCGAACCCGCGTCCCAACCCGAACCATCCGGCATCGGATCCATATGATACGTGCGCGAATCACCCACATTCAGCACATACGCCAGATGCTCCGCGGACAACACGCGACCCTCACGCGTCGTCACCTCGCCGCCCGCCAAGACCACGCCGCTGACCGTCGTGCCGGCCACGCCGCCCAACGAACGGCCCAACGCCAGCACCTCATGCTGCGCCGCCACCAGCGCACGTTCGATATCCGCGCGCCTGCGGGAATCCAAAGAGGCCAAGGCACGCATCCGCTCCACCGCGGACGCGCTCGCGCGCTCGCCGGCCACGCCGCCGCCCATACCGTCGCACACCAGCACCACGCCGTCCTCGGCCAAGGCCGCATCCTGGTTGTTGCGGCGGCGAAGACCCACGTCGGTGACGAAGGCTGCGGAGAGACGTCCTATGGTCATGAGCTTCGTCCTTTCGGCCCTTGCGGGAATCGTCCGTTCGTGGATGACGTCCGGTCGGTCCTCGAAGCGCGCGCGGCGCGGGAGCGTGCCGACCGGCCTCCGATCGCATCGCCGCCGCCATCGCGGCGCAGGAACCGGTTACGGACATTGGACACTATACCCGCAGGTCCGGCGGAAGCGGTACCGGCTTCCCCGGCCGCGTCCGCGCGAAGCAACGGTCCGCGGCATCCGGACAGGCTCAACCGGGCGAGCCAACGCCCGCCGCGCGGCAACGCGGCGAGCATCGCGGCGCGCACGCCGTCCACATCCCGCCAATACCGTTCCGCATCCCGCGCGGAACACGGTTCGCCGGAGAAGGCCGCACGGTCGGCTTCGCGGGCCAACGCGTCGAGCACATCCGCGTCCAGGCCGAAGCGTGCGGCGAACGTCTTGGCTCGCATGCGTCGCGTCACGCCGG
>Cebus_capucinus_imitator_PRJNA485217_SSR098__coassemble_2169_pt1 | contig 12523 bp, 8 predicted proteins | sample Cebus_capucinus_imitator_PRJNA485217_SSR098__metabat2_low_PE_014 | metagenome-assembled genome bin Cebus_capucinus_imitator_PRJNA485217_SSR098
GGCGGAACCATCGCCCAAATGCACGCCGTAGGCGTTGGAACCGCCACGGATGGAGGAGACGTCGAAGGCCATGGTGGGCTGGTTCGGATCGGAGAAGATGGGAATGCGGGTGGTCTCCTCACCCGGGTTGAAATCGTCGGACACGGCCATCGGAACCGGCTGCGTCTGGAAGGAGAAATCGTGGAACAGGTCCGTGCTCTGCACCGTGTCCGGCAGGACCTTGCGACGGCGCTCCTCGGCGCGCACGGCACGGTCGGGACGCGCCGCGCGCGCATCCGCGCCCGAAGCCGCGCCGTCCGGACGCTCCGGCAGATCGGGCATCTGGAACAGGTGACGCAGCGAATGACCCTGCATGGGCGCGGCCGTGTCGAAGGGGGCGTCGTCGGAGAGCTCCGCGGCTACCTGCGAGACCATGCGGCGGTTCTGCTCCGCCACGACGCGTTCGGCGTGACGCGCGGCCTCCGCCTCGCTGGGCGCACGGTCGATGACGAGATTGTTGAGTTTCTCCGCGGTGACGAACTGCGCGTCCAACTCCACGAGCGTCGCCTCGTCCTGCGTCTCCAGACGCGCGGACGCGATGGAGCCGGCACCGGATTCGGACGGCAGGATGATGTCCGAATCAGGCAGCGACGTGAGCGGCTGCCAGTCGCCCAACAGTGCGATGAGCTCCCCCAAGGACAGCATCGGCTCGGTGCGTTCGCCGTCACGGCCGGGCAGTTCCAGACCGCGCGCGATGATCACACGGAATTCGGTGGGCATGTCCGAAGGCAGGTGCGCCAGATCGTAGACGGTGTCCGCGGCGGACGGGACGCGCGTGAGCATGGCGTACAGCACGGAGGCGAGCTGGCGGATGGTGAGCTGTTCGCCCACGACGCGTTCGGGCGCGCCGGTCGGTTCGGCGAGCAGCGGCGCCAGCGGCGCGTCCGCGATCTCCAGGCCGGTGGAGGCCACGCGGACGGTGTCCGTGGAGAAGCGGGGCAGACGCAGGCCGGAGGCGTGCTGCGCGGATTCGCCGATGATGGCGCGCATCGCCTCATAGCTGAGCGTGCCGCCCGCGCGTCCGCGCAGGTATTCGGTGAGGGACAGGCCCGCTTCCAGACGGGTGACGAGGACGGCGGCGTCGCCGGCCTTGCGGAACTGCAGCACGGGGGTGAAGCCGGCCTGGCGGCCCACGGTGGAGGCGGTGGAGGAGACGTGGCCGATGACCTGCGGCGCGGTGATGACGAACAGCTGGCTGTCATGGTCCAGCACGCGGTCGTTGGCCTTCCACGCTTGGATTCCGGGCTCGTCGCGCAGCAGGGCGACCAGCGTGTAACGGTTGAAAAGGGTGTCTCCCAGCTGAGGCTTCATAGTTCCTTCGACTCCGTGCGGCAACGTGATGGCGACCGGCCCCCGAAGACCCGGAGGCCGGTTGCCATTCTAGCCACGGGCATGGCCGAAGCGGCGCCGCACGCCGGCGAGCATGGACGTGAATTCCTCGCATCGCAGCAGGGTCAGCACGAGCGCGTAGACGACCGCGGTGAGCGCGGCCATGAGGGCGCAGAAACCGAACGCCTGCGGCCAGTTGAGGCGGTCGTGGGCCATGTCCGCGCCGAGCAGGGCCATGAGCGGGCCGGTGGCGAGCAACGCCGCGAGGGCGGCCGCCACGGCCGCCGCGAGGGCCTTGAGATAGGTGGCGGCGATGCGCCTGCCGTCCAGATGTCCCTCGAATCTTCTGCGCAACATCATCACCAATGAGGGGAAACTGAGCAGATATCCCAGCGTGATGGCGGCGCCCACGCCCGTGGCCCAGTACTGCGGCGGGAAGATGAACGTGAACGACACCTCCAACACGATCTGGCACACGTTGACGGACAGTTGGAACAGGAACGGATGCTTGCCGTCCTCGAATGCGAAGAACGTGCGCTGGATGAGCAGGTACGCGCTGGTGAGCGGCAGGCCGAACGCCAACGCCACCATCGGACCGGCGATGAGCCGCGCTTCGGCGAGGTTCACGCTCGGCAGCAGTGCGATGATGATCGGCACGGGCATCACGATGATCGCCATGGCGAAGTACATCATGAGCACGCCCACGCTGCGCAGCGAGCCGCTCAGGTCGGCGCGGGCCGCGGCGAGGTCGTGGTCGGCCAGCGCGCGCGAGATCTTCGGGAAGACGGCCGTGCCCACGGACACCGCGATGAGCGAATACGGCAGGATGTACAGCGTGAACGCGTTCTGGTAGGAGCCGTTGCCGGCGATGCCGTACAGGTCCCCGCCGGCGAACGGGGCGCCGTTGGTGATGCGTGCGGTGACGATGTTGGAGATCTCCTGAATGCCCATGACGCCCACGCTCCATGCGGCCACCGGTCCCATGGATTTCAGGCCGATGCCGGACAGGCCCCACTGCGGGCGGTAACGGAAGCCCATGCGCAGCAGCGGAGCGAACAGGATGAGCGCCTGGAAGGCCACGCCGAGCGTCCACGTGCCGGCGGTGAGCATGATCTTGGACGTGGTCCAGAACTCCAGCGGGGCGCGGCTGGCCTTGCCGAAGAGCATGAGGAACGCGGCGAAGCCGGCGCAGCTGATGACGTTGGCACCCACGGAGCTCCACGCGTAGGTGACGAAGTCGTCCTTCGCGGCGAGGATCTGCCCGAGCACCGTGTACAGGCCGTAGAAGAAGATCTGCGGCATGCACCACAGCGTGAACGCGTTGACGAGCGCGCGCTGCGCGGGACCCCAGCTGGAGTCGAGGTAGAGCATGGTGAGCAGCGGCGTGGCGGCCATCATGAGCAGCGTCATGGCGGCGAGCATGGCGATGGCGAGCGTGATGAGCTTGTTGAGGCGTTCCTGCGCGTCATGCTCCTTGAGGGTGCGCACGATCTGCGGCACGAGCACCGCGTTGAAGATGCCGCCGGAGATGACGGTGAACAGCACCTGCGGAATCATGGAACCGGTCTGGTACGCGTTGGCGGCCACGCCGGTGGTGCCGAGGCACGCGGCGAGCAGGATGGTGCGGATCTGGCCGGTGAGGCGCGAGGCCATGGTGCCGGAGGCCATGATGAGGGAGTTGCGTCCCACATTGGAGGTCTGCGGCGCGGATGCGGCGTCCTTCGCGGCGGAACCGGTCGGACCTGCGGTTTCGGTCGGACCGGCGGAACCGACCGGGTTTGCGGTCCTGGAGGAGGCGGCGTGTTTGGGGGTGGAACTCATTCGTCGGGATCCTTCTTGCGGTGGAATTGGCGCCACAGGCCGAGCAGGCCGAGGGCCACGGCGAAGCCGATGATGATGAAGCCGGTCTTGTCGCTGATCTTGAGCAGGCAGCTGATGGACGTGGTCTGTTCGGTGCCGAACGCGACGCCGTCACGGTCCTGAAGGGTGACGTGCGCGGTGGTCGAGGTGGAGGTGGCGGCGCGCAGCGTGAGCGTGACCTGTTCCTCGGTGTCCGGCGCGACGCTCACGTCCACATGGCGGGAGGTGACGAGTTCGGGCGAATCGGTGATGGAGGAGACTCGCAGCGTGACCGGGAACGGGGTGTGGTTGCCGATGGTGATCGGCATGGACGCGGTTTCGGAGACCATGGTGACCGCTTCGGACGGCGTCAGGCTCACGCTTTCGAGCAGTGCGGACGACAGGCGCTGCGCGCCCGCGAGCACGTCGATGCGCGTCTGCGCCGTGGCGTCCGATGCGGTGGCGTCGTCCGCGTCTTGGGACGGGGAGGCCGGGTCTTCGGCGGAGAGGACGTGCAGCGCGAGTTCGTCGTGCGCGTCGATGAGGCGAGCGATCCAGCGTTCGCGCGCCTTCGCGCCGTCCTCGTCGTCCGCTTCGGCGGGAGTGAGCACGGCGTCGCGGAAGCGGACGATGTCGTCGCGTCCGGCGTTCAGCGTGGCCAGCGTTCCGGCGAGCGTGGCCGCGTCCTCCGTCTTGATGCCGGAGCTCTCCGGCACGATGGCGGTAGCGTCGTCGCCCGCGGCGTACGGTTCGGCTCCGATGAGCGTGTTCAGGTCGGCCTGTTCGAGCCAGGTGGACGATTCCACCGCGTTCATGAACCGGTCGACGGTGTCCGCGGAGGCGTCGTCGTCGAAGCAGACGAGCAGGTTGCGTTGCGTGTACGGCTGTTCCATCTGGTAGAAGGCGCTTTGGGCGACGAAGCGCGCGACGCGTCCGGCCTCGCTGCGTTCCGCCTTCGCCTTGCGGCTGGTGGCCTTGCCTTTGGCGAGCTGGCCGAGTTCACGCTGTTCGACGAGCACGGTCACGTCGCCCGCCTCGGTGGGCACGACGACGTTGCCGGTGTGGACGGTCTCCGTCTCGTCGGATTCGAAGTCGTGCGTGGAGACGACCACGTCGTAGCCTTGGCGTTTCGCTTCGGTGAGCGCGGCGAGCGTCCATTGGCCGTCGCCCTGCCATGCGACCACGTCCGAGGCGGCCGTGTCGTCGCCGAGCGCGCTGCGGTAGCCGTCGAGCGCGGCCTGCGCGTTCCAATCCGCGTCCTCGACGCCGGCCTCGGCATAGCCTTGCGCGTCCGCATGGTAGGCGTAGGCGGTGATGTCGAAGTCGGCGGGCTGCATGAGCGCGTCGACCTGCGGCGGCACGGCAAGCGCGTCCAGATACGTGGGGTCGGCGACGGTCTGCAGTCCGGTGTGACGCGACAGGGCCATGTCCATCGTGCGGTCGAAACGCTCATGGTCCCGGTCCAAGGCGACGGCGTCCGATGCGGCGGTCGCGCTGGAGTCGTCGGAGGAGTCCTCGTCCGGCACGGCCGTGGCGACCATGTCGTCGATGGCCTGCGTGTCCGCGGTCCAATGCGGGCTGGTGAGCGGCATCACCATGGTGATGCGCATGGCGGGCGTCGCCTCGCCTTCCATCCCGGCCTGCGAGCGGGTGAGGAACGTGCGCAGCTCCTGCGCGTCGTCGTCGTGCAGGTAGGAGACGAGCAGCGGCTTCGGCCCCCATGTGACGATGGAGGTAAGCGCTTCGGCGTCCGCGGCCGCGTCGATGGTGACGGTCGCGCTTTGGCCCGGCTGCAGGGCGGGCACGGACGCGCGTCCGATCTCCGAGGGGGCGGGGATGTCCCCGTCCTCCTGCGCCCACTCCTGCATGTCGGTGCGGGAGACGAACGTGTACATCGGATTGACGGTCAGGACCAGCGAGCCCGCCTCATAGGCCGTGTCCGACACGTTCGTGACCGTGGCCTTGAGATGGTATCCGGATGTGTCGCTCACCACCGCGGTGGCCTCGTCCAGGACGATGGGCTGCCGGTTCGCCTTCGCGCCGGATTCGGCCGAAGCGACGGCGTTCGATGCGGTCTGGTCGTCCGCGCGCGCCGCGGCGGGCGTCATGCCCCCGAGCGCGAACGCGACGACGAACAACAGTCCTGCCAGGGCGCGCCACCGTGCGTGCGCGCGCCCCGTGGGGGCGTTTCGGTTCACTCGTCTGCCTGCCTGTTCAGTTTCCTGGCGTAAAGCCATGCGATCTTGCGTTCATTAGGGTAGCTGAGCACGTCGTCCAGGTCCCGGAAATTCACCCAGATGGCGTCCTCCGCCTCATGGTCGGGGTCGCCTTCCACGGTGAGCTCGCCGCCCACCTGACGCAGCGCGTAATGGTGGACGAGCTTATGCACGCGCTGCGTGGTGCCGGTGAACCAATAGTCGATGGTGGCGATGGAATCGACCACCTCGCCCAGGATGCCGGTCTCCTCGTGGACCTCGCGCACCGCGGTCTGCTGCGGCGTCTCGCCCTTCTCGATATGCCCCTTCGGCAGACACCATTCCAAGTGTCCGCTGCGCGAATGCCGTGCGATGATCGCCACGCGGCCATGCTCGTCGAAGACCAATCCTCCCGCCGAATATTCGCGCACCACCGGCAGCTCCTGCGCGTCCAGCGAGGCGAACGTCGTAGGGCCGTCCGAAGTCCTGCGCCGCGGCATCACCGCCGGCGTGGGCGCCTTCGCACTGCCGCGCGCGTGAGGACGGGACGGGATCTCCAACGCGGCCGGCGTCGGCTCCGTCGGCAGGACGATGGGATCGGGCATCGGCAGGTCCGGCAGGGGAATGTCCGGCACGGGAATCCCGGACACGTCCAGTCCCGGCACCAAATCGGCCACCAGATCGGACACGGACAGCGTCCCCGCCGTCCCCGCCGCGTCCGCCGCCGCCATCGAAACCCCCTCCGGCGCCGGTTCGATGGACGCCGTGACCGAAGCCTCGACGCGTGTGGTGATGCGCTGTCCGTTCGCCGTCGTCTCGCTGCTCGCCATACGCACGCGGGCGAACACCGTCGCCGGCGTGGGGCGGACCGGACGCGTCGCCTGCGGCGCGTCGGCCGGACCGGACGCATCGGACGGTCCTTCGGACGGGCGGACGTGCGCCGCACCATCGGACGCCGGTTCCCTCGACGCTTCCGGCGTCTCCGGCGTCTCCGACGATGCGGACGATGCGGACGGCGAGGAAGCCTCCGGCGACGATGCCGGGGGCGAGGCGTCACGGCCGGGCGCGGACCCCCTCGGCGCGGACTGCGAGGTGTACAGCAGCACGCTGCTCTCCGAGGCGTTTTGGGCATGGCTGGCCGCAGCTTCGTCGGCGCGGCTCATCATGCGCGCCATGTCTGCGGGCGTAATCATGGTTTCCACCTTACTCAAGTCCGTGTGCAAGTCGAGTGACGGTATGCTGGAAGCGACAAGAGGAAACGGGCCGAAAGGGATGGCGTGAATTTCGAAGTATGGCCGGAGGCCATTGAACTGGGACGCATGTTCGCCGCGGAGGGATACGAACTGGCGTTGGTCGGAGGCCCGGTGCGCGACCTGCTGTTGCACCGGCACAGCCACGATCTGGACTTCTGCACCTCCGCGAGGCCGGAGGAGTTCGAACCCATCCTGCGCCGATTCGGCCGCGACGGATTCTGGGACATGGGACGCAAATTCGGCACGCTCGGAGCCATGCGCCGCCGTGCCGACGGCACCGAAGTGCAGGTGGAGGTCACCACCTACCGTTCCGACACGTACGACCCCGACTCACGCAAGCCCGAAGTCGCCTACGGCGACACGCTCGAAGGCGACCTGTCGCGCCGCGACTTCACCGTCAACGCGATGGCGCTGCGCGTGCCCGAACTGGAATTCGTCGACCCGTTCGGCGGTGCCAACGACCTCGCCAAAGGCGTCCTGCGCACGCCCGTCGACCCGCGCCAATCGTTCGACGACGACCCTCTGCGCATGATGCGCGCCGTCCGTTTCGTCGCCCAACTCGGCTTCCGCATCGAACCGGAGACCGCCGAGGCGATCTGCGCCATGACCGACCGCATCGACATCGTCTCCGCCGAACGCGTGCGCGACGAACTCACCAAACTCCTGCTCAGCGACCGTCCCCGCGCCGGCATCGAAGCGCTCGTCGAATCCGGACTCGCGGAGGTCGTGTTCCCCGAAATCCCCGCCCTGCAGCTGGAGATCGACGAACACCACCGCCACAAGGACGTGTTCGAGCACACCATGATCGTCATCGACAAGGCCGTCGCGCTCGAAACCGATGAGGAAGGCCCCGTGCCCGGCCCCGACCTGACCCTGCGCCTCGCCGCGCTCGTCCATGACATCGGCAAGCCGCGCACCCGCCGCTTCGAGGCCGGCGGCAAGGTAAGCTTCCACCATCACGACGCTGTCGGCGCGAAGATGACCCGCAAACGCCTCAAGGCGCTGCACTTCGACAACCATCTCGTCGAAGACGTCAGCGAACTCGTCAACCTCCACCTGCGCTTCCACGGCTACGTGGACGAGCCGTGGACCGATGCCGCCGTCCGACGCTACGTCAAGGACGCCGGCCCCCTCTACGAGCGCCTCAACCGCCTCACCCGCGCCGACGCGACCACGCAGAACCGGCGCAAGGCGCGCATCTTCGCCTCCGCGATGGACGAGATGGAGGCACGCGTGCGCGCCTTGAAGGAGAAGGAGGACTTCGACGCCATCCGACCCGACGTGGACGGCAACGAGATCATGGCGCTGCTCGGTCTGGAACCCGGTCCGATGGTCGGCCGCGCCTACCGGCACATGCTCGACTACCGTCTCGACCACGGTCCCGTCGAGCACGACGAGGCCGTGGCCGAGCTCAGGCGCTGGTACGAGCGGGAAGCCTGACGCGGTCCGCCCGAGGTGGACGAAAGCGGACGGCGAAAGGCGGATGAAGGCCGAACGAAGCCCGGACGAAAGGCGGACGAAGGCCGGTTATGCGAAAAGCCCCCCTGGACGAGGGGGCTTTTCGCATGAAGTGTATCGGCGAAGAGGCCGTCAGAGCGATTCGACGTGCTTGAAGGTGGCGGGCAGACCCGTCTGCTGCATCTCCTCGACGGTCTCGCAGCCCTCGAAGTCGACGATCGCATCGCTGTTCTTCACCTCGGACTCGGTCTTGAGATCCTTGAAGGTGGAGCCGATGACGAGGTCCACGGTGCGGTCCTGACGGTCGTCCATCACCATGACCGCGTCGCTGAAGTATTCGTTGAGCGTGTACGCCGGATTGATGGCGTTCACGCCGTAGTAGATGGTGGTGCGCTCCACGTTGGAGGACGTGTAGTTGCCGGTGGCGACGACGTTGAACTGGAGGTCCTCCAGCGCCTCGCTGACCGCGCCGGCCAGGCCGCGCGAATTGGTGCCGTTGAGCACCTCCACGGGCACGGTGTTGTTGTCCGCCCACTTCATGGCGGTGCCGTCCTCGTTCTTGGCGGCGCAGGGCACGGCCTGACCGAAGTTCGGCTCGACGGCGGTCTTCTTCTGACCGTCCGCGTCGATGACCCTGAAATAGAACAGGAACGCGACGATGAGCGTCACCGCGAGGATCGCGCCGGTGACGGAGAACACGACCCGCTGACGTCGGTGCACGTACGCCTTGCGCGCCTCGCGTTCGTCATACCGTTCATCCATGGCTTTCCCTTTCCTCCGAGGTTCCTGCGGCCCCGATTCCTCGGCGCCGCCCCGCCTGGTCCGTGTACGCCCGGGATTCGCGCCGGGCTTCGTTCACCTTATCGTGCAACCGTGACGCTTACCTTGGGCACGGCGGGCGCCTCGGCCGCGATGATGCGGTCCACGCAGCAGGCGGCGCTCCAAGCGGCGATGACGGCGCGGCGCACGTCGGCGTCCGGCGTGAACGCCACCACGGACGGGCCCGATCCGGACAGGAACGCGTGGCTCGCGCCGGCCTCCAACGCGCAGGCGATGGCGCGTCCGGAACGCGGGTGGAGGCTGATGGCGGCCCGCTGCAGGTGGTTGCGGTCGCATTCGCCGGCTCCGACCTCGTCGAACGACGCGTACACTTCGGGCGTGCTCAACTGGGCGCGGTAGGCGCCGACGAGCAGCGGCCCGGTGAATCCCCGCGCCGCGAGTCGCGCCGCTTCGGCGGAGCCCTCCCCGATGGGGTCGATGAGCTGTCCGTAGCCGGTGCCGTGCGCGTAGCCTCCGGACATGCAGAACGGCATGTCCGCGCCGAGCGTGGCGGCTACCTCGCGCAGGCGTTCGACGGGCCAGTCGAGCTGCCAGAGCGCGTTGAGCGCGAGGATGGCGGCGGCGGCGTCAGCCGAGCCTCCGCCCAGTCCGGCGCCGACGGGAATGCGTTTTTCGATGGTGAGCGCCACGTCCGGTTCGCGTCCGGCGGCCTTGGCCATGGCGAACAGGGCGAGCACGGCGTGGTTGCGGCGCATGTCGGCGGAGGAGGAGGCGAGATCGCCGAGGTGTTCGCCGGCGATCTCCAACGAGAAGCCCTCGCCGGGCGCCTTGCGCGTGGCGGTGACGGTGTCCGTGAGGCTTATGGCGCAGTAGACGGTGTCGAGTTCGTGGCGTCCGCCCCACTCCTTATGGGAAGGTCCGACGTGCAGCGTGAGGTTCGTTTTGGCGGGACAGTCGACGCTGACGCTCACGGGAAAGCCCGCGCCCGGTGCGGCGGCCATCAGAGGGCCTCCGCGGTTCCGGCCTCGGCCTCGGTAGCCAACGCCTCCGCGGCCTCGGCGAGGGCGATGAACTCGCCGATGGTGAGCGTCTCGCCGCGTCTGGCGGCGTCGATGCCGGCGCGCTCGAACGTGCCGGCGGGCACGGTCTTCCTCAACGCGGCGTTGAGGGTCTTGCGGCGCTGTCCGAAGGCCGCGTCGATGAGGCGGAACGTGGTCCCGCGCAGGCGTTCCTCGGCCGCGGCGTCCTCGGCCGCGGCGGGCACGGCGCGCGTGCGCGTGAACCTTACGAGCGCGGAGTCGACGTTCGGCGCGGGCCAGAAGACGTTGCGCCCGATGATGCCGGCGCGTTCGGCCTCGCCGTACCAGGCGAGCTTCACGCTGGGCGTGCCGTAGATCTTCGATCCGGGCGTGGCGGCGAGACGGTCGGCGACCTCCTTCTGCACCATGACGAGGAACGAATCGAGGTTGGCGAAGCGTTCCAGCAGGGTGAGGATGATGGGCGTGGCCACGTTGTACGGCAGGTTGGCGACGAGCGTGAACGGCTCGCCGTCGGCGAAGTCGGCGAGGTTCGCGGGGGAGACGGTGAGGGCGTCGCGGTTGACGACGCGGAAGCGTTCGACAGCTTCGGGCATGTATGCGCCGATGGTGTCCGGCAGGCGTTCGGCCAGCGGCGGGTCGATTTCGACGGCGGTCATGCGCGCGCCGGTTTCGAGGATGGCGAGCGTGAGCGAGCCGAGTCCCGGTCCGACCTCCAGCACATGCGAGGAGGCGTCGATGCGCGCCTCGCGCACGATGCGGCGCACGGTGCCCGGGTCGATGACGAAGTTCTGTCCGAACTTCTTGGTGGGGCTGACGCCCGCCTCATCGGCGATGCGACGGATGTCGGCCGCGCCGAGCAGCCGGCCGCCCTCATGTTCGGTCGGGACGGCGTGGGGGTTCTGCGTTGCGTTGGTCATGTCGTCTTTCACCTGCGTTCGTGCTGTGTCGTTCATTGATCTGCGTCCGATGGTGGTCGTCTAGTACCAGCCTTGGATGAGCCACATGCGTTTGCATTCGGTGGGGGAGCCGTACCGTTGGGCGATGTAGCTCAGGCCCCAATCGATCTGGACGGCGCCGTCGTCCTGCCAGCCGGTGCCCATCTTCGAGCCGGGCAGCGCCTGGGGGATGCCGTAGGCGTCCGAGTAGGGGTTGGCGGCGTTCCAACGCCAGCCGGATTCCTTGTTCCACAACCAGACGATGGCGTCCCATTCCTCGCCGGTCCAGCCGCGCTGCGCGGCCGCGGCGGCCGCGTAGGTCTGCGCTTGGGAGACGCTCGGGTGCCACAGACGTCCGGTGGCCGCGCCGCCGCCGGAATCGGAGCCGCCGGAGTTGTTGCCCGAATTGCCGCCGGAATCGTTGCCTGAATTGCCGCCGCCGGAGTTGCCGGCATCGGAACCGCCGCCGTTGTTGCCGCCGCCGGAATCATTGCCGCCGTTGCCTCCGGAATCGTTGCCGGAATCGTCGGTCTTGCCGTCGTCCTTGTCCGTATCGGTCTTGCCGGCATCGTCCTTGGAGGCATCGTCCTTGGAGGCATCGGACGCGTCGTCCTTGTCGGTCTTGTCGGTCTTGTCGGTCTTGTCGGTCTTGTCGGAACCGGAATCGTCGGTCTTGCCGGCATCGTCCTTGGAGGCATCGGACGCATCGCCATCGGACGAGGAATCCTCGGACTGGGACGGGCCGACCGCGATGATCTGATCCAACGCCACCTGTGTCGTCGACTCGCTGACCAACGTCTCGCTTTCCGCCTCGCCGTCCACATACGTCACGTCATACACCTGCGTGAGTTTGCCGTCACGACCCTCCTGGCGGATCACCGTCTGCCCCGGCTCCAACGTGTAGTCCACCACGGTCTGCGTGCCGAAGGGAATGGCCTGCGTGCGCGTCTCCTGACCATGCGTGACCCGCTGCACGCGCAGGATGGTCTCGCCGTTCTCCTCGGTGACGCTGACGCGGTCCTCCTTGCCCACCACGATGCCCTTGGAGTCGAGGATGGAGGCGGCCGGCAGCTTGCCGTTCGGCGCCTGCGAGGTCTTGCCGTCCGCGATGACCGTGACCGGCCCCTCCTTATTGACGACCATGCCGCCGGTGAGCTGGTTGTACACGTTGCCGATGTTCACCGTGATGCGCTGCGCCGTGGATTCGTTCGCCTTGAAGAATCCGATGAGCTGGTCGGCGCTGTCCGCGACGGTCCAGAAGGGGATGTCCTCGCCGTCCACGTTCACCGTGGTCTGATACGCGCTGCGCACCGTCACCACCGCGTGATCGGACAGCGTGTCGCCGGAGGACGACTGCACGAGGTCGTGCGTCCTGACGTCCACATCCCGCTCCTCAAGCAGACGTTCCACGGTCATCGCATACGTGGTCACCGTGGACGTCTCGCCGTTCACCGTGAGCGCCACGGCCTTGCGCGCGCCCACGCCGAACGCCGCCGTGGACGCGGCCACCACAGCCGCGGCGCACAGCGCCACGCGGATACGGCGCATCATCACGAAGCGTTGCGGAGTCCATCGGCGTGCCATAGTCAGATACCTCGTTTCCCACCCGGCGCGACCTGCGCGCGCTCGGTGCCCATCGTAGCGCACCAACTGCA
>Cebus_capucinus_imitator_PRJNA485217_SSR098__coassemble_2186_pt1 | contig 12266 bp, 2 predicted proteins | sample Cebus_capucinus_imitator_PRJNA485217_SSR098__metabat2_low_PE_014 | metagenome-assembled genome bin Cebus_capucinus_imitator_PRJNA485217_SSR098
TGCGTACATCAACGAAGAAACGGTGGCTGGCGTCCATAGGCGCCGTGGCCGCCGCGGCGACGTTGGCCACGGGCGGTGCCGTCACCGCATCCGCGGCCGACACCATCGCCAACCCGAACTCGGCGATGGGATACCCGTCGTTCCAAGGCGACGCCGACCCGATGAAGACCGCGGCCAACACCGTCGCCTACAATCCGGCCACCAGTTATCTGGCCGAAACCTTCGCCAAGGACCTGGAGAACGGCGCCGGCACCGACACCGCGCACGACTTCTGGATTGACGGCATCCTGGCCCGTACCGGCGCCCAGCCGACCGGCACCGGCAAGAACGACGCCGGCAGCTACTCGTACGAGGGCTCCGACGGCAACAACTACCTGTTCACCCGAGGACGCGCGGCGTACATGTACACGCACTCCCCGGACCGTCTGGGCTTCGTGGGCGACGCCGCCTACTGGGACCAGACCGGCAAGAGCGGCTTCACCGTCACCGTGAACGCCGACGGACAGGAACAGTCCATGCGCGAGGACGGCACCCAGCGCAAGCAGACGCCCAGCTACTTCACGTCCGTGTTCAATAACCCCGGCAAGGACCTCAAGGTCACCGAGGTCAAGTACATCACGAACAACAACGTGATGGTAGCCAACCTCACCCTCGAAAGCGCCACCGACCGCGACGTGACCGTCAACGCGGCCTCCCCGTTCGCCCAGTCCGGCGCGGACGGCGCCACGGAGCTCACCGGTCGCTACAACGTGAAGAACAACCTCACCACCATCCACCCGCGCTTCTCCGGCACCAACGCCGACGGCGGCGCGTTCACCGTGGCCGGCGGCGAGCTCACCGGCACCGTCAGCCTCAAGGCCGGAGAAGCCAAGACCGTGAAGATTCAGCTCGGCCTCATCGCCGACGAGCTGCCCGACTCCGCCACCGAATACGAGGCCCGCGTGGACGGCGACCTCAAGGATCCGGCCGCCTCCTACAAGGACTCCGTCACCGCCTACAACCAGTGGTGGGTGGACAACGCGCCCTACGTGGACACCCCCGAGGACAACATCGACAAGACCGTCATGTACCGCTGGTGGCTGAGCCGCTTCAACATGCTCGACGCCAACATGCCCGGCAACACGTTCCAGTACCCGACCTCCATCGAAGGCGTGCTCGGCTACAACAACCAGATCGTGCTCACCTCCGGCATGTTCATCAACGACACCAAGTGGTTCCGCAACCCCGAATACTCGTACGGCACGTGGATCTCCGCCGGCCAGACCGCCAAGCAGGGCAAGAGCGGATACTACTACTACCACGACAATCCGGGCGATCCGGCCAACTGGAATCACAGCTACACGCAGTACATCACCCGCGCCGGCTGGGACTCCTACAAGGTGCACGGCGGCCCGTCCACCGTGGCCGAAACCCTCGCCGCCTACGGCGAGGAGGACGTCAAGGGCCTGCTCCACTCGCAGACCGAGCCGGACGCCAACGACAACCAGAACCAGAACGACAACTCCCTCATCGACTGGTCCTGGTGGTCCATGACCGGCAACGACGCCGACGCCGTGTCCTTCTCCGAGCCGGGCCGCTCCGGCCAGCGCATGGACCGCGCCGACGGATCCGCCAACATGTGGGCCAACGCCAACGCCGCCGCCCAGGCCTACAAGGCCGCCGGCGACGAGGAGAAGGCCGCCGAGATGCAGGGCATCGCCGACGACATCAAGCAGGGCGTCCTCGACGAACTGTGGAACGACGACACCAAGCTCATCCAGCACAAGTGGCTCAAGGACGGCGCGTTCGCCAAGTACAAGGAGATCAACAACTACTACCCGTACTCGGAAGGCCTCATGCCCACCGGCGACGACGACTACAACGAGGCCCTGCGCCTGTTCGCCGACGCCGACGAGTTCCCGATCTTCCCGTTCTTCACCGCCAACCAGGCGGACAAGAAGGCGCTGAACTTCCCCGGCTCCAACAACTTCGCCATCATCAACGCCACGCCGCTGCTGCAGGTCTACTCCGCCGGCATCCGCGACTACGAGGCCGACGAGAACGGCTACATCACCAACGAGCAGTTCAAGAAGCTGCTGTACTGGGTGGCGTTCGCGCACTACCAGGGCGGCGACAACCGTTATCCCGACCAGAACGAGTTCTGGAACGAGGACAACAACAACGTCGGCGACCTGAACGGCGACGGCAAGGTCAACAACCAGGATAAGAACCTCGACGCCGCGCAGAACGGCGGCAAGATCACCTACCGCTCCTGGATCCACCACACCCAACTGGGCACCACCAACTGGACGATGGTCGAGGACGTGGCCGGCATGGTGCCGCGCGACGACGACAAGATCGAGCTCGACCCGATCGAGATCCCCGGCTGGGACTACTTCACGGTGAACAACCTGAGCTACCACGGCCAGGACCTGACCATCGTGTGGGACAAGGACGGCAGCCACTACGGCGGCCCCGCCGGCTACACCGCCTACCTTGACGGCCAGGCCGTGTTCACCTCCGACAAGCTCGCCCACCTCATCTACGACCCGGCCACCGGCAAGGTGAGCGTGGAGGACGAGTCCGGCGCGAAGGTCAGCGGCGTGAAGACCGCCTCGCTGAAGAAGGCCAACGAGGTCTCCTTCACCTCCGCCGACCGTGTCACCGACCTGTTCGCCAAGTCCGGCACCAACGTGGACTCCGAGTCCGCCAGCCGCGACGACGCGGCCGTCGGCGCCAAAGTCGAAGCCACCTACGAGACGTCCGGCTACCCGGCGTCCAACGCGGTGGACGGCAAGAACGTCATGGAATCGTTCTGGGGCACCAAGGGCTCCACAAACGCCAAGGACTCCATCACCGTCACCTTCAAGGGCGGCGAGCAGGAGATCGACGACGTGCGCCTGTACTACTACCAGACGTCCTCCAGCCAGACCATCTCCGGCTACAAGGAACCCTCCGTGTACAAGCTGGAATACCTCGACGCCGACGGCGCGTGGAAGGCGATGGAGAACCAGGTGCGCACCCCCGCCTATGCGGGCGCCAACTACAACCGCATCCAGTTCACCAAGGTGAGGACCACAGCCATCCGCGCCACGTTCACCCCACAGGCGGGCCAGGCGGTCGGTCTCAAGGAGATCGAGGCGTACGACACCGGCCTCAAGCCCGACACGCAGTCCGCCAACCAGGCCCCGCAGGTCGACGCGTACGTCGACTCCAGCACCTCCTCCGGCGCCGAACTCGTCGGCACCGTGAAGGACGACGGCCTGCCCTCCGGCGACCTGTCCACGCAGTGGACGATGGTGTCCGGACCGGAAGGCGGCGAGGCGCGCTTCATGGACGACACCGCGGCCAGCACCGTCGCCACGTTCAACATGGAAGGCGACTACGTGCTCAAGCTCACAGCCACCGACGGCGAGCTGAACGCCGAAACCACGCTCTCCGTGCACGGCGTGCCCTCCGACGGAACCGTGAACATCGCCTCGCAGGCGAAGATCGAAGTCAACTCCATCAACACCTACCTGCCCTCCGGCAACCAGAAGGTGCTCAACGACGGCGTGTACGACTTCGAAGGCTCCAACCCGAACGCCAGCTGGAACAACTGGGGCACCGACAAGAAGGGCGAGGTCACCTACACGTGGGCCGGCGAGGTGCCGGTCTCCAAGGTGCAGCCCACGTTCTGGTCCGACGGCGGCGGCGTGCCCATGCCCTCCGCCACCAAGGGCTGGAAGGTGCAGTACCTGACCGCCGACGGCGACTGGAAGGACGTCGCCCTCAAGGCCGGACAGGAATACACCGCCACCAAGGGCAAGACCGACAGCGTCACCTTCGAACGCGTGTGGACCAAGTCCATCCGCGTGGTGTTCTCCTCCACCCCGACCGGCCTGAGCGAGCTCGAAGTCTACGCGTCCGACCCGCTCGGCGTGGACGACGTCAACCGCATGGTCCAGACCGGCACCAAGGCCACCGACCTGAACCTGCCCAAGACCGTCAGCGCCTACTACGGCGACGGCACCCGCGCCGACCTGGCCGTGACCTGGCCGTCCGTGACCGACGAGCAGCTCGCCTCCGACGGCGAATTCACGCTCAACGGCACCGTGGCCGGCGTCATGACCGGCGTCAAGGCCGTCATCGGCGTGCGCTCCGACGCGGCCGCGCAGACCACCGGCAGCGCCCAGCCCATCGAACAGACCGTCTACCGGAACGCCAAGAGCGTGGACCTGCCGACCGTCGCGCCGGTGCGCTTCCCCAACGGCATGGTGGACGACCGCGCCGTGACCTGGGACCAGACCGCCGTGGACGCCATCGACCTGACCGCGACGGGCGACTACGAGGTCCTCGGCACCGCCGAAGGCTCCTCCGCCCAGGCCAAGCTCACCGTGCACGTCGTCGCCGATCCGAACGGCTCCGCCGAACCCGACCCGGACCCGGATCCGGACCCGGATCCCGATCCGGAACCGCAGCCGTTGGAAGGCTGGATCGAAGGCCGCGCCTCCAACGTGGAAGCCAGCCATGAGGCCAGCTGGTCGCCCGCCGGCGACAAGCTCAACGACGGCGTCGTGGTCGACAAGACCTGGCCGGACGGCGACGACCAGGACGTCAACGCCAAGGTCTGGGGCTCCTGGGGACAGGCCGTGGACGGCATGTACGCCCAGTACACCTGGGACGAGGCCGCCGTCGTCGACTCCAGCCGCGTCCAGTTCTGGGCCAACTTCGCCGAAGCCGACGACGCCAAGGGCGGACTGGAAATCCCGGACGCGTGGAAGATCCAGTACCTCGCCGAAGACGGCAGCTGGCAGGACGTCGTCCCCACCGAGGACGGCGCCTACACCACCGTGCGCAACTCCCCGGCGGCCCGTCCCGGCGACAACGACGGCTGGAGCACCGTCTCCTTCGCGCCGGTGACCACCACCGCGCTGCGTCTCGTGCTCACACCGCACACCGGCGCCGGCACCTTCGGCGCCGCCGTCGCCGAATGGGGCGTGCACGCCGCCAAGGGCGAAGATCCCGAACCGCCGGTCCCGAGCGTGGACAAGACCAAGCTGGAAGCCGCCATCAAGGCCGCCTCCTCGCTTGACGAGTCCAAGTTCACCGCCAAGACGTGGGCCAAGCTCCAGCAGGCCATCGCCGACGCCCAGGCCGTGTACGACGACGCCGGCGCCGACGAACAGGCCGTCGCCGCCGCCGTGCTCGACCTCGAAACCGCGCAGAAGGCCCTCGTCGCCAAGGCCGACAAGACCGCCCTGACCGAAGCCGTCGCCGCCGCCGAAGGCATCGACCGCGCCAAGTACACCGACGACACCCTCGCCGCGCTGGACAAGGCCGTCGAAGCCGCCCGCAAGGTCCTCGCCGACGACGACGCCGTCCAGACGGACGTCGCCGAAGCGGCCTCCGCCGTCAGGGACGCCATCGACGCCCTCGTGGAGAAGACCGAGCCCGTCGACCCCGACGCCGTCAAGAAGGAGTCCCTCAAGGCCTCCATCGACCGCGCCGAAGGCATCGACCGCGCCAAGTACACCAAGGACTCGCTCGCCGCGCTGGACAAGGCCCTCGCCGCAGCCCAGCAGACCTACGAGAACGCCGACGCCGCCCAGCAGGACGTCGACGCCGCCCAGGACTCTCTGGACGCCGCCTACTACGCCCTGCAGCCGCTCAAGCCGGAAACCAAGCCCGGCTCCGAACAGCCCGGCGTCACCGACGGCACCAAGAAGCCCGGCCTGACCGCCACCGGCGCCGCCATCGGCACCGTGGCAGCCCTGGGCATGATGCTCGCCGCCGCCGGCGCGCTCCTGCTCAACCGCCGCCGCACCGGCCGCCACACGGCACGCTGACGCACGGCCCACCCCGTCCGGCCCCTCCATCGGAGGCCGGACGGGACCCCACGGGAAAAGGCCCGGAACGCACACGCCTCCGGGCCTTTCCCCATCGGTCATCCACCATCGGTCATCAGGAAGTTGAGGAGTCCATGACCACAGCCAACCACCCGTTCCGGGCGCTCGCCGGCGGCATCGTCGCCGTCGCCACGCTGCTCGGCGGCATGGCGCTCGCGCCCGCCGCCGTCGCCGCCGACTCGCCCGACGCCGACACCGCGCCCAGCGTCGCCGGCCACCCGTACAACGACCTGCCCTACAACAACCCCACCATCAGCGTCACGCAGATCGACAACAGCGACCTGCCCTCCTACATGCGCAACCCCATCGGACAGAACGAAGGCGTCGGCTCCGACGATCTGGACGAAAACTACTACTCCGCCGACGCCGCAGCCCTCGCCTACGACGGCAAACTCTTCGTGCTCACCGGCCACGACGAGGCCTCGCCCAGCTACGGCTCGTTCAACATGCGCAACTGGGGCGCCTACGTGACCGACGACCCCGAATCCGGCAAGTGGACCCACTACAAGAACATCATGCAGGCGGACCTCTTCACCTGGTCCACCGGCGACGGCGCCTACGCCGGCCACCTCGCCCTCGACGACGGCGGCACCCCGAACGACACCAGCGACGACTGGTTCTACTACTACGTGCCCGTCAAGGACGCGAACGCGCCCGACGGCGCCGACCCGTTCTCCATCGGCGTGGCCAAATCGCGCAGCCCGCTCGGACCGTGGAAGGACGCCATCGGCGAGCCGCTGCTCACCACCACGCAGACCGGCATCGAAACCATCGACCCGATGTTCTTCACCGACGACGACGGCGCCAACTACCTCTACTTCGGCACGTTCAACACGCAGCTCGCCGTCAAAATGGACGTCGACGCCTCGACCGGACGATCCTCCTTCACCGAAGTCGAAACCGGCGCGGACGGCGAGCCCGTCATCCACACCATGAAGGACGCCGACGGCGGCAACGGGCCCAAGGGCTTTTTCGAGGCCGCATGGGTGTTCCGCAAAGGCGACACCTACTACAACGTCTACGACGGCGGCAAACCCGGCTCCGGCGCCGCCACCTGCGTGGAATCCAACTACCAGGCGTGCGTGCAGTACTCCACCTCCGACGACCCGCTCGGACCGTGGACCTACCAGGGCGTCATCGTACCGTCCGGCTCCTCCACCACCATGCACCCCTCCGTGCTGCGCTTCGGTGACAGATGGTACGTCACCTACCACACCGGAGACAAGGAAGGCGGCACCGACTTCCGTCGTGCCGTGAGCATTGGCGAAGTCACCTGGAAGGACGGCGTCATGAGCGCCGTGGCGCACCCCACCAAGGCCGAGAAGACGCAGCCCTCGCGCAACGTCGCCCCCTACGCCAAAGTCAGTGCCACCTTCACCGAAACTCCCGCATGGAAAGGCTCCGTGAACGACGGACGCGTGCTCGTCACCGCCGTGGTCCCGCCGAACCACTGGACCAACTACCGCTCCATGCCGCAGACCCAATCCGGCGACTCCCTCATCTACCAGTGGGACGGCGAAGTGCGCGTCGACTCCGCCAAAGTGTGGTTCGACATGGACTCCAACGCGCTGCGCGCCCCCGGTTCCTGGAAACTCCAATATCTCACCGCGGACGGCGAGTGGAAGGACGTGGACGGCCCCAGCGGCTACACCACCTCCACCGGCAAGAACGCGCCCAACGCCGTCAGCTTCGACGCGGTGACCACCACCGCACTCAAACTCGACATGACCGGACAGCAGGTCGACGGCGGTTACGCCTCCGTGGCCGTCGCCGAATGGGAGGTGTACTCCGCGCTTGACGAGGCCGCCATCGCCGAACCCAAGGGCGTGACCACCGCCACCGGCGCCGCTCCCGAACTGCCCGTCACCGTGGACGTCACCGCAGGCGACGAAACCATCTCCACGCCCGTCATCTGGCGCCCCATCGACGCGTCCTCCTACACCGACGTCAAGTCCGGCACCACCTTCACCGCCTACGGCGTCGTCGCCGGCGTCGAAGGCCCCGCCGGAGAACACGGCAACGTGAAGGCCACCGTCACCGTCAAGGACGGACACACCTCCGCCGACACCACCAAGCCGACCGTCAAGGTCGCTCTCGCCGCCAACGCCGGCAACGGCACCTGGCTCACCAACGCGCCCATCGCCACCGTGCAGGCCGCCGACGACTCCGCCGCGCCCGTCGCACGCCTGGAGATCTCCACCGACCAAGGCGGGAACTGGACCGTCGTCGCCACCAACGCGAACGCGGGCGTCGCCGCCATCTCTGTCCAAGGCGACGTGGAGGTCTGGGCGCGCGCCGTCGACCGCGCCGGCAACGTCTCCGATATAGCCAAGGCCAACGCCAAGGTCGATTCCGCCGCACCGAAGATCATCGCCACCGTCGACAAGGAGACCCGCACCCTCGCCCTCGCTGCCGACGACGGCACCGGCTCCGGCGTGGCCGGCATCGAATACCGCATCGGTGGCGAAGGCGCATGGACCGCCTACACGCAGCCCGTCGCCGCGCCCACCGCCTCCCGCACCACCGTGCGCTACCGCGCCACCGACAAGGCCGGCAACACCTCCGTGGAAGGCAAGACCGACATCCCCTCCGACACCTCCGTACCGCTGACCGGATGGATCGAACAGGACGCTACCGCCACCGACGTGGACAAGACCGCCTCCAGCTGGACCAAGGGCGCCGCCGCGCTCAACGACGGCACCACCTTCCAAACCGGATGCAGCGTGGAGAACGAATGCATCTGGGGCACCTGGCCCAACACCAACCAGATGCGGCTCGACTACGAATGGGACCGCGAGGTCACCATCGACTCCAGCCGCGTGCAGTTCACCTCCGACGGCGGCGGTCTCGCCGCTCCCGCCTCCTGGAGCCTGCAATACTGGGACGACGAAGCCGGCGACTACGTGGACGTGCCCGACGCGACCTACACCGTCACCGACAACAACCCCACCGCCGGCTTCGGCAGGACCAACGACGGCTGGAGCGACGCCACCTGGACCACGCCCGTCAAGACCACCAAGCTGCGCATGGTCATCAACCCGTCCAGCGCATCCCCGGCCATCGTCGAATGGCAGGTCCACGCGCCCGAAACCGTCACCCCGGACCCCGATCCGGAACCGGAGCCGGTCGTCAAGGACGCGCTGAACGCCGCCATTGAACAGGGTGCCGCGCTCGCCGAGACGGACTACACCGCCGACTCGTGGAAGCAGTTCGAAGCCGCGCTTGAGGCCGCCAAGGCCGTCGCCGCGCTCGACGCCGCCAGCCAGCAGGAGGTGGACCAGGCCGTCGCCGACCTGAACGCCGCCGCCGGACGCCTTGTGCGCCGCGCCGGCGCCGCGCAGCGCGAGGAACTCTCCGCCGCCGCGGCCGCCGCCGTCGAGGGGCTCAAGGCCGAGGACTACACCGCCGAAACCTGGCAGGCGCTGCTCGCCGCCGTCGAGGCCGCCAAGGCCGTCGCCGCCGACGAGAACGCCACCACGGATATGGTCTCCGACGCGATGCTGGCGATGAACGAGGCCAAGGCCGCGCTCAAGGCCGTCGAGCCCGACCCGACGCCTGACCCTGACCCGGATCCCGAACCGACTCCGGATCCGGGAGAGCGGGCCGATATGGCCGCGCTCAACGCGGCGATCGCCAAGGCCGAGAAGCTGGACCTGGGCCGTTACACCAAGCGCAGCGCCGCGAAGCTGCGTGAGGCCCTCGCCTCGGCGCGCAAGGTCGCCGCTGACGAGAACGCCACCCAGCAGCAGGTCGACGCCGCCGTCCAGTCGCTGGACGAGGCCGTCAAGGGTCTCAAGGCCACCGGTGCCTCCGGTGCCGGTTCCGGCGCTTCCGTCGCATCGCTGTCCAAGACGGGTGCCGCCGTCGGCGCGGTCCTCGCGGCCGGACTGCTGTTCGCGTGCGCCGGATGCGGCGTCGCGCTGCTGCGCGGGCGTGCCCGCCGCCGCTGACGCGGCCTGATGTCGGCCGGTTCCGGGCGCATCCCGCCCGGCGCCGGCCGGCCTGTGCCGTTTGCTGCATCACGTGCGCGGTTTACTGCGACACGTGTGTCGTTGAGTGCAACAAGTGCGCGATCTTGGCGTCATGTGCGCGCCTTCCCCCCGAAGCGTCAGAGGGTCGCGGCTGGAACACCAAACGTCGGCTTCATGAAAAGCCAATGTTTCCAAGGGTTTTGTCGGTCCGGCGCCTGCTTGGAATCCGTGAGGTTCCAGTTTCTTTGGAGGACGGGCGTGCACGTGATGTCTGAAACGTGCACGTGATGCGCGAAACGGCGCAGGAATAGCGTCATATCACGCGGATGAGGCACGGAAGCCCCATCCCGGCATCGGAACGGAAACAATCATGAACGAAACCCCGCAACACGGCGCGCCACGGCGCGTCATCGCGGCCGCCACGGCCGCGCTCGCCCTCGCCGCCGGCCTCGTCGCGCTCGACGGTGCCGCATACGCCTCCATCACGAAGGCCGCGCCGTCGAAGACGACGAGCGCGAACGCGCGAACCGCCCGCGTCTCCGTGGCCCCCACTCCCACGGACACCGAAGGCGCGCCGGCCATCACCAAAGTGCGCGTCCTCACCGAAGCACCCTTCCTGGAGATCTACTGGGACGAAAGCGTCGACGAAACCGCCGCCACGGACGTGGCCAACTACACGCTCACCAACGGCGACACCGTCATCACGCTCGAACCCAAACGCGACGACTACACCAACACCCTCTACTTCGACCGGTCCAACTGCGAACTCGCCGCCACCGAAGCCAACGTCATGGCGCAGATCGACCCCGACCTGCACATGGCCAGCATCGGATACGTCGGCGAAATCGACCCCGACCAGCCGCTCACCCTCACCGTGGACGGCCGGGACATCACCGACGCGGACGGCAACCCCACCGCGAGCCGCTCCCACGACGTGCCCGTCGAGGACTACTACACGCAGCGTCTCACCACCAAGACAGGCATCGTCGTCAAAGCCGACGACACCGTCGCCGCGGACAGCCTCGCGGCGGCGGGCGCGCAGGTCGACGTGGAACTCGGACGCACGGACAACGGCATCGCCGCGTCCATGGCCGGCAACCATGCCTCGCTCGCCGTGTACTCGCCGCAGGAGAACGTGTACCTGCTGCCCGAACACCGCGGATGGTTCAACAAGGACATGTATGCGGTCGAAGGCTACGGCGGCAGCATGGACAACGGCGCGGTCTCGTCCATCGCGGAACGCAACATCCTGCGGCTGCGCGGCACGGAGGACGGCTCCGACACCGGCTACCCGGACGAGAACATCCTCATTCACGAATTCGGCCACGCCGTCAAGCTCGTCGGCATGGAACAGTTGGAGGACCAGTCGCTGAGCCGCGAGTTCCAAAGTCTCTACCATTCGCGCAAGGACTCGGGCATGTGGTCCAACACGTACGCCATCGGCAACGACGACGAGTTCTTCGCCACGCTCGCCACCATCTGGTTCGACGTGATGAGCGAGGCGCCCGACTTCGAGGACGGCGTGCGCAGCCCCGTCAACACGCGCGAGGACCTCAAACGCTACGACCCGGCCGCGTACTCGTTCTGCGCGAAGATTTTCCCGGACGCCTACCTGCCCTCGCCGTGGGCGCCCGCGGACATGCCCGAGAACCGCTACGTGCCCGAAGCGTACGTGCCCGGCAGTGTCCTCGTGAACGTGGCGCCGCGGGGCGAGGCCACCGCCAGCTACACCAACGCATATCTGGACGAGGACGCCGCGGGTAACGTCATCGACTGGAACAGGGATCCCGGCGACAACTCGTACGCCTCGTGGAACAACTGGGGCGACCCGGCCGGCGGCTCCGGCGCATCCGACTTCGGAGACGACGGTACGGCCATCGGACCGTGGGTGCAGGTCGCATGGGACGAGACCCAACCGCTGACGCAGGCGAGCCTGTACTTCTGGCACGACGACGCCGGCGTCCCTCCCGGGACCGCTTGGAAGCTGCAATACCGCGAGCAGTCCTCCGGCGCATGGCGTGACGCCCCTCTGGCCGAAGGCTCCGGCTACACCACGCTCGACGGCGCCAACACGGTGACGTTCGAGGGCACGCTGAACACGGACGCGCTGCGTGTGGTCTTCCCCTCCGGAGCCATCGTGGGCGTGGGTGAGTTCGAGGCGTACGTGGCGGACATGGGCGAGGTGACGGAACCCGCCCCGACGCCCGATCCCGCCCCGGATCCGACGCCTGATCCGGATCCCAAGCCGACGCCCGAGCCGGGAGACCAAGGCGCGGGCTCCTCCGGTGCCGGTGCCGGTTCCGGCGCTTCCGGAGCGACGCTGTCCAAGACGGGTGCCGCCGTCGGCGCGGTCCTCGCGGCCGGACTGCTGTTCGCGTGCGCCGGATGCGGCGTCGCGCTGCTGCGCGGGCGTGCCCGCCGCCGCTGA
>Cebus_capucinus_imitator_PRJNA485217_SSR098__coassemble_2198_pt1 | contig 12077 bp, 7 predicted proteins | sample Cebus_capucinus_imitator_PRJNA485217_SSR098__metabat2_low_PE_014 | metagenome-assembled genome bin Cebus_capucinus_imitator_PRJNA485217_SSR098
AGTCAGTACGCGCCGCGCACGTACTGCGCCGGATAGGGCGCCCGATGGCGGTCCATGCCGAGTTTGGCGGCGGCGCGCAGCGGCCAGTACGGGTCGCGCAGCGCGGCGCGGCCGATCTCGACGGCGTCCGCCCGCCCCTTCTCCAGGATGCGTTCGGCCTGCTTCGCCTTGGTGACGAGTCCGACTGCGGTGACCGGCATGCCGGCGCCGGCGCGCACCTGCGCGGCGAAGGGCACCTGGTAGCCGGGCTTGACGGGAATGGTCACGTCGGGCAGGACGCCGCCGGTGGACACGTCCATGAGGTCCACGCCGCGCACCTTGAGGATGCGCGCGAGCGCGACGGTCTGCGGCGTGTCCCAGCCGCCTTCGGCCCAGTCGGTCGCGGAGACGCGCACGAGCAGGGGCATGGTTTCGGGGATGGCGGCGCGCACGGCGTCCACCACCTCCAGCAGCAGGCGGATGCGCCCGGAGAAGCCGTGGCCGTATTCGTCCTCGCGTTCGTTGACGAGCGGGTCGAGGAACTGGGAGATGAGGTAGCCGTGCGCGGCGTGGATCTCGACGGCCTGGAAGCCCGCGAGGACGGCGCGGCGGGCGGCCGCGGCGAACGCTCCGACGACGTCGTGGATCTCCTCCACGCTCATCGCGCGAGGCTCGTCCAGATCGCCGAAGGGACGGTCCGTGGGCCCGACGGTGCGCCATCCGCCCTCCTCCTCGGGCACGCTGCCGCCTTCATGGCCGACGCCGAAGCAGCCGGTGGAGCCTTTGCGGCCGGCGTGGTTGAGCTGGACGGCGGCGACCGCGCCGGCGTCCTTGATGCCGTCGACGATCCAACGCCACGCGTCGATCTGCCCGTCCTCCCACAGTCCCACGTCGCACGGCGAGATGCGGCCTTCGGGCGTGACGGCCGTCGCTTCGGCGATGATCATGCCGAAGCCGCCCATGGCGCGCGAAACGTAATGCTGGTAGTGGAACGGCGTGGGCCGTCCGTCGCGCGCGAACGCCGAATAGGTGTCCATCGGCGGCAGCCAGATGCGGTTGCGGATGGTCAGTCCGCGCAGCGTCATCGGCCGGAACAGCAGCGGCGTGGCGTCTTCGGCTCCGCGCGCCGCGCGTGCGCCATCGGACTTCCTCCTGCCCGCCTCCGACGTGTCCGGACTGCGCCTGCCGCCTTTGCCGCGCTTCTTCGACGTCCCGCGTTTGGCGTCCTTGGCCGCGCCGTCGCCGCCATGACGCTTCTTCACCTTATGCTTGCCGCCGGTCAGGCTGGGCACGTCGAGTCCGCGGAAGTCGAACCCGCTGGGCCCTTCGATGACTCCCGCCCCACCGTCGTCTCCCGCATATGCCTCGCCTGCGCCGTCGCGCGCCTCGTCGTCCTGCGCCATGCCGCTCCCCTTTCGTCCGGGCGATGCTTTCCGCCTCCCATTGTATCCGTCAGGCGCGGATACGGCGGAACGCCCGCCGCGAACATGCGCGACGGGCGTTCCGCAAGGGGCGCGGGGCCGGGGCGACTACTGCGCTTCCTCCTCGTAGTAGTACTCCTCGTCCGTGGTACCTTCCTGACTGGTCGTGTCCTCCTCCTGCGTGTAGTACTCCTGCTGTTGCTGCTGCGTGCTCTGCTGCTGCGTCCCGGAGGAACCGCTGGAGGAGCTGCCGGATCCCGCGGTGTACTTGGCGCTGGGGTTGCCGTAGTCGTTGTCCATAGGCGCGCCGATGGCGTCCAGATACGTCTGCATGAACTGGCGCCACGCCGGCTCGGCGATGTACATGCCGTACCAGGTGGGACGGTACACGCCGTTGATGGTCTTGTAGTTGAACGACTGCGGCGTCTCCGCGTTGCCCACGCCCACGAACGCGGCCACCTGCGTGGTGAAGCCGGCCGTCAGCATGTACGTGTCCTCGTTGGTGCCCGTCTTGGCGAAGGTCTTGCGCCCGTCGTTGAGCTGGGCGTCCACGGCGTTGCCGTTGGAGCGCACCACGCCCTGGTTGATGGCGTAGGCCGCGGTCTCCGCGATCTCCGGATCGATGGCCTGATGGCAGTTGGCGGACGGCACGTCGTATTCCTTGCCGGAACGGTCGGTCATCTTGGTGATGGCGATGGGCGTGCATTCCACGCCCTTGGCGGCGATGGTCGCGTACACGTTGGCCATGGTCAGCGGCGAGGCCTGTACGGTGCCGATGATCATCGGCGGCTGGAAGGAGTTCGTGGAGTACACGTCCTCCTGGCCCTTGATGGAGTTGTGGTAGCCCATGGATTTGGCCGCGTCCGCGATGGAGCACAGGCCGATCTGCTGGGCCATCGAGGCCTGCGTGGTGTTGTGCGAGAGCACGAGGCCCTGCAGTGCGGTCTCGTTGCTGGTGCCGCCGCCGGAGTTCTGCACCGACCAGGTGCCGGCGAACGAGTAGTCGCCGCAGCTGAAGTTCGCGGTGTTGTAGCTGGTGCTGGTGCGCAGGTATTCGTTGATGGAATGGCCCTGCTGCATCCATGCGACGAGGTTGATGGGCTTCCACGTGGAGCCGACCTGGAAGCCCCAGCCGCCGCCGTCGGCCTCGTCCACCGCGTAGTTCACGGCCGTTCGGGTGGAGTCGGTCTTGGCCAGATCGGTGGCGTCGTAGGTGCGGTTGATGCCGAAGCCGAGCACTTCGCCCGTGCCCGGGCGGATGGCCGCGATGGCCACCTCGAAACCGCTCGGATCGTCGGCGGGGATGGTGTCGCGGGCCGCCTGCATGGCCGCGTTGTTGGCGTTCACGTCCATCGTGGTGACGATGGTCAGACCGCCCTCCTTGAGGAGCTTGTTGCGCTCCTCCTCGGTCTTGCCGAACTCCTCGTTCTTGAGGATCTGACGGGTCACGTAATCGCAGAAGAACGCGGCGTCGCCGGCCACCTGGCAGCCCGATTCGATGCTCTGGATGTCGAGCATGTCCTTGAGCGGCGTGGCCACGGCCTCGTCGTACTGCGACTGGTCGATGAACCCCTGGTCGAGCATGAGCTGCAGCACGGTGTCGCGCTGGTTCTGCGCCTCCTCCACGTTCTCCTCGCTGGAGGGGTCGTACTTGGCGGGGTTCTTGGTGATGGCGGCGATGGTGGCCGCCTGCGCCACGTTCAGGTCCGCGGCGGACACGTTGAAGTAGCGTTTCGCGGCGCTTTCCACGCCGTACAGGTTGTGGTTGCCGAACTGCGCGATGTTGAGGTAGCCCTGCAGGATCTCCAGCTTCGAATACTGCTTCTCCATCTGCACCGCGATGAGCATCTCGCGCACCTTGCGCGCGATGGTCTGCTCGGAGGCATGGTATTCGGCGATGGGGTCGTCGTCCTCGCGCGCCTGCATGGCGAGCACGTTCTTCACGTACTGCTGGGTGAGCGTGGAGCCGCCCTGCGTGTCGCCGCCCTGCACGAAGGTCTTGAAGAACGCGCGCATCACGCCCTGCACGTCCACGCCGTTGTGCGAGAAGAAGCGGCGGTCCTCACGGGCCACCACGGCCTGCTGCATGTACTTGGAGATCTTCTTCAACGGCACCACGGTGCGGTTGTCCGCGTAGAATTCGGTGATCTTGGTCGTGCCGTCCGAAGCGTACATCACGGACTTCTGCGGCAGCGACGTCACATCGAAGTCCACGCCCTCGACCTTGAGCGAGGGCACCACGGCCCGCGCCATGGTGTTCGCGCCGAACACGGCCGGCGAGACCAGCACCGCGAGCACCGCGCCGCCGCCGACGCACAGCATGATATAGGTCAACAACAGGGTGAAGACGCGTTTGAGCGTCAGGGAGTTCTTGTTCGGATTCGGCATGCGGCCCATTCTAAGTGTGCGGGTATACCGCGCGCCGTCCGAACGTCCCGCATGGCGGAATCGTTCACAGGAACCGCACTCGCTGGGAAACGTCCGAACGTTGTCCGGACGCCCCTTCCGTCGGACCCCATCCCCGCCGTCGGACGCGGCCGTGGGACCCGCCATCGGGCCTCGTCCCTCCCCTCGGACCACGGACCGAAGCCGCAGCTCCCTTCGTCAGCGTCTCGAACGGCGGATGAGCATGCCGGGCTGGTAGATGATGATGGCGCGGCCCTCCCTCGCAATCCACCCGCGGTTGGCGAAGTCCATGAGCGCCTTGTTCACCGTCTCCCTGCTGGAGCCGACGAGCTGCGCCATCTCCTCCTGCGTCAGATCGTGCGGCACTTTGAGGCCTTCCTCCACCGGCTCGCCGAAGCGCGCGCCCAGATTGAGCAGCGTCTTGGCCAATCGGGCCGGCACGTCCATGAACACCAGGTCGGAGATGCGCTCGTTGTTGGAACGCATGCGTCCGGCCATGACCTGCAGCATGTCGATGGCGACGCGCGGATGCTGGTCGAGCCAGCGGAACAGCGCGTCGTGTTCGAGCCACACCACGCGAGTGCCGTTGCGCATGGCAAGCGCCGAGGCGGTGCGCGGGCCGCCGGTCGGGTCGAAGACGGGGATCTCGCCGAGCACCTCGCCCGGCGCGTGGATGGACAGCAGCTGGATGCGGCGGTCGGCGGATTCGCGGATGAGCTTGACGCGCCCGCTTTCCAACAGATACATGCGATGGTCGGTGCCGCCCTGCTCGAAGATGGCCTCGCCCTTGTCGTACACCCCCTCGCGCAGGTGGGGGATGAGCTCTCCGGCCTGCTGGGGCGACACCTGCTTGAACAGCGCGGTGTGCAGCAGCACGTTCTCCCGTTCGATCATCGCATTCGGGCTATCCGCCACCTCGCACCACCATCCCATCGTCGATTCCGTCGATTTCGTCGAATCCGTGACGTTCCGGCCCGGACGGCGTCTCCTCGCCCCGGGACGTCCGTACATTGTAACCCACCGTCCGCCGCCTCACCCATCCGATGCCACCCGTTGCCATCCCCATACACACCCCTTCCACCATACCCGTCCCGCCCACCGCCCACCATCGTCCATCCATCCCCGCCACCATCGTCCGCCCACGACCCGCCGGCGGGACGAAACGCAAGTCAGCCACGACATCGACTTGCGTTCCGTCCCGTTCGCACCTCTCGAAACGTCCCGAAACGTAAGTCGTCCCCGTCGCCGACTTACGTTTCGTCCCGACTACGGCCGGGCCGTGGCCCGGCCGCTCCATAGATTTCCGATCAGCCGTCAGTCCCCTGCCTGCGCTCCCTGCATGACTGGATGTGACGGATAAGCTTGGAAAAGCTTAAGCCACAAGATATTAGTGAGTAAGTAAGATATGCAACAGTATTTTCGTCAATATCTGTTTAAAGGAGAGTATCTATGCGTTATGTGCCAACTGCGGTGAGACGCGATTTGCGATTGATGGGGGAGCGGCTGTCCCAGCAACGCAGACTGCTGGCGTTGACGGTGGCGGATGTGGCCCAGCGTGCGGGCGTCAGTCCGACGACCGTGTCGAACCTGGAACAAGGCAAAGCAACGCGCACCGATTCCCTGCTGAGTGTGGCCCGCGTGCTCGGTCTTGCCGACGCGGTGGTCAAGGCCTGCGACCCTTATGATACCGATCTTGGACGGATGCGTGCCACCGAACGGTTGCCCAGGAGGGTCAGGAGATGACTATGGCGGCGAAAACGGTGACGGCGTCCGTGCTGACCACGCTGGGCGACGGCGAGGAAATCGTCGCCGGCACGTTGTACGCCAACGGCGACAATCTGTCCTTTCGTTACGACACGGACTATCTGGTCGATCGACGATCGTTTGACCTGTTCCCGAGCCTGCCGCGTTCGATGGCTCCGTTCTTCTTCTCCGGACTCGGCCCGTTCTCGGACTCCGCGCCAGACAGGTGGGGACGGAAGGTATTCGCGCGCGGACTGAAACGTGTCCGCGTCAGCGAATCGGAATATCTGTTCGGCGTGAACGACGAGACCCGACAGGGCGCGGTCCGTTTCGTTGTGGACGGCGAACCCGTGGCCGGCGACGAAGGCGTGCCGGTGCTGGCGAACCTGCCGGACCTGCTGGATGCCGCGGATGCGGTGGAACAGAACCGTGACGTCAGCGATGTCTCCCTGCGACGCCTGTACCGAGCGACGGGTTCGTTGGGCGGAGCGCGTCCCAAAGCGTCGGTCGTCGACCGAGGCGCGTTGTGGTTGGCGAAATTCCCCAAACCGAACGGCGATGACTGGGACATCATCGGATGGGAAGCGGTGACGCTGGAAATCGCGCGTCTGGCAGGCCTCGACGTGTCCGAACACCGCACTTTAACGGTGAAGGACGGCGATGGACGAACGCGCACCGTGCTGTTGACCAAACGTTTCGACCGCACCGCGGATGTGAGGGACGGGAGAATGCGGCGAATCCCATACATGTCCGCCATGACCGCTTTGGAAACGCAGGACGGAGCCGGAGGCGACTGGATCGATCTGGCTGAATTCACGCGTGCCGCGGGAGGCGACACCGTGGAACTGTGGCGTCGGGCCATGTTCGGGGCCGCCATCGGCAACCTCGACGATCATCTGCGCAACCATGGCTATCTGCGGGTGAATAATGCGTGGAGGCTCGCCCCGGCCTTCGACATGAATCCGGAGCCGTATGACGCGACCGTGTCCGACTCCCATCAGACGGCGCTGCTCGGAGACGCCGAAGTGACTGTGGATGCGCTGACTTCGCCGGATGTGCTGGCGTTGTTCGGTGTGGGCGACGCATACGCGGCGCGATGGAGGGACACGTTGCGGTCGGCGCTGTCTCAAGCGGTGCCCCGTGCGCGAACACGTCGCATCGATGTCGCGTCCGTGAATCTGATGGCGGGGCGCTTCAGCCACGCCGTGGAAGAGTTGTCCTGAGATGAGGGAACGAAACGCAAGTCGTCCCCGTCGCCGACTTACGTTTCGTCCCGACTACGGCCGGGCCGTGGCCCGGCCGCCCCATAGATTTCCGATCAGCCGTCAGGCCCCGCCCCGCGCCTCACGCAGGGAACGCAGCAGGTGGGCGATGATCCGCCCACGTCCCATGCCGGTCTGCGAGCGCATGGGATCCACGCGTCTGACGGCGGATTTCACGGCCTTGTCGCTGATCTTCTCGCCGCCGACGTTGAGCACGCGCGTCATCTTCGCCGCGTCGATGTCATACGCCATCGTCACGTGATGCAGCACCGCCCCGGGCCGTCCCTGACCGGCGGGGAAGCGCCGTTGCGCCGCGCCGCCGATCTTGCCGTGCTGGGAGGCGATGTCGTTGAGTCCGGCGAAGCGCACGTCGAGGCCCAGCGAGCGCAGCGCACGCACGAGCCACCGGTCGCACAGCCGGTAGGACGCGGCGACGTCCACGCCTTCCACGAACCACAGCGGCGCGTACAGCGAGTAGGTGATGGTGTTGCCCGGTTCGATGAACATGGCGCCGCCGCCGGTGCATCGGCGCACCACTTCGATGCCTTCGCGTGCGGCCTCGTCCCCATGCACCTCGTCCGGGATGGATTGGAACCGTCCGACGACCACGCACGGCGCGCTCCATTCCCACAGACGCAGGGTGGCGGTCCGCTCCCCCGCCGCGACCTCGCGCGCCCATCGTTCGTCGGTCGCCATCTGCTCGCGCGGCGGGCGCGGCCGGTCGTGGACGATGACGAGTTCGTCGAGCAGGCGCCGCCATCGCGCGTCGAAGTCCGCTTCGTCGTCGGTCTCGACGGCGGGCGTCCGCGTCGCGGCGGGCGCGTCCGCCACGGTGGCCGCCGCGCCTTCCGACGTGCCGTCGGCCACACCGCCTGCCGCACCGTCGCCCGCTCCGCCAGGCGTATCGGCGGACGTGCCGTCGAACGCATCGCCGGACGTATCGTCGTGCGCGCGCATGGCGGCGAGCGCACGCCGGTGCGCCTCTCCGATGGCGCGCGCGTCGGTGCCGACGAGCGTGGCCCCGGGGTGCGCCGCGATGGCTCGCGCCGGATCCTCGCCACGTTCCAACGCGCGTTCGACGGCATGCAGGAGCGCTCGCGCGGCGGCGTCGCCGTCCGCTTCGATGAAGAAGTCCCCGTCTATGCGGCATCGGAGGACGCCTTCGCCCGCAGGCACGGCGTCCGCGTCCGATCCGTCGGGTTCGCGCCAGACGTTCACGGCGACGAGTTTGCCGCCCGGCGTCTTGCGTTCGCCGCGCCAGACGCGCGCGGGGGACGTGTCCGGCGCGTCCGTCGTCCGCGGCGCGTGCACGGCCGTCCCTTCGAGGCCGGCGTCCGATGCCGTATGGGACGCATGCCCCGTCGAATCCTTATGGACCGTATGGACCGTCGTTCCGAAGTGTGCCGTGTGCTGTGCGTCGTGCTGTGGTTTCACGCCTTCACGATACCAACGGACGCGAGGACCCCGCCCGGGCGTTCGCCCAAGGCGGGGTCCCGACGCGTCACGTCATCCGTCTACATGCGCGCGAGGATGTCGCGGCCGACCTCGTCGGTGGAGCGCACGGTGGAGCCGAGTTCGGCGATGTCCGCTTCGACGGCCTGGTGGATGCGCCGGGCGGCCTCGTCGAAGCCGAGGTGTTCGAGCAGCATCGCGGCGGACAGGATCGCGGCGGTCGGGTTGGCCTTGTTCTGGCCGGCGATGTCGGGCGCAGAGCCGTGGATCGGCTCGAACATCGACGGGTATGCGTTCGACGCGTTGATGCATCCGGACGCGGAGTAGCCCACGCCGCCCACGACGGCGCCGGCCTCGTCGGTGAGGATGTCGCCGAAGAGGTTGTCGGTGAGGATCACGTCGAAGCGCGACGGGTCGGACACGAGGTAGATGGTGGCGGCGTCGATGTGCGAGTAGTCGTGGGTGACTTCGGGGTATTCCTCGCCGACCTTGTCCACGATGCGCTGCCACATGTCGCCGGCGTTGACGAGCACGTTCTTCTTGTGGACGAGGGTGACGTGCCTGCGGCGCTTCATGGCGAGCCGGAAGGCGTAGCGGACCACGCGTTCGACGCCGTACGCGGTGTTGATGGACACTTCGGTGGCGACTTCGGCGGGGGTGTCGCGGCGGACGGCGCCGCCCGCTCCGCAGTAGAGGCCTTCGGTGCCTTCGCGCACGACCACGAAGTCGATGTCGCCGGGGTTCGCCAGCGGCGAGGTGACGCCCCGGTAGAGTTTGGAGGGGCGCAGGTTGACGAACTGGTCGAGGTCGAAGCGCAGTTTGAGCAGCAGGCCGCGTTCGAGGATGCCGGCCTTGATGCGCGGGTCGCCGACCGCGCCGAGCAGGATGGCGTCGGTGGCCTTGATGCGCTCCTCCTCGTCCTCGGGCAGGATGGCGCCGTCGCGCAGATAGCGTTCGGCGCCGAGGTCGAACGGTTCGTAGGCGAATTCGGCCACGCCTTCGGCGGCCTTCTCCAACGCCTTCTGAGCCCAGGGGGTCACTTCCTTGCCGATGCCGTCGCCGGGGATCACGGCGATCGTGTACTTCTTCGTTGCGGTGTTTTCGCTCATGGCACGTGACGTTACTCGCGCCGCACCGAGGCCCATGCGAGGGGTCCATCAAATGGACGAACGTCCCGGCCATGGACGGTCGGGACGTTCGTTGAGCGTCGGATGGAGGGGCGCCACGCCGCGCTCAGCGCGACAGGCCCATCACGTCCAGGCACCACGCGTTCTCGTAGGAGACCTCGCGCCACTGCTTGTAGCGTCCGGAGATGCCGCCGTGTCCAGCCTCGACCTCGATCTTGGCGATGGCGTCGAAGCCTCGCGACTGCATTGCGGCGAGCCATTTGAGCGGTTCGACGTACAGCACGCGCGTGTCGTTCATCGAGGTGGTGATGAGGATGCGCGGGAACGGCGTGCCCGCTTCGGGCAGGTTCTCGTACGGGGTGTACGACTTCATGTACCGGTAGGTCTCCTCGTCGTGGAGCGGGTCGCCCCATTCGTCCCATTCGGTGACGGTGAGCGGCAGCGACGGGTCGAGGATGGAGGTGAGCGCGTCCACGAAGGGCACGTCCGCCTCGATGCCGGCGTACAGTTCCGGCGCGAGGTTGGCCACGGCGCCCATGAGCAGGCCGCCCGCGGAGCCGCCGTCCGCGACGGTGCGGCGCGGGTCGGCCAGATGCGCGTCCTGCAGGGCGCGCGTGGCGTCCACGAAGTCCTCGAAGGTGTGCTTCTTGTTGAGTCGGCGTCCCTGCTCGTACCAGGCGCGGCCGAGTTCGCCGCCGCCGCGGACGTGCGGCACGGCGTAGAGCACGCCGCGGTCGAGCATGCTCAGTCGGGCCACGGAGAATCCGGGGTCGGAGCTGATCTCGTAGGCGCCGTATCCGGTGATGAACATGGGGGCGTCCTGGATGGGGATGTCGCGCCTCCAGACGAGGGAGACGGGGATGCGTTCGCCGTCGCGCGCGGTGATCCACACGCGGCGCTCCATGTAGTCGCGCGGGTCGAAGTCGCCGAGCACGGTGCCGCGTTTGAGCAGTCGGTCCTCGCCGGTGGCGGGGTCGACTTCGTGCAGTTCGCCCGGACGCGTGTAGCTGGTGAACGAGTAGCGCATGCGCGGGGCGTCGTAGGAGGGGTTGCCGCCGGCGCCGATGGTGTAGAGGCGTCGGGTCTCGCCGGGCAGCAGGTCGTCGCTGGCGCCGTCGGAGGAGGAGGTCTGGTCGTGTTCCCAGAGGGTTTCGCCGTGGTCGCCGGTCTCGTCGGCGCGGTCGGCGGCCACGAGGTCCCAGTCGTTCTCCAGGGGCGGGGGCAGCAGTTCGGCGAAGCGCCAGGGCCTGCCGGCCAGGAAGTCCTCGGCGGCGTGGGCCTTGGGCATGACGGCGAGGTGCGGCGAGCCGTCCGCGCGGTAGCTCAGGGACACGAAGTGGCGGTGGATGGCGATGCCTTCGACGCCCAGTCCGTGCAGCCCTTGGAGGATGTCCGGATTGCGCTCGCTGTGGTAGGGGCGGGTGATGGCCTCGTCCGCGTGTTCGCCGGCCTCGCAGCCGTAGGGCGAGCCTTCGGCCACGACGACGCCTTCGCCGAGAGCGTAGGGCGGCTCGTGGCGGCGCATGTCGATGACGTCGATCTCGAAGTTGGGGTTCTTCGCATTGTGGTAGACGACGGCGAGCGGAATGTCCTCGCCGTGTTCGCCGGCCTGCTCGAAGCAGGCGAAGCTCACGTCGTATTCGACGCCGTCGCGGCGCGGGATGAACGCGCGGAATTCGCCTTCGGGGTCGCTCACGGGCAGCATGAGCACTTCGGTGGTGGTCTTCGATCCGGTGCCGATGACCACGTTGCGTTCGTCGTAGCTCAGTCCCACGCCCACCCAGAAGCGTTCGTCGTCCTCGCGGTAGACGCACACGTCGTCCTCGACGGGCCTGCCGACCTTGTGCCGCCAGATGGCGCAGGGACGCCAGGCGTCGTCCAGTTCGGTCCAGTACACGTAGTCGCCGACGGGCGTGAGGCATGCGCCGCCCACGCCGGCGAACAGTTCGGGCAGGTCCACGCCGGTGTTGAGGTCGCGGATGCGGTAGTCGTAGCGTTCGTCGCCGGCGGTGTCCACGCCGTACAGCATCCATCGGCCGTCGCGGCTGAGGTCCATGCCGCCCAGACGGAAGAAGTCGTGGCCTTCGGCCTCCGCGTTCGCGTCGAAGACGATCTGTTCACCTTCGAGGGAGCCGGGCGCGCCCTGCGGGTTGACTTCGGGAGCGTCCCAGTCGTCGGCGCCGCGCACGGGCATGCGGCACTGCACCGCGTACTGGCTGCCTTCCTGCGTGCGCGCGAAGTACCAGTAGTCGTCCATGCGCACCGGCACGGACATGTCGTTCTCCTGCACGTGCGATCTGAGTTCGTCGAAGAGGGTGTCGCGCAGCCCGGCGAGGTGGGCGGTGCGCGCCTCGCACAGGCGGTTCTGCGCATCCACGTATTCGCGGGTGCGGGGCGCGTCCTTGTCGCGCATCCACTCGTAGGGGTCCTCGAACACGTCCCCGTGGTGTTCGCGCAGGGTGGTTTCGCGCACGGCCTGGGGCACGAGCGGCGGGATGGTCAGCGCGGCCATGGCCTGCGCCCCCGCCTCGGCCGCGGCCTGCTGCTGGTGTGCGGTGCGTTGCGCCTCCTCGGCCATGTCGCGCACGGCCTGGGGCAGTTCCTCCGGACCGACGGCCGCCGTTTCGGCCGCGTCGCCGGGAATGCTCTTCTCGTCAGTCATAGGGGCGATTATACGCGGCACGTGC
>Cebus_capucinus_imitator_PRJNA485217_SSR098__coassemble_2222_pt1 | contig 11742 bp, 8 predicted proteins | sample Cebus_capucinus_imitator_PRJNA485217_SSR098__metabat2_low_PE_014 | metagenome-assembled genome bin Cebus_capucinus_imitator_PRJNA485217_SSR098
TCGTGGACGAGGCGGCCGCCTCCAAGCTGCGCCACAAGGACTACTACGCGTACGCGTGGGCGCACAAGCCGGCCTGGCAGGGCATCTGAGAGGGGCGCGGCCATGGAACTGGAAGGTATGGAACGCTCCGAGGTCGTGGCGAGGGTGACGGCGGCGCTCGAAGGCGCGCCTTCGCCGGTGGCGATTCGCGGCGCGCGCAAGGTGGACGCGCGCGGCGAGCGAAGCGGCTATTGGGTGGTGGCCGACGGCTCCGGCGTCGTGACGGCGTGCGGCGTGGGGGAGGGGGACTTCGCGCGCGCGTGCCGCGAGGTCGGCCTCGACCCGGACGGCGATGCGGTGACGGACGCGGCCGGACGCATCCTGACGCCGGGCTACGTGGACATCCACTCGCACGGCGCGTGGGAGAAGAGCTTCGACGACGGTCCCGAAGGTATCGACGTGGGCCGTGCGGGCCATGCGGTGCACGGCACCACACGTCAGGTGCTGTCGCTCATCACCAACCCCATCGACGTGATGTGCGCCAACATCCGCAACGTGCGCGCGAAGATGGACGGCCGTCCCGACATCCTCGGATGCCATCTGGAAGGCCCGTTCCTGGCGATGGGGCGCAAGGGGGCGCACGATCCGCAGTGCCTGAGGGATCCGGTGCCCGAGATCGTGGACGAGATGCTCCGGGCGGCGGACGGCTGCATCCGTCAGGTCACCATCGCGCCGGAGCTGCCGCACGGTCTGGACGCCATCCGCCGCTTCGCCGCGGCCGGCACGGTTCCGGCCGTGGGCCACTGCGACGCGGATTACGGGACGGCGAAGGCCGGCTTCGACGCCGGCGCCGGCCTCGTCACGCATATGTTCAACGCGATGAACGGTCTGCACCATCGCGAACCGGGCCCCATCCCGGCCGCGGTGGAGGATCCGCGCGTCACCATCGAGATCATCAACGACGGATTCCATGTCCAGGATCCGATGGTGCGGTTGGGCTTCCGTTTCGCGCCGCATCGCACCGCGTTCGTCACGGATGCGATGGCCGCGACCGACTGCCCCGACGGTCCGTACAAGCTGGGCGCGCTGGACGTGGACGTGGTGGACGGCCACGCGCGTCTGGTGTCCAACGGCGCGATCGCCGGTTCGACGCTGCTGTTGGAGGAGGCGGTGCGCCGCGCGGTGCTCGAATTGGGCATCGCGGCGGTGGATGCCGTGGAGGCGGCCACGCTCACGCCGGCGCGCGCGTTCGGCTACGACCGCGCCAACGCAGTGACCGGCGCGCCCATCGGACTGATAGCGCCGGGATTCGCGGCGGACCTCAACCTGCTCGACCCGCTCTCGTGGACGGTCGAACGGGTATGGTGCGCCGGACGTTCCGTCCGGTAGCGGGCGGAACGTCGTCCGACGGCGGCTTGTGGTCGGGGGAAGCACAGGCCGCCGTCTCACATAGTGGAACGGTTGTGGTGGGGCAAGCGTTTTATCGGCGGCTGCGGGGCTTTTTGTCTCATCATGCGAAACACGGCCGCTTTCTGCAACATGATGCGGCCATACTGATGCCCCATCGCCGAATCCTCCGCACATGCGGCCAAAAGCCCCTCGCGGACGCATCCCACGAACCGACGCGCGAACCATGACGGCGCACGCTCCCCGCGTGCGTCCGGGCGCGGGAGCGCATCCTTTCCCTCGGCGGTCGAACGCGGCGCCACCTTCTTGGGCGGCCGCGACACACAGAGAGAGGATTCCCCACAGTGAAGTCCAAGAAAATCATGGCCCTGGTCGCCTCCGTGGCCGCCATCGCGTCCCTGGCCGCTTGCGGCGGCGTGAAGGACGACGGCGCGGCCGCATCCGGCGACGCCATCACCATCGGCACCACCGAGAAGATCGTCAGCCTCGACCCGGCCGGCTCCTACGACAACGGCTCCTACAACGTGCAGATCCAGGTGTTCCCGTTCCTGTACGCCCAGGACTACGACACCTCCGAGCTCAGCCCGGACATCGCCGCCGACGACGGCACCTGGAACGAGGACGGCACCGAATTCACCGTCAAGCTCAAGGAAGGCCTCAAGTTCGCCAACGGCAACGACCTGACCGCCTCCGACGTCAAGTTCTCCTTCGACCGCGTCAAGACCATCAACGACGAGAACGGCCCCAGCTCGCTGCTCGCCAACATCGACTCCGTCGAGGCCAAGGACGACACCACCGTGGTGTTCAAGTCCGCCGTGCCGTTCGACGTGACCCTCAAGCAGGTGCTGTCCAGCCCGGCCGGCCCCATCGTGGACGAGGACTCCTTCTCCGCGGACTCGCTGACCGACGCCGACACCATCATCAAGGACAACGCGTTCGCCGGCCCGTACACGCTCACCGCGTTCAAGATGAACGAGACCGCCTCCTACGCGAAAAACGAAGCCTACCAGGGCCTCACCCCCGCCAAGAACGACGCCGTGCAGGTCAAGTACTTCGCCGACGCCTCCAACCTCAAGCTCGCCGTGCAGCAGGGCCAGGTCGACGTGGCCTTCCGCACCCTGACCCCCACCGACATCGAGGACCTGTCCAAGGACTCCAAGGTCAAGGTCGTCAAGGGGCCGGGCGGCGAGGAACGCTTCCTCGCCTTCAACATGAAGATCCAGCCCTACGGCGAATCCCAGCCCGACGCCGACGCCGCCAAGGCCAAGGCCGTGCGTCAGGCCGTGGCGAACCTCATCGACCGTCAGGAGATCGCCACCAAGGTGTACAAGGACACCTACACCCCGATGTACTCCTACATCCCGGACGGCCTGAGCGGACACGAGGACACCTTCAAGGAGACCTACGGCGACGGCGACGGCAACCCCAGCCTCGACAAGGCCAAGAAGGTCCTGCAGGACGCCGGCGTGAGCACCCCCGTGGACCTCAAGCTCCAGTACAACGGCGACCACTACGGCTCCTCCTCCGCGGACGAGTACGCGGCCATCAAGAACCAGCTGGAGGAGGGCGGCCTGTTCAAGGTCGACCTGCAGCAGACCGAATGGACGCAGTACAGCAAGGAACGCAACGTGACCGAGGACTCCGACGGCAGCTACCCGCTGTACCAGCTCGGCTGGTTCCCGGACTACTCCGACCCGGACAACTACCTGTCCCCGTTCTTCCGTGAGGGCAACTTCATCAACAACGGCTACTCCAACACCGAGGTCAACGACCTCATCGTCGCCCAGGCCGGCGAGACCGACGCCGACAAGCGCGAGGAGATGCTCAAGCAGATTCAGCAGCTGGAGACCGAGGACCTGTCCACCATCCCGCTGCTCCAGGGCGCGCAGGTGGCCGTCACCGGCACGAACATCGACGGTGTGGTGCTCGACGCCTCCTTCCGCTTCCGCTTCGCCTCGGTGACCAAGGGCTGAACGTCCCGCTGACCGAACCGGCCGAATCGGCGGGGCCGAATAGGCCATAGCCGAATCATCGGCACCAAGGGGCGGACGGAACAAGCCTTCCGGCCGCCCCTCATCCATGCGCGCCCCGCCATCGGGCCTCGGGCGCCACCATCCCGACCAACAAGGAGCGACGCGTGTCCGAAAGCACCGCAACGACCTCCGCCGCCACGGCGAAAGCGCCGGCGAAGACGAAGAGGAACCGCATATCCGGCGGCTTCTTCCGCTTCGTGCTGACGAGGTTCCTGCTCATCATCCCCACAGTCTTCATCCTCGTGACCATCGTGTTCTTCGTGATGCGCGCCACCGGCGACCCGATCTCCGCCGCCTTGGGAGGCAGGCTCACGCCGGACGAGCTGCAGCGGCGCATTCACGCCGCCGGCTACGACCGCCCCATCGTGGTGCAGTACCTCGAATACCTCGGCGACCTGCTGCACGGCGACCTCGGCACCACCCTCACCGACAACCAGCCGGTCATCTCCATCCTCGTGCGCTACGGCGCCGCCACCTTCGAACTGGCGTTCCTCAGCCTCATCGTCGCGCTCATCGTGGGCATCGGCCTGGGACGCATCGCCGCCCGCCGTCGCGACCGCGCCGCCGACGCCGGCATCCGCGTGTTCGCCATCCTCTGCTACGCCACGCCCGTGTTCTTCCTGGGCCTCATGCTCAAGCTCGTCTTCGCCGTCTGGCTCAACGTGCTGCCCTCCTCGGGCCGTTCCGACCTGGCCAGCGAGATGCAGTTCCAGCGTCTCGTCTCGCCCACCGGCTTCTACATCATCGACGCGCTGCAGCTGGGCGACGGTCAGGTGCTCGCCGACGTGCTGCGCCACGCCGTGCTGCCCGCGCTCGCCCTGGGCCTGCTCACCGCCGGCGTGTTCATCCGCCTGGTACGCACCAACGTCATCTCCACCTACAACTCCGGCTACGTGGAGGCCGCCCGCTCGCGCGGCGTCTCGGAGCGGCGCCTGCTCTCCAAGCACGCCTGGCGTCCGGCGCTCATCCCGATCATCACCGTCATGGGCATGCAGATCGCGCTCATGCTCGCCGGCGCGGTCCTGACCGAGACCACCTTCGAATGGAAGGGACTGGGATTCATGCTGTCCAACTACCTCAAGGCCCGCGACTTCGTGGCCGTGCAGGGCATCGTGATCCTCATCGCCGTCATTGTGGCCGTCGTCAACTTCATCGTGGACGTCATCGCCGCGCTCATCGACCCGAGAGTGAGGTACTGACATGACCGAAAGCACCGCCAACAAGGTCGGCGTGCCCGGCGACAAGCGCCTGGTCGACCTCGAAGTGCGCAAGCCCGTGCCGTGGTACGCCAAGCTGCCCGTCGTGCGCGACCTGCGCATCGCCGTCGGCTGGCAGAAGGGCATGCTCGTCACCGGTCTGATCCTCACCGGCCTCTTCCTGCTCGTCGCCCTGTTCGCCCCGCTCATCGCGCCCTACGGGTACGCGCAGATGAAGACCGACTCGGGCGTGGCGTTCACCCCGCAGCAGGCGCCGAGCGCCGAACACATCTGGGGCACCACCGTCGGCGGCTACGACGTGTTCAGCCGCACCGTCTGGGGCGCGCGCACGGCCGTCGTCGCCATCGTCGTCGCCGTGCTGCTGTCCATCTTCGCCGGCGTGCTGCTGGGCCTGGTCTCCGGCTACTTCGGAGGCTGGGTGGACCGCGTGCTCGTCGTCATCGCCGACGCGGTCTACTCCTTCCCATCGCTGCTGCTCGCCATCCTCATGGCCATCATGATCTCCGGCGGCCAGTCCGGCCTGTGGAGCGGCATCCTCGCCTCCGGCATCTCCATCACCGTGGTGTACATCCCGCAGTACTTCCGCACCATCCGCGCCGAAGTGGTGCGCATCAAGGGCTCCGCCTACGTGGAGTCCGCCAAGGTGGTGGGCGCCTCCACCTGGCGCATCATGACCCGCCACCTGCTCAAGAACTCCACCCGCACCCTGCCGGTCATCCTCACGCTCAACTCCTCCGAGGCGATCCTCACGCTCGCCGGACTGGGCTTCCTCGGCTTCGGCATCGAACCGACCTCCGCGGCCGAATGGGGCTACGACCTCAACCGCTCCGTGGCGGACGTGACCGCCGGCATCTGGTGGACCGCGGTCTTCCCGGGCCTGGCCATCGTGCTCATCGTGCTCGGCATCACGCTGGTGGGCGAATCGCTCAACGACCTGGCCGACCCGCGCCTGCGCGCCCGCAAGTCCGCCGGCGAGGTCATGGGATCCATCGAGGACACGTCCGTGGACGGAAAGGAATAGGACATGGCCAACGCAACGCCCCAGACGCAGGACGGCAACCTCGCCGAAGTGCGCGGCCTGAGCGTCTCCTTCATGACCGACGCCGGCTCCATCAAGGCCGTCGACGGCATCGACTTCACCGTGCCCAAGGGCGCCGTGGTCGGCGTGGTCGGCGAATCCGGCTCCGGCAAGTCCGTCACCGCGCGCTCCATCATCAAACTGCTGCCCGAGACCGCCACCACCGCCGGCGCCGTCTACCTGTCGCCGCGCGAGGGCGGCGACGCGCTGGACGTGCTCTCCCTCGACGGCGAGCAGCTGCGCCGCATGCGCGGCTCCGAGGCCGCGATGGTGTTCCAGGAGCCCAATTCGGTGCTCAACCCGGTGTACACCATCGGATGGCAGATCGAGGAGGGCCTGCGCGCCCACGGCATGACGGACAAGAAGGAGCTGCGCGCCAAGGCCGTGGACATCCTCACCAAGGTCGGCATCCCGGACGCCGAAACGCGCGTGGACTACTACCCGCACCAGTTCTCCGGCGGCCAGAAGCAGCGCATCGTCATCGCCATGGCGCTCGTGCTCAACCCGGGCCTCATCCTCGCCGACGAGCCCACCACCGCGCTCGACGTGACCGTGCAGGCCGAGATCCTCGACCTGCTGCGTCTGGCGCGCGACGAGTTCGGCGCCTCCGTGCTCATCATCACGCACAACATGGGCGTCATCGCGGACATCGCCGACCAGGTCGTGGTCATGTACCGCGGCCATGTGGTGGAGCAGGGCGACGTGGAGCAGATCTTCTACCATCCGCGCCACGAGTACACGCGGCGTCTGCTGGCCGCCGTGCCGCGCATCGGACAGAAGCTCGTGGTGCGCGACCGCGAAGGCAACCCGTTGGAACGCGCCGACTGGCGCGAACAGCCCGTGGCCGTGGAGGCCAAGGGTCTGACCATCACCTATCCGGGCCGTCTCATGCAGCCGGACTTCAAGGCCGTGGACGGCGTGGACTTCACCATCCACCGTTCCGAGGTGCTCGGTCTGGTGGGCGAGTCCGGTTCGGGCAAATCCACCACGGGACGCGCCATCGCCGGCCTGCAGAAGGTGTCCGGCGGCTCCCTCAAGGTGCTCGGCATGGAGATGAACGGCGTGCGCGAACGCGACTTCAAACCGCTGCGCGCCGACATCGGCTTCGTGTTCCAGGATCCGGGCTCCTCGTTCAACCCGCTGATGACCATCGCGGAAAACGTGGCCGAACCGCTGCTCGTGCATCACCGCTACGGCTCGCTGGCCGAGGCGAGGGCGTATGTGGGCGAGCTGCTGGAGATGGTCCAGCTGCCGCGCGCGTACATGAACCGTTTCCCGCATGAGCTGTCCGGCGGCCAGCGTCAGCGCGCCTCCCTGGCGCGCGGCCTCGCGCTCAAACCGTCGCTGCTCATCGCCGACGAGCCGACCAGCGCGTTGGACGTGTCCGTGCAGGCCAAGGTGCTGGAGCTGTTCAAGCGCCTTCAGGCCGAGATCGGCTTCGCCTGCCTGTTCATCACGCACGACCTGGCCGTGGTGGACATGCTCGCGGACCGTGTGATGGTCATGCACAAGGGACGCATCGTGGAGCACGGCGACACGGACGACATCATGCACCGTCCGCAGGATCCGTACACGCGCAAGCTCCTCGCCTCGCTGCCGGTGCCGGATCCGCGCGAGCAGCGCGAGCATCGCGCCCGCCTGCACGAACTGCTTGCCTCCGAACGCTGAGCGCACACGGCTTCGGCGGCACCTCCCCAAAAGGCCTCTCCCCAAAAGGAAGAGGCCTTTCCTTGTCCGTCTCGCCCGCGGTCCTGCCCGCGGTGTCGGGTCGCGCCGTCCGTGCGGGCGCGTCTTGGGCGCCGCACGGTACGACACGGCTAGCGCGTTTCGCCGTCCTGGATGAAGAAGGCGTGGGCGTCGCCGCGCGCCTTGCGTTCCATGTAGGCGCGGAAGCGCGCGAGGCGTTCCACGGTGCTCCGCGCCAGCGGCGAGGGGAGCCGGTCCATGTCGAACCATCCCACGTCGAGGCTTTCCTCGTCGCCCACGAACGGGGTGGCGTTGCCGCCCGGCCTGAGACGGCAGAGGAAGGAATGGTCCATGTACTGGGTGCGGTCTCCGTTGGCGTAGGTGATGACGCGCGTGTCCGAGACGACGGCGACGAGGTCGGTGACGACGGCGTCCACGCCGGTCTCCTCCTTGATCTCGCGCACGACGGTGTCCGCGGGCTGTTCGCCCGGCTCGTTGATGCCGTACACCATGGCCCATTCGCCGGTGTCCGCGCGTCGTCCCAGCAGGATGCGTCCCTCGTCGTCCAGGACGCAGCCGGTCACGCCGTTCAGCCACAGCAGGTCGTGGCCCACCTTGGTTCGCAGTCGCAGTATGAAGTCCGGGGTCGGCATGGTCTTCTCCTTACAAGGTGTAGATATGGCGTTGGTATGGCGTTCGATGGATGACGGCGCGGTTCCGTGGTACGGCGAGGGGTTCCGCCCAGGCGGAACCCCCATGCGCTCACTTGGCGGCCGCGCGTTCGCGCATCCACTCCTCGACGTCCTCGATCTGCTTGGGGATGCCGGCGGAGATCCATTCGGGACCGTCCTCGGTCATGAGCACGTCATCCTCGATGCGGATGCCGATGCCGCGGTATTCCGGCGGGATGAGCATGTCGTCCTCGCGGAAGTACAGGCCCGGCTCGATGGTGAAGATCATGCCCGGGCGGATCGGCGCGCCCTGATACGCCTCGAAGCGCGCCTGCGCGCAGTCGTGCACGTCCAGACCGAGATGGTGCGCCACGCCGCAGGCGAGCCAACGGCGATGCTGCTGGCCTTCGGGGGAGAGGGACTCCTCCACGTCCACCGGCAGCAGGCCCCACTCGTGCAGACGCTCCGCGATGACTCGCATGCAGGCATGGTGGATGTCCGAATAGGTCGCGCCCGGCCTGGCGGCCTCGAAGCCGGCCTGCTGGGAGTCCAGCACGGCCTGGTAGAGACGCTTCTGCAGGTCGGTGAACCTGCCGTTGGTGGGGAAGGTGCGCGTGATGTCCGCGGTGTAGAGCGAATCGACCTCGACGCCCGCGTCCACGAGCAGCATGTCGCCGGAGCGCACCACGCCCGTGTTGCGCATCCAATGCAGGATGGGGGCGTGCGGTCCGGAGGCGACGATGGAATCGTAGCCCACCGCGTTGCCCAGTTCACGCGAGACGGAGTTGAACGCGCCCTCCAGCACGCGTTCGGAACGCGGCTTGTCCAGCGCGTCCGGCAGCGCGGTGAGCAGCCGGTCGAAGCCGGCCTTGGTGGCGTCCACGGCCTTGCGCATCTCGCCCACCTCGTATGCGTCCTTGCACATGCGCGCCTCGGCGGCGAACTCGTGCAGCCGGTCGTCGTCGGCCTCGTTGGACGCCGGATCGGCGAAACCGTTGGCGGAACGGATGGACTCCACCAGCGCCGTGATCTGCGGGTCGGTCTCGCGCACCACGCGCACGCGCACCGCGCCGGCGCCCGCGCCCACGTCCTTGGACAGGGCGTCGGCCAACTGGGCGATGTCATGCGTCTCGATGCCCGTCATCGCGGTCATCTCCTTGAGGCCGGCGCGCGGGCCCACCCAGTATTCGCCGTAGTGGGCGTTCATGAAGAAGTCCGTGGTGGAGTTGTCCGCACGCGGCGCGACGAACAGCTGCGCCGTATGGGTCTCGCCCGCGGACGCCTCGGGGGAGGAGGGGTCCACCGGGTTCAGCACCAGCACGGCGCCCGCCTCATAGTCCACACCCAGACCCGTGTAGTAGGCGAACGTGGTGTCCGGACGGAACATGTAGTCGCAGTCGTTGTTGCGCACCTTGGGGCTTCCGGCCGGAACGACCAGACGGTCGCCCGGGAACGCGGCGCCCAACGCCCTGAGCCTGGCCGGCGTGAACGCGGCGGACTCCAGACGCTCGATGTCCGGCTCGTCATCCGCCCAACCGGAGCGCATGAACTCCTTGAACGCCTCCGAACGCGGACGCAGCGAACGGTTGTTCACACGGTCGCCCATCGACTGGTCGGCGCCCGGCGCGGCGGCGCGCTCGCGCTCCTCGTACTCCCTGTCCTTCGCGGTGATCGGTTCACCCATCGATTGCCCTCCTTGCTGAAGATCGGTATGCGGCGGGCGTCCGGGGCCGCGACGACCCACGCCCGCCGACGTCGCCGCTCCCATCCTAGTCGCCGCACGCTCGCGCCGCGACGGGACCGGCCGGCGAGCCGTGACGCCCACGGCGCAAACCCGCCCCACCTGGCAGGGGGAGCCGCTACGATGGGATGGTTTTGCAACGGCGGGAACGGCCGCTGGGCCGTGGGAAGGAACGGAAAGCAAGCCATGTCCATCGAACAACCCTACGGAAACGGCGCATCCATCCGCGAAGCGGAACGCGACATCATGTCGCGCCCCACCGAACACAACACCACCAACCTCGACCTCGACCGCATGAACCTCATGCTCGACCTGCTGGGCCACCCCGAGGACACGTTCCGCGTCATCCACGTCACCGGCACCAACGGCAAAGGCTCCACCGCGCGCATGGCCGAAGCCATCTGCCGCGCCTGCGGCCTGCGCACCGGCCTGTACACCTCCCCGCACCTCGAACTCATCAACGAACGCATCGCCATCGACGGCCAACAGCTCTCCGACGACGACTTCGTCGACGCCTGGCACCAGGTCAAGGACCTCATCGACATCGTGGACGCGCGCATGGCCGAACGAGGCCGCGCCCCCATGAGCTTCTTCGAGGTCCTCACCGCCATGGCCATCTGGAAATTCGCCGACGCCCCCGTCGACGTGGCCATCGTCGAAGTCGGCATGGGCGGCGCATGGGACGCCACCAACGTGCTGAACGCCGACGCCGCCGTCATCGGCCCCATCGACATGGACCACATGCAATGGCTCGGCGACAGCGTCGAACGCATCGCCGGGGAGAAGGCCGGCATCATCAAACCCGACTGCACCGTCGTCGTCGGACCCCAACCCCACGAGGACGACGTCATGCCCGTCATCGAAGCCGTCGCCGAACGCAACCGGGCCAAGCTCGTGCGCGACGGCCGCGAAATGGAGGTCCTCTCCCGCATGCCCGCCGTCGGAGGGCAGGTAGCCACCCTCGCCACCCCGCTCGGCACGTACACGGAAGTCCCCATCGCCAAATTCGGCGAACACCAGGCGCACAACGCGCTCGCCGCGCTCGCCGCCGCCGAGGCCGTGCTGCCCGTCGCCGGCGCCCTGGACGGCGACGTGGTCGAGGAGGCGCTCTCCTCCGTGCGCATCCCCGGACGCATCGAACAGGTGCGCACCTCGCCGGTCATCATCGTGGACGGCGGACACAACGTGAACGCCGCCGAATCGCTGCGCGAGGCCGTGGAGGAGAACTACCACTTCGAACAGCTCGTGGGCGTGGTCGCCATGATGGAGGACAAGCAGGTCGAGGAGTATCTGGGCGTGCTCGAACCGGTGCTCAGCCAGGTGGTGGTGACGGAGAACTCGTGGCGCGAACGCGTCATGCCCGCCGACGAACTGGAGAAGATCGCCGTGGAGGTGTTCGGCCGCGACCGCGTCATCAAGGAGGAGGACCTGCCGGACGCCATCCAGACGGCCGTGAACCTCGTGGACGAGTCGGACGAACTGGGCGTGGGCTACGGCCACGGCGTGCTCGTGTGCGGCAGCTTCGTCACCGCCGGCGACGCGCGCTCCCTGCTCAAGGAGCATGTCAGTCCCGTCATGCGCAAGGCCATGGGCATCCACCAGCCCGTGGTGGAACCGGACGTCTCCGCGGACGACGAGGACGGCATGGGCGATGAGAACCTGAGCATGGACGAATTCGACGCCGCCCTGGACAATCCGCTCGCCTTCGCCAAGGACCTCTTCGCCGGCGACGACGGGACGGACGGGGAAGACGAATTCGACGCCTTCGCCGAGAACCCCGGCGGGGACTTCGGCGACGAAGACGAGGAGTGAGCGTGAACGCGACGGAAGCGTCCGCAATGCGGTGAGAGCCCGATACGGTGAGGGGCGGCCCATATTGAACTGCGCCCCGGAAGTTGGACGTGGTTTATTAAGGGTATCTGATCAGGCT
>Cebus_capucinus_imitator_PRJNA485217_SSR098__coassemble_2326_pt1 | contig 10506 bp, 10 predicted proteins | sample Cebus_capucinus_imitator_PRJNA485217_SSR098__metabat2_low_PE_014 | metagenome-assembled genome bin Cebus_capucinus_imitator_PRJNA485217_SSR098
ACGCGCGAAGTAGGCCTGCAGCTCGTCCGGGGAGATGACCGACGTCTCCTCCCCCACGGATGCACCCGTCTCGGCGGCGTCCGCGACGAGGTTGCGCGCGGACGGGTCGACCACGACGGGCTGGGACTGGCCGTCCGCGCCCGCCGCATGGCGACGGCGGCGGCCGCCCTTCGGCGCGAAGCTCGGCTTGATGCTGTTCAGGCTGCCGGCGAGCGCCTCGCCGATGGTGACCTCCTCTCCCACGGGCGTGCTCTCCACCACGCGCCTGCGGCGCTTGTGCGGCGGCACGGCGAGGATGGTGGCGCACAGCACGCCGACCACGGCGAGCACGCCGCCGCCCACATACCACGGCATGGAGAAGTCGGGCAGAGTGGTGCGCGTCCAGGTGAACGTGACGTCCGCGGACTTGGCGTCCTCCCCCAGATCGAACAGGGCCACGTCGGTCACGGCGGAGGTCCTGACCTTGGCTTTGACCGTGGCGCCGCAGGTCACGGAACGCCACATGTCGGAATCCTTGAAGGCCACGTCGTCCGAGCCGGTCTGCTGCTGGCCGTGGGCGGACTGCTTCACGGCGGACAGCGTGGTCCAGTCGTCGAGGCCGGTCAGGCGCGTGTATTTGAAGCCGGACAGCCATCCGGCGGCGTCCTTCGATGAGGCGATGGCCATGCAGATCTCGTCGGCGCCCTTGGCTTCGACCTTGACGTTCACGTCGTCGTCCACCAGACCCAGTACGTCCGGGTCGGTGACGATGTAGCGCGATCCGGACACCGTGGCCTCCGCGGTGACGGTGCGGCTCGGCTGCCAGATAGTGGCGTTCAGCACGCCCAGCGTGATCGAGACGATGGCGAGCACTCCGAACAGCGCCGCCACGATGCGCATGATCGTGGTGTGGCGCTTCGCCTTGCGTTCCAGCTCGGCGTTCTCGGGTTCATTGCTGCGTTCTTCAACACTCATAATACGGGCCATTCTACAATCCGCACCTGAACGCCGGCTTTTGCGGCGAACCGCCCCGAAAATCAGGGTTTGCGGCTAGGCTGTGGACTCATGCGTAACACCAAGATCACCGACATGCTCCGTCCGTTCCTCGCGGCCGTCTGCTCGCTGGCCATGTGCGCCACGCTGGCCGCGTGCGGCGGGTCCTCCTCCGGCGACGACGCCAAGGACTCCTCCACGTCATCCTCCTCCGACTCCTCGGAGATGACGCAGATCTCCGGCGTCACGGCGACCGGCGAGCTCGGCAAGAAGCCGGACATCAAGTTCAATAAGACCCCGATGACCGTGGGCGACAATTCGTACGCCGTATTGCAGGAGGGCGACGGCGCCGTCATCGAGAAGGGCGACCGCGTGTGCGCGCAGGGCATCGCCATCAACGTCAAGGACGGCTCCGAACTCATGAGCTCCTGGGAGGACGACAACAAGGACTGCTCCGTGCTGCTCTCCGAGGACAACATCAGCCAGATTCCGCCCTACGGCAAGATGGTGGGGCTCAAAGTCAACTCCACCATCGCGTTCGGCGTGAACGACTCCAACAGCTCCGGCACCTCGTACATCATCGCGTACACGCTGGTATCCAAGTCGAAGGACCTCACGCGCGCCGAGGGCGAAACCGTCAAGGACGTGCCCGCGGACCTGCCGAAGGTCACGCTCGGCAAGGACGGCAAGCCGTCCATCGACATGAACGGCCAGGGCAAGGTGGACGAGCTCGTCTCCCAAACGCTCATCAAGGGCGACGGCGCCAAGCTCACCGACTCCAGCACCGCCGTGGTCAAATACACCGGTTGGCTGACCGACGGCACGCAGTTCGATTCCTCGTGGGACCGCGACGCCACCTTCGACGCGGACCTGTCCGCCTCGGGCTCCATCATCCAAGGCTGGAAGGACGGACTCATCGGCCAGACCATCGGCTCGCAGGTCCTGCTCGTCATCCCCTCCGACCTGGGCTACGGCGACTCCGGTTCCGGCGACACCATCCCCGGCGGCGCCACCCTCGTCTTCGTGGTGGACATCCTCGCCGCGTACTAAAGCCCCGCATTCCAAGCGCAAAGGCCTCTCCCGGTCAATCGGGAGAGGCCTTTGCGCTTGGAATGCGGGGGCGGCGGCCACGCACCGAATACCGGCCCTACCGTCCGCGTCGAACGTCAAAACAGCCGCAAAGCGTCGTCCTCAACGCCCTTCATGTCCTCATAGTCGAGCAACAGGCAGCGGAAGCCGCGATCCTCGGCCAGCACGCGCGCCTGCGGCGTGATGGTCTGCGCGGCGAACACGCCATGCACCGGCGCCAACAACGGATCGCGGTTCAGCAGCTCGCAATAGCGGGTCAGCTGCTCCACGCCGTCGATACCGCCGTTGCGCTTGATCTCCACGGCCACATGCTCGCCGTTCGCGTCCACCGCCATGATGTCCACCGGGCCTATCGCCGTCGGATATTCACGGCGCACCAATTTCGCGCCCGGCCCCAACCGTTCGATCTGCTCGGCCAAATAGCGCTGCAGATGGTCCTCCACGCCGTCCTTCACCAAACCGGGGTCCTCGCCCAAATCGTACGTTTCGTCCGCATGCACGCGGTACAGCGTCACTTCCAACACGTCCGAGGTCTTGGTCGAAGCCACACGCAAAACCCGCTCCGGCACGCCGTCCGCACCATCGGCCATACCGCCGTCGTTCGGCACCGTCTCCTTCATGGTGCAGGGCGCGGCCATCCAATTCAACGGCTTGTACGAACCCAACTCGGAAAAAATCAGCAGGCTGTGGTCCGCCTTGATCAGCAACACGCGGCGGGCGCGCGGCAACGAGGCGTTCAAACGTCCCGAATACTCGGCGGAACAGTCGGCAACAAGAATTCGCATAACGGCCCACTGTACCATCGCGACTCCCATGGTGCGGCGAAATCCCCATGGTGCGGTGAGCGAAAACCGCATGATTCCGGGATCGCGGAGAAAATGCGTTACCGCGCCATGGGACGAAAAAGCCCTCCTCGGGAATGCGATGCATCCCGAAGAGGGCCTACGACACCGAATCAGCGAACGTGGGGAACGCCCAAACTCACTGCTCGGGACCGGAGTACTGGACGTCGCGGCCGCGTTCCACGGCCACGGTCAGCTTGTTCGAGTCGAACGAAATGAACCCGTCACCGACCTCGAACGCATGACGGTCACCATCGGGCTCAACCACGGTGAGCGTACCCTGCCTGATGACCGTGAGCACCGGCTCATGGTTCGGCAGGATGCCCATCCCGCCTTCGTATGCGGGGATGGTCACGCTCTTCGCCTCGCCATGCCACACGGGATGGTCGGCGGCGACGATGTTGACCTTCATCGTGGTCTTTTCCGATTCAGCCATCACGCACCCAGTTCCTTCTGCATGTCGTGCCACTTCTCCTCAAGGTCGTCGATGCCGCCGATGCCAGAGAAGGCCTGCTCCGGCACCTCGTCATAGTAGCCGTCGCAGATGCGGGTGAAGGCCTCGATGGTCTCCTCGGCGGGCACGTACGAGCCCGGACGACCGGTGAACTTCTCGGCGACGTAGAAGTTCTGGCCGAGGAACTGCTCGATCTTGCGGGCGCGGTTGACGGTGGTCTTGTCCTCCTCGCCCAGCTCGTCGATGCCGATCAGGGCGATGATGTCCTGCAGCTCCTTGTTGCGCTGCAGAATCGCCTTGACGCGGTTCGCGCAGTCGTAGTGCGCCTGGCCCACGTAACGCGGGTCCAGAATACGCGAGGTGGAGCTCAGCGGATCCACGGCCGGGTAAATGCCCTTCGAAGCGATGTCACGGGAAAGCTCCGTGGTCGCGTCCAAGTGGGCGAAGGTCGTGGCCGGGGCCGGATCGGTGTAATCGTCGGCGGGCACGTAAATGGCCTGCAGCGAGGTGATGGAATGGCCGCGGGTCGAGGTGATGCGCTCCTGCAGCGAACCCATCTCATCCGCCAGGTTCGGCTGGTAGCCCACGGCGGAAGGCATGCGGCCCAGCAGCGTGGACACCTCGGAACCGGCCTGCGTGAAGCGGAAGATGTTGTCGATGAACAACAGCACGTCCTGGTTCTGCACGTCGCGGAAGTACTCGGCCATGGTCAGAGCGGTCAGCGGCACGCGCAGACGGGTGCCCGGCTGCTCGTCCATCTGGCCGAAGACCAGCGCGGTCTTCTCCAGAACGCCGGCCTCCTCCATCTCGCCGATCAGATCGTTGCCCTCACGGGTACGCTCGCCGACGCCGGCGAACACGGAGACGCCGCCGTGGTTCTGGGCCACGCGCTGGATCATCTCCTGGATGAGCACGGTCTTGCCGACTCCGGCGCCGCCGAACAGGCCGATCTTGCCGCCCTGCACGTACGGGGTCAGCAGATCGATGACCTTGATGCCGGTCTCGAACATCTGGGTCTTGGACTCCAGCTGGTCGAACGCCGGGGGCTTGCGGTGGATGGGCCAACGCTCGGTGACGGTGATCTGCTCGCCTTCCTTAGCGTTGAGCACGCGGCCGGTCACGTCGAAGACGTGGCCCTTGGTCACGTCGCCGACCGGCACGGAGATCGGCTTGCCTCCGTCGACGACGCGCGCGCCGCGCACCAGGCCGTCGGTGGGCTTCAGGGCCACGCAGCGCACGGTGGAATCGCCGAGATGCTGCTCGACCTCAAGGGTGATCTCGCTTTCGGCGGCCTCGCCCTCCTCGGAACCGGTGTTGACGATCTTCACCGTCAGCGCGTTGTAGATGTCGGGCAGGTGGCCCACCGGGAACTCGACGTCGATGACCGAGCCCTGGATGCGCGTGACGCGTCCAAAGATCGGCTCCACATCCGTCTCGGCAGGTGCCGTGGTCTGGTTCACAGCCATATGCGTTCCTACTCTTCCTTAGTGTTCAGCGCGTCGGCGCTGCCGATGATTTCGGTAAGTTCCTGGGTGATCGAGGCCTGACGCGAGGCGTTGAGCTGCCTGGTGAGGGCGTCGATCAGGTTGCGTGCGTTCTCCGTCGCCGTGTGCATGGCGTTCTGCCGGCTCGCGGTCTCCGAGGCCGCCGCGGTGAGCAGGCACTCGTGGATGCGCGACTGGATGTACTTCGGCAGGATGGCGTCCAGCACCTCCTCCAGACTCGGCTCGAACGCGTACAGCGGCGTCACGTCCGCCGCGTCCACGCTCTCGTCCGGAGACGGCACGTCCAGCTGTCCCTCGACGATCTCGACGGGCAGCATGCGCAGCACGCGAACCTTCTGGACCACCATGTTGATGAACTCGGTGTAGACGATGTAGAGCTCGGACACTCCGCCTTCGTCCGCCGGCTTCATGTAGGCGTCCAACAGGGCGTCGGAGATGGCCTGCGCGATTTCCACGCCGGGCTGGTCGGTGTCGCCTTCCCATGTGGCCGCGATGTCGCGATTGCGGTACTTGTAGTACGTCGAACCGCGACGCCCGTACACGAACAGCTCCGGCTGCTTGCCCTTCGCCTCAAGGCGGGCGAGCAGCGACTCCGTTTCACGGATGATCGAAGACGTGTACGGGCCGGCCATGCCACGATCCGAGGTGAGGGCGAGAACGGCCACGCGCGGGTTGTTCTCGTCCTTCACCGCGATCGGATGCGTGATATGGTTATGCGCCACCAACGCTTGCACGGCATCGAAAATCGCATCGGTGTACGGCTTCGCGTTCAGGGCCACGTCGCGGGCCTTGGCGATGTGCGAAGACGCGATCATCTCCTGGGCGTTGAAGATCTTCTCCAACGACTCGGTGGAGCGGATGCGTGATTTCAATGCGAGTTGCGAGCCCATGGCCTACTTCTCTCCCGCCACGATCTTTTCCTGATCGACCGGAGCGGCCTGCGCCAGGTTCGGCTTCTCGTCCACCAGCGGCGTGCCGTTGGAGGTGACGAAGGTGGCGCGGAAGTCCTCCACGGCCTTGGCCAGGGCGGCCTCGGTCTCGGCGGTGAACGCCTCGGTCTCGCGGATGGTCTTCAGGATGTCGGTGTTGTGGTCGATGTAGTCCAGCAGTCCCTGCTCGAACGGCAGCACGTCGGACAGCTCAAGGTCGTCGAGCTTGCCGTGGGTGCCGGTCCACACGGACACGACCTCCTGCTCCATCGCATACGGATGGAACTGCGGCTGCTTGAGCAGCTCGGTCAGGTGCGCGCCGCGGGTCAGCTGGGCCTTGGACGCGGCGTCCAGATCGGACGCGAACATCGCGAAGGATTCCAGCGAGCGGTACTGGGCCAGGGAGATCTTCAACGTGCCGGAGACCTTCTTGAGCGCCTTGGTCTGCGCCGCGCCGCCCACTCGGGAGACGGAGATGCCGACGTCCACGGCGGGACGCTGGTTGGCGTTGAACAGGTCGGACTGCAGGAAGATCTGGCCATCGGTGATGGAGATCACGTTGGTCGGGATGTAGGCGGACACATCGTTCGCCTTCGTCTCGACGATCGGCAGACCCGTCATCGAGCCGCCGCCGAGGTCGTCGGAGACCTTCGCACAGCGTTCGAGCAGACGGGAGTGCAGGTAGAAGACGTCGCCCGGGTACGCCTCACGTCCCGGCGGACGGCGCAGCAGCAGGGAGATCGATCGGTACGCCTCGGCCTGCTTGGACAGATCGTCGAACACGATGAGGACGTGCTTGCCGTGGTACATCCAGTGCTGGCCGATGGCCGAGCCGGTGTACGGGGCGATGTACTTGAAGCCGGCGGAGTCGGAGGCAGGGGAGGCCACGATCGTCGTGTACTCCATGGCGCCCGCGTCTTCCAGGCTCTGCTTCACGGAGGCGATGGTGGAACCCTTCTGTCCGATGGCCACGTAGATGCAGCGGACCTGCTTCTTCGGGTCGCCGGACTCCCAGTTCGCCTTCTGGTTGATGATGGTATCGATGGCGATGGCCGTCTTGCCGGTCTGGCGGTCGCCGATGATGAGCTGGCGCTGGCCGCGGCCGATCGGCGTCATCGCGTCGATGGCCTTCAGGCCGGTGGACAGCGGCTCGTCGACCGGATGGCGGTGCATGACGTCCGGTGCCTGCGCTTCGAGGATACGACGTCCTTCGACGTCCTTGATTTCGCCCAGGCCGTCAATCGGCTTGCCCAGCGGGTCCACGACGCGGCCGAGATAGCCGTCGCCGACGGGCACGGAGAGCACTTCGCCGGTGCGGCGCACTTCCTGGCCTTCCTCGATGCCGGAGAATTCGCCGAGGACGACCACGCCGATCTCACGGGCGTCAAGGTTGAACGCCAGGCCGAGCGTGCCGTCCTCGAAGGTCAGCAGCTCATTGGCCATGCAACCAGGCAGTCCCGTCACGTGCGCGATGCCGTCACCGGCCGTGGCGACGTAGCCCACCTCCTGGGTGGGGGTGTCGCTCGGCTGGTACGACGACACGAAGTCGTCGAGGGCCTTGCGGATCGAGGCGGGATCGATGGTCAGTTCTGCCATGATCACTCCTTTTGTTGATGAATGTTCAGTCAAGTCTTGTATGGCTTGCGTTCGCGCGCGATGCGGTACGGCGGCCCGGTCAGCGGGTGCCGGCCTTCACCGTGCGCTTCAGGTGTTCGAGCTGCGCGACCACGGTGTTGTCCATGACCTCGTCGCCGATCTGCACGCGCATGCCGCCGATCACGGTCGGGTCCACCACGGAGTTGATGTGCACCGGGTGGCCGGCCTTCTCGCCGTAGATGGCGAGCAGTCGCTGGGTCTGTCCGTCCGTCAGCGGGGCGGCGGTGGTCACGGTGACCATCGACTCGCCCATATGGCGGGAGAACTTGTTGATCAGCCACTGGATGGTGGTCAGGTAGCGACGCTTGCGCAGGTTGCACGTGGCGTGCTCGGCGAGCCTCATCGTCACCTTGTTCAGTCCCTTGCCGTCGAACAGGGCGCGGAACAGCTGCACGCGGGCTTCGCTGGTGGCCTGGGCGTCGTAGAGCTTGGACCTGACGACGGGCAGGTTGAGCAGCGAGGAATGCAGCTGCGCCAGTTCGATGGACACCTGGAGCGTGGCGTCGGTGGCATCGGCGTAGTACATCATGGCGTCCACGCCGAAGTCCTCCGTCGCGTTGGCGATGTCGTAGGCGCGGCTCCAACGGCGGCCGACCAGGTCGGTCATGATCTCCATGGTCATCGGGTGGGCCTGCTCGCCGATCAGCCGTTCCAGGACGGCCACCTTGTCGGCGACGGGCCTGGACGGGTCGGTCAGCGCACGTCCCAGCGCCGGATTGTGGTCCAGGGCGCTGGTGACCGTGAACAGCTCGTTGCCGATGCGCCACGCCTCAAGACGGGTGTCGCGCAGCTTCGGGGCCAGCGAGTCACGCGACTCGCGGTCTGCGATGCGCGATGCCTCTCCTCGCATGGTCACCTCCCTTTCTCGTTACGGTGGTCCACGATCACTTCTCGGCCAGCTCGTCGAGCATCGAATCGATCATCGACGTCTGGGCGGCGGATTCCTGGAGCTTGGCGCCCAGGATCTTGCCGGCCAGCGCGGTGGCCAGCGCGCCGACCTCGCCCTTGAGCGAGACCATGGCCTGCTGGCGCTGCGATTCGAGCGCGCGCTGGGCGTTGGCGGTGATCTGCGCCGCGTCGGATTCGGCGCGGACGCGCGCGTCTGCGATGATGTGCGACGCTTCGGCGCGCGCGTCATCGCGGATCTTGGAAGCTTCGACGCGGGCGTTGCTCAGCTGCGCCTCGTACTTCGCCTTGGCTTCGTCGGCGTCCTTCTGGGCCTGCGCGGCCTTGGCGAGGCCGCCTTCGATCTTCGCCGCGCGCTCGTCGAACACGGCCTGGAACTTAGGCATGAAGAACTTGTAGAAGAACACCGCCACGACCGCCAGGATGACCAGCGACCACACGATGTCGTAGACCTTGGGGATGAACAGCGCGATGCCGCTCTCTTCCGCGAAAGTCATTGTCGTTCTCCTTTCGTTGGCTTCTCTTCGTGGGGTTCTCGCCGCGCCGCGCACGCCGGTGCCGGGCCGCCGCGGTCCGCGGCCGTCTCACGGGGACGGACGGACGCCGGCCGGGCCCCCGGTTGCGGGCGCCGGGCGGGAATCACTGGAAGAGGAAGCCCGCGACCAGTCCGAGGAGGGCCAGAATCTCGACGAAGGCGAGACCAAGGAACATCAGGGTCTGCAGACGGCCGCCCATTTCGGGCTGGCGGGCGGTGCCCTCGATGGTCTTGCCGATCAGGAGGCCCAGACCGATGCCGGGGCCGAGGGTTGCCAGGCCGTAGCCGATGACGTTGAGGTTACCAGCGACCTCCGCGAGGGTGATGATATCCATGGGTTTTTCCTTTCTGGTTTTTCTTCGGTTACGAAGGAAATCTTGGGTTGTCTACCGTGGGACGCGGCTTGTGGCGCCGTCTCCCGCGCGCCGGTGGGACGTCACTCGTCCTCCGGGTAGCTCATGCCGATGTACGCGGTGGTGAGCATGGCGAAGATGAACGCCTGCAGCACCGCCACCAGCATCTCGAACAGGGTCATGAACATGCCCGCGGCGAACGTGCCCACGCCCAGGACGGACATGAGGCTTCGCGGCGCCTCGATGAGGAACCACTGGGTCGCGGCAAGGCAGAGGGCCAGCGTGATGTGGCCAGCGACCATGTTGGCGAACAGTCGGATCGTCAGCGACACGGGACGGATGAGCAGCAGCTCCAGCAGCTGGATCGGCGCCAGGAGGACGTAGATGGGCGCGGGCACGCCCTTCGGGAAGCATTCATGCTTGATGAAGCCCCACAGGCCGTTCTCGCGGATGCCCGCGATCCAGTATTGGAAGAAGCACCATCCGGCGAACACCAACGGCATCGTGATCGTGGCCGTGGCCGCGATGTTGAAGCCGGGGATGATGCCGCACAGGTTGAAGACCAGGATGGTGAGGAACATCGTGGTGATCATCGGCACATACCGACGACCGCGCTCCTCCCCCATGACCTGGTAGACGATCTGGACGCGGACGAATTCGAGCACCCATTCGAGGGCGCTCTGCCAGCGACCGGGGACCAGCTTGACGCGCAGGGCGGAGACGCCGAGCACAGCCAGCATGATGACCGTGACGAGGACGCGCACCATGACGATGCGGTCCATCGCGAACGGGGTACCTGGGAAGATGATTTCGGGAAGGAGGAAATCACTGATGCTGGGAAGCTCCGGTCCTTCCTCGGCCAGAGCCAGCCCGGCAAATAGGGCACCGTTCATTCTCGCACCTCCTGCTTCTGAATCAGCTGTCAGTTTATACCCTGAGCGGGGTGAATTGTAACGATGTCGTGACCTTCCGTACCGGCGTCGTCGACGTCTCGTATTCCCCTCACCGTGGGTCCGATGCCCTGACTCCCCCTACGACGCATCCCTTCGCGGCTTGCATCGGGTGGGGCCGAAGCTCGGTTTCACTGCTCAGCCATTGTTGGCGCGCGTTCGGACAAATTTCGGCATCGTTGCAATCTCGCGCTTCCTTCGGCGTTTCCTATGAAACGGAGTCCTATGGGATGGCTCGCGTCCGTGCGACATTCCCCCGTGAACTGTCCGATTATCCCTCCCCGAGGTCCACGCCCGCCATCGGATGCGACGCCG
>Cebus_capucinus_imitator_PRJNA485217_SSR098__coassemble_2372_pt1 | contig 10127 bp, 6 predicted proteins | sample Cebus_capucinus_imitator_PRJNA485217_SSR098__metabat2_low_PE_014 | metagenome-assembled genome bin Cebus_capucinus_imitator_PRJNA485217_SSR098
CATCCTCGACGATCTCAAGGGCGCGTTCGAGGCGGTGCGCGCCTCCGGCCTGGCCGAATAGAAGGGGACGGAACCAGGGGAAGGCTCCGAAAACGCGGAAGGGGCGTCCGGCCGCTCATCCTCAAGGATGAGCGGCCGGACGCCCCTGTCCGCGACATCACCCCCGCGCACGATGGGGCGCGCGGCATCATCCGCATAGTGTGGGATCCATACGCCGGACACGCCGGCGACGATATGGAGAGACGCTATGAACGAATCGAACACCGCCATCCAAGCCGTCGGACTCGTCAAGGACTACGGGTCCGGAGACGGCGTCGTCCACGCCCTGCGCGGCGTGGACGTGGCCTTCGCCAAAGGCGAGTTCACCGCCATCATGGGCCCGTCCGGATCGGGCAAATCCACGCTCATGCACACGCTCGCAGGCCTCGACCGCGCCACTTCGGGGCGCATCCTGTTCGAAGGCGACGACCTGACCCGCATGAACGACCGCCAACTGACCCTCCTGCGCCGCGGGAAGATCGGATTCATCTTCCAAAGCTTCAACCTGCTGCCCATGTTCACCGCCGAAGCGAACATCCTCATGCCGTTGACCCTGGCCGGCGCCAAAGCCGACCGCGCCTGGTTCGACCTGCTCGTCGACACGCTCGGCCTGCGCCGCCGCCTGGGGCACCGTCCCGCCGAAATGTCCGGCGGCCAGCAGCAGCGCGTCGCCATCGCACGCGCCCTCATCACCAAACCGTCCCTCGTGTTCGCCGACGAACCCACCGGCAACCTCGACTCCGTGTCCAGCGCCGAAACGCTCGCGTTCCTCAAACGCTCCGTCGACGAACTCGGACAGACCATCATCATGGTCACGCACGACGCGGTCGCCGCCTCCTACGCCGACCGCGCCATCGTGTTCGCCGACGGCCGCATCGTCGCCGACGAACCCCACCCCACCGCCGACCGCATGAACCTGCTGCTCATGGAGGAACGACGGGCCGCGCTCGCCGCCGAAAGCCTTCCCGCGTCCATCGAACCGCCCACGCCGCCCAAGCGTGCGCGCGCCGCCCACGCCGCCGCGCGCCATACCCGCTGACCCCATCCCCGCACAGCAAGGACGACCATGTTCCGCATCACCGTGAACCTCATGCGCAAGACCTCGCGCATGCTCATCCCCGCAGGCGTCGCCGTGCTCATCGGCGCCGCGTTCATCGCCTCCACGTTCCTGTTCGGCAACGCCATGAACGATTCCCTCGTCCGCCAGCAGACCGCCGTCTACGCCGGCGCGGACGCCATGGTCCTGCCCGACCTGCCCGAACGGCCCACCGACTCACAGAGCGACGAAGCGTACTCGCACACCGTGGCCGACTACCATCTCGACCGCATGCGCGCCGTCGAAGGCGTCAAAGGCGCGCGCGCCGTCACCGCCGCCTCCATCGGCGTGTCCGACGGATCCGGCCACGCCGGCGTCTACGCCATCAACACCGGCGAGCCGGACCTGCTGCCCGTGAAGGTCACCGGCGGCGACAGGCCCGTCGACAACGGTGAGATCGCCCTGCCCGAACGCGTCGCCGAACAGCTCGGCGTGAAGGTAGGCGACACGGTGCTCGTCTCCGCGCGCGGCGACGCCGCGGGCGGCGTCCAGACGCGTCTGGTGGGATTGACCGACGACCCCGACGGCGCGTACGCGTACGACGGGGGCGCCGCCATCATCTCCGACGACCTCATGGCCGCCGTCCTGGGCGTCGCCGACTTCGACCAGGTCAACGCCACATCCGTCTACCTCGACCTCGACGACCACGCCGACACGCACGCCGTCGAAACGCTCCTGCCCTCCTACAGCATGCTCGTGGACCGCGCCGAAGCCGACCGGCTCGCCGTGGAATCCCTCAGCGCCAACGGCACCAGCGTCGTCACCACGTTCCTCATGAGCTTCGGCGTGCTCGCCCTGCTCGTCGCCGCGCTCGTCATCGCCAACACGTTCCAGGTGCTCGTCGCCCAACGCCGACGCATCCTCGCCCTGCTGCGCACCATCGGCGCCGACCGCCGCCAACTGCACGCCTCCGTCCTGTGCGAGGCCGGCATCCTCGGCCTCATCGCATCCCTGCTCGGCGTGGTCCTCGGCATCGGCCTCATGGCCCTGCTCGTCGCCGGCGGCGTCATGAAGACCAACGGCGCGCCCATGCGCCTCATCATCACCTGGCCCGTCCTCGTCGTGCCCGTCGCCTTCGGCACGCTCATGACCGTCCTCGCATCCCTCGGCTCGGCACGCGCCGCCACCGCCGTCACCCCGCTCGAAGCGCTGCGCCCCATCGAACTGACCGACACCGCCCGCCGCTCCCGCACGCGCGCCGTCCTCTCCCTGCTCACGCTCGCGGCCGGCATCGCCCTGTGCGCGTTCGGCGCATGGCAGACGCGCCTGGCCGCCATCGGACGCGACTCCCTCAACACCGACCACTACTCCGCCGTGCTGCTCGCCACCATGGGCGGATGCGCGCTCGTGTTCATAGCGCTCGTCGTCTCCGCCGTCCACTGGATGCCCGCCCTCATGCGCGGCGCCGGCGCCCTCGCCGCCAAGACCGGCCCCAGCGCCGCCATCGCCCACGCCAACATCCAGAAGAACCCGCGCAGGGTAGCCGCCACCGGCGCCGCCCTCCTCATCGGCGTCACCCTCGTCTCCGCCATCGCCACCGGCGCCGCCAGCGCCAAAACCACCATGGCCGACGCGCTCGCCACCCGCTACAGCGTCGACATGATCGCCACCGGCACCGGCATGACCGAAGCCCAGGCCCGCAAGGCCGGACAGGTCGAAGGCGTCGGACGGGTCCTGGACGCGCCCACCGCCACACGCGTCCTCACCGACGACCAAGGCCATGAGCTCACCGTCCTCCTCGTCGGCGTCGACGGCGTCGACGACCTCGCCAAGGTCATGCACGCCGACCTCGAAGACGTCACCCTCACCGACCATGACATGCTCATGCCCCGCCGCGCCCTCGGCGGCGCCGACATCGACTTCACCCGCACCCATACGGCCGACCTTGCCGGCACGGACGGCTCCGAGAACACCGACCTCACCGTCGTCCAAGCCGACTACCGGCGCGTCTCCTCCACCTACGACGCCGTCGCCTTCGTCACCGCCACCCACTTCACCACCGGCGAACTGGACGAACAAGGACGCATCCTGCTCATGACCGCCCAACCCGACGCCAACCCCAACGGCGTCGGCGGCATCATCGACGGCGTGCGCGAAGCCCTCGGCGCCCTCCCCGACGCCACCGTCACCGGACCCATCGCCGAACGCGACATGTGGGACACCAGCATCGACGCCATGATGGCGCTGCTCGTCGGCCTCATCGCCGTCGCCGTGCTCATCGCGCTCATCGGCGTGGCCAACACGCTCAGCCTGTCCGTCATCGAACGCACCCGCGAATCCGCCACCCTGCGCGCCATCGGCATGACCCGAGGCCAACTGCGCCGCTCCCTCGCGGTCGAAGCGCTCCTGCTCTCCCTCGTCTCCGGACTCGCCGGCACCATCGTCGGCACCCTGTTCGGATGGCTCGGCTCCTACATGGTGTTCAGCCTCTACGGCACCGTCGCCATGCCCTTCGAATGGAAGACCAACGGCACGGTCCTCGCCGTCGCCGCGCTCGCCGCCATCCTGGCCAGCCTCCTGCCCGCCAGACGCGCCGCGAACACGCCTCCCGTCGAAGCGCTCGCCGAAGCCTGACGGCGCGGACGGAACGGAGACGCGAAGACACGCGAAGGCGCGAGGGTCCCCGAAACGGCATACGCCGCTTCGGGGACCCTCGCATAGCCTCCGGCGCGCGCCGAAGTCACACCAGACGGTTGTCGTAGGCGAACACCACCGCCTGCACGCGGTCGCGCGCGTTGATCTTCGCCAGAATATGCGCCACATGCGTCTTCACCGTGGGCAACGAGATGAACAGCCGGTCCGCGATCTCCTGATTGCTCAACCCGTGCGCCAACTCCACCAGCACCTCGCGCTCGCGGTCCGTGAGCAGCTCCAGTTCCGGATCGGTGTAGAAGGAGGCGGCCCCGCCATCGCCGTCCGCGCCGGCCGCGGAGCGCGCGCCGGACACGCCGAAGCCCGCGGCGGGGGAGAGACGGGACTGCACGTCCTCCCCGCCCGCCGCATACCCGTCATGCAGCATCTTCTCGATGAGCCTGCGCGTGGCCGAAGGCGCGATGATCGCATTGCCCTGATGGACCGTGCGGATGGAGTTGAGCAGCGTCTCCGGCTCCGTGTCCTTCAACAGGAAACCCGAAGCGCCCGCTTCGATGGCCGCCATCACATACTCGTCCAGATCGAACGTGGTCAGGATGATCACCCGCGTGGGAGCCCCCTGACGTCCGGCCGCGCAGATGCGCCTGGTCGCCTCGATGCCGTCCATGCCGTCCATGCGCACGTCCATGAGCACCACGTCCGGACGCGCGTCGACGCAAGCCTCCACCATGCGCGCGCCGTCCGCAGCCTGGGCGACGACCTCCATATCCGGCTGTGAGCCGATGACCATGGCGAATCCGGCGCGCACCAGCTCCTGGTCGTCGGCGATCGCCACGCGAATCGTGTTCAATGCGTTCATGCAGACCACTCTAACGGCGCAGGCCCCTCAGCCCCGGCATGAAATCCCCTGAACGTTCCCTGATATCGCCGATGGCGCCCAATGCGAAGCCGCCCCGGCCTACGCAGCACGAGCGCCGACGACTTCCGATCAGCCGCGTTCGGCCCCGCGCATGCGCGCCGACGCCATCTGCACGTCCAACCCGTCCGCCGGACGCAGCCTCATGGCCTCCCCATGCCGCCGCCCGTCGCCGAACCCGCTGCTGCGCAGCACGTCGAGCAGCGCGCGCATATGCGCCAACGCCTCACGCCCCTGCGCTCCGATCGCGGCGAACGCGGCGCCGATGCGTTCCGCGTCCGGCGCGTCCATGCCCTCCACCATGGCCAACCCCTCCTCGGCGCGCGCCACCACACGTTCCAACGTCTCGGCTACCTCCGACTGCATGGCCTCCCCGATGCGTTCACGCTCCAGATTCGCCGCCAACGTCTTCCTCCGCTCGCGTTCGGCACGCAGCGCCTCCCCGCGCTGGCGCAGCACCAGCGCGTCCGTGCCGCGCGCCCTCGCCCACCTGGCCAACGCCACGCACGCCAGACAGCACAGCAGAGGCGCCATGCCGGGAAGCAATCCCGCCACGGCGATCGCCGGCCGCGAAGCGCCGCCCGGCACGGGCTCGGGCCACAGCATGCGCGCCAACAGCGGATACCCGTTCCACGCGGCCATCAGCTTCACGCCGAACAGCCACGAGCACAGGGCGCTCGCCGCGCACACCCAACGCCATGCGCGCTCGCGGCCGTACAGCACCGCCGAATACACGGACAGCGGCGCCAGCAGGTCCACCGCCAGCAGGTTAGGCAGGAACAGCAGTTGGAGCGTGTAGAGTGCGGCCATGGCGAGCGCGCTCGCTTCGGGGAAGCGGCGGCGCAAGGCCAGCGGAGTGACCATCACGCACGTCAGCAGGAACGCGACGGTTCCGTTCGGAGCCTGAGCCTCGTTTCCGCCGAGTTGCAGGTCGCCGTAGGTGGAGCGGTGCAGGACGAGTATGAGCAGCGCGGCCTCGACGACGTCCATGAGCAGGTAGTGCCGTTCGGTCCACAGGGCGAGGCGTCCGATGCGGTCGAGCCGTTCGCCGCGCGGCATGTCCGGCAGGGGCGCGCCGCCTCCGGCCAGGGCGCGCAGCATGGTCGCCGCGCCGTGCGCCGCACGCCGTGCGGGCCGTCCGACGGCGCGGGCCAATCCGCGCCCATGCGCGCGGCGTTCGATGGAGGCCGCCTCCTTCGCGTCTTCCGGGACGACGTCCGAAGCCTCCGATACGTCCGGCACGTCCTCCAACGGCAGGGTGGCCGCGACGAGGAAGCCTCCGTTCGGTTTGGGGCCGGCGTACAGCGTGCCTCCGGCCGCTTCGACGCGTTCCCGCATGCCCACCAGACCGTAGCCTGGCCGATGTCCGTCGTCCGCGGACGCGGCGCCCACGCCGTCGTCCATGACCGTCAGGGACAGTTCGTCCTCGGACCAGATCTCGTCCACGACGACGTTCGCGTCCGCTCCGGCGTGGCGTCGCGCGTTCGACAGCGCCTCCTGCACGAGCCGGAACACGGCCTCGTCCGCCTTGGCGGACAGACGCTGCGGCGCGGGAGGGCCGGACACGCGCCGGGATGCGCCGTCCGTGCGCGCCACGAGCGCGCCGACGTCCGCGTAGCCGGCGCCGTGCGCGTCGCGGAACACGCCGAACAGGCGTCGCATGTCGCCTTGGGCGCGTCGGGCCTCGTCGCGGATCGTGGCCATCGTGCGCGCGGCCACGTCCAGGTCGTGAGCGCCCGCATAGCGTCCGCCGTCCGACTGGACGATGATGGTGGACAGGGTGTGGGCGACCACGTCGTGCATGTCGCGGGCGATGCGCGCCCGTTCGGCCGAGGCGGCGATGCGCTCCGCCTCCCGCCGTCCGGCGGCGAGCGCCTCGTTGCGTTCGCGCATCGCGTCCAGCGTGGCCTTGCGGGCGCGCTGCCAGAACGCCATCACCGCCACGCTCGCCATGGGCGTGAGGATGCATGCCGTGAGGATGCCGCCGTCGCGCATGATCCGGCCTGCGCACGCATCCGACGCGCCGCCCGGATACCGAGCGCCCGGACAGTTCCGCGCCGTGAACGCTTCGGCGAGCCATCCGCCGTCGCGTACGGCAATGGGGCCTTCGGGGGAGAGGGGCGTGAACGACAGCGGTGCGGGCACGTTGAACGCGATTGCCCATACCGCGGCCGCGAACACGCTCATCGCGGCCGCCGCGGCGAGGAACCGTCCCGCGTGCCGTCTTGCGCCGTACACGACGGCCGAATACAGCATGATCGGCGCCAGCGCGTCCGAGAACGCCATCGCGGGGCCGAACAGCAGCCGGGCCGCGGTGATCGCCACATACGCCCACGCCGCGCGTTCGGGCGCATGCCGGCGGAACGCGAACGGCGCGAGGCCGGCCGTCGACCATACGTATAGCGGCACTGGGCCCGTGCGAAACAGCAGCCCCGGATTCTCCACGTCCCCCGCCCCGAAGCCCACGGAGCACGACAGCGCCAATAGGACCGCCGTGGCCGCGTCCACCGTCAACACATGCGAGCGGCCCCATGCCGCCAACCGTTCCATCCGACCCATGCCGTCCACACTAGCGTGCCGGACGGGCGCGCCGTGTCATGCCCGGGGATGACATGCGGGGGAGAAGCGCGGGTTTGTCCGCCCGCGAACGTGAAATGGGAGACGACCCACCGCCGCCACCGCCGCACGGCGTCCCGCATGACGCGGGGCGCGCGGCCGAGACAAAGGACGAAGCATATGACGCTGCTGGCCTCATACCACGTGCCCGGACTGTACGTCGAAGACCGATCCACCACGGTGCCGCTCGACTGGAGCGGCCACGAGCCCGGCCGGGGATTCGACGGCGAGACCATCAGCCTGTTCTACCGCGTGGTCGCCGCGCCCGAACACGCCCACGACGACCTGCCCCTGCTCGTGTTCCTCCAAGGAGGCCCCGGCGGCAGCGGACCGCGACCCCTCGACCCCCATTCCGACGGTTGGATCGCCGAAGCGGTCAAACACTACCGCGTCGTCCTGCCCGACCAGCGCGGCACCGGACGCTCCAACCGCGTGGACGCGCACACCATGCGCCGCATCGCCCGGGCGCATGCCGACGACCCCCGCAGGGCCGCGCGCGCCCAGGCCGACCTGCTCAAACGCATGCTCGCCGACTCCATCGTGCGCGACTTCGAACACCTGCGCCGCACCGAATTCCACAACCGACGCTGGACCACCCTCGGCCAAAGCTACGGCGGCTTCCTCACCCTCACCTACCTGTCCCTCTACCCCGAAGGCGTCGCCGCCAGCTTCACCACCGGCGGCATCCCCCACGTGCCCGCCGACGCGACCGACGTCTACCGCCACACCTTCCCCCGCATGCAGGCCAAAACCGCCGCCTTCTACGAACGCTACCCGCAGGACGCCGAACGCCTCGCCCTCATCGCGGACAAACTGCCCACCGCCGCCCAAGCGCACGAGGCGTGCGCCGACATCGACCCGCACGCCATCGACGCCGCCGACGCCATCGGAGCGCGCCTCGCCGACGCCGCCGAACGCCACGGCTGGCCAACCCTGCCCGACGGCGACGTGCTCACCGTCGAACGCCTCCAATGCCTCGGCGGCGACTTCGGCATGAAGCCCAGCTTCGAACGCGTCCACTGGATCCTCGACGACGCCTTCCTCGACGCCGACGGCGCCGCCGACGCCGATGGCGAACTCAGCGACGAATTCCTCGCCAAAGTCATGAACGCCACCTCCTCCCGTCCCCTCTACTGGCCCCTCCAGGAATTCATCTACGCCGACGGACGACTCGACGCGCCCATCCGCTGGGCCGCCCAACGCGTACGCGACGCCATGCCCGCGTTCGACCCGGACCGGCGACCCCTGACCCTGACCGGCGAGGCCATGTTCCCCTGGATGTTCGAACAGGAACGCGCGCTGCGCCCCTACCGGGCCGCCATGGACCTGCTCATGGAAGACACCGAATTCGGACGCCTCTACGACCCGGACCGGCTCGCCGGCAACGAAACGCCCCTGCAGGCCGCCGTCTACTTCGACGACATGTACGTCGACGCCACCCTCCAACTCGACACCCTCAGCCGCGTGGGACGATCCCACGCCTGGGTCACCAACGAATTCGAACACGACGGCGTCCACGGCGACAAGGTCTTCCGCCACCTGTACGAAGAAGCCCTGAACCGCGGAGACCTCACCGACCGACGCTGACACGACATCCGACGTCGTTTCGTCGTGCCGATACCGATACCGGCGCGACGAAACGACGGACGTCCGCAAGCCCACACGGAAAGGACACCCCATGGAACACACCCGAACCACCCTGGAACACACCACCATCGGATTCATCGGATACGGCAACATGGCCCAGGCCATCGCCCGAGGCCTCACCGCCGCCGGCATCCTGCCCGCCGACCGCATCGTCGCCTGCGCCGCCCACTACGACAAACTCGAACGCGCCACAGGCCTCATCGGCGCACGCCCCCTGCACACCCCGCAGGAAGTCGTCGACAACGCCGACGTCATCATCGTGGCCGTCAAACCGCACCAGATCGAAACCCTCCTCGAACCGCTCGCCCCCGCGCTCGCCGGACGCGGACGGATCGTGGTGTCCATCGCGGCCGGATGGGACCTCGAACGCTACCGCGCGCTGTTCGGCGACCTCGCCGACCGCATCCGCGTGCAGTGCACCATCCCCAACACGCCCATGGCCGTCGGCAAGGGCGTGCTCGTCACCGAGGAGGCCAACACGCTCGACGACGCCGGACGCGACCTGTTCGAGCGGATCTTCTCGCCCATCGCGCTCATCGAACGCGTCGACACCGGCCACATGACCATCGCCATGGTCATCGCCGGATGCGCGCCCGCCTTCACCGCCATGTACCTGGAGGCGCTCGGCGACGCCGGCGTCGAACACGGCCTGCAGCGCGCCGCCGCCTACCGTCTCGCCGCCCGCATGATCGAAGGCGTCGGCGCCCTCCACCTGGCCGAAGGAGACCATCCCGGCGTCATGAAGGACGCCGTCTGCTCGCCCGGCGGCACCACCATCCGCGGCGTCGCCCGACTCGAAAAGGACGGATTCCGCGGCGCGGTCATCGACGGCGTCGACGCCATCATGCGCTGAGACGCGCGTCCGGCCGCGTTTCCCCCACGCCGTCTGACGCGCGCGGACGGAACGCCCGCAAGGTACCCATCACCCGCTACTGTAGGAAACCATGTCACTTACCATCGGAATCGTCGGACTGCCCAACGTCGGCAAGTCCACCATGTTCAACGCACTGACCCGCAACAACGTGCTCGCCGAGAACTACCCGTTCGCCACCATCGAACCCAACACGGGCGTCGTGCCCCTGCCCGACTCGCGCCTCGCGGTGCTCGCCGAACTCGTCCACACGCAGAAGATCGTGCCCGCCACCGTCACCTTCGTGGACATCGCAGGCATCGTCAAGGGCGCCTCCGAAGGCGAAGGCCTGGGCAACAAGTTCCTCGCCA
>Cebus_capucinus_imitator_PRJNA485217_SSR098__coassemble_2373_pt1 | contig 10123 bp, 6 predicted proteins | sample Cebus_capucinus_imitator_PRJNA485217_SSR098__metabat2_low_PE_014 | metagenome-assembled genome bin Cebus_capucinus_imitator_PRJNA485217_SSR098
TCCTCGGACAGGCCCATCTGCGAGCCGCCTTCGGTCACGCCCACGGTGAACACCCCGGCGTTCCGCCCCTCACGGATGTCGGAGATCGTGTCGCCCACCTTCGCGACGCGACGCACGTCGGCCACCCCCAGACGTTCCAGATTGCGGAAGATCATGTACGGGTAGGGGCGTCCATGTCCGTCCACGCCGTCCGGGCTGATCCAGAAGTCCGGCGCATAGCCGTTCGCGGCCGCCTTCGGCGCGACGATCGCCATCATCGCGTCCGTGTATCCGGTGGTGGAGCCGATCTTCAGACCGGCCGCGCGCAGGGCGCCCACCGTCTCCACCACATGCGGCTTCGGTTCGGCGAAACCGTCGAGGATGGACAGCAGCTTGGGCTCGAAGCATGCGTAGACGGCGTCCACGTCCGCTTCCGTCGGGTCCGCGCCGTGCGTCTCGCGCCACGCCGCGGCGATGCGCCCCATACGCAGCATGGCGGCGATGTGGTCGCGTTTGAGCATGCCCATCGGGGCGCGCGTCTCCTCCATCGTCGGCTCCACGCCGAATGCGGCGAACGCCTCCTGGAAGGCGCGCACCGGCGCGAAGCAGCCGTAATCCACGGTCGTGCCCGCCCAGTCGAAGATCACCGCGTCGAAACGGTCGTTCATCATGGTCTCCTTATGTCGATGTTCTGATATGGGTTGTGGGTGGTATGTCGGTCGGTATGCCGGTTGGCGCGTCTGCGCGTCCGCGCGGCCGTTCAGCCGTCGAGCCTCACGCCGGCCGGCGCGTCGGCCTTGATCTGATAGCCCGCGTCGTCCATCGCCTCGATGGCGGCGGATACGGACTGCGAGCCCATCGCCGTCTCCAACAGTCCGCGCTCGCCCATGTACAACGCGAACAGTTCGGTCACTTTCTCGATGTCGTCGGTGTAGATCTCGCCGATGTTGCCCAGACGGAACGTCTCCTCGTCGGTGAGCTTGCCCGGATAGATCGCGTATCCGCGCTCCTTGATGAACGAGTACATGTCCTTGAAGTCGAAGTCCGTGCCCTGGGGGTAGAGGAACGTGGTGATGATCGGCCCCTGATGGTCCTTGAGGAACGTGCGGAATCCGAGCGCCTCCATGCGCACGATGAGCAGACGGTTGTTCAGCGCGTAGCGGGCGGAACGGGCCGGCACGCCTCCTTCGGCGAACATCTCGTCGAGCGCCTTGGCGAAGGCGAGCACCACATGGGTGGGGGAGGTGTAGCGCCATTTGCCGTTCGCCCGCTCCAGCGTGTCCCACTGGTCCCACAGGTCGAGCGAGAGCGAACGCGCCTTGCCCTTGGACGCCTCCAGCTTCGCCGTGTCGCAGATGATGAAGCTGAATCCGGGCACGCCCTGGATGCACTTGTTGGCGGAGGAGACGAGGAAGTCGATGCCCCAGTCGGCCACGGGGATGTCCACGCCGCCGAAGGAGCTCATCGCGTCCACGATGAACGTGAGTCCGCGCTCCCTGGCCACGGCGCCCACCGCCTCGATGTCGTTGAGCAGTCCGGAGGTGGTCTCCGAATGGATCATGGACACGTGCGTGATGGTCGGGTCGGCGTCGAGGAGGGCGGCCACCTTGGCCGCGTCGGGGATGCGGTCGTACGGTTCGGCGTAGCGCGCGTAGGCGATGCCCGCATGCTCGCAGATCTCGACCTGACGGTCGCCGTACGCGCCGTTGGTGCACAGCAGGACCTTCTCCTCCCTGCCGATCACGGAGGTGAGCACGCTTTCCACGCCGAACGTGCCGGAGCCCTGCATGAGCACGACGGTGTGGTCGGCCGGATCGCAGTGGGCGAGTTCGAGCAGCCGGCGGCGGATGCGCTGCGTGATGCGCTGGTAGTCCTCGTCCCACGTGCAGTGGTCGAAGAGCATCTCCTCCTTTACGGTGCGGGTGGTGGTCAGAGGGCCGGGGGTGAGCAGTTTGTAGGTGTTGTTCATGGAGTGTCCTTTGGGTTGTCGGGAACGGGGAATGGATTTTAGGGATGGGGTCAATCGTTCTGCGCGAGGCGCTTGCACTCCGCGGAGAAGTCCTGATGCCGTTGCAGCAGGTCGACGGTCAGCTCCTCGGGGAAGCTTCTGGATCGCTTCGACGCGTCGGCGGGGGCGCTCTCGCCCTCATACAGCGGCGTCGGATAGGTTTTGAGCAGTTCCGTGCGGCCCGCGTCGATGATGGTGGCGGCCATGCGCTGCGCCTTGGGATTGGTGGTGCGGCCCTTGTCGAGCACGGCCACCGATTCGGTGAGCGTGTAGTCGCCTTCGGCCGGGTCGATGCAGTCGATCGGCAGTCCCCGGTCCCTGTCGGCGATCGCCTGGTGTCTCAGACCGAAACCGATCGCCACCTCGCCGGAGCGCACGGCCTTGAGCGGGCCGGAGCCGGACTGTTCGAGATGGGGGCCGGCGTTGCGGTAGATGCCGGAGAGGATCCGCCGGCCTTCGTCGCCGGTGCCGTATGCGTCGGCGACGGCCTGGACCATGAGCCATCCGGTGGAGGATCCTTCCATGTCCGGCACGGAGATGAGCCCCGAATACTTCGGGTCGGCCAGGTCCTTGAGACTGCTCGGCGCGTCCACGTCGGACTCCTCGAGCGCCGTCGTGTTGACGATGAGCGCGCCCTCCTGCGCGGTGGTGGGGGAGCGCCACGCGGGGGCCTTCGAGTTCTCGGACGTGCCCAGCAGCGTGGATTCCACATCGGTCAGGTCGGCGAACATATGGTTGCGTTCCTGCGCCGAATCGATGTAGTAGGAGCTCATCGTCAACAGGTCGGCCTCAAGCGCCTTGCCTTCGGCCAGCATCTTGCCGCCGAGCTCCGACGTGCCGAACGACTGGATGAGGTACTGGTCCTCGAAGCCGCCGTCGTCGAGCGCGTGCCGGAAGGCGGTCACGGCCTCGTCGTCGGCGTTCGTGTAGATCACGACACGACCGTCGGCCGCCGCGGTGCCGGTCGCGCCGAATCCGAAGGCGACGAACAGCGCCACCAGTATGGCGGACAGTCCTCCGGCGAGACGGTTGCGGACGCGGCGGCTGCCGGACATGGACATCGGAACGTCGATGGGGCCGACGGCCGCGGCCCGCGCGGCGGCGGCCGAACCCGGGTCACGGCGCACGGTCATGGCGGCGAGGGCCGGCCGCGGCGCGCGCAGGACCGCTTTGACGCGTCCGGCCGCACGGGCCTTGGACCGATCGCGCGTGGCGAACGCCGTCACGCCCTTGACCGCAAGGTTCGTGACGAGGATGAACAGCGAAAGCGTGAACACGTCGTCGAACCTGGCGATGTGCTGCAGCGCGGAGATCTTCGTGGTGAGCACCTGCGTGCGCGCGCCGGTCAGGAAGACGACCGCCGAGATCGTGACCATCGCGTTGACGAAATAGTAGGCGAACGCCTGCAGGATCGTCGGCCATGCGTTCGGCGTGACCACACGCACGATCGTCTTGATCCAGTTGTCGCCCATGAGCTTGGCCGTGGTCTCCCACGATCCGTTCATCTTCGAGAGCGAGTCCTTGATCATCTGGTACGGCGTGGCGAAATAGTGCACGACGTTCGCGATGATGAGGATCCAGAACGTGTTCTGCAGGCCGGAACCGGAGAAGGCGAACAGGAACGCGATGCCGAGCACCATGCCGGGCACGGTGTTGATGATCGCCGACGTCGAGTCGACGGCGCGCTTCGCCCAGCTCGGCAGTTTCGAGCGCGAGGTGACGAGTCCGGCCGCATAGGCGAACAGACAGCCGAAGACAGCCGTCATCACGGCCACATACAGCGAGTTCACGTACACCTGCGTCATCTCCGAATCGGCGAACGCCGACGCGACGCGCCCGAGCGTGAACGACGTGTCGAACGGCCATCCCGCCATGAACGGGATGAGCAGGATCACGGCGAACATGCTCAGCACGCATGTGAGCGCAGCCACGGATCCCGCGCCGCACAGCCGGTCGCGGCGACGGCCCTTCGGCAATTCGACCTGCGAGACCTTCGTGTAGCGGATCGAGAAGCGTTCGAGCAGGGTCATCAGGATGATGGAGACGATCGACGGGACGAGCATGCACACGGCGATCACCGCGCCGCGGTTGAAGTTCGGGATGGAGCCGAGCATCTGGTTGAACAGCGTCATGGCGAGCACGTCGTACTCGCCGCCCACCGACGTGGGGATGCCGTAGTCGGTGAACGCGAGGAAGAACGACTGGATGAACGCGACGGCCATCGTGCCGGCCAGAGGGCGCAGCACGGTGTTCAGGAACGTCGTGACCGGGCGGTCTCCCATGACGTGCGAGACGATGATGAATTTCTTGTCGACGAATTGGAAGCTGTTGTGCATCAGCAGGAAGCAGGTCGGCAGCGTGTACACCACATAGCCGATGAGCAGGCCGTTGAACCCGTAGATGTCGAACGGCTGGAATCCGAGCAGCCGGGTGATCAGGCCCTGTCTGCCGAACGAGTAGATGATCGCGAAGCCGTAGGTGATGGTCGGCAGCAGCATCGGCGCCTGCGTGAGCAGTGTGATCGCCTTCTTGAGGCCTCCCGGCACGTTCGTGCAGTTCACCGTGTAGGCGAGCAGGAACGCGAGCATCACGGCCACGAACGCGCTTGCCGCGGCCACCTTGAGCGAGTTGAGCGCGCTCAAGGCGAATTCCGGACGGCTGAGCACGGCCGCGTAGTTGTCCAATGTGGCCGCGCCGCCGCCGGTCTGGAACGATTTGACGACGACCAGCGCCATCGGCACGACGAGGAAGACGCAGAACGCGGCGGCGACGACGGCCAGCAGCGTCCACAGCTCCGTCTGCTTCGGTTTGGGCGGGCGACGCTCGTAGTTGACGATCTCCGGCGCGATGTTGGGCAGCTGTTTGCCCGCCTGGATGGATTCCATGGACATGGTTCAGTCCTCCCGCGCGGTGGGGTTGGGACGGGCGCGTTCGTCGAACAGCGAACGGATGTTGTCGCGTTTGACTTCGAGCTGGTGCAGGATGAAGGTGCGCACGAAGTCGCTCGCCGGATGTTCGATGATGTTCTCCGGCGTGTCGTACTGCGCTATCCGGCCTTCGTTGAGGATCAGCACGCGGTCGCTCATCGTGCACGCCTCCTCGGGATCGTGCGTGACCATGATCGTCGTGAGGTTGAACTGCGTGACGATCTGCCGGATCTTCGACTTGATCGACTCCTTGATGACGCCGTCGAGCGCGGACAGCGGCTCGTCGAGCAGCAGCAGTCTCGGCTTCATCACGAGCGTGCGGGCCAGCGCCACGCGCTGCTTCTGACCGCCGGACAGCTCGTCGATGCGTTTGCCCAGATGTTCCTCCAGTCCGAGCAGCGAGACGAGCTCGCCGATCTCCTCGCGGGTGGAGACGCCGGGGTTGTTCCTCAATCCGTAGATGATGTTCTCGTGGGCGGTGAGATTCGGGAACAGGGCGTAGTCCTGGAACACGATGTTGAATCCGCGCTTCTCCATGGGGACGCGGGTGAGGTCCTCGCCGTCGTAGAGGAGTCGTCCGTCGGTCGGGTCGGTGATGCCCAGGATGACGTTGAGCAGTGTGGTCTTGCCGCCGCCGGAGGGGCCGAGCACGGACATGATGGATCCGGTCTCCAACCGCAGACTGATGCCGTCAAGCACCCTTCTGCCGTCGAACGACTTGGCGATGCCGTCGAGTTCGAGCATGAATGGTCAAACCGCCTTCCGTCCGGTCCGTGGTTTCGGTGGATTCTCTCGCATCGGGACCGGCGCGATGCATGCACCACCCTGCGCCGCGTCGTCGTCCGGGCGGTATCCGCGAAGGCAATCGGACATGAAACGAAGGCGAATTTCGGGTGAACCGCGATTCCGCACGGGTGAGAAAAGTTTTCGCCCCGACTTTTCGCATCTTCGTGGATTTTCGCACGAAAGCCAAAAAGTCGGCGCGCGAAGGCAGTCGCCAGTAGGGCGTAGGGGTCGAAAACGCTGGAATCGGTCGGAAAACAGCACGCCGGGAATTCGTGGAAAGTTCATCCTCCGTTAGGATTGGTAGCGCAAAACGCCTGAAAATACACGGAGGAACGGATGCGGCGCTGGCTGGTCAATCTGCTCAAAAGCGAAACGATTCTCATCGTCGCATCGATACTCGCACTCATCTCGTGCTTCATCGTCCCGCCGGACGCCGAGTACAAGGAATACGTGCACATGAGCACCATCTCGCAGCTCGTGTGCCTCATGCTCGTCGTCTGCGGATTCCAGCGCATCGGCGTGTTCCGCATCATCGGCTCCCGGCTGCTGCACCACGTGAGCACCGCGCGCGGACTGGTCATCACCCTGATCTCCCTGACCTACTTCTCCGCCATGTTCATCACCAACGACGTGGCGCTCGTCACCTTCATCCCCTTCGCCATCTCCGTGCTCATCATGGCCGACATGGAGGAGCACGCCGTGCTCGTCGGCACCCTCATGACCCTCGGCGCGAACATGGGCAGCATGCTCACGCCCATCGGCAACGCGCACAACCTCTACCTCAAAGCCCTCACCGGCATGCCCTCCACCGAGATGATCGGCATCATGGCGCCCTATTCCATCACCGCCGCCGTCATGCTCGTCATCATCTCCTGCGTGGTGTTCGGCAAGAAGCCCGTCTCCGAATTCAACGCCCTCGACGGCGCCGGCATCGAACGCGGCGTGCTCGCCCCCTCCGCGGGCAAGCCCCAGCCCGACGAGATTCGTCTGACCGGCTACGGCGCCAGCTACGGCGGATGGCGCACCGTGGTCTACTCGCTGCTCTTCGTGGTCTGCCTGCTCGCCGTCAGCGACTTCATCCCGCTGTGGGCCATGTGCGTGATAGTGTTCGCCGCCTTCCTCGTGTGCGACCGTCGCGTGTTCCGCAACGTGGACTGGGGTCTGCCGCTCACCTTCACCATGTTCTTCATCTTCATCGGCAACATGAAGCGCGTGCCCGAATTCTACGAACTGGCCGCATCGCTCGTCAACGCGCACCCGCTGGAGGTGTCGGTCGTCAGCAGCCAGTTCATCAGCAACGTGCCGACCACGCTGCTGCTGTCCGGCTTCTGCGACCAGTGGCGTCCGCTCATCATCGGCACCAACCTCGGCGGCATGGGCACCCTCATCGCCTCCATGGCCTCGCTCATCGGCTACAAGAACGTGGTGCGCAAGTACCCCGACCGCAAGGGCAGGTATCTGGCCGTCTACAGCGCGGTCAACGTGCTCTTCCTCATCGTGCTCGTCGGCCTCAGCTGGGTCATCGAGCCGTGACGGCCTGACGGCCCCCGGACGTCCTTCCGGGCGTCTTCGCCGCTCCGCGAAGCAAGCTCTCCAGCAAGCCTTTGGAAGTCTCGCCGTGCCCCGACCGCGGTCGTTCTCGGACCCGTCCGGACCGCGTCGCCTTCCCTCGGCCTGCCCCGCCGCCGTGTCGCGCCGAGTGCAAGCCATGGTTCCCGCATCCGCGCGTGGCGTGAGGCAGTCGGGGTGTGGAGTGGTGGTATACTGTCGTCTCGTTGTCATAAGGCCCCGTAGCTCAGCTGGATAGAGCATGTGACTTCTAATCTCAAGGTCGCCGGTTCGAGCCCGGCCGGGGTCACTTCAAGCCACCTTGGGCACATTGGATTCCGAGGTGGCTCGTTCATATCTGCGGGTTCTCCCCGTTCCTGACGTTTCTTTGCCTGTCCCGATGTTTCGTCTTCTCGCCTCCATGACGCCCCCGAACGCACCCGTCTGCGATTGCCGTTATAATCTTTCATAACTTTTCATAAACTTTCATAAGTTGGGAGGTCGATATGACGTCAGTCAAACGGAACCCCTTCAAACCCAGTGCCGGCCATCTTCCCCCACTCCTCGTCGGACGCGACGACATCCTCGACGATTTCACCACGGCTCTCGACGACGGTCCCGGAGCGCCGGGGCGTCTCATGCGCATCACCGGTGCGCGCGGCGTCGGCAAGACCGTCATTCTCACCGAGTTCCGCGACCTCGCGAGCAAGCGCGGATGGGAGGTCATCAAGGAAACCGCGTCCCCCGGCATGGCGAACCGTTTGCTGACGAAGCTCTCGCCCCATCGCGGGAGTGTCGGTTTCACGCTCAATCCGTCGGTGAACGTCGCCAACATCGCCGGCGCAAGCTTGGGGGAGATTCGATACGAGCGGGCGAAACAGCTTCCGTTGACGCTGTTCGAGGCGTTGTCGGCCAGATTGGATGAGCTGGAGCGGAAACACGTCGGCCTGCTGTTGGAAATCGACGAGGCGCAGGCCGCCGACCGTGATGACATGATAGCCGTCGCCACCGCCGCGCAGGAGCTCAACACGTGGAACCGCGACTATGCGCTCGTCTTCGCCGGCCTGCCGTCCATGTCGTCCAAATGGCTGAACGACGACGTCATCACCTTCATGCGACGCGCCGAACCGCAGCCGCTGGCCGACGTGCCGTTGGCCGCGGTCTCGGAGGCATTGGAGGACACGTTCGCGGACACCGGGATGCTGCTGACGGGCGAACCGTTGCGCAGGGCGACGGAGGCTACGGCCGGTTATCCGTTCATGATCCAGCTCGTCGGCTATCACGTCTGGCGTGCCGCGCATCGTGCGCACCCGTCGGATGCGGCGGTGACGATGGATGACGTGGAGCAGGGCGTGGCCAAAGCCCACAGCCGTCTCGGCGATGCCGTGCATGAGCCGGAGCTCGACGGCCTGTCCCCGATCGACAAGACCTACCTGCTGGCAATGGCCCAGGACGACGGCCCGTCCTCCACGTCCGTGATAGCGGAACGCATGGGGCGTGATGTCGGATATGCAAGCCGGTATCGGGCGCGGCTGCTGGATGCTCAGGTGATCCGGGAATCCGGGTATGGGATGGTCGATTTCACCATTCCGTATCTTCGGGAATATCTGCGCGAGCACGCCGCGTTCCTCCAGATGAAGGAGCGGAATTGATGGCGTCCGCCTGACCGGCGGATATACTTGGAGCGCGCGTGGGACACGATGCGAAGAAGGCGTCAGGATCGGCGTTTCGTTCCCTTGGAATCGGATGGGCGGACGTTCGGCATGGTCCCCATACTTGTGGATATGTCGCACGTACCGGTATGAAAGGAGGTGGTATGGGGGACTCTGAACATAAGGTGGTTGCCGACTCCACCACCAAGGACTTCATCGGCAGGTTTCTGCAGCGGTATCCTCCTCGGATTCTGGAAAGTCTGTTGCAGGACAAGACGACGGGGCGGCGCATCGTATGGGGCGGCAACGGGTACGAGCGTTATGGAAGCGGTTATGGGACGTATGACGAGATCACACTCGAATGCATCGCCGGCGAACGCTCGAATCTCATCATGCCGAGAACGGAGAAGGATGGGAAAAGCCAGGCGGCCCGCACTCGCACCCATGCCGAAGTGTTCACGCCATCATGGTTGTGCTGTCGGATGAATGACGACATCGACGAACAATGGTTCGGTAGGCCCAATGCGTTTACCATTATGGACGGCCATACCTGGGCGTCGACGCCGAAGCCGGTGGAGTTCGGCGAACTTAACTGGCGTGACTACGTGGATTGCCTCCGATTGGAAATCACCTGCGGCGAGGCCCCGTTCATCTGTTCCCGGTACGACACCGTGACCGGCCGGCCGTTGCCAGTGGACTCGCGTATCGGCTTTCTGGACCGCAAGCTGCGCGTGGTATCCGAAAACACGAATGACTCCATCATGTGGCGCAAATACGCGTACCGGGCGTTGGAAAGCACCTACGGCTACGAGTATCAGGGCGACAACCTGCTCGTGGCCCGCATCAACGTGCTGGAGACCTTCGCCGAACACATGAGGGCCCGCTGGGATAAAGAGCCTGAGCTGAGCGAGATTCGCCATGCGGCCAACATCATCGCATGGAACCTGTGGCAGATGGACGGTTTGTCCGATACGCCGCCATATGACGCTCCGGCCGAAGACGCCGAAGTCGGTTACTCCACCGACATTTTCGGCAGTGATTTTGGTGAACCGGCGAAGCCGTGCCTGATCTATGATTGGCGCAAGCGTCGCCCGCAGACATTCGCTTCATTGAAGAAGAACAAAGGAGTCGCAGCATGAAGAAGTTCTACGCCGTCATCGGCAACCCGCCGTATCAGGAGGATCCCGAATTGGGTTCCACCCGTGCCCTGCCGGTTTATGACA
>Cebus_capucinus_imitator_PRJNA485217_SSR098__coassemble_2395_pt1 | contig 9899 bp, 7 predicted proteins | sample Cebus_capucinus_imitator_PRJNA485217_SSR098__metabat2_low_PE_014 | metagenome-assembled genome bin Cebus_capucinus_imitator_PRJNA485217_SSR098
TGCGGAAAGCTATTTCGACGGTCTGCGCGAGGAGGACGTGCTGGAGGCGAAGGCCGTCATCCAGGCGCGCGGCCGCGACGCCGCCCCGTACGGCCAGCCGTTCGACTTCTGGCGTGAGTTCCTCGGGCTGGAGGGCGTGTTGGACGACGTGCCGGGCGACCCGCGTCATCCCGACGTGTTCCAGCGCTGACTCTTCCGCGCCGTTCGCGCCCCGTCCGGCGGCCGGCGGGCGGCGGCGGGACGCGAACGGCGCGATGAGGGCCCTGGGCGTCAGCGGCGTGCGATGCGCCCGGACCGGCAGCGGTGGAACGTCATGCGCACGCGCATCGCGCCGTGCGCGGCGTGGCTGCCCCAGATCTCGCACACGGTGACGTGCCCCCATCCCTCGCCGCGTGCGCGTGCGATGGCGGCGAACGCCTCGTCGAAGCATGCGGAGAGGGTGTCGCGTTCGATGACGACGCCCGTCGCCCCGCCGCCGTCCGGATGGAAGACGGCGAGCGAGGGGTCGAAGCGGTCTTCGACGGGGGAGCCTACGTCTTCCGCATCGAAATCCGGCGCGAACTGCTGGTAGGCGTACGTGCGGTCCTCGGCCGGATCGAAGAGGACGCCGCGGCGCAGCAGCCGCGGCAGGCCGGCCTTGCGCGTCGCCTCGCGCAGGTCCGCCATCGCGCGCAGGTAGGCGCCCGCGTCGAACGCGTCCGCATGGTCCCAAGGCATGCCGACCATCCAGGTGGGCGGCAGGTCGGAGCGTACGACGCCGTCGTCCGGCGTGCGCGCCTTGCGCGTCATCTCGCCCAGATAGTCGTCCAGGCTCACTTCGATGGAGCGCAGACGCGCGATGTCGTCGGCGACGCGGCTTCGGCCGGTCTCCATGAGCGCGCGCCAGTCGAGCGCGCCGTCCGGTCCGTGGTATGAGTCGATGGAATCCAACGGCACGCCCGCTTCGAGGCAGAGGCGGATCACGTCCATGGCGATCATCTGGTCCGGAGCGTAGTAGCGGTAGCCGGTATGCGGGTCGGTGACGAGCGGGCGCAGGATGCCGTGCGCGTCGTAGTAGCGCAGCGCCTTGGTGGTGACGCCGTCGATTTTGGCTACCTCGCCGATGGTGAGCAGATCGTCGTCGCGCATGTCGTTCCTCGTCGTCCTTCCGTCCTCCGGCGTCCTTCGTCCTGTTGCCCGTCCGGCCGCCATCGTCCATCGTCCCTCGTCCGTCGCTTCCGTGAGCGTGGGGCCGATTTGACCTTGACCTTGGGGCAAAGTCTAGCATCGGCCATGTTAGCGCTCCCAATCGCTTCGACGGCACGGCCCCCATCGCCGTGAGGCATGGGCGGCATCCGGACGGCGACGCGCATGGACGCGCGTCGGAAGACGAAGGAGAAGACATGACGGACGAGACGAAGACGGCCGGCGCCGTCGCCGGCGACGACTACGGCTGGCTGGGACTGGAAGGCGACGTATGCGTCGTCACCGGCGCCGTGGGCGGCATGGGCACCGCCATCGCCGAAGAGCTGGCCTGCGCCGGCGCGCGGCTCGCGCTGGTCGACGTGGACGAGACGCGCACCGCCGACTATGCGGCGCGCCTGCGCGAGGAGCACGGCGTCGAAGCGCATGGCTACGGATGCGACATCGCCGACGCCGAATCCGTCGCCGCGCTCAAGGAACGCGTCCTGGCCGACTTCGGCACCGTGGACGTGCTCGTCAACACCGTGGGCATCCTGCGGTTCGCGCCCCTGGAGGACCTGCCGCTGTCCGACTGGCGCGACGTGGTGGACGTCAACCTCACCGGCGCGTTCATCGTCTCCCAGGCGTTCGGCAAGGTGATGCTCGAACACCGTTCGGGACGCATCGTGCACATCTCCACCGTCGCCTCGCATTCGCCCGAAACGTTCTCCGGCGCCTACTCGTGCGCCAAAGCAGGCCTCGGCATGCTCTCCAAGATGATCGCCGCCGAATGGGGGCCGTTCGGCATCCGCTCCAACTGCGTCTGCCCCTGCTTCGTCAAAACGCCCATGTCCGCCTCGTTCTACGCGGACCCCAAGGTCACCGAGGAACGCGAACGCCTCATCGCCTCCCGCCGCATCGGCGAGGTCAAGGACATCGCCGACGCCGTGGCCTACCTCGCCAGCCCCCGATCCGACTTCGTCAACGGCGACGAAATCAGCGTGGACGGCGGCTTCCACCTCATGATGGGCGACCTCACCCCCAAGCCGGGCGGCCGCCGCCAGTTCGCGCTCAACTCCCTCAAGGAGCGCGGGCTGCTCTGACACGTCCGGAGGCGGCGCGCCGCAAGGACCGCCGCCTGCGGAAACCAAACCGTTCCCCATGCGCGCGATCCGGACCGACGAGGGTCCCGTCGTGCGCGAAGCCTGATATCAGGAAAGGAAACCGCCATCATGGCATCCAAGGAAACGAACCGCTACGGCGTGCTCTCCGCCGCGTTCGTCGTCATGTTCTTCGTCGCGTCCATCGCCCTGTTCAGCGTGTTCCTCAACCCGCTGAGCGAACAGCACGGGTGGAGCACCGCCGAAGTGAGCCTGTCCTACTCCATCTTCCAGACCGTCATGGCCGTCACCGGCATCTTCTCCGGACGCGTCAGCGACAAGTTCGGCCCGCGCGCCGTCATGCTCGCCGGCGGCTTCGTGTTCGGCCTCGGCTGGTTCCTCACCGGCATGGCGAACAGCCTGCCCATGCTGTACGTATGCCACGGCCTCATCGCCGCCGTCGGCAACGGCCTCGTCTACAATCCGGCCCTCACCACCGCCCAACGCTGGTTCCCGGACATCCGAGGCAAGGCCTCCGGCATCCTGCTGGCCGCCGCCGCCATCGGACCGGCCACCCTCGCGCCCGTGGCCAACGCCCTGTCCTCCGCGTTCGGCGTGTCCAACGCGTTGAAGATCCTCGGCCTCGTCTTCTGGGTGACCATCACCGCCGGCTCCCTCTTCGTACGGCCCGCGCCCGCCGACTACCGTCCCAAGGGATGGAACCCTCCGCAGGCCGCCGCGCCGTCCGCTTCGGCCAAGCCCGCCAAGGCGGCCGCGCGCGACGAAGGCTTCGACTTCAAGGCCATGCTCGCCACCCCGCGCTTCTACATCCTGCTCGCCGTATACGCGATGGCCGCCACCTCCGGCACCATGCTCGTGGGCGCCGTCTCCTCCATCGCCCAGGAGCAGGTCGGCGCGGTCGGCACCATGAGCGCCGCCGCGTTCGGCGCCATGGCCGTATCCATCTCCACCATCTCCAACTTCGCCGGACGCCTCTCCTTCGGCGCGCTCTACGACCGCCTCGGCGCGTTCAGATGCCTGTCCGTCATGCTGGTCGTCACCGCCTTGGCCATGGTGGCCATGTCCTTCGCCACCAACGCCGTGTTCTTCACCGCATGCGTCATCGTGCTCGGCTTCGCGTTCGGCGCGCTGCTCGTCATCTACCCGCCGCTGACCGGCGAGACCTTCGGCACCACGCATCTGGGCGTCAACTACGGCATCATGTTCCTCGGCTACGCGCTCGGCGCATGGATCGGCCCGAGGCTCGCCACCGGACTGCACTCCGAAGCCTACGGCTACCGCGTGGCCTTCTACGCGGCCGCCGCCACCACGCTCGTGGGCCTGCTCATCGTGCTCGCGCTCGCCGCGCGCGTGCGCAGGGCCGGCACCATGATCCCCGGACGCTGACCTCCGTCACCGTCGCCGCCGTCTTTCGACCCTCCGTCGAATCCACCATTCCACCGTCATACCAAGCAAAGGAGCAACCATGACCAGCCAACTCAGGATCGCCGTCATCGGCGCGGGCGCGATGGGCCGCGACCACATCCGCTACATCCAGGACGATCCGGACGCCGCGCTCGCCGCCGTCGCCGACCCGATGCCTTCGGCCGAAGCCGTCGCGCGGGAGGCCGGCGTGCCGTGGTACGCCGACTACCGCGCCATGCTGGACGAGGTCGCGCTCGACGGCGTGATCATCGCCTCGCCGAACCACCTGCACCTGTCCATGGCCCGCGACGTCATCGCCAAGGGCGTGCCCGTGCTGGTGGAGAAGCCCATCGGCGACGACCTCGACGACGCGCGCGTCTTCGCCGCGGAGGCTCGCTCCTCGGGCGTGCCCGTCCTCGTGGGCCAGCACCGCCGCCACAACCCCAAGGTGCGCCGCGCCAAGGAGATCATCGAATCCGGCGTGCTGGGACGCATCGTGACCGTGTCCGTCATGTACAACCTGTACAAGCCGGACGGCTACTACGACGTGGAATGGCGCAGGAAGAAGGGCGCCGGACCCATTTTGGTGAACATGGTGCACGACGTGGACCTCATGCGCCACCTCATCGGCGAGCCGGTGGAGATCCAGGGCATGGCCGCCAACCACGCGCGCGGCTTCGAGGTGGAGGATTCCGCCGTGGCCGCCGTGCGCTTCGCCGGTGGCGCGCTGGGCACCATCACGCTTTCCGACGCGGCCGCATCCCCGTGGAACTGGGAGGCCACCGCGCGCGAGAACCCGTTCTTCGCCCCGTTCGATACGGACGCCTACTACATCATGGGCACGAAGGGCTCGCTGTCGCTGCCACGCCTGCAGCTGTTCACCTATGCGGACGGCGTGAGCGACTGGACCAAGCCGCTCACCTGCGAGATCCAGGGCGTTCGGGAGGGACTGCCGCACCGGCTCCAGCTGCGCCACTTCGAACGCGTCGTCCGCGGCGAGGAGGCCCCGCTGGTCACCCCCGAGGACGCCATCAGGACGCTTGAGGTCCTCAACGCCGTCAAGCAGGCCGCCGACGAAGGCGCCCTCGTGCGTCTGTGAGCTGTTTTCGGCCTTTTGGCGGCCCGCGCGTGCCTGCATGCGCGGACCGCGTTCCCGTACCCGGGCCGAAACGGGCTGTCGACCGCATGCGAAGACGGCGCGGACGGTGACGGTGCGGCGGAGGGGGATGCGCGGCGCGCTTATCTAGCGGATGTTCGGTAGACTGGTGGGCATGGTTGGAATATCGAGGAAAAGGGTGCGCAAAAGCCCCGAGGAGCGCCGGGGGGAGATTCTGGCGGCGGCGGCGCGGCTCATCAGCCTGAAGGGCTATTACGGCACGTCGCTCAAGGACGTCGCGGACGAGGTGGGCATGAGCCAGCCAGGCCTCTTGCATTATGTGGGCAACAAGGAGGGGCTGCTCGCGCTGCTCATCACCGACGACTACGACGCGCACGGCACGCCCGAGGACTTCCAGCGCAGCGGCCTGCCCGGCAGCGACCCGGAGGGCATGTCGCTGCCCGCCTACCTGCGCTATCTGGTGCGCTACAACGCGGGCCGCGCGCAGATGCTGCGTCTGTACATGATTCTGGAGACCGAGGGCTTCGACCCGGAGCATCCGCTGCACGACTATTTCGAGGAACGTCCCAGTCTCGTGTGGGAGCATTACTCGCGCTACCGTTGGCGCATCCCGCCGCAGGTGGGGGAGTGGGAGGCGATGCGTCCCACGGTGCGCCGCTGTCTGGAGGCGATGGACGGCATCCAGCTGCGGTGGATGCGCCGCCCGCCCATAGACCTGTACGACGAGTGGCTGGAATTCGAGCGCATGCTGTTCCCCGACCCCGTGTGGGACGGCTATCGCTGACGTACGCGGCTCGCCTCCGGTCCGTATCGCCGGAATGCATGTCCGATGGAGGGCGGCGGCGTTCGATGCGGGATCCGGCGGTGGATGGCGGGCGGTCGATGGTCCCTCGGCGTTCGACGTCGGTCCGACGTCGGTCCGAAGGAGATCCGAAGGCGGTCCGCCGTTCCCGCGGTACGGCATTCCGACATCGGACATCCGCTATCTAACGACCGCTAGATAAAATTCCATCGCGCGGGCGTGTCGTGATTGACGTACCGCCTTGCGTTTCTATAATAAGCGTTATCTACCGATTGTTAGATAAAGCGAGGTCGCCGACCTGCGCCGCACGTCCGCAGTGAACCGGACCCCATGCGGCGGCGGGGTGCGGGGACGCGGGTCAATGGACATAGGCAAAGGAGCAGCCATGGGCACACACGCAACCGACCATATCCTGTTCGGCGCGGCGTACTACGACGAGTACATGCCGGCCGGCGAGGACCGCATCGAAACCGACATGACGATGATGGAAAAGGCGGGCGTCAATCTCATCCGCATTGCCGAATCCACCTGGAGCACCTGCGAGCCGCAACCCGGCGTCTTCGACTTCACCCACGTGGACCGCGCCCTCGACGCCGCCCACCGCCACGGCATCGACGTCATCGTCGGCACCCCCACCTACGCCGTGCCCACCTGGCTCGTGCGCATGCACCCCGACGTGCTCGCCGTCACCCCCAACGGCCCCGGCCGCTACGGCGCCCGCCAGATCATGGACATCGTCAACCCCGCCTACCGCTTCTACGGCGAACGCGTCATCCGCCGCCTCATCGCGCACGTCGCCCACCATCCCGCCGTCATCGGCTACCAGGTGGACAACGAAACCAAGTACTACGACTCCGTCAGCCCGGACATGCAGGCCCTGTTCGTCAAATACCTGCGCGACAAGTTCGCAGGCGACCTCGACGCGCTCAACGCCCACTTCGGCCTTGACTACTGGTCCAACCGCATCAACGCCTGGGAGGACTTCCCGGACGTCACCGACAGCATCAACCAGTCCCTGCGCGGCGAATTCGACCGCTTCCGCCGCGCCCAAGTGGCCGAATACCTCGCCTGGCAGGCCGACATCGTGCGCGAATACGCCCTCGACCACCAGTTCATCACCCACAACTTCGACTTCGAATGGCGCGGCTACTCCTACGGCGTCCAACCCGCCGTCGACCACTTCAAGGCCTCGCGCGGCGTGGACGTCACCGGCGTGGACATCTACCACCCCACCGAAGACGACCTGAGCGGCAAGGAGATCGCCTTCGGCGGCGACATGACCCGCTCCACCAAGGACGGCGCCAACTACTTCGTGCTCGAAACCGAAGCCCAAGGCCAGCACGGCTGGCTGCCCTTCCCCGGACAGCTGCGCCTCCAGGCCTACTCGCACCTCGCCTCCGGCGCCGACATGGTCGAATACTGGCACTGGCACTCCATCCACAACTCCTTCGAGACCTACTGGAAGGGCCTGCTCGGCCACGACATGGAACCCAACCCCACCTACGAGGAGGCCGGCGTGTTCGGCCGCGAGGTGGCCCGCCGCGAAACCGGCGCACGCCTCGTCAACCTGCGCAAGCGCAACCAGGTCGCCCTCATGGTCTCCAACGAATCCCTGAGCGCCCTCGACTGGTTCCTCATCGAAGCCGGCTTCCCCTTCGGCGGCGGCCTCAAATACAACGACGTCGTCCGCCGCGTCTACGACGCCCTCTTCGAACTCAACGTCGAATGCGACTTCCTGCCCGCCGACGCCCCCGCCGAACGCCTCGACGACTACCGGATGATCGTGGCCCCCGCCCTCTACTGCGCGAGCGAGGAGACCATCGGCAACCTGCGCGGATACGTCGAACGCGGCGGACGCCTCGTCGCCACCATGCGCTCCTTCGTCACCGACGAGGAGGTCACCGTCTGGCACGACCGCGCACCCCACCGCCTCACCGACGTGTTCGGACTGACCTACAACCAGTTCACCCGCCCGAACGGCCACGTCACCGTCGAATTCGCCGACGACGCGCCGCTCGCCGGCACCCCCGCCGTCCAGGCCGAATCCCTCATCGAACTGCTCAAAACCGACGCGGACACGCAGGTCCTCGCCCGCTACGGCCACTACGCATGGGCCGGCTACGCCGCCGTCGCACGCCACGCCTTCGGCCAAGGCAAGGCCGAATGGATCGGCACCCTCCTCGACGCCGCCGCCATGCGCGCCGTCATGCGCGAGGCCGTCGCCGAAGCCGGCGTGGAGACGGACGGCATGGCGCTCGCGGGCATCGTGACGGTGCGTCAGGGCGTCAACAACGCGGGGGAGAAGGTCACGTACCTGCTCAACTACTGCGCCGAAGCGGTCTCGTTCGCCAGCCCCGTGGCGGGCGAGGTGGTCGTGGCCCCGCGGATCATCGCCGCCGAAGGCACGGTCGACGAGGTCGCGTCCGCGGCGCTTGCGCTGCGCGAGGGCGGGGCCGTGGCGGTCGGCGACGAACTGACCATCCCGCGCTGGAACCTCGTCGTCATCGCCGGCTGAACCGGACGCATCGGGCGGATGGAATCGTCCGCGACGACTTCCGTCGGACGCATGCCCCGCCCTGCGCGCATGCGTCCGGCAGGGTCCGCCGCACGTCTTCGGGGCCGTGCCGCGCTCTTGCGGCACGGAACCGCGGGGCGGGGCGGCGGGCCCGACATCGGCCGCCATCGGACGATGGACAACCGAACCATGCCGCGGTCCTGCGCCTCGGCGTCTTGGGATTCCAAGGCGACACGCCGCGTGCATGACTTCGGTAAATGATCGTACTAATTTACCTAGTAGTTACTCGGTACAAAAAACCGGGTGCTGCGCACAACCAAACAACTCAACGAAGAGCACGGGCGATGATGCACGTCCCCGGCCGCGCACACGAAGCGCCGGTCCGGGGGAGCGCAGCGGAGCCCGCCGAATCACAACCATCTCAAAGGTATGGAAAGAGGATTGAAGATGACTGATTCGCAAACCGTGGGAACGAACCCACGCTGGGAGGCGTACAACGCGAACATCGCGGCCGCCGAAAAGGATCCGACGCTCTCCCCGGCGACGGGCAAGCCCTTCGACCGCGTCACCATGTTCCGCTTCGGCGCAGGCTTCCTGATCTTCGGCGTGCTGTGGATGAGCGGCCTGGGCATCGTGTCCGCCGTGCTGCTGCCCGAGCACTACAAGACCATCGAAGGCGCCGACCCCGAGGCCCTCGTCGGCATCGTGAACTCGTTCACCGCCGTCGCCTCGCTGGTGTCCAACCTGCTGTTCGGCAACTTCTCCGACCGCTCCCGCTCCCGCTTCGGCCGCCGCACCCCGTGGATCGTGTTCGGCGCGTTCCTCGGCGGCATCACCCTGTTCCTGACCGGCACCACGCACAACGCGGTCCTGCTGACCGTCTTCTACTGCGCCTGCATGTTCGGCCTCAACTGCATGATCGCCCCGCTGGTCGCCATCCTGTCCGACCGCGTGCCCTCCGCCATCCGCGGCACCATGAGCGCCTTCTACGGCGCCGGCTCCACCATCGGCGCGCCCATCGGCACCATGATCGGCGCCGTGTTCATCACCAACCTGCTGCCGGGCTTCGCCGTCGCCGGCGTGCTCATGTGCCTCGGCGGCATCGTCGCCGTCCTCATCATGCCCAAGGAGCAGTCCGCCGACTTCATGCCCAAGGACGAAGGCGGCTTCAAGGACATCCTCATGAGCTTCCGTCCGCCGAAGTTCTCCACCGCCCACGACTTCTACAAGGCGTTCGCCGGCCGCTTCTGCATGCTCGTCAGCTACCAGATGATCAACGTCTACCAGCTGTACATCATCCAGAACTACATCGGCCAGAGCGTCGAGGAGTCCGCCGTGACCATCTCCGTGGTCTCCTCCATCATCATGGTCGTCTCCCTCGTCGGCTCCTTCATCTCCGGCCCGGTCTCCGACCTCATCGGCCGCCGCAAGGTGCCGGTCATCGTCGCCTCCGTGCTGTTCGCCGTCGGCATCGCCATGCCGTGGATCTTCCCCTCCTCGATGGGCATGTACCTGTTCGCCGGCATCGCGGGCCTCGGCTACGCCGTCTACTCCGCCGTCGACCAGGCCCTGCTCGTGGACGTGCTGCCGAACAAGGAGGAGGCCGGCAAGGATCTGGGCATCCTGAACCTCGCCACCACCCTCGGCCAGATGTGCGGCCCGATCATCATGAGCGCCATCGTGGTGAACGCCGGCTATGGCCTGGCCTTCCCGGTGTCCATCGCCCTGGCCATCATCGGCTGCTTCTTCATCCAGATCATCAAGGGCGTCAAGTAGTCC
>Cebus_capucinus_imitator_PRJNA485217_SSR098__coassemble_2432_pt1 | contig 9530 bp, 7 predicted proteins | sample Cebus_capucinus_imitator_PRJNA485217_SSR098__metabat2_low_PE_014 | metagenome-assembled genome bin Cebus_capucinus_imitator_PRJNA485217_SSR098
GGTTCGGGTCGATGCCCTTGGGGATGCCGTAGCCGGACTTCATCTGCAGGGTGCGCAGACGGTCGTTGAGGGTGTCGAGCTCCTGCTTGGTGAGCATGAAGCGGCGACGCGGGTGGATGGCGGCCATGAGCTTGTTGGAGTGGTTGGAGGGCACGTAGCTCTTCTGCCTGCTGATGGTGCGGCGCAGGTCGGACAGGCGCGTCTGGCCCTCGCCGGTGCCCACGAGGATGCGGTAGACGGGGATGGCGGAGCCGGCGGTCACGCCCTTGATGGCGTGCTCCTGGCGGTCCATCTGACGGCTGACGCGGTTCTTGTCGCCTTCGCCGAGCAGATAGATGCCGTTGTAGCCGGTGCCGCGCCAGATGGCGTCCTTGGTGCGCGCGTCCACCCACACGGGCTGCTCGGGAAAGGTGAAGCCGGCCTTGCTCATGTTGGTCAGGATGCTGACGGCGGCGCCGGGGCGGCCTTCGAGCTGCTTGTAGCCCACGCGGTCGGCGCGGTTGGTGAGGACCATGGTGCCGAAGAGGGCGCCGAGCATGACGGCGGCGACGATGAGGAAGATCCAGCTCAGCCACGACCAGCGGAAGACCACGCCCAGCACGACGGCCAGGACGATGGGGGCGACGAACGCGCCGCCGCACAGCCACGGCAGCTGCCTGTCCTCCTTGTACGTGTATTTGAATATCTGGATGATCTGCTTGATCGTCCCGGGCTTCTTGTCCTTCTTCTTCTCGTCCTTGTCAGCCATTCTTCCTCGCTTGGATGTCGGATGTGAGCATACTGGCCGTCACTTTACCATCACATGTGCCCGTAGGGGATTCGGCCCGCATGAGGCGCCGGGAGCGCCATGCGGGCCGAGGACGTTCAGCGCGTGTGCAGGGGGCGTCCGTCCGCTTTGAGCAGGGCCTCGCCGAGCGTTTCGGCGAACGTGGGATGGGGGTGGATGAGGCGGGCCGCCCGGGAGAGGGGAACGCGGTTGCCGACGAGCTGCTGCGCCTCGGCGATGAGGTCCGAGGCTTCGGGCGCCACGATGTGCACGCCCAGCACGAGCGTGTCACCGGCGGTTTCGGCGGTTTCGGACGCTTCGGGACCGTCGGGCGCGGGGCGTCCGGACACGACGGTCATCGCCCCGGAGGCGCCGCCCATCATCATGCGCGCGTTGCCCATCATGGGGTAGGCGGTCTCGGTCACGTCCGTCCAACGCGGGTCCGCCTTGGCCTGCGCGCCGGTCAGGCCCACGGTGGCCGCCTCGGGTGAGGAGAACACGATGCCGGGCACCGTGTCCTCGTCCACCGGTTCGGGGTCGAGCCCCGCGATGGCCTCGGCGGCGACGACGCCCTGCGCGAAGGCGCGGTGGGCGAGCGCGTGTCCGGCGACCACGTCGCCCACGGCCCACACGTGCGCCATGCCGGTGCGTCCCCACGGGTCGACCTCGATGTGTCCGCCTTCGCCGATGCGGATGCCGTGGCCCCGCAGCCAGTCGAAGTCGGTGTTGGGGTCGCGTCCGATGGCGGCGAGCGCCAGTTCGCCGTACGCCCGGCGCTCCTCGCCGTCCTTGCCGACGGTGTAGGCGACGGTGGCGCCGAGGTTGTCGCCGGTGGCGACGCCGGTGACGTTCGCGTTCTTGACGACGATGACGCCCCGGCGTGCGAGTTCGCGGGTGAGGGTGGCGCCGCTGCGGCGGTCCCATGCGGACAGGACGCGGTCGCGGCGGATGATGAGGGTGACGTCCACGCCGGCGGCGTTCCATAGGGAGGCGAATTCGACGGCGACTGCGCCTGCGCCGATGACGACGGCGGAGGCGGGGAACGCGTCGAGTTCGAGGGCTTGGGTGGAGTCGATGAGGGCTCCCGAGAAGGGGTGGCCGGGCAGGGGCCTGGGCCGGCCGCCGGTGGCGATGACGACTTCGCGGGCCTGGATGTCCACGGTGCGGCCGAGTGGTTCGGCGGGGCGGTTCGCGCTGACGCGTTCGACGGGAGCGCCGGCCAGGGCGAGGGTCAGGGGCGTGGCCGAGCCGTCCGATGCGGGTGCGCCGGGGGTGAGTCCGGTGACGGCGGCGTGCAGGACGGTGATGCCGCGTTGGGCGACGAGTGAGGCCAGGCCTTGGGTCATGGTGGCGACGACGTTTTCGCGGTAGTCGCGCAGTCTGCCGTAGTCGATGCCGTCCACGGAGGCCTGGACGCCGAGCGTGGAGGCGTGGCGTACGACGTCGATGGCGTGCGTGGCGGTGATGAGCGCCTTGGAGGGGATGCAGCCGCGGTTGAGGCAGGTGCCGCCCAGCGTGGCGTCCTTTTCGATGAGCGCCACGCTCATGCCGAGTTGCGCGGCGCGCAGGGCCGCGGAGTAGCCGCCGGGGCCGGCGCCGATGACGGCGATGTCGTACTGCTCGCTCAAGTGGTCCTCCTTGGGTGTGTGCGGAACGGTCGAGGTCCATCATAGGGAGCGGAGGGCGATGGCGCGCGTTTCGCCGCGGACTGAAAAAGGGGCCGGTCCGACGCGTCCGTGCGTCGGACCGGCCCCGTGGACGGTTCCGTGCGGGTTTATTCGGGGAAGTGTCCGCGCTTGGGGTCGCGCGGCTTGGGCAGACGCCAGCGGCGCACCTGGATGGCGCGGCTCCAGGCGTAGGATGCGGAGCGCGAGCCCTTGGCCACGGAGACCTCGCCGAACTTGTCGATGAGCTTGCGCTTGAGCTTGCGCCACATGAGCCACACGTCCACGATCACGGCGATGAGGTAGGCGTACATGAGGATCATCATCGCCATGGACACGTACATGTTCTGCGCCACGGTGGTGAGGATCATGGAGAGGATGAGGATGGCGAACGCCACGGGGATGAAGAACTCGCCCACGTTGAAGCGCGCGTCCACATAGTCGCGGATGTAGATGCGCCACGGCAGGCGCTCCGACTTGGGCATGTGGTTGACGTCGCCGCTGCGCATCGCCTCGTATTCGGCGTTCTCACGCTCGCGCATGCGCGCCTTGGCGGCCTTGGCGCTGGCCTTGCGGTCGGTGGGGACCAGGGGGCGGATGCCCTGCGCCTGCGCCTGCTTCATCTTGGGGGTGGGGCGTCCCTTGCCCTTGGTGGGGGCGGCCTTCGCCGCGCTCTCCACGGGCTCCTGGGCCGCTTCCTGCTTCTTGAGGGGGTTCCATGTCATGCTTGCAGGTTACGGTGACGTCTAGACGCGTCGGATGGCGCGAAACGGCGTCATTGCGCCGTCCGCGGGGCCATCGAGGGCCCGTTCGGACGGGCTGGGACGCGGACGGCATAAGGAAAACGCGAAGGAGAACGATTCCATGGCACAACTGACCGCGGAGGAGATCCGCGCCCGGGTCGAGGGCGACTGGAGCCGCATAGTGGACGTGCTGAACCGCAAGATCGCCATGCAGGCGATCTCGGCGCACGGCATCACCGGCGAGCATATGCGCCGTTCGGCCGAGTTCGTCGCCGAGGAGCTGCGCGGCGTGGGCGTGGACGCGAAGGTCGTCCAGGCGCACAATCCCGACGGCACCCCGGGCGCCTGGGAGGTGATCGGATCGAGGATCGTGGACCCGGACGCGCCGACGGTGCTGCTGTACGCGCACCATGACGTGCAGCCGGTGCCGGATCCGGCCGAATGGGACACCGACCCGTTCGTCGGCACCGAGATCGACGGCCGTCTCTACGGCCGAGGCGCCGCGGACGACGGCGGCGGCATCGCCATCCACTCCGGCGCGCTCAAGGCGCTCGGCGACGACCTCAAGGTCAACGTGAAGGTGTTCGTGGAGGGCGAGGAGGAGATGGGCTCGCCCAGCTTCATCCCGTTCATCGAGGAGCACCGCGACGAGTTCGACTCCGACGTGATCGTCGTGGCCGACTCGGGCAACTGGGCGGCGGACGTGCCGTCCCTGACCACGTCCCTGCGCGGCAACACCTGCGTGGACGTGACCGTGCGCGCGTTGAGGCATCCGGTGCACTCCGGCCAGTACGGCGGCCCGGTGCTGGACGCCAACACGCTCGCCGCCATGCTCATCGCCTCCATGTACGACGCGGACGGCGATCTGAACGTGCCGGGCGTGAAGGCGGAGGAGCCCATCGGCGGCCTGCAGCGCGACCTCGACGAGGCCGACGTGCGCGCCGACGCGGGCATCGTGGACTCGTACCGTCTGGCCGGCACCGGCTCCATCGCCTCGCGCATGTGGACCAAGCCGTCCGTCACGGTCATCGGCTTCGACGCGCAGGGCGTGGACGGTTCGTTCAACGTGATCGCGCCCGAGACGCGCTTCCGCCTGTCCATGCGCACCGCGCCGAACCAGCGTCCCGAGGAGGCTCAGCGGGCGCTCTCCGAGTTCCTCAAGGCGAACGCGCCGTTCGGCGCCGAGGTCGAGGTCGTGCCGGGCGAGAACGGCATGGGCTGGGCCATGGACCCGGATGCGCTGGCCGTCAAGGACGCGCTGGAGGCGATGGAGGAGGCGTTCGGCGTCGCCCCGGTCAACAAGGGCGAGGGCGGCTCCATCCCGTTCATCCCCGAACTGCAGCGCATCTTCCCCGACGCGCAGGTGCTCGTCACCGGCCCGGAGGATCCGAAGGCCAACGCGCACAGCCCCAACGAGTCCCTCTCCCTGCCCGGATTGAGGGACAACGTCGTCACCGAGGCGCTCCTGCTCGCCAAGCTCGGCAAGTAGGCCGGTCCGCGGCGGCGCTTCGGCGCCGCCGCCCCAATCCCCTCGGAGTCTCGTCCGCACATGCGTTTATGGTGGTGCGCCGACACGGGAGCTGCCCCAAGGCGGCTGAGAGGAGGTCTCACGGACCTCGACCGATGGAACGTGGCCGGATAATGCCGGGCACGGAATTGTCGCTCTTACCAAACCCCGTGCCTTGCCATGCCCGAAATACGGGACATGAGCCATCGAAAGGCACAACCATCATGACCGCAAACGCCGCGAACGCCGCGAACGCCATCGCCAAAGCCAACTACAGATGGCGCGTCGTGGACATCGTCGTCGCCGCCATCATCGCCATCGCCTCCGGCGTCATCTTCTGGGCCTGGGACATCGTCTGCGCCGCCCCCTTCGCCCTCTTCGAGGCCGTCACCCCCGGATTCGAAGGCCTCCTCAACGGCATCTGGCTGTTCGCCGGCCCCCTCGCCGCCATCATCGTACGCAAACCCGGCGCCGCCCTCTTCGCCGAACTGCTCGCCGCGTTCCTCGAACTGACCCTCGGCAACCAGTGGGGCGTCGGCGGATCGCTCATCGTGGGCCTCATGCAGGGCGTCGGCGCCGAACTCGCCTTCGCCGTCCTCCTGTGGCGCAAATGGAACGCCGCCACCGCCATGCTCTCCGGCGCGCTCGCCGGCGTGGCCTGCTGGGCCTACTACTGGATGACCAACCCCGGTTGGAGCATGGGCTACGTGACCGTCTACCTCGTCACCTCCATCATCTCCGGCCTGCTCTTCGCCGGAGCGCTCATGTGGTTCCTGCACCGCGCCATCGCCGCCACCGGCGTGCTCGACCGCTTCGCCTCCGGACGCGTCGAGGCCCGCGTCTGATGCGCGTCGAAGCCGCCCGCGTGGAGGCCCGGAGCTGGGGCTGGCGCCACGCCACACGCAGGGACTTCGCCGTACGCGACCTCGACCTGACCATCAATCCGGGCGAACGCGTGCTGCTGCTCGGCGCGTCCGGCGCCGGCAAAAGCACTCTCATGGGCGGCCTCGCCGGCGTTCTCGGCGGCAGCGAGGAAGGCGAACAGGCCGGCACGCTCACCATCGACGGCGTCGACGCCTCCGCCGCGCGCGGCAGGGTCGGCCTCGTCCTGCAGGACCCCGACTCCCAGATCATCCTCGAACGCGTGGGCGATGACGCGGCCTTCGGCTGCGAGAACCTCGGCGTGGAACGCGGGCAGACCTGGCGACGCGTGCGCGAATCGCTCGACATGGTCGGCCTGGAGGACATCGACCTCGAACGCTCCACACGCCACCTGTCCGGCGGACAGCGCCAACGCCTCGCCCTGGCCGGCGTGCTCGCCATGCGCCCCGGACTGCTCCTGCTCGACGAACCCACCGCCAACCTCGATCCGGACGGCGTGCGCGAAGTGCGCGACGCGGTCGGACGCGTGCTGGAGAAGACCGGACAGACCATGGTCGTCGTCGAACACCACATCGACGTCTGGCTCGACCTCATCGACCGCGTCGTCGTCATCGGACGGGAAAACCCGTCCGATCCGGCAGCCACGCTCATCGCGGACGGCACGCCCGACGAGGTCTTCGGACGCTACGGCGACCTGCTCGCCTCCGGCGGCGCATGGGTGCCCGGCCGCGCGGTGCCCGACCGTCGCCCCCGCATCGAAGGGACGTCCCGCTTGGACGAAGCGCCCGCGCTCACGGCCGAAGACCTGAGTTTCGGACGCGGCAAGGCACTCGGCCAAGGCATCGACCTCGCCTTCCGTTCCGGCGAGGTCACCGCGCTCACCGGGCCCAACGGCGCAGGCAAATCCACCCTCGCGCTCACCCTCGCCGGCCTGCTCGAACCACTCGCCGGCCACGTGCGCGTACGCGACGACATCGCCCGAGGCGCCCGCGGCGACGAACCCGGACGCTGGCGCAGTCGGGAACTGCTCGGACGCATCGGCATGGTCTTCCAGGAACCCGAACACCAGTTCGCCGCGCCCCTCGTGCGCGACGAGGTAGCCATCGGACCCAGATCCATGGGCATGGGCGAAGCCGAGGCGTACCGCATCGCCGACGACATGCTGGAACGCATGAACCTCGCCCGATTCGCCCAAGCCAACCCCTACACGCTCTCCGGCGGCGAGAAACGACGGCTTTCCGTCGCCTCCATGCTCGCCTGCGCGCCGCGCGTGCTCATCATGGACGAACCCACTTTCGGACAGGACTTCACCACCTGGACCGAAATGGTCGACCTCATCGCCGCGGTGCGCGACCGCGGCTCCGCGGTCGTCGTCGTCACCCACGACGAACCCCTCATCCGCGCTTTGGGCGCCAGACGCGTCGAATTCTCGTTCGCGCCCGCCGCCCACGGCTCCGAACCCGCACAGGGAAAGGAACGGCAATGACCCAAACCGCGACCATCACCCTCGCCGTGCGCTCCGGCGCCGGCGACAGCGACCACGCGCGCACGCGGGCCGCGGGCCGGAACCAGGCCCGGGCCGAGCGGGACGGCCGCACGCCGGAACGCCCCGCGCCGGCCGCCTCAGGCTTCCACCCCACGGACACCGTGACCGTCAGCGCGCCCGTCGACCGCAAGGAACCCGCCAAGGCAGCCTCGCCCTCATGGTTCGTGGCCGGCGTCAACCCCGTCACGCGCATCCTCGGCGCACTGCTCATCTGCCTGCCCATGTTCGCCAGCCTCGACGTGGTCTCCGCGGCCACCGCCTTCGGCCTTGAACTGGCCCTGCTGTGGGTCGGCGGCGTGGCCCCTTGGACCGTGTTCCGCCGCACCTGGCCGGTGTGGATCGCCGCGGCCGGCAGCTTCGTCTCCGTGCTGCTCTACGGCAAGACGGGCGGCGACGTCCTCTGGCAGGCCGGATGGATCGTCGTCTCGCAGAACTCCGCCTATCTGGCGTGCGCCACGTTCCTGCGAGTCGCCGCCATCGCGGTGCCCGGCGTGATCCTCGCGCTCGGCCTCGACCCCACCGATCTGGCCGACGGCCTCGTGCAGATCGCGCGCCTCTCGCCGCGCTTCGTCTACGGCGCGCTGGCCGGTATGCGCATGTTCACGCTCCTGCAGGACGATTGGCGTGCGCTCGGACTGTCGCGCCGCTCGCGCGGCCTGGGCGACGGCAACGCGGTGCGCCGCGCCTGCTCGCAGGCCTTCGGACTGCTCGTGCTGTCCATCAGACGCGCCACCAAACTCGCCACCGCCATGGAGGCGCGCGGCTTCGGCGGCGAAGGAGAACGCGGCCACGCCCGCGTCAGCTCCCTGCACGCAAGGGACGCGGTCTTCTGCCTCATCTGCCTGGCCATCCCGTGCGTGGCGATGGGCCTGTCCATCGTCACCGGCAGCTGGCGCTTCTCCTTCCACGGCGCCTGAACACACGGTGAGCCCACGGCGCCTGCGCGTCCTTCCTCCACGATCCCCCACATTGCACCCGGCCGCGCCCGCACCAGCAGGCGCGGCCTTTTACAACGATGGACGTGCCGATTTTGACTCACTGGAGATTTCCGGTTTTCGTACCCGCCATCAGGTTTCGTCTCGTCGGAGTCGACAGTGATGAATAACGTCACTGGAATCGGTTCAGCTGACTACCCATCGGCTGGCTGTCGAAAACGGTCACTATGAAGGTGTGGCAGTTCGTCCTTTCGCTGATAACAAGCGCCATCGTCGGATTCTTCATCATCCTCTTCGTATTTGCCGCGGTTTCGGGCGTCGCGGACACACCCACTTCTTCGGCACAGGGTTCTTCGCAGTCGGAACAAGGCACGGATGAGTCGAAGGAATCGAAAGAGAAGAAACCTGCGAAACTCAAGTCCATCACTGTCGAATACTCGGGAAGCAGTGAAGACGGCACTGAAATCAACGAATCGACGGAGGGCATATCCGTAGAAGGTGAATACTCCGATGGAAGTACCAAGGAAATCTCCGAAGGCTTCACCATCAAGAACCCCGGAGTGCTGAAGGCCGGTGAGACCCAGGAATTCACGGTGGTCTACAAGGGATTCGAAGGTTCGTTCTCGGTGACCGCAAGCGAAAACGACGAGCAGTTCAAGGCATCGTCGCAGGACATCGCCTTCGATGAACTGGCGCGCAATCCCGAAGCGAACAAGGGCAAGAAGATCCATTTCCGAGGCAAAGTGGTGCAGGTGATGGAGGATGATGTGATGCCGCAATATCGTGTGAGCGTTTCGGAGGGCGCTTACGGCATCTGGGACAGCAGCCAGGTGATTTACGTGATGTATGCCCGTTCGGAAAGCGACAACCGCATTCTGGAAGACGACATCGTCGATATCTGGGGCACTTCGACCGGCACCATCACCTATACTTCCACGATGGGAGGGGATATCACCATCCCCAGCATGATGGCGCGTATCATGCAGGTCAGTCAGTGATGGGCTGAGCGCGTTGGGTTTGGCCTCATCGTCCGTTGAATCAATGGACGATGAGGCCAAACCATTTGCGATTGGGCCAACAGCATATCCGATGAGCTGGTTTGCTCGATACTGCTTCTGACGGTATGTCGATTGTCGCAGATGAGGCCGATCACTGCCACAGTGATGGTGGAATGGGTGATTCCGAGGCATCGTGGCAAGATTTTCTGCCACGATGAGGGGAAAATGCTTGCTTTCAGAGAACCGTGGCAACGATTCGTGCCACGGTGGGACAATCAAACGTTGCAATTAGGCAGCGTGGCAGAACTGTTATTTGGTGGATCGTTGGAATTCCGGGCTTTTGGGTAGTCATGGCTCTTTGCGCACCATGGGTGCGACTGCCACGGTCAATCCAGATATCCGATTTTCGCCCACTGTGGCAGAATAACGTGCCACGGTGAACGAAATGTTTGGAAATCGCAACGACCGTGGCAGACGAAACTGCTATGG
>Cebus_capucinus_imitator_PRJNA485217_SSR098__coassemble_2592_pt1 | contig 8269 bp, 7 predicted proteins | sample Cebus_capucinus_imitator_PRJNA485217_SSR098__metabat2_low_PE_014 | metagenome-assembled genome bin Cebus_capucinus_imitator_PRJNA485217_SSR098
TGAGCCACTTGGCGCCGATGGTGCCCATGTCCATGAGGCACACGGGCTTGCCGTCACGGCCCAGCTCGTGGCGCATCTCAAGGTAGCGTTCGAACGCGGCCTTCACGGTCGCGTCGTCGATGGCGATCTCGTCGAGCTCGGTGCCGAAGGTGGTGTGGCGGCAGTGGTCGGACCAGTAGGTGTCGATGACCTTGATCTCGGTGATGGTGGGCTCTCGGCCCTCCTCGGTGAAGTAGCGCTGGCAGAACTCCAGGTCGGCGAGATCCATGGCGAGGCCGCGCTCGGCGATGAAGCGGCGGCCGGCCTCGGCGTCCATCCCGTTGAATCCGGTAATGACCTCGACCTTGCCTGGGGTGGGCACCTGGGCCTTGAGGGTCTCCTTGGTCTCCAGTCCGGCCTCGCGGGCCTCGACCGGGTTGATGACGTACTTCTTGACGGCGGCCACGTCCGCTTCGGACAGGTCGCCTTCGAGCGCGTACACCTTGGCGGAGCGCACGGTGGGGCGTTCGCCCTGGGAGATGAGCTGGATGCATTCGCTGGCGGAGTCGGCGCGCTGGTCGAACTGGCCGGGCAGGAATTCGGTGGCGAACACGGTCGCCGCGCCGAAGTCGGGCATGTCGTAGGCGGCGTCGTCCACCTGCGGCTCGCTGAACACGGTGGGGACGGCCTGGGCGAACAGCTCCTCGCCGATGCCCTCCACGTCGTAGCGGTTGACGATGCGCACGCCGGTCAGCGCCTCGACGCCGAGGATGGTCCGCAGCTCATTGGCGAGCTGCCGGGCCTCCACGTCGAAGCCGTGCTTCTTTTCCACGTACACGCGAAAAACCATGGGGATCCTTTTCTCTGTCGAATCTCTTGAGGTGTGTGATAGGTGTATATAAGGAATACGGGCGTCGGGGCGGGAGTCGTCCCGACGCCCGTCAAGACGAACGCGGCTCCCTCTGATGAGGGAGCCGGCGTGAAGGGGCTACTCGGCGCGCTCGACGCCTTCGGCCTCGGCCAGGGCGGTCAGACGGGCGTAGATCTCCTCATAGGCGGGGATGATGTCGCCGATGCCGCGGCGGAAGAGGTCCTTGTCAAGGTGCTCGATTCGGCCGGACCGGTCCTTGAGGTCCCACAGGCGGCAGGTGTCCGGGGTGATCTCGTCGGCGAGCAGGATGGCGCCGTCGGAGGTCTTGCCCTCCTCGATCTTGAAGTCCACGAGCTTGACCTCGATCTTGGAGAAGATGTCCACGAGGGCGTCGTTGACGGCGCGGGCCTGGCGGGAGATCTCCGCCAGCTCCTCCTCGGTGGCCAGTCCGAGGGCCACGATGCCGTCGTCGTTGATGAACGGGTCGCCCAGGTCGTCGGACTTGTAGCAGAATTCGAGGATCGGCTTCTTGAGGTCGGTGCCCTCCTCCACGCCGTAGCGCTTGGCGAAGGAGCCGGCGGCGGTGTTGCGCATGATGATCTCCAGCGGGAACATGTCCATCCTGCGCACCAGCTGCTCGGTGTCGGACAGGCGCTTGACGAAGTGGCTGTCCACGCCGCGCGCCTTGAGCAGGTCGAAGATCACGGAGGTGATGTGGTTGTTCAGATTGCCCTTGCCCGCGATCTGTTCCTTCTTCTCGCCGTTGAAGGCCGTCGCCTGGTTCATGTATTCGACCCAGAGGACGTCGGATTCGTCGGTTGCGTACAGTTTCTTGGCTTTGCCCTCGTAGAGCTTTTCCAGTTTCTCCATTATCGCCTTCCAAAAATAGGGGGAGAATTGAGCTGAACTAACGATGGAAAGGGTAGCAATCGGCGGTGACGTCAAGGCGCGTCGCGTCTCCGGGACGGTTCGCTCGCGCGTTCAGGCGAGCAGGGCCTCGGCCGTGGCCTGGTCGGTGACGAGCGCCGATATGAGCCTTCCCCTCAGGCAGGCGCGGATGGCGGGCGTCTTCACGTCTCCCCACGCCACGCCGATGACCAGCGGGATGCGGCGGAGTCGATCGATGTCGATGGAGATGGTTCGGTCGCACAGGTCGGTCTTCACATGGTTGCCTTCCGCGTCGATGTGGTGTCCGCAGATGTGGCCGACGACACCGTTTCGGTGTAGTTCGGCGGCTTTTCGCTGGTCGATGTAGGCGTCGAAGATGTGGCCGGAGCGTTCGTTGGTGACGGCCCCGACGCCGACGATTGCGATGTCGGCGCGACCTCCGAGCGCCAGCGTGGTCGCGATCTGCGGTTCCCCGCACATGGCTTCGGCCAGCCGCGCGTTGGACAGGATCATGGGTACGGGCAGGATGGTGAACGATCCGCCGATGCGTTGGGCGAGCATGCGGCAGATGTCGGGGGAGTCGGTCATGGGATTGTTCGGACTCAATGAGCCGATCATCTGCGCGACGTTCGATTTCGGCCAGTCCCGTATGGGAATCTCGCGCACGGTGGCGGCCACGGCGTTGCCGTTCGATACGGTGATGAGCGCGTCCGTCGGGCATGTTTCGGCGAACAGCGCTGCCGCATAGCGTGGGACGATGGTGCGGGGATCCCGTCCGTTGCGCACCTCGGCCACTCGTACGTGCTCGAGGCCGTAGCGTTCGCGCAGTTCCTCCTCAAGTCGGCGCATACGTTCCAGAGGATGTCCGATGGAGATGTGGACGATATCGGCTTCCCGGGCCTCCTTGAGCAGTCGGGATACGGTAGGGCGCGACCATCCGATCTCCTTGGCGATTTCGGACTGCGTGCGGTCCTCCAGATAGTAGGCGCGGGCCACCCTGAGCATCAGGTCGATGTGGTCCCGTGAGGTCTCGGTTGCGAAAACCGCGTCATTGGTGAACATATGTTCATATTACTCCGTACCGCCGTCTGAGGGAAGGAGTGTTCAAAAATGTTGTATTGTGGAAATTCCGCCGTTTCTTTGATTGGTGGGATGATGAACGATGGTGCATGTGAGCATCTGTTCATGGGGTGTGTGGATTCATGTGCGTGTTGCGCGTAGATTGGCAATCGTCAACCAAGCCGAGGGAACGAACCCGAGGCGGCGACCCGATACCTCACAGCAGCAGGTACGGGCGCAACACAAGACAAAGGAGTACCACCATGGCATTCGCACGCACCATCTTCGGAGACGTCGACCCCAGCACCCTCGGCGTGGTGAACTGCCACGACCACCTCATCCGCATCGGCGCCGGCGAGGTCTATCTCGACCGCGACCACCAGCTCGACTCCGTCGAGAAGGCCATCGAGGAAGGCGGCTACTTCGCCGAAGCGTCCAAGAAGTGGAGCCCCGACGGCGGCACCGTGGTGGACATGTGTCCGATCAACTGCGGCCGCGCCCTCGACAAGCTGGCCGAGGTGGCCAAGGCCGTGGACGGTCTGCAGGTAATCGCCGCGACCGGCTTCCATCGCGAGCACGTCTACTTGGAGACCCAGTCCCACTGGATCAATCGCTACGACGTCGACAAGATCGCCGAACTCGTCATCGCCGACATCCGCGAAGGCATCGACAGGAACGACTACTCCGGACCGATCGTCGAGCGCACCCCGTACAAGGCCGGCGTCATCAAGGTCGGCACCGCGTACGGCAAGATCACCAAGTTCGAGCGCAAGTGCATGGAAGCCGCCGCCATCGCCGCCATCGAGACGGGCTGCCCCATCAACACCCACACCACCTACGGCACCTGCGGTCTGGAACAGGCCGAGGGCTTCCTCGAGCTGGGCGTGCCGGCCGAGCAGATCGCGATCGGCCACATCCAGCGCAACGCCGACGTGTACTACTTGGAGCAGATCCTCAAGCTCGGCGTGTACCTGGAGATCGACGGCACCAACCGCATCAAGTACCAGCCGGACTCCAACCGTATGATGGAGCTCAAGGCGTTCTACGAGGACGGCTTCGCCGACCGCATCCTGCTCGGCACCGACTCGGGCAAGCGCAGCTACCAGAAGGCGTACGGCTCGGTCTCCGGCGTCGACTACAACCCTGCCGTGGACGGCCCTCGCATGACCGCCGAAGGATTCGACCCCGAGTACGTCGAGAAGCTGCTCATGAAGAACGCCCAGGAGTTCTTCACCTTCAAGAAGGAGGGCTGATCCGCCATGACCGATGCAACAGCGGCCGAAGCGAAGCCCGCCCGTCCCCGTCTGCAGATCGCGCTCGACACCACCGACATGCCGAGCGCCCTGCGTCCCCTCAACCAGGCCATCGACCAGGTCGACGTCATCGAATGCGGCACCATCCTCATCATCGCCGAAGGTCTCAAGGCCGTGCGGGAGATCCGCGCCCTCTATCCGGACAAGACCATCCTTGCGGACGTGCGCATCGCCGAAGCGGGCGCCCTCATCGCCCGCAACTGCTTCGAGGCCGGCGCCGACTGGGTGTCCGTCGTCGCCGGGGCCTCCCTGACCACCGTCGAACAGGTCGTGAAGGTAGCCGACGAATTCGGCGGCGAGGTCCAGATCGAGCTCGGCGAGGACTACGACGCCGACAAGGCCCGCGCATGGAAGGAGCTCGGCGCCAAGCACGTCATCGTCCACCGTTCGCGCGACGCCGAGGCCGCAGGCACGCTCACCTGGGGACCGAACGACCTCGAACGCATCGAGGAACTCCACGGGATGGGCTTCACCGTCACCGTCACCGGCGGCGTGAACGTCAAGGACATCCCGTTCTTCGCCGGCACCCCCGTGGGCGTGATCATCTCCGGACGCGGCATCGTCAAGGCCGATGACCCGCTCGCCGCCGCGACCGAACTGAAGGAGACCATCGCCCGGGTCTGGCCCGAAGACTGACCGAACCGGACGACGGAGCCATCCGCTTCGCCCACCAACGCAAACGAGGGACATCCCTGCCGAGGGATGTCCCTCAAACGACAATCCCCGACATCTCCAACACCGGGAACCACCCCGATTACAGACACAAGGAAGTGTGCCATGACCGCCAACACCGTCAAAAGCCCCAAATACGACCTGTCCACCATCGGCGAAGGGCAGATCAGATTCACCGTGGACCGCGGCGAACGCCTGATGTTCACCCGCTCCGTGCACATGAACCCCGCCTGCTCCGAAGCCAACGTCGCCGGACTGCTCAGCCAGCTCGGCCGCGAAACCCTCTGGACCAGCTCCCTGCCCGAAGGCGACCTCGGCGACTACATCCTCGCCGAATACCGCTCCGTCGGCGTCCACATGGACACCATGGTCCGCCGCCCCGGAGGCCGCACCGCCCTCTACTTCATGGAACCCGGCGAATACCCCATGCCCGCCAACGTCATCTACGACCGAGAATGGACCACCTTCCGCGCCACCGGCATCGACGACTACGACTGGGATGAGATCCTCGACACCAGGGTCATCTTCCTGACCGGCATCACCGCCGCGCTCACCGACACCACCGCCGAAGTCGTGCGCTACGCCGCAGAGGAAGCCGCCAAACGCGGCGTCGAAGTCATCCTCGATGTGAACTTCCGCCGCAAGCTGTGGAGCGGTGAAAAAGCCCGCGAAGTCCTCGAACCCATCGCCAGGACCGCGACCGTGCTGTTCTGCTCCATCGCCGACGCCGAAAAGGTCTTCGGCATCACCGGCACCCCCGAAGAGGTCACCGCCGAACTGCAGAACCGCTTCGGATGCAAATACATCGTCTCCACCAACCACACCGACGGCCCCTACCTGCGCGGCCGCGAAGGCTTCTACCCCTACCACACCACCCCGGTAAGCGTCATCGACCGTCCCGGCGCCGGCGACTCCTTCGTCTCCGCCACCATCCACGGATACCTCTCCGGCAACATCCGCGAAGGCGTCAAATGGGGCCAACACGCCTCCAAGGTCGCACTCACCCACAAAGGCGACCTCACCCGCGTGCGCCCCGGCGAACTCGACATTCCGCTCGGCACCGACATCGACCGCTGACGGGGAAAGACATGACCATGACGACCTCCGCCGCGTCCGCCAACCCCACCGCCTACGAACAGATCGACTCCCGCCCGCTCACCGGACACCAGAAAAGCCTCGTCGCGCTCGCCGTCGTCGGCAACATCGCCGAATTCTTCGACATCTTCATGGTCGGGTTCGTCATCGCCTTGCTCACCGGGGCATGGAACCTGACCGGCATGCAGGCCGGCGTCATCACCTCCTGCACCGGACTGGGCACCGTGGCCGGCTCCATCCTATGGGGCCGCATGTCCGACCGCATCGGCCGCCGGGCCTCGTTCCGCTGCTGCGTGATCTTCTTCCTCGTGTTCACCATCCTCACCCTGCTCATCCCCGACGGTGCTTGGTACCTGTATGCGGTCTGCCGCGTCGGCGTCGGCATGGGCGTCGGCGGCCTCAACATCACCTCCATCCCGTACGTGCAGGAGTTCGTGCCGTCCAAACAGCGCGGACTGCTCACCGGACTGGCCTCCGTGTTCATCCCGATGGGACTGCTGCTCGGGTCGGTATGCCAGCGCATCGTGGGCGACGACTGGCGTGTGCTGGTCTCGCTGAGTCTGGTGTCCGCGTTGCTGCTGATCTGGATTCACTTCGTACCCGAGTCGCCGCGCTTCCACCTCTTGCACGGACGGCCTGATGAAGCCCGCCGTTCGCTCGCCTGGGCGATGGAGATTCCCGAGGACGAGGTGGGCTCGCTGCCTGAGATCAAGGTCGAGCGCAAGGCCTCCTACGGCGAGCTGTTCGCCCGTCATCTCCGTCCGCTCGTCATCGTCTCGCTCGGCTCGTTCTGCTTCATCCTCGGCGGCTTCGCCATCCAATCGTGGGGGCAGACGCTGCTGAAGGACGGATTCGGCTTCGACACGGAAACGGTGGCCTACCTGTTCATGGGAGTCGCCGTGGCCGATTGCGTCGGCCGCTTCGGCTCCGCTTGGCTCGCCGACCGCATCGGACGGCGTTGGACGATGTTCATGTACGGCATGATCGGCGCCGCAGCCTGCTTCGCCGCCGCGATGTTCCACGGCTCCGGATGGGTGTTCTACGTCGAGGTGCTCGTCATCATGATGTTCGCCGACGGCGTGTTCGGCATCATCAACGCCTTCGGCTCCGAACAGTTCCCCAACGACGTGCGCTCCACCGGCATCGGCCTCGGCTACGGCCTCGGCGCGATCGCGAAGATCGTGGGCCCCTCCCTGATGGGCGTGCTCGTCGGCGGCGACGCGGTCTCTCAGAACATCAATCTGGGCGTGATCACCACCGCCTTCACCTTCTTCGGATGCTGCCTCGTGGTCGGCGCGATCATCTACCTGTTCGCGCGCGAGACCAAGGGCAGGAACCTCGAATCCCTCTGACGCGGGTCTTCCTCATCCCCGTACGCATCGAACTCATCGCAAAAGGACTTTCATCATGACCGTCAACGCCGTAGGCATCTACGAAAAGGCCCTGCCCACGGGCCTGACCTGGGAGGAGACCTTCGATCTCGTCCACGAACTGGGCTTCAACTTCCTCGAATTCTCCGTCGACGAAAGCGACGAACGTCTCGCCCGCCTCGACTGGACCGAGCGGGAACGGGCCGACTTCCGCAACGCCATGTGGAGGACCGGCAGCCGCATCAACACCCTCATGCTCTCCGGGCACCGCCGCTTCCCGCTCGGCTCCGCCGACCCCGCCGTGCGCGCCAAAGCGCTCGACATGATGGCCAAGGCCATCGACCTGGCCGTCGATCTGGGCGTGCGCAACATCCAGATGGCCGGATACGACGTGTATTACGAGCCGAAGACCGAATCCAGCCGCGAATGGTTCATCGAGAACCTGCGCACCTGCGTGGAAATGGCCGCCAAGAAGATGGTGATGCTCTCCATCGAAACCATGGACGATCCGTTCCTCAACTCACTGAGCAAGGTGGATTATCTCAAGACGCAGATCCACAGCCCCTTCCTGCAGGCCTACCCGGACGTGGGCAACCTCACCGCGTGGCCGGAGAACGACGTGGCGCACGACATCGAATCGAACATCGACAACATCGTCGCCGTGCATCTGAAGGACACCAAGCCGGTCACGGCGGACTTCCCCGGACAGTTCAAGGAAGTGCCGTTCGGCGACGGCACCGTGGACTTCGAGGCGGTGCTGCGTCTGTTCGACCGTCTCGGCTACAACGGCGGCTACACCGTGGAGATGTGGACCTCCAAGGCCGCAGACCCCATCGCCGAGGTCAAGGCCGCCAAGGCCTATTTCGACGGTCTCTTCGAGAAGATCGGCATCATCCAGGAGCCCGTCCTGTGCAAGGCCGTCTGAACTTTTTCTGCAAACAGAGCGAACCCCATCGGAAAGGAAGACAATATGGCAACCCTGGCTGATTACGGTCCCGAGGTGCGCGCCGAGGTCAAGCAGG
>Cebus_capucinus_imitator_PRJNA485217_SSR098__coassemble_2652_pt1 | contig 7835 bp, 10 predicted proteins | sample Cebus_capucinus_imitator_PRJNA485217_SSR098__metabat2_low_PE_014 | metagenome-assembled genome bin Cebus_capucinus_imitator_PRJNA485217_SSR098
GGAGCGTGCTCGACCAGATCGGCATGCGCGCCTACGAGGACCAGTGCGCCCCGGCCAACCCGCGCATCCCGCAGATCGAGGACATGAAGGACATCGCCATCGCCGCCTACTACGGCGTCAGCCAGGCCGAAGGCCACAAGCTGCGCGTCGAGCGCGAGGGCGAGTCGGCCGTCGAGGAGGCCTCCCAGCGCTGAACCGGCCCGGCCGGCGGCATCGGGCGCCACGCCGATCATGACGAGTGACCCGCCCAGGCGGACACGTCGGCGCGGCGTCCGCATCGGATGACGGCGGCGTCCGGAACCCCGCAAGGGGACCGGACGCCGCCGTTTTCGCATATCCGCATCTCACTCCATCGGACATCATCGGACTTCATCGGGCCATCGGACGTATGCCTCCTTCCGTCCCTGCGCATGCCGCAGAACCTATTGACTTCCCCGCCGTCATCCATAGAATGGCCCCCATGACCAAAACCTCCCTGCACCAATGGATTCCCGACCAGCCCGGCGCGTGGGTCATGGCCGCCTCGCCCGCCCTGTCCGGCCTCGTCGCCGGCGCATGGTTCGGCTCCCTCACCGTGGACGCGGTATGGCTGACGGTGTGCTGGCTGCTGTGCTACTGCGTCCAGTTCACCGCCGCCCGCTGGCTCAAATCGCACGGTTCACGCCGCTTCCTGCCCCCGGCGCTCGGCTACGGCGCGCTGCTGGCCGTGGTGGGTCTGCCGTTCCTGCTGACGCATCCGGGCATCCTGTGGTGGGCGCCTCCCATCGCCCTGCTGGCCGCGATCTCCTTCGCCTCCTCGTGGCTGCGCCGCGAGCGTTCCCTGTGGGCGAACGCGGCGGCGGTGTGCGCGTCCTGCCTTATGCCGATGCTCACGTTCTGCTACGGCGTGGACGAGCCGCGGGTTCCCTACGTCTCCGCGGTCGGCCTGTCGCTGTCGTTGTCCTTCGCGCTGGCGCAGTTCGGCTCGGTGCTGTTCGTCAAGACCATGATCCGCGAGCGCGGCAGCCGTGCGTATCTGGCGGTCTCGTGGCTGTGGCATGCGGCGTTCCTGCTGCTGGCGGCGCGCGCGGGCTCGGTGTGGCTGGGCGCGTTGTGCGTGCTGCTGCTGGCGCGCGCGGTGGCGTTGCCTTTGACGGCGCGACGGCGCAGGGTGCCGCCGTTGGCGACGGGGCTGACGGAGTGCGTGTCGAGTCTGTGCGCCTTCGTGGCGGTGACGGCCTCGGTGCTGGTCTGAAGGACGGTCTGAGAGGCGGGCTTGCGGGACGACGCCGGGAGCGGTCCCGAAGGACGGTCACGCAAGGGCGGTCAACCGTTCCGGAGCGGTACACGGGTGGGTATAGCGTGTTCGGGTGCTTAAGGGAGGGGCGCCCATAGGAGCGACGTCCCGCAAGAGGCACGGGAAGAAGCATGCAGGGAAATGGCAGCGAACAGCAGCCGTGCGCTGACGCGCGAGGAATCGTATAGGGACGGGCATCTGACGCGGACGGCGTTCGTGTCCATCGCCATTCTGACGTTCATCACCTTCGTGGGTAATTTCACGCAGCTCCAGTTGAGCGCCGCGTTGCCTTCCATCGTGGACGAATACGGCATCAACGTGACGACGGGCCAGTGGCTGACTTCGGTGTTCCAGCTGGTGATGGGCGTGATGGTGCCGTTGACGGCGTTCCTGACGCGCCGTTTCTCCACGCGTCAGATCGTCATCGCCTCGATGGCGGTCTTCACGTTCGGTTCGGTGTGCGCCTGGTTGGCGCCTTCGTTCCCCGTGCTGCTGTTGGGGCGCATGCTGGAGGCGGTGGGTACGGGCGTGATGTGGCCGGTGCTGCAGATCACGGTCTTCTCCATCTTCCCGCTGTCGCGCCGCGGCGCCGCGATGGGCATGGTCGGCATCGCGATGAGCGTGGCGCCGGCGATCGGTCCCACGTTGGGCGGCCTGCAGACCGATGCGAACGGCTGGCGTTCCATCTTTCTGACGCTGACGCTCATCGGCGTGGCCTCGTTGGTCGCGGCGTGCCTGTGGCTGCGTGATTTCGGCCGGAGCGATCCGAGCGTGCGCGCGGACTTCTTCTCGGTGGCCCTGTCCGTGTTCGGGTTCGGCGGTCTGATGTTCGGCTTCACGAACATCGAGTCGTACGCGTTCACCGATCCGATGGTGTGGGCTTCGATGCTGGTGGGTGTGGGCGGCATCGTCTGGTTCGTGGTGCGTCAGCTGCGCCGTGCGCGCGCGTTGCGCGCGTGGCGGCAGTCCGCGGCGTCCGATGGCGCGGGCGAGCCTTCCGGCCCCGCCCCGGCCGCGCCGCTGCTGGATCTGGGCGTGCTGCGCAACCGTTCGTTCACGGTGGGCACGCTGGTGGCGTCCCTGTCGTTCTTCGCGTTCAGCTCCATTCTGGTGATCATGCCGCTGTACATCCAGAACGACCGCGGCTTCTCCGCCACGATGAGCGGCCTCATCATGCTGCCGGGCGCCATCGGCCAGTGCGTCTCACAGCTGTTCGCCGGCAAGGCCCTGGACCGTCTGGGCGCGCGTCCGGTGGCGATGTTCGGCGCGGTGGTGCTCACGTTGGGCACGTTGGGCATGAGCTTGATCGGCGCGGACACGTGGATCTGGTGGGTGTCGATCTGCCAGTTCACGCGTCAGATCGGCATGGGGTGCCTGCTCATGCCCATCACCACCTGGTCCCTGAACTGTCTGGAGCCGGAGGAGCTGTCCGCGGGTTCAGCGGTGACGAACACGGCCCGTCAGGTGGCGGGCGCGATGGGCGCCCCGCTGCTGGTCATCGTCATGGAGACGCTCACCGACTCCTATGAGGCCTCGGGCCTTTCCGCCTCGGCGGCGAACATCATGGGCATCACGTGGTCGCTGCGCATCTCCGCCGCGTTGTGCGGCGCGATGGTGCTGCTGGTGCTCTTCGGCGTCAAAGGACGCGGCGCCGGCTCCTCGCATGACGTGGCGCGCAGGGCCATCGCCCGGCTGCGCCGCTAGCCGTACGACGGCGGCGCTCCGGGATATCGGGAGCCCGGAATTTGGCGCTTTCGGGGCGCGCGGCGTGCGACACGCCGCGCGCCCTTTTCGTCGGCATTGGTCCCGCCCCGATGGTTTACTTAAACAGTTGCCTGATTTTTGGGCTCGCAAATTGGAAATAACAGAGCGAGCGCGAGGTCGGCCCACAGGTGTGGAGCCGGACCATCGCGCACTGATGACGGATGACCGCCGGGGGACGTATGTCCAAAGGAGGCCATGCGTGCCGGTGCCCCTATAAGAAAACAGGCTGGTAAACAGTACACGAATCGCTAGAAAGGGCGGACGGCAATGGCGGGACAGAAAATCCGCATCAGGCTCAAGTCCTATGACCACGAGGTCATCGACCAATCGGCGAAGAAGATCGTCGAAACGGTGACGAACGCGGGCGCAACTGTGGTTGGCCCCGTTCCGCTGCCTACCGAGAAGAACGTTTTCTGTGTTATCCGTTCTCCTCACAAGTACAAGGATTCTCGCGAGCATTTCGAGATGCGCACGCATAAGCGTCTCATCGACATCGTGGACCCGACCCCCAAGGCCGTGGACTCCCTGATGCACATCGATTTGCCTGCGGACGTCAACATCGAGATCAAGCTGTAAGAGGGGAGGGAACCGCTATGTCTCAGAGAGCAGATCGCAAGGCGCTGCTGGGCAAGAAGCTCGGCATGTCTCAGGTGTGGGACGAGAACGGCTTCTTCGTTCCCGTGACGCTTGTGGACGTGTCCACCAACGTGGTCACCGCCATCAAGACCGATGAAACCGACGGCTACACCGCCGTCCAGATCGGCTACGGCCAGATCGATCCGACCAAGGTGACCAAGCCGCTCGCCGGCCACTTCGCCAAGGCCGGCGTGACCCCGCGCCGTCACCTCGTCGAGGTGCGCGAGGACAACGCCGCCGAGTACGAGGTCGGCCAGGAGCTGACCGCCGAGGTCTTCGCCGAGGGTGTCGAGGTCGATGTGACCGGCACCACCAAGGGCAAGGGCTTCGCCGGCACCATCAAGCGCTGGGGCTTCAAGTCCTACCGCCGTACCCACGGCTCGCACAAGAACGAGCGTCGCCCCGGCTCCGTCGGCGCGTGCGCCACCCCGGGCCGCATCCTCAAGGGCAAGCGCATGGCCGGCCGCATGGGTCACGTGACCGCCACCGTGCAGAACCTGACCGTCGTCTCCGCGGATGTCGAGAACGGCATCCTCGCCATCAAGGGCGCCGTCCCGGGCCCGAAGGGCGGCATCGTTCTCGTGCGTTCCGCGGTGAAGGGAGCCTGATAAACCATGGCAAACGTTACTCTGAACGTCACTGATCCCCAGGGCCAGGCCGCCGGCACCTTCGAGGCTCCGGCCGAGCTGTTCGGCTTCTCCGCCGAAGAGGTCCAGGCCCACGTGCCGCTGATCCACCAGGTCGTGGTGGCCCAGCTGGCCGCCGCCCGCCAGGGCACCCACGCCACGAAGACCCGCGGCATGGTCTCCGGCGGCGGCAAGAAGCCGTGGAAGCAGAAGGGCACCGGCCGCGCTCGCCAGGGCTCGACCCGCGCCCCGCAGTGGTACCACGGCGGCGTCGTGTTCGGCCCGCAGCCGCGCGACTACTCTCAGCGCACCCCCAAGAAGATGAAGGCCGCCGCCCTCAAGTACGTGCTGTCCGACCGCGCCAACGCCGGTCGCGTCGCCGTCGTGGACTTCGGTATCACCGACACCCCGTCCACCAAGGCCGCCCTCGCCGCGCTGAACCCCGTCACCGACAACAAGTTCACCACCGTCGTGTTCACTCGCGACAACGTGAACGAGTGGCTGTCCGTGCGCAACATCCCGACCGTTCATCCGATTTTCGTCGATCAGCTCAACACGTACGACGTGGTCACCGCGCAGTACGTCGTCTTCACCAAGGAGGCCCTGGAGGCCTTCGTGGCGGCGAAGACCAAGAAGGAGGCCTGATTTTCATGGTCGCTATTCACAAGCCGGCTTACGACGTGATTCTCAAGCCCGTCGTGTCCGAGAAGAGCTACACCAACTCCGATCGCGGCCAGTACACCTTCGTGGTGGCCCCGAACGCGAACAAGGTGCAGATCAAGCAGGCTATCGAACAGATCTTCAACGTCAAGGTGACGAACGTCAACACCCTCAACCGCGCCGGCAAGCGCCAGCGCACCCGCACCGGTTTCGGCCAGCGCGCCTCCCAGAAGCGCGCGATCGTGACCGTGGCCGAGGGCCAGACGATCGACATCTTCGGTAACTGAAGGCTAGCCGAGAAAAGTTAAGGAAGAGACTATATTATGGCTATCCGCGTTTATAAGCCGACGACCGCAGGCCGCCGTAACGCGTCCGTCTCGGACTTCTCCGAGCTCACGCGCTCCACGCCTGAGAAGTCGCTGGTTCGCAAGCTGTCCAAGACCGGCGGTCGTAACTCCTACGGCCGTATGACCTCCCGCCACCGCGGCGGCGGCCACAAGCGCCAGTACCGTCTCATCGACTTCCGTCGTTGGGACAAGGACGGCGTGCCGGCCAAGGTCGCCCACATCGAGTACGACCCGAACCGTACCGCCAACATCGCCCTCCTGCACTACGCGGACGGCGAGAAGCGCTACATCATTGCGCCGAAGGGCATCAAGCAGGGCGACGTCATCGAGACCGGCGCCCAGGCCGACATCAAGCCGGGCAACAACCTGCCGCTGAAGAACATCCCGACCGGTACGATCGTGCACGCGATCGAGCTCAAGCCGCTGGGCGGCGCGAAGATCGCCCGCTCCGCCGGCGTCTCCGTGCAGCTCGTCGCCAAGGACGGCCCGTACGCCCAGCTGCGTATGCCGTCCGGTGAGATTCGCAACGTGGACGCGCGCTGCCGCGCCACCGTCGGCGAGGTCGGCAACGAGGAGCACGCCAACGTGCAGCTCGGCAAGGCCGGTCGCGCCCGCTGGATGGGCAAGCGCCCGATCACCCGTGGTGAGTCCATGAACCCGGTCGACCACCCGCACGGCGGTCGTACCCGCGGCGGCAAGCCGCCGGTCTCCCCGTGGGGCAAGGGCGAGGTTCGTACCCGTCGTCCGAAGAAGGCTTCGAACAAGATGATTGTTCGTCGTCGTCCGAATGGCAAGAACCGCAAGTAAGGAAGATTCGAAGAGATGACTCGTAGCATCAAGAAGGGCCCCTTCGTCGACGCCCACTTGCAGAAGAAGGTCGACGAGCAGAACGAGAAGGGCACCCACAACGTCATCAAGACGTGGTCCCGCCGTTCGATGATCACCCCGGATTTCATCGGACACACGTTCGCTGTCCATGACGGCCGCAAGCACGTCCCGGTGTTCGTCACCGAGTCGATGGTCGGCCACAAGCTCGGTGAGTTCGCCCCCACGAAGACCTTCAAGGGTCACGTGAAGGACGACAAGAAGGCCCGCCGCTAAAGGAGAGAATGACTTATGGAAGCTAAAGCAATCGCCCGTCACGTCCGTGTGACGCCGCGTAAGGCTCGCCGCATGGTCGACCTCATCCGAGGCAAGCAGGCGACCGAAGCCGTCACTATTTTGAAGTTCGCCCCTCAGGACGCGTCCCTTCCGGTCCGCAAGGTCCTCGAGAGCGCCATCGCCAACGCGCGCGTCAAGGCCGAGAAGGCCGGCGAGCCGTTCCGCGAGAACGATCTGGTGGTCAAGGAGACCTTCGTGGATGAGGGCGTGACGCTCAAGCGTTTCCGCGCTCGTGCCCAGGGTCGCGCCGCTCGCATCAACAAGCGCACCTCCCACATCACGGTCGTCGTTGCCAACAAGGAAGGAAACCGCTAAAGATGGGTCAGAAGATCAATCCCTTTGGCTACCGCCTGGGCATCACCGAGAACCACCGTTCCAAGTGGTTCTCCGACTCCAACAAGGTCGGCGAGCGTTACCGCGACTTCGTGATCGAGGATGACCGGATCCGCAAGGAGATGAGCAAGGACCTCGAGCGCGCCGGCGTGAGCAAGATCGTCATCGAGCGCACCCGCGACCGCGTCCGCGTCGACATCCACACCGCCCGTCCGGGCATCGTGATCGGTCGTCGCGGCGCCGAGGCCGAGCGCGTCCGCGCCAAGCTGGAGAAGATGACCGGCAAGCAGGTCCAGCTCAACATCTTCGAGGTCAAGAACGCCGCGCTGGACGCCCAGCTCGTCGCTCAGGGCATCGCGGAGCAGCTGGCCAACCGCGTCACCTTCCGCCGCGCCATGCGCAAGGCCCAGCAGGACGCCATGCGCGCCGGTGCCAAGGGCATCCGCATCAAGCTCTCCGGCCGTCTCGGCGGCGCGGAAATGAGCCGTTCCGAGTTCTACCGCGAGGGTCGCGTCCCGCTGCAGACCCTCCGCGCCCTGATCGACTACGGCTTCTTCGAGGCCAAGACCACCTACGGCCGCATCGGCGTCAAGGTGTGGATCTACAAGGGCGACATGACCGAGCGTGAGTTCGAAGAGCAGCAGGCTCAGCAGAACAACCGCGGTGGCCGCCGCGGCGGCGACCGCCGTCCGCGCCGTGGCAACCGCAACGCCGGTGCCGCCCGCAACGCCGAGGCCCCCAAGGCCGAGGCCGCCGAGGCTCCCGCTGCCACGGAAACGAAGGAGTGAGCAAGAATGCTTATCCCAAAGAGGACCAAGTACCGCAAGCAGCACCGCCCCGTGCGTTCTGGCATGTCCAAGGGCGGCAACGAGATCAACTTCGGTGATTTCGGCATCCAGGCGCTGGCCCCGGCCTACGTGACCAACCGCCAGATCGAAGCCGCGCGTATCGCCATGACCCGCTACATCAAGCGTGGCGGCCGCGTGTGGATCACGATCTTCCCGGATCGCCCGCTCACCAAGAAGCCGCTGG
>Cebus_capucinus_imitator_PRJNA485217_SSR098__coassemble_2808_pt1 | contig 6997 bp, 4 predicted proteins | sample Cebus_capucinus_imitator_PRJNA485217_SSR098__metabat2_low_PE_014 | metagenome-assembled genome bin Cebus_capucinus_imitator_PRJNA485217_SSR098
ATCGACCGCCGCCCACAGGCCATCGGCCGGCGGCATCGCCGTCACGCGGCGAGGCTGCGAATCAGCCCGTGTTCTGCAGGCCGGCGGCGACGCCCGAAACGGTGCAGAGGATGAGGTAGATGAAGCCCGCCTGCTGGCTCTTGGAGAGCTCCTCCTTGTCCACCTTCTTACGCAGCGAACGCAGCGCGAGCACCTGGGTGAGGGACAGCGCGTCCACGTACGGGGAGCGGATGCGGATGGCCTGGCCGAGCACGTGGCGGTGCTGCAGCGGCCATTCGTCGCCCACGATGTCCAGGACCCACTTGCGGGTGAGGGCCATTTCGGTCATGACCTTCTCGGGCAGGTCCTCGCGTTCGTCCAGCGCGAGGTACATGCGCGCGATGCGTTCGTCGGTCTTGGCGAGCGACATCTCGATGTTGTCGATGAACGTGGAGAACAGCGGCCATTCCTGGTATGCCTTGCGCAGGACGGCCAGGTCGCCGAAGCGTTCGCACGCGGTGCCCAGACCGTACCATGCGGCGAGGTTGATGCGCGCCTGCGCCCAGGAGAAGATCCACGGGATGGTGCGCAGGTCGTCGAGCGACTTGGCGCCCAGTCCTCGTTTGGCGGGGCGGGATCCGATGGGCAGCAGGCCGATTTCGGCGAGCGGCGTGACGATGGAGAACCACGGCGCGAAGTCTTCCGTGTTGAGCAGGTCGAGGTAGCGTTCGTGCGCGGCCTCGTCGAGCTGGGCGGCCATGTCGGCGTAGCGCTCGGTCATGTCCGTGTTGGTCTTCTCCACGCTCGGCGCGGACTGCAGGAGCGTGGCGGCCGCGACGGATTCGACGTGGCGGATGGCCAGCACCGGGTTGCCGTAGCGGGCGAAGATGACCTCGCCCTGTTCGGTGAGCTTGAAGCGGCACTTGACGGAGCCGACCGGCTGGGCGAGCACCGCGCGGTTGGCGGGGCCGCCGCCTCGTCCGACGGCGCCGCCGCGGCCGTGGAACAGGGTCAGGTCGATGTCGTGCGATTCGGCCCACTTGGCGATGCGTTCCTGCGCGGAATGCAGGGCGAGCGTGGCGGAGGTAGGGCCGGCGTCCTTGGAGGAGTCGGAGTAGCCGAGCATGACCTCCATCTTGCCGCCGGTGGCCTTGAGGCGCGCCTGGACCTCGGGGATGCGGATCATGTCCTCAAGCACGGAGACCGAGTTCTGGAGGTCTTCGAGCTGTTCGAACAGCGGGATCACGTCGATGGTCGGCACGTCTTCGGGGTGGGCGAAGGCGAGACGGTTGAGCTCGTACACGTCCTTGACGTTCTGCGCGCTCTTGGTGAAGGAGATGATGTAGCGGCGTGCGGCCTTGGTGCCGTTGCGCTTCTGGATGGAGCCGAGGGCGCGGAAGGTGTCGAGCACCTCCTGGGTCATGGGCTGCAGTTCGCCGCGTTCGCCGTGCAGGCCGTGTTCGCGGATGTCCGCGAGGGCGCGCGAGTGCACCACGGAGTGCTGGCGGAACTCCATTTCGACCATGTGGAAGCCGAAGGTCTCGGCCTGCCAGATGAGGTCCTGGAGCGGGCCGTACGCGGAGCGCTTGGCGCCTGCGGCGGCGAGGGAGCGCTGCACGATGCGCAGGTCGTCGATGTAGTCCTCGCAGGAGTGGTACATGAGGTCGGCGTCGCGCTCGATGGTGTAACGGAGGCGGTCCGCCATCACGAGCATCACGGCGCGGTGCATTTCCTTGGTGGAGATGAGGGACGCCTTGTCGGTGAGGCGTTCGCTCATTTCCTTCTGGCGTCCCCACAGGGCCTTGAGCTCCATGGTGGGCGGGGTGGTCTCCGCTTCCATGGTGAGGTTGCGGCCCACGGTGCGGGTGGCTTCCTCGAGGGCGGCGAGCACGTGGTCGGAGAATTTGCGGGCTACCTGGCGGCTGACCTTGGCGGTGACGTTGGGGTTGCCGTCGCGGTCGGAGCCGATCCAGCTGCCGGGGTGGAAGAACGCGGGGCACACGGGTTCCACGAGTCCGGCCTTGTCGCCGAGCACCCAGTCGTCGAAGCGGCGGTACACGGTGGGGATGGTGTGGAACAGGGTGTTGTCGAAGATGTCGAGGATGGTGTCGGCCTCCTCCACCGGGGTCGGCTTCTTGAGCGCGATGGGGGAGGTGCGGAACAGCGCGTCGATCTCGTTGTAGAGGCAGCGCGTGTTCTCCTTCTTGTCCGAGCCGCCGAGCGTCTTGTTGGCGCTGAGCAGTTCGGAGATGCGGCGGATCTTTCCTTCCACGGCCTTGCGGCGGGCTTCGGTGGGGTGCGCGGTGAACACCGGGTGGAATTCGAGGCGTTCGAGCATCTCCTTGGCCTTGGCCGGGCCCATTTCGTTGATGAGCTGGTGGTAGGCGACGGTGAGTTCGTTGATGGGGTCGACGGCGCTGGCGTCGGAGACGGCGGCTTCGCGCTCGTGGAGCACGGAGACGCGGTAGTCCTCCTCGCACAGGTTCGCCAGATGGAAGTAGGTGGCGAAGGCGCGGGCGAGCAGCTGCGCGTCGTCGAGGGGCATGTCGTCGATGATGGCGACGGCCTTCTTGAGCCCGTCGTGTTCGGGGTCGGGGTCGACCATTTCGCCGGCGAAGTGTTCGGCGCTGGCCTCGACGGCGCATTCGCGCACCTGGTCGAAGGTGGCGAGCAGGTCGGGGTTGAATTCGCCGAGGATGTCGCGCAGGATCTGCAGGCACAGGTCCATGTCGCTGGCGAGCGATGCGGGGAGATTACGCTCTTCGGGGCCTTTGGTCCCGGTGCCGGTGGAGACGAGGCTCGCGTCGGCGGGCGTGATCTGCTGATCGGTACTTGTCATCAGACCTCCTTCTGCCGCGCAGGAAGGTTGCTCGGTCTGCCGGTCGTCCGCGGCTCCTCCGCGGTTGTTGGGGCCGGTCGTTGCGAGCCCAGAGCCTTTGCGCAGCGTGTGGTTTCGCAGGACATTGTAGCGAGGTGCGGCGTCGGTTGCGTTACGAGTCCGCATTCCGTGCGTCGTTCTGCGTACGGAAGGCCGTTTCCCGCGTGTTTGGGTCGAATGGCGGTCCGATGACGTCCGCAACGTGGACGCGATGGCGTGGTGTGGAATCGGTCGGGGATGGCCGCGCGGTAGTAATGGATGCCGTGAGTGAAGAAGCGACCGCCGACCGGCGATACCAGCAATCGAACCATCCCCATCCGCGGCAGCCCGCCGACCTCCATCGGACGCCGTCCGGACCTCCGCAATGCCATCCGCACGGGGGAGTGCCGGAGCAGGGCGCGACCGCCGTGCGCAAGTTCCACACGCATTCCATCCCCCTTGACATGGAGGACATCGAACGCGATTGGGACAAGCCGGTGCGTGAGGCGGGCATCGCGGCGAAGGCGAGCGTCATCGTGCGCGTCGGCATGCTCGACCTGGGCGCCGGCACCGGCTCGTTCCGCGTGCGCGAGATGATGCACCGCATCGCCTATCCATTGGGTGTGCATGTGCGCGCGGACGTGAACCTGACCGACATCGAGGCGGCGTGCACGGACGGCCGCAACCGCATCACCGAGGTCGTGGACCTGCCTTCGACGGGCGTGAACACGGAACGCATCTGGCTGTTGGAGCATTTCGCCGACTGGTTCAACGTGAATCTCGGCACCGGCTCGATGTACCACGCGCGTCCGTCCATCAGCGAGGAGCTGGTCGAGCATCTCGACTCGCCCGAAGCGCGCACGTCCATCATGCGCGCCGTGGAGAAGGACCGCGAGGCCCTGCAGGAGACGGCGTCGGGGGAGGAGCCTAAGTCCGATGGCTCGGTGACGGCCGGCGCGTCGGGGGAAGGCGTGAAGTCCGATGGCGTGCGGTCCGCTGATGCGTCGGGGGAGAGACTGAAGTCCGATGGTGCGGCGTCCGTCGCGTCGGATAAGCCGGCGTCGTCCGCGTCGTCCGCGTCGTCCGCGTCGTCCGCGCGGACGGGACGCACGCGCATCGCCGACCGTCGGCCGCCGAAGGAATACGCCGAACACTTCGACCACCACACGCCGGAGCGCGAAGGCCGGCCGGCCGCATCGAACGGCGTGAACGGCATCACCGTGCGCGAGGCGCACGAACGGCTCGACCTCATCGAACGACGCAAACCGCTGTACGCGCCGTGGTTCTCCGGCCTCGCCTCGGCCATCGCCTGCGCGTCCTTCGTGTTCCTGCTCGGCGGCGGCCCCTACGACATGGTGGGCGCGTTCGTGGGCGCGGGCCTCGGCCAATGGCTGCGCCGACGCCTGTTCGCGCACCATCTCAACCAGTTCTTCGTCACGTTCGTGGTGGTCGCCGTGGCCGCGCTGGCCTGCACCGGCATGCTGCGCCTCATCGGCCTGTTCGATCCGATAGCCCTGCAGCACGACACCGCGTACATCGGCGCGATGCTGTTCGTCATCCCCGGATTCCCGCTCATCACCGGCGGATTGGATATGGCGAAGATCGATTTCCCCTCGGGCGTCCAACGCGTCACCTACGTCATGTGCATCGTGCTCATGGGCACGCTCGCGGGATGGATGGTGGCGAACATCGTGCATCTCAACCCGGAGGGTTTCGAGCCGCTCGCGTTGAATCCGTGGGTCAACGGCGCGCTGCGCTTCATGTTCGCGTTCCTGGGCGTGTGGGGTTTCTCGGTGCTGTTCAACTCGCCGCAGCGCATGTGCCTGACGGCCGCGTTCATCGGCGGCATCACGGACACGCTGCGCCTCGAACTCGTGGACGCGGGCGTGCCGCCGGAGGCGGGCGCGTTCATCGGCGCGCTGCTGGCGGGGCTGCTGGCGTCCGCATGGCGCAAGTCGGTGCGCCGAGGCTGGCTGCCCCCGCATCTCGACTACCCACGCATCTGCCTGACCGTGCCGTCCATCGTGATCATGGTGCCCGGCATGTACCTGTACCAGGCCATGTTCCACTTGGGGCAGTTCGACACGCAGCAGGCGCTCGACTGGGCGTTCCGCGCGTTCATGGTCATCATCTGCCTGCCCATCGGCCTGGCCATGGCCCGCGTCATCACCGACAAATCCTGGCGATACGACATCTGAGTCGCCCGCATGCATACGTCGGGGCCCGACCTCATCGGAGGTCGGGCCCCGCTCCTATGCCCTCCCGTCCCCGCTTGGGCGGGAGGGCTTGCTTCGGCGAAGGCTCAGTACTTCATGCCCATGGCCTCGCGCACCTGGCCGAGGGTCTCCTCGGCGATGGCGTTGGCGCGCTTGTTGCCGTCGGCGAGGACGTCGCGCACGTAGTCCATGTCCTTGGCGAGCTCGGCGCGGCGTTCGCGGTGCGGGGCGAGGAACTCGTTGACGGAGGCGGTGACGTACTGCTTGAGCACGCCGGCGCCGGAGGCGCCGATCTCCTCGGCGATCTCCTTGGGGTCGCGTCCGGTGACGAGGCCGGCGGTGGTGAGCAGCGCGGAGACCTGCGGACGGTTGGCCGGGTCGAAGGTGATGGTGCGTTCGGAATCGGTGGGGCTCTTCTTGATGAGCTTGGCGGTCTCCTCCGCGGTGGCGCCGAGCATGATGGAGTTGCCGTAGGACTTGCTCATCTTGCGTCCGTCGAGGCCCGGGATCTCGGGGGATTCGGAGAGGATGGCGGCCGGCTCGGGGAACACGGGGTTCTTCTTGGCGTAGCGTTCGTTGAAGCGGCGGGCGATGGTGCGCGTCAGTTCGACGTGCGGCAGGTTGTCCTTGCCGATCGGCACGACGTTGGCCTTGCAGAAGAGGATGTCGCACGCCTGATGCACCGGGTAGGTGAGCAGCAGGCCGGTGAGCGCGTGGCCGGAGGCCTCCATCTCGGACTTGACGGTGGGGTTGCGGTGCAGTTCGGCCTCGGTGACGAGGGAGAGGAACGGCAGCATGAGCTGGTTCTCGGCGGGTACGGCGGAGTGCGCGTAGATCATGGTCTTCTGCGGGTCGATGCCGGCGGCCATGTAGTCGAGCACGAGGTTGAGGACGTTGTCCTGGATGTGCTCGGTGGTGTCGCGGTCGGTGATGACCTGGTAGTCGGCGATGATGACGTTGGAGTGGACGCCGCGGTTCTGCATGGCGACGCGCTCCTTGATGGAGCCGAAGTAGTGGCCGAGGTGCAGACGGCCGGTGGGGCGGTCTCCGGTGAGCATGGTGAACTTCTCCGGGTTGGCCTCGAGCTTGGCGAGGGTCGCGTCGGAGCGCTTCTTGGCGGCCAGGAAGCTGGCGCTCATCTCGTTGCCCGCGGCGGTGATCTGCGGTTCCTGCGTTTCGTCCGTCATGCTGTTCGTCCTTTGCCTGTGCGTGTGCATGGTGGTCGGTTTCCGCACGGGATGATCCGCCGTTGGGGCCGTGGTCAGGTTGTGTGAAAACCGTGTAAAATATCGCTTTTATCGTAAAAGTGCGAGCCGACAAGCGCAGTGCGGCAAACAAGTGGTACTCTTCTGTGTGATGAATTGATAGCAAGCAATACTCTCAGGGGGTCACATGGGCCGCGGACGTCAGAAAGCCAAACAGCAGAAGATCGCTCGAAAGCTCAAATATCTGACCACCGACACCGATTACGATGAGCTTGCCAAAGAGCTGAACGGCCAGGAGCCCGGCACCGGTTCGGTCGATCCGTTCGCCGATGCCGAAGAGCAGTACGCGCCCGCCCCGGCCGCCGTCGAACCCGTCGAGGAACCGTCCGCCGCGGACGGCGATGCCTCGGACGATCTCGACGAGTACGCCAAGTGGGCCGCCGAAGCCGCCGCGAAGGCGACCAGCGGCGAATTCCCGGCCTCCGCGCCGAAGCCGGCCGCGCCGAAGCATAAGCCGATTCCGATGCCTATGCCGAGCGCGCTCAAGCTCAGGAAATAAGTTCGTTCGTACCGTCGCCGCAGGCGAGGTGTCGATGGCCGCACGCCCGGCCGGTCCCGTCGTCGGACCGGCCGGGCGTCGTCGTTTCGGAATGTCCCCCATCGGACATTCGTTACGGGGCATCCCTCATCGGGCATCCCTCATCGGGCATCCCTCATCGGGCATCCCTCATCGGGCATTC
>Cebus_capucinus_imitator_PRJNA485217_SSR098__coassemble_3060_pt1 | contig 5930 bp, 5 predicted proteins | sample Cebus_capucinus_imitator_PRJNA485217_SSR098__metabat2_low_PE_014 | metagenome-assembled genome bin Cebus_capucinus_imitator_PRJNA485217_SSR098
GGGGGAGGAGACGTCGGTCATCTCCCCGGACGAGCTGCAGGCCTACTTCGCGCGTTTGGCGCAGGAGGTCGGCGCGCCGGACGACGGCGACGCCTCCGTCCCGTCCGCTGAGGAGATATCCGCGGCGTCCGATGGAACGCCGAACGGCGACGCATCCGTCGACCAGGTTTCGGAAGACCTCGGAGATGCTTTCGTCGCGGACGATGCGCAGACGCCGGACGGGGAGGCTGCGGCCGATGTGTTCGGCGAGGTGACGGAAGCCGCGGCGCAGGACGTGTCGGATGAAACCGACGACGCGGCCGATGACGCAACGTCGGACGAGCCGGCGGATGAAGACGATGGTGCGGCCGACAATGAAGCGTTGGAACGGGACGCCGAGGAAACCGGCGCCGACCCCGAAGACGTCGACGAACCATCGGACGAAACCGCGCACGAGGCGACGGAGGAAGCCGGGAACGAAACGTTGGACGGGGAAGACGACGAACCGGCCGAACGGGAGGGGGAGCGATGAGGAACACGAAGCGTATGATGGCGAAACTCGCCGCCGTCGCACTGTCCGCGGGCATGATCGCCACGCTCGGCGCATGCGAGGGCGCCGTGCCCACGCCGCAAAGCGTGGACGCCTCGCAGCGCACCCCGGACCTCACCGTCGAACAGGAACAGCGCATCCGCAGCGGCATCCTCGACGTCATCGACGCCGCGAACGAAGCCAAAAGCGTCGACGGCCTCGCCGCGCGCCTGACCGGACCCCAGCTCGAAGTGCGCACCAGCGAGATCACCATCGCGCAGGCCACCGGCCAGCTCGACGCCAAAGCCGCCATCCCGCGCGACATGACCCAAACCGTCATCCCCGTGGACGACGGCTGGCCGCGCACCGCATACACCATCACCACCACCACCGAAGACCAGCAGTCGAAACGCCTCCTCGTCATGACGCAGGACTCCGCACGCTCCAACTACAAGCTGTGGGGCGTGGCCCGCCTCTTCCAAGGGGCCGAACTGCCCAAATTCGAAGTGCCCCGCCTCGGCACCAACATGGGCTACGACAAGGACGAACAACTCGTCGCCACCCCCGCCGAAGCCGTGGAACACTACGTGGACCTGCTCAACAACGGCGACGCCAGCCAATACAAGGACCAGTTCGCCGACGACTACTTCCGCAGCGACCTCGCCCAGCTCGTCGCCACCGTCCAGCAAGGCATGGAAGCCAACAACGGCACCCAACAGCAGATCTTCACCCTGCCGGACAACGCCATCAAGATCATGCGCTCCACAGACGGCGGCGACCTCGTCGTGGCCCGCATCGACTCCGAATGGACGCGCCAGGCCGGCGAAGGACGCGAATCCCTGCCCGCCTCCGACGCCGAAAAAGCCCTCTTCGGCGACGGCACCGCCACCAGCACCATGAAGGTGACGTACGTCAACGTCATCGCCATGTACGTGCCGCCCGCGGACTCCGGACAGCAGATCACCGCCGTGGGCGCCGAACGCCAACCCGTCAAGGTCGAAGCGCTCTAAGCGGACAGGCGCCACGGCACGACCCGCGGCGGATGACGCCCGAAGCGTAAAGCCCGTACGGCCCGCGATGCCGCCACCCGTGATTTCACTAAGATGGGTGGCGGCATCGTGTTTTCCCGCGCCCGGACGCCCGCGCATCGGACGTCCGGACGCGGCGCACGACGAAACGGACACACCACGATGGAGGCACACACATGGCACAACAGCCGAGGTTCAATCCCGGAGTCTCGTTGGCGGGAGCCGTCGACCTGGAATCGCTGAAACACCAGGTCAAGGCGGAACCCGGCGAAGCGGGCGGCGCGCCCGCGGCCGGCGGATACGTCATCGACACCACCGAAGCCACCTTCCAGGCGATGGTCACCACCTCCGCCACCTTCCCCATCCTGCTCATGCTCTGGATTCCCACGGACGACCGCCTCTTCCCCATGGCGCGCGCGCTCGCGGACGCGGTCAACGCCATGAACGGCCAGGTCCAGCTCTCCCGCATCGACATCAACGCCTACCCGTCCATCGGACAGGCGCTGCAGGTGCAGGGCGCGCCCGCGCTGTTCGCGCTCATCGCCGGACGCCCCATGCCGCTGCTGCAGGGACTGCCCTCGGATGCGGAACTCGACCAAATCCGCGAGCAGGTGCTGCCGCGCATCGTGGAGATGGCGCAGCAGGCCGGCGTGAACGGCACCGCGCCCTACTCCGGCGACCCGGACGAGGCCGGCGCCGGCGAAGGCTCCGCCGAACGCGGCGACATCGTGCCGCCCGAACATCAGGAGGCGCACCAGCTCGCCCAGGCCGGCGACTACGCGGCCGCCGCCGCGGCCTACACGCAGCTGCTGGAACTCGACCCGAACGACGCGCGCGCCGCCCGCGAACGCGCCAAGGCGCTGCTGCTCGCACGCTCCGCCGCCGCGAACGTGCGCGAAGTGCGCGAAGCGGCCGCCGCGGCGCCCGACGACGTGGACGCGCAGCTCGCCGTGGCCGACATCGACATGATCGGAGGCCAGATTCAGGACGCCTTCGATAGGCTGCTCGACTACGTCGCCGCCGGGCACAAGGCGCAGATCGAACCGGTGCGTGTGCGCCTGCTCGAATACTTCGCCATCCCCGAAGCGGACGACGCGCGTCTCAAGGCCGCGCGCCGCCGTCTCGCCATGCTCATGTACTGAACGCGTAACGCGTCCCATGCGCCCACCATGCGCCAAAGTGGTGTATAGTAGGGGCCGTTGCGTGCTTGTGCACGCCGCGGCCCCCGCCACGCGCGGCGACCGCGGCAGCACGCGGCACGTGCCTTTCGGGTTCGTAGCTCAGTGGATAGAGCGTCTGTCTCCGGAACAGAAGGTCGAGAGTTCGAATCTCTTCGAGCCCACCATCATCCCGTCCCGCCAGCCGGCGGGGCGGGATTTTCCATATGCGCGCGAAGGCGCGCGCAAGGCCGCGCGCTCCCGCTTGTTCCGCGCTCCCGCTTGGCCCGCGCTCCACAAGGCGGGCGGGGACGGGATGCCGGGAAATCGGGGCGGTCTCATCCCATGGAACGAGCGCCCCCTCACGCTCCCGGATGGGGTGCGCGCAGACGGTTAGGGGAGCACCTGAGATTCCCCTGAGCGGCACCCGGGACACGGTGCGAAATCGCCCGCGAGACGGCTTGGCCATCGCACAATGAAGTCAACGGAGACCCATGAGAAGCCCCGGACGCCGACGCCGCTGCATCCACGACCTCCGCACCGACCGCAACGAAACGCACCGGCCACGGGTCGGTCCACGGACAGGAGGCGCGCGATGAGACCGCAACACCAGCCCCGTAAGGCGTACCGCCGCCCCACGGACCTCGCCGCCGCCATCGCGCGCCGCGCCCGCCGCATGGCATCAGGCTCCGCCCTCGCCATCGACGCGGACCTCCTGCGCCGCCGACTGCCCGGCTTCCTCATGATTCTCGGCATGATCGCCGCCGCCCTGGCCGTCACGCAGACCGGCATCGCCACGACCGCGCGAACCCGAACGGACGGCGTCGTGCGCCCCATACGCGCCGTCGGCTCCAGTCGCGACGAATGGAACCTCCACCCCATCGCCATCGCCCACCGAGGCGACGACTCCGCCCCCGAAAACTCGCTGCACGCCATCGCCAACGCCGGCGCACGCGGCGCCGACTACGCCGAAATCGACGTGCGCCTCACCAAAGACGGCATCCCCGTCGTCTTCCACGACCGCAGCACCGGACGCCTCTCCGGCAACGGCCGCGACAGCCTCGTCTCCGACCTCACCCTCACCCAACTGCGCCGCCTCACCATGATCCAAAACGGCGAAGACTACCGCATCCCCACCTTGGACGAAGCCATCGCCCAGGCACGCCTCTCCTCCGACCGGCTCGGCCTGCTCCTCGACCTCAAAACCGACGCCCGCCACGCGCCGCGCCTCACCAACGCCGTCGCGGACCGCATCGTAGCCAACGACTTCGCCGCGCGCACCATGCTCATGGCCACCAACGACGAAGCCATCCGTCTCCTGCGCACCCACCACCCAGACTGGCTCACCGGCAAATGCGTCAGCCCCGCCGACCACACGCCCGTACGATGGCCCGAAGGCGTCGACTTCGTCCTCATGCGCGGCGAACGCGTCGAACCCCGCCTCATCGACCAGACCCGCAGCCAACACATCCCCCTCTACGCCGGCGTCAGCGAGGACTACGCGCTCGCCTCACGCTGCCTGCGTCTCGGCGCGGACGGCATCGTCGGCTCCAACGCCCAACGCGTGCGCCGCACCGTCGGACGCTACAGCGTGCCGGCCGAACGCCGCTGGAGCATCATCCAAGCCGCCGCCGTCACCGACGAACGCGCCACCGGCATGCCGGAGGCCGCCGCCCCAGTCTGAAACGCACCGTCGTCTTGGCGTGAAACCGCACTGCTATCATACGAACGTCGTCATAAGGCGGCGAGCACGTGCGACGAAAGGAAGCCGTCATGGCGCAACACGGCAACACCGAGGACAACGCGAAAGGCGCCGGCGGGGCCGGACTCGAACGCAAAATGGAATCGCGCCACCTGACCATGATCTCGCTCGGCGGCGTCATCGGCACCGGCCTGTTCGTCTCCTCCGGCTACACCATCCACCAGGCCGGACCACTCGGCGCGATCCTCGCCTACGCCGTCGGATCTCTCCTCGTCTACTGCGTCATGGTGTCCCTGGGCGAACTGTCCGTGGCGATGCCCTACGCGGGCAGCTTCCACATGTATGCCAAACGCTTCATCGGCCCCGGCACCGCATTCGTCATCGCCATCCTCTACTGGCTCAACTGGGCCGTGGCGCTCGCCAGCGAATTCACCGCCTCCGGCATGCTCATGCAGCGGTGGTTCCCCGGCTCGCCCACATGGGCATGGTCGGCGCTCTTCATCGCCGTGGTGTTCGCGTTGAACATCATGTCCGTGCGGCTGTACGGCGAAGCGGAATTCTGGTTCGCGTCCATCAAGGTGTTCGCCATCTGCGCGTTCATCCTCATCGGCCTGCTCGCCATCTTCGGCGCCATCCCCATCTCCGGCTACGATACGGCGCCCCTGTTCGCCAACTTCACCGCGGACGGCTGGTTCCCCAACGGCGTGGCGCCCGTCATGTCCACGCTGCTGACCGTGGTGTTCGCGTTCTCCGGCACCGAAGTGGTGGGCGTGGCCGCCGGCGAGACCAAGGACCCGGACAAGGCCATCCCCAAGGCCGTGCACACCACCGTGCTGCGCCTCGCCATCTTCTTCATCGGCTCCATCGCCGTCATGGCCGCGCTCATCCCCTGGCACCGTTCGGGTGTGGATGCCAGCCCGTTCGTGCTCGTGTTCCAATCCATCGGCATGCCGTTCGCCGGAGACGTCATGAACTTCGTGGTGCTCACCGCCGTGCTCTCCGCCGCGAACTCCGGACTGTACGTGTGCTCGCGCATGGTGTGGTCGCTCGCCAAGGAGCGTCTCATCCCCGCGCGTTTCGCCAAAACCAACTTCCGCGGCGTGCCCGTGTGGGCCGTGCTGTTCTCCATGTGCGGCTCGCTGCTCGCCCTGCTCTCCTCCGTGGTGGCCGCTTCCACCGTGTACCTCGTGCTCGTGGCCGTGTCCGGTCTGGCCACGTTGGTGGTGTGGTTCTCCGTATGCGTGTGCCATCTGCGCTTCCGCCGCGAATGGACCGCGTCAGGGCATACCGCGGACGAACTGGGCTACCGCGCGCCCGGATTCCCGGTGCTGCCGTGGGTGGCCATCGTCATGTGCGTCGGCGCGCTGGTGCTCGTGGTGCTCGACGAGACGCAGCGTTCCACCCTCTACTGCATGATTCCGTTCGTGGCGCTCTGCTACGGCGCCTACCACTTGCTGGAACGCCGCAAGTAGCCGCCGCGGGTGCGGCTGCGGGCATACAGCCGCGGACGGGGCGGCTGACAGGCGGGGTGACTG
>Cebus_capucinus_imitator_PRJNA485217_SSR098__coassemble_3118_pt1 | contig 5710 bp, 5 predicted proteins | sample Cebus_capucinus_imitator_PRJNA485217_SSR098__metabat2_low_PE_014 | metagenome-assembled genome bin Cebus_capucinus_imitator_PRJNA485217_SSR098
CGATGGCGTCCGATGCCGGTCGCCGCGCGCGGCCGACGCGCCGTATGCGGCGATGCGCCGCGGGCCGTGCGTCCCGGATGATGGTCCGGCCACGCACGGCCCGCGTCTGGTTCGTGACGTCCGACGACGTCCTATGGGCGTCAGTCGCGGTATGCGGCGGCGGCCTTCTCGCGAATGGAGTCGATGGCCTCGGACGGGCTCTCGGCGCCGTACACCGCAGAGCCGGCCACGAGCACGTCGGCGCCGGCCTCGGCAACGATGTGCGCGGTCTTCGGGCTGACGCCGCCGTCCACCTGGATCTTGACGTCGAGGCCGCGACGGGTGATCTCGTCGCGCAGGCGGCGGACCTTGGCCATCTGGTTGTCCAGGAACTTCTGGCCGCCGAAGCCGGGCTCCACGGTCATGACGAGGATCATGTCAAACTCGTCGAGGATGTCGAAGATCGGCTCGACCGGTTCGGCCGGACGCACGGCGAAGCAGGCCTTGACGCCCATCTCGCGCAGCTGGCGGGCCAGACGCACCGGGGCGTGGGTGGCGCCCATGTGGAAGGTGACGGAGTAGGCGCCGCACTTGGCGAATTCGGGGGCCCAGCGGTCAGGATCCTCGATCATGAGGTGGACGTCGACCTTGAGGTCGGTGACCTCGCAGATGCGCTTGACGATGGGCTCGCCGAGGGTCAGGTTCGGCACGAAATGATGGTCCATCACGTCCACGTGGACCAGGTCGGCGTTGGAGATGGCTTTGAGATCTCGTTCGAGGTTGCAGAAGTCGGCGGACAGGATGCTGGGGGCGATTTCGATGTTCTTCATGGTTTCCTACCTTATCTTTCAAATGGGACGAGCGTGGGTCCGGTTCCGTTTTCGGCAAGGACCGGAAATCCGGGCGGTCGGTCTCTCAGCCGCGCTTTGCGCTGGACCTCTCTTCATCGGAGCGCTGGCGTTCCAGCTCATCCGCGGTGACGCGGGTGAGGCGTTCGGACAGCGCGGCGGTCTCGGCTCCGGCACGTCCCAATGCGGCGAACAGCAGGCATCCGGCGACGCAGACCAATACCGCGGTCCACACGTTGGTGCGCAGTCCGAGGATGACGGTGGAGTAGTTGATGCGCACGTTCTCGATGACGGTGCGTCCCAATCCGTACCAGATCATGTACATGGCGAACTGCTGCCCGGCCTTGAGACGGTCGGCCATCCGCCTGCCGATCCAGACGATGAGCGCGGCTCCGATGAGGTTCCAGACCATCTCGTACAGGAACGTGGGGTGGAACAGCGTGCCTGTTGGGCAGGCCTGACCCTGATAGCACACCTCGGAATGTCCGATGGCGTCGGAGGATTCGTTGAGTTTGAGTCCCCACGGCAGGGTGGTCGGCCATCCGTACAGCTCCTGGTTGAACCAGTTGCCGAGACGCCCCACGGCCTGCGCGACGAGCAGTCCGGGCGCGAGGCAGTCGGCGAGCAGCGCGTACGGGTAACGCCTGTGGCGGCACCAGAGGAACGCGGCCAGCGCTCCCATGCCGATGCCGCCGAAGATCGCCATGCCGCCCTCCCATACCTTGAGGATGTTGACGAGGTTACCACTGGGCGGGAAGTACATGGAGGGCGTGGTGATGCAGTGGTACAGGCGCGCGCCCACCAGTCCGGACGGCACGGCCACCAGCGTGGTGTCGAGCACCTGGTCGAAGGTGCCTCCCACGCGTTTCCAACGGCGGGTGAGAATCCATACGGCGAAGCACACGCCGATGAGGATGCACACCGCGTACATGCGGATGGTCACCGGGCCGATCTCGAACTTGGAGAACGACGGCGAGGGGATATATGCGAGGTTCATGGACTACATCCTACGCGTCCGGCGCGGCGCCGCCCGTCAGGATCGCGCTCCGCGCACGCCCGCGGCGAGCTCCTCGCTTTTGGCGGCGAGCAGCGCCAGTCCCTCACGCGGGTCGCGCGGGGTGCGGTCATCGTCGGCGAGGAGCGTGTGCACGAGCGCCGATCCCACGATGACGCCGTCCGCGTATGCGCCCACGGTCGCGGCCTGCCTCGCGGTGGACACTCCGATGCCGACGCACACGTTGCGTGCGCCGGCCTGGCGGGTGCGTTTGACGAGCGTTTCGGGCGAGGAGTCGATGGTGGAGCGTTCGCCGGTGACGCCCATGCGTGCGGCGGCGTAGAGGAAGCCGCGCGCGTCGCGCGCCACGGTTTCCAGCCTCAGGTCCGTCGAGTCCGGAGAGACGAGGAAGACGCGGTCGAGGCCGTGCCGGTCGGAGGCTTCGATCCACTCCCCCGCCTCGTCCGGGATGAGGTCCGGGGTGATGAGGCCGGCGCCGCCCGCGTTCTCGAAGTCGCGGGCGAAGCGTTCGACGCCGTAGTGGTAGATGAGATTCCAGTAGCTCATCACGTACGGCGTGCCGCCGGCTTCGGCCACGGCCTCGACCGCGCGGAACACGCCTGCGATGCGTTCGCCCGCGTTCAACGCGATCTGGCTGGCGGCCTGAATGACGGGGCCGTCCATGACGGGATCGGAGTAGGGCAGGCCTATTTCGACGGCGTCGACGCCGTGCGCGACCATCGCGCGCAACGCTTCGATGGACGTGTCCGGATCGGGGAAACCGTAGGGCAGGTATCCGATGAACGCGGCTCTGCCTTCCTTGCGGCAACGCTCGAAGAGCGCGTCGCCGGGGCTGGGGCGTCGGCTCAGCCCCAGAGGCTGGCCGGAGGTCGTGGTGGCTGCGGGGTTGGTCATGTCGTCTCTCCTGTTCGCTTCGTTCGGCGCGGCGCTCACGCGTTGTCCCCGCGCGCTCCGGTCACCTCAAGTGCGGCAGTCTGGTCTTCGGTGAGATAGCCGAACCATTTGCCGGCGGTGGCCATGTCCTTGTCTCCACGTCCGGAGATGTTCACGATCATCACGGCCTTGTCGTAGCCCTTGGCTTTGAGGTCGGCGGCGGCCTTGTAGGCTCCGGCGACCGCGTGAGAGCTTTCGATGGCCGGGATGATGCCCTCGCTGCGGCTCAGGTCGCGGAAGGCGTCCATGGCTTCGGCGTCGGTGGCCCACGAGTAGCTCACACGGCCGATGTCCTTGAGCCATGCGTGCTCGGGACCCACGGAGGCGTAGTCGAGGCCCGCGGAGATGGAGTAGGTGTCCAGCGTCTGTCCCTCCTCGTTTTCCAGCAGGTAGCTTTTGGCGCCTTGGAACATGCCGAGCTGTCCGGTGCCGGGGGCGAAGCGGATGGCGTGGCGGCCGGATTCGGGGCCCTCGCCGCCCGCCTCGTAGCCGTACAGGTTGACGCGGTCGTCGTCGAGGAACGCGTTCATCACGCCGATGGCGTTGGAGCCGCCGCCCACGCACGCGCACACCGCGTCCGGATGGTCGATGCCGTACCAGTCGCGCAGCTGCTCCTTGGCTTCCTCTCCGATGATTTTCTGGAAGTCGCGCACCATGGCGGGGAACGGGTGCGGTCCGGCCACGGTGCCCAGCAGGTAGTGCGTGTCCTTGACGTTGGTGACCCAGTCGCGCAGCGCCTCGTTGATGGCGTCCTTGAGGATGCGGTCGCCGAGCGTGACCTCCACCACCTCGGCGCCGAGCATGCGCATGCGCGCCACGTTGAGGGCCTGGCGGCGGGCGTCGATCTGGCCCATGTACACGCGGCACTTGAGGCCCAGCATGGCGCACACCGTGGCCGTGGCCACGCCGTGCTGGCCGGCGCCGGTCTCGGCGATGACGCGCGTCTTGCCCATGCGTTTGACGAGCAGCGCCTGGCCGAGCGCGTTGTTGATCTTGTGCGCGCCGGTATGGTTGAGGTCCTCGCGTTTGAGGAAGACTCGCACGTCCAGCCCGCTGCGTTCCCTGACGAGGGCGGCGAAGCGCGGCGCCTCGGTGAGGGGGCTGGGACGTCCCACGTAACGTCGCTGGAGCGTCATGAACTCCTTGATGAACTCGGGGTCTTCGCGGGCTTCGTCGTAGACGCGTTCGAGTTCGTCCAACGCGCTGATGAGCGCTTCGGGCACGTAGCGGCCTCCGAACCGTCCCCAGTAGGGTCCTTGGTGTTCGCTCAGGGGGCCGTGTTCCGAGGCCTTCACGCGTGCGCCGGCCTTGACGAGGCGCTCCACGGCGAGCGTGTGGTCCTCGGCGGTGGCGACGCCTTCGCCCACGAGCACGGCATCCGCGCCGGCGCGTGCGTAGTCCTCCAGCTCCACGGAGCCGAAGACGCCGGATTCGGCGACGCGGATGACGTCCTCGGGCAGGTTCCCGGCGAGTTCGCGGTAGACGTTCACGTCCACCGCGAGGGTTTTGAGATTGCGTGCGTTGATGCCGATGACCTTGGCGCCGGCGTCCACGGCGCGTGCGATCTCCTCGCGCGTGTGGGTCTCCACGAGCGCGGTCATGCCCAGTTCGTGCGTGAGGTCGAGCAGGCGCCTGAGTGCGGCGTCGTCCAAGGCGGCCACGATGAGCAGCACGAGGTCGGCACCGTGGGCGCGGGCTTCGAGGATCTGGTATTCGGTGGCGATGAAGTCCTTGCGCAGCACGGGTACGTCCACGGCGGCGCGCACGGCGTCGAGGTCGTCGAGCCCGCCGAGGAAGCGGCGTCCTTCGGTGAGCACGGAGATGGCGCTCGCGCCGCCTCGCGCGTATTCGCGCGCCATCTCGCCCGGATCGTCGATGTCGGTCAGCCGGCCTTTGGACGGGGACGCGCGTTTGATCTCGGCTATCACCGGGATGCCGTCGGCGCGCCTGAGCCATCGGGTCGCGTCGAGCGGGGCCGGGGCCGCCAGCGCGGCTTCCTTGACTGCTTCGAGCGACACGGTGTCCTCGCGGCGGCGCTGGTCCTCAAGCGCGCCCGCGAGCAGTTCGTCCAATACCGACATGGCCTCTCCTTATGTTGTGTGGTTGACCATGCGCCACTTTATGACAATATCCACATACCGAAGCACCTCCGTCCTACATTTCGGGCGCTTCGGCGCTTCCCTCAAGTTGCCTTTCGGCTTTCGGCACGCGCTGTTCGTTCTCCCCCAAGGGCTCCAGTCCGGCGATGCGGCGGATGGCGCTGATGGTGCCTGCGGTGCCGGGCGTCGGCGCGCCGAGCGCGCGGTGCAGCGTCGCGCCTTCCACGAACGCATCGACGAGCGCGGCGGTCTCCGGGTCGAAGAAGCGTTCGATGCGTGCGCGCGAGGCGGCCATCCACCGGTCGGTGAGATCGCGGAAGGCCGGGTCTCGCGCCGCGATGGTGTACAGCTCCAGGTTGATGGTCAGGTCGCGCGTGGTGGAGAGCAGGTCGCCTTCGATGTGGCGTGCGATGACCTCGCACGCCTCGCCGGCGTCGCATGCCCCGTCCATGCGTGCGGCGAACAGGTCGATGCTGCGTTGCACGAACAGGTCGAAGGCCTGGTGCATGAGATCGTCGATGCCGTCGAAGTGGTAGGTCATCGACCCGAGCGGCACGTCCGCCGCGGACGCGACGGTGCGGTGCGAGGTCCCGGCCGTCCCTCGCTCGGCGATGACGTCGAGGCACGCCTCGATGATGCGGCGCTTGCGTTCCGGGTCGAAACGGCGTCGCGCGCGGTTCTCCTGACTCATATCTGCCGACCTTACCACAGCGCGACACGCGCCCCGCCGCCGTTATGTACGGATGTACGTAACGATGGTAGGCTATATGACATCGCCGTCGGACACGTATTCCCGTCCGACGGCGATCCCATATCAGAAACGATCCCCGCGCCTC
>Cebus_capucinus_imitator_PRJNA485217_SSR098__coassemble_3319_pt1 | contig 5087 bp, 3 predicted proteins | sample Cebus_capucinus_imitator_PRJNA485217_SSR098__metabat2_low_PE_014 | metagenome-assembled genome bin Cebus_capucinus_imitator_PRJNA485217_SSR098
CGCCGCCCTGTCACGGCGGAGGTCGCCGGTTCAAGTCCGGTCGTGGTCGCCAGTAAGACTCCTGATGGGACCCATCGGGAGTCTTTTTGTTTATCTGATGAATTTGTATACAATGAAATGGTGGGCGCAGTGACTGATCCGATTCCGTTTTGTACTTTGGAGGAGCTGAGAGGGGTTCCTCACCCATTCCCCTATCAGGGAAGCAAGCGTTATCTCGCCAACGCCATCATCCCCCTAATTCCTGAGGGAGTCTCCCGTCTTATCGAACCTTTTTGCGGTAGTGCCGCTGTGAGCATCGCCTCAAGGTATACGCATAGGGTTTCGCGGATTGTTCTTGCCGATATCAACGCCCCTCTCGTTGAGCTATGGAACTCGATTATCGATGCGCCTGATGCTTTGGTTGAGGAATACGGCAGGATGTGGGAGGAGCAGTTGTCTGATCCCAGAGATTATTTTATGCATGTGAGAGCGCGCTTCAATGAAGAACCTAATCCTTCTGGTCTGCTGTATCTAATGAATAGAATTGTTAAAGGGTCGATTAGATATGGGAAGGATGGACGTTTTAACCAATCGGCTGATAATCGAAGATTGGGGGCTCGACCGCAAGTGGTTTCGGCGAGAATTCACGGTGTCAGCAATCTCATGCAAGGGACGCAGGTCTTCGCGAAGGATTATGCCGAGATTGTAGCAGATGCGAAAACGGATGATCTGGTGTACATGGATCCTCCTTATCAGGGGACATCAAACAATGCGGATCGACGATATGCCGCCGGTCTGCAGCGCGAAGACTACGAGATGGTATTGGATGAGATGAATCATCGTAAATTGTCTTACATGGTTTCCTACGACGTTGTGGATGCTCAGGACACCTATGGAAAACGTCTGAGCGATGATCTCGGTCTTACGCATTTGCACCTGTGTGCGGGAACTTCCACGCAGGCTACTCTTCTGGGAAAGAAGAAAAAGACCGTGGAATCTCTCTATCTATCTCCTGCTTTGGTGGACAGGCTGGGCGGCGGAGAGCGGATTCCTTCTCTGCTCAATCCGCATGCCGAACAACAAGAGGAACTGTTTGGGTGATTGGATTCAACATATGCGTGAGACTGCCGGAAAACAATATTCTCCAGAATTCTTACAGTGGATTGCATCATTGAAGATGAGCAAGCGCGCTCGTGAAGCATGTGATGTCATGCTTAAGCATGGTGCGGTGACTACGGATGAACTTACTCGGCGGTACGGATTAAAGCATCCTCCTCGTGCGATTGCTGATTTGCGGGACGCTGGCGTGCTGATCAAGCGTGAGAATGTTCGGTCGGGAGGAAAGACCATTGCGCGCTATTCCTTAATAGATACAATCAGTCTCGACGTTGAATCCCCTCGTAAGCCTATTCCTAAATCAGTTAAGGATAAGCTGATTAAAGATCATGGGCCACAATGCGCTGCCTGCAGGGGCCGATTCAGGCCTACGGTACTTCAGGTGGATCATCGTATTCCCTTCCGTGTCGGAGGCGATCCTGAAGAATGGTCCGATGACACGGTTATGTTGCTCTGCGCGTCGGATAACCGTGCAAAAAGTTGGACGTGTGAAAACTGTCCAAACTGGGAAACGCGGGATTCGGGCGTCTGCGCTAGTTGCTACTGGTCGCATCCTGATGGTGCATATGAACATATAGCGGGAGAACGTCAACGGCGTCTTGTGCTGACATGGCAAGGAGAAAGCGAGATTGAAAAATTCTTGATGTCCAAAGACATCGCTGAAGGTCGCAATGAGACCATGCAAGAGTACGTGAAGCGTGTTCTCAGCTCCATGATGCAGGGTTAGCGTTCTAACATGAATGACGTCGTCCTACGATGGTGCGGTCAGTGGAGGTGGCGTTGCCGCTCTTCCTCATGGGCGTATGAAGATGTTGGGTAACGGGCGGGAACTGATGGGGAGGCTCACGTCCGTCCCAAGAGACGTGAAGCCGTCAGCATGTCGTTATGCCGACGGCCCTGCGGTTCCTGACGGTCTGCCGTCAGTGACGCTCGTAGGAGAGGCTTCGTTTGATGCCGCACGCTTCGGTTTGCATCGAGCCGCATCATGCCGATGGCGGTGGACCTGACCGAGCATCTCGTGTCCGTGGGTTTCATGTGTCCGTGGGTTTCATGTGTCCGCGGGTTTCATGTGTCCGCGGGTTTCATGCCGGGTGGTTCGAGGTTGGCGCTCTTGTGCGACAGCGCAGCGTATTAGGCGTGAACCCTCTCCGAGAAAGTCGTCACTGGCTGTCAGACTCATATCCGCGTAGCCGCCACCCACCTCCATCGAACGCGTCCGACGATCCGGAGGCAGCATAGAATGGGCCGCATGAGCGAAACGAGAGAACCCACACGCGCGACCGGAGCGCTGCTCGCCGCACTCGTGTTCCTGGTGGCGTTGAACCTACGTCCCGCCATCGCGGCCGTCGGTCCCGTCCTCGCACGCATCGGCGCCGACCTGAACTGGGGCGAAAGCGTCCAAGGCATCCTCAGCGCCATGCCCCTGTGGGCCTTCGCCGCCGTCAGTCCACTCGTCAGACTCGTCACCGCACGCATCGGCGCCGACCGCACCATCCTCATCGCACTGCTCACCCTCGCCGCAGGAGACCTCGCACGCTCCTTCGGCGGACCCGCGGGCGTCTGGCTCGGCACCCTCGCCGTCGGCTCCGGCATCGCCATCGGCAACGTCCTCGTCCCCGTCATCGCCAAACGCGACTACCCGCACCACATCCCCATCGCCACCGGCGTCTACTCCGCATGCATCACCACCGGCTCCGCCATCGCAGGCCTCACCTGCTCCCACCTCGCCGACATCCTCGGCGGATGGCGGCCCGCACTCGCGGTCTGGGCCATCCCCGCCCTCATCGTCGCCGTCCTCTGGATCCCACGCCTGCGCACGCCCGCACCATCGGACGCCGCGACCACGGACGGCGGACCGGACCACACGCGTCGGACGGACGCACGCACGACACGCACCCCGCTCCGGCGACGCCCCATGACCTGGTACGTCACCCTCTACATGGGACTGCAGTCCGCCGCCTTCTACACCATGTCCAACTGGCTGCCCTCCTTCGTCACCGCAGGCGGCCACACCGCCGCGCAAGCCGGCGTCCACCTCTTCGTCTTCCAATCCATCGGCATCCTCTCCGGGCTGCTCATCCCCGCGCTCATGCACGTCCACGGCAGCCAGACCACCGCCGCGCTCGTCTCCAGCACGCCCATGGTCGTCGCCCTCCTCGGATGGATGCTCGCCCCGCGGCTCTCCCTGCTGTGGAGCATTATCGGAGGCATGGGCCAAGGTGCCTCACTCGTCGCCGCACTCACCATGATCACCCTGCGCGCACGCACCCCCGAGGAAACCGTCGCGCTCTCCGGATTCGCGCAATCGGTCGGATACCTGCTCGCCTCCATCGGCCCCCTCGCCTTCGGCGCGCTCGCCGAACTCACCGGCACATGGACCGCGCCCCTGACCATGTCGCTCGCGCTCGCCATAGCCCAATGCGCCGTATCCCCGCTCGCCGGACGCGAGCGGGAAAACCCCGCGAACGGGACCACGGCCACGACCGGCCGCGACGATTGATATAGTGGCGACGTCCACAAAGCACAGAACGCCGCCCCAAGGATGGAGGAACGGACGATGAAGACAACGACGGAAGACAGGCCGGACGAAACGCGGGCCGTCCGCGAAACGACTCAGGGAACTGGCGAACCGCACGCCACGCAAGGACGCACCATCGTGATGCTCGACGTGGACGGCACCCTCGTGGAATCCGCACCCGGCATCCTCGCCTCCGTACGCCACGCCTTCGAGGAGCTCGGCTACGAGGTGCCGGACGCGGACACGCTCAACCGCTTCATCGGACCGCCGCTCGTCGACGCGTTCGCCGCCTGCGGCATGGACCGCGACACCGCCGACGAAGCCGTACGCGCCTACCGCCGGGTCTACGCCAACCCCGCCTTCCCCGACCCGGACCATCCCGGCGAACTCATCGAAGGCCGACTCCTCGGCGGCGTCTATCAAGGCATCCCGGACATGATCGCCGAACTCAAACGACGCGGCCACCTCGTCATCACTGCCACCGCCAAACCCGAGGCGATGGCATTCCCCGTGCTCGACCACTTCGGCCTCACCCCGCTCGTCGACGCCGTCTACGGCGCCACCCTCGACCGCAGCCGCAACCGCAAGGACCAGGTCATCGCCTACGCGCTCGCCAACGTCGGCTACGATCCGACGCGAGGCGACCGCGCCGTCATGGTCGGCGACCGCGACAACGACGCCGACGGCGCGCGCGCCAACGGCCTCGACTGCATCGGATGCCGATGGGGATACGCCGAGGAAGGCGAACTCGAAGCGCACGGCGCGGCGGACATCGTGGACACGCCGGCGGAACTGCCCGACGCGCTCGACCGGTACTTCGCACACTGAACGGGGAGCGGCGAGGCGGGGCGTGCCGCGTCTGTGCGGGTACCGGCGGCGCTCGGCATCCGCGCGGGACCTGTCGGCACGCCGCAATCGCGCGGGACTTGGCGGCGTGCCGACGAAACGTGAAGAACGCATGGCGTCGCGGCTCGTTCGCGCGGTCCTGTTCGGGGCATCGGGAACAATGCCCCTATGCGAATGTTGACGAAACGAAAACGACGCAGGCTCATCGCCTCCGTGGCGGTCGCCGTGCTGCTGTGCGTGCTGGCGCCGTTCATGGGAGCTTGGCTGCGCGACTCCGGACTGATGGCCGCACGGGAGACCGCACTGTTGGAACGCCTCTCCTCCCTGCCGCAGAGCGCGAAGGATTTCGCCGCGGTATGCGCGGGACTGTTCTCCGTGCAGGGCAGCGTGGGCATCATGGCCGTGCTGTCCGCGGTGGAATACCGCAGGGTGCGCTCGTGGCGCACCCTCGTGCGCGAACTCGTCACGGCCGCCGGGCCGATGGTGTACGTGACCGCCGCCAAATGGATCGTGGACAGGCCGCGCCCCTCCACAGGTCTGCTCTCGCCCTACCTGCCCGATGATCCGAGCTTTCCCAGCGGGCATACGGCGGCGGCCGTCATCGTGGGCGTCATGCTGGTGCTCATGT
>Cebus_capucinus_imitator_PRJNA485217_SSR098__coassemble_3396_pt1 | contig 4858 bp, 2 predicted proteins | sample Cebus_capucinus_imitator_PRJNA485217_SSR098__metabat2_low_PE_014 | metagenome-assembled genome bin Cebus_capucinus_imitator_PRJNA485217_SSR098
TACGGCAGCATCGTCTTCATGAGGTTGGCGCCGGTGGTGCCGGTGAAGACGGGCACGTCCGTGACGGGCGTGGGCTGCGTGGAGGTGATGCCGATGGGCGCGGCGAGCGGCCCGGATTCGCGCGGGGTGAGCTGGCGGATGGCGATGGCGATGACACGGCCCGGATAGCGGCGTGCGATGGTCGCGTAGGTGGTGGGGTCCTTCTGCCCGTCGTCGCCCACGAGGATGAAGCGCATGTCCGGGAAGTCGGCCATGAGCTGTTCGGCGAATTCGAGCTTGTGCTGCACGCCGGTGGGCACGAAGGTCTTGGGACGCGGGTCGAGGTCGCGCAGCAGGAGCGGGCCCGCGGGGAAGCCATGGTTGGCGATGAAGTGGCGGATGGAGCCCTCCACGTTCCACGGCGAGGTGGACAGGTAGAAGAACGGCGCGTCCGGGTACAGGTCGGACAGGCGGTTGAACAGCACGCTCATGCCGGGCACGGAGGCTTTTTTGAGCGGGTTGAGCAGCAGCAGGTTCCAGGCGGCCTTCCACGGCGTGGGCGCCTGCGTGATCATGATGGTGTCGTCCACGTCGGAGATGATGCCCACCTTGGCGCCTTTGGGGATGGTGAACAGGCTGGAGGTGACGGCCCGGCGACCGTTGACTCGGTAGGACACTTCGTGGATGCCGGGTTCGAGACGGTGTTCGGCCACGAGGTCGAGGTATCCGGAGCTGTCCGAGATGGCGTATTCGCTGTCCACTTCGGAGCGGGAGTCGGGCGCGTCGTAGCGTTCGCTCTGCCCCACCTGCACGGTCTCCAACGGCACGCCGTCGATGCGGATCTTGACCTGCGTGTGCGGCGAGGGAATGGCGAGCATGCCGCGGATGCCTCGCGTGGCGCGCCCGTAGAGGCTGCGCGCGGGCGCGTGGACGGTGCGGCAGATGAGCCGCGAATAGTCGTCGGTGCCGTAGCCGACGTACGGGTCGACGCGGGGGAACCAGTCGAGACGTCGGGCCACGCGCGTGGCCATGCGCACCCATACGCCGAACGCGCCGGTGACGGCGCGGCGCACGAGACGCTCCAGCGGCGGTTGGATCTCGTAGCGCTCGCGGCGCGAGGCCGCGTCGAACGTGGTGACCGCATGTCGGGCCGGAATGGGCATGGTGGGCGTGTCGTCCGCGGATGCGGACGGAGCCGCCGTCCGCATGCTACCGTCCGCCATGCCCGGCTCGCCTTCCCTCGCCGTAGAGCTCATCGGACGGCTTTCGCGTACTCTTCGGCGTTGAGCAGTTCGGGCTCGTCGTCCTCGGGTTCGAGTTTCATGATCCAGCCTTCGCCGTACGGATCGCCGTTGATGACGCTCGGATCGTCCGCCACGGCATGGTTGACGTAGCGCACGGTGCCGGCGACGGGCGCGATGAGCGGCTCGACGGCTTTGGAGGATTCCAGTTCGAGGATCTCGTCGCCGGCCTCCACGTGCATGCCGGGTTCGGGCAGGTCCACGTAGACGAGCTCGCCGAGGCGTTCGGCGGCGTATTCGGTGATGCCGATGACGGCAAGGTCCTCGGAGGCGTCGACCCAGACATGGTCGGCGGAGTATTGGAGGTGGTCGGGCACGTCGAGGTGCAGCTGATCGTTGGATTCGTCACTCATGGCCACCACAGTACCAAGCCGTGCCAACCGCACCCGCGTTCGCCCTCGGCCCAACGGACTCGGCGCGCCCCGACCGCCCCGACGGGCTCAGCGCACCGCGCCGGACGGCTGCGAGCCGACCACCTGCACGATGGTGCCTTCGGGGCAGTTCTGGTACACCCACTGCGCGTCGGAAGCGTACATGTTGACGCATCCGTGCGAGCCGCGGCTGACGGGGTCGCCGTCGGCGATGCCGTCGTAGTTCCAGGTGGCGGTGTGGAAGCCTTCGCCGCCGTTGAAGTAGCTGACCCACTCCACGCCCTTGGACAGGTAGCGCGAGCCGTCGTCGTTCAGTCCGGTCATGTCCTGCACGCGGTACTTGAGGTAGATGTACCAGGTGCCGTTGGTGGTCTGGTGGTTGTCGGTGCCGGTGCAGATGTTGAACGTCTTGACGGCGTTGCCGTTCTGGTAGACGGTGGCGAGCTGGCTGCTCTTGTCCACCACGATGCGCCATTCGCTCTTCTTCTGCTTGACGTCGAACCGGGTCACGTCGGCGGCTACCTGGACCTGCGCGCCGTCGCCCGTTTCGAGCGCGGCGACGACCTGCTCGGCGGCCTGGTCGGTGTCCTTGACGGCCACGCCGTTGACGCCGGCGGTCTTGGCCTCCACGAGCACGGCGCCGTTCTCGTCCACGATGTCCTCCTGCGAGACCATGTCCTGGTTGAGTTGGGCGGGCAACTGTTCGGCCATGTACTTGCGGATGGCGGTCGCGTCGTAGGACAGTTCGATGGTGCCCTTGGCGCTGTCGGACTCGACTTTGATCCAGGAGGCCACGTCGTCCACGGGCACTTCGAACTGTTTGGCGTCGCCGGCGGTCATGACTATCTTGTTGGCCAGCCGCTGGTTGGCGGCGTCGGCGGCGCTTTGGGCGGTGGCGAGCGCGATGGGCGCGTCGACGGTCTCGTCGTCGATGGTGAGGGTGGCCGCGGTGCCGGGGCTGGCGATGGCCGCGTCCACGGCGTCCTTCACCGCGGAGGCGGACGGCGTCTTGCCGGAGCGGCCTTCGGTGGCGGTGAAGAGATGCTGTGAGCCGTCGTAGGCGATGGAGGACGGCACGGCGCGTTCGCTTTCGTCGATGAGCTTTTCGGACAGGAACGCTTCGAGCTCGCCCTTGTCCGTGTCCGCGGCGAGCGCGACGTCTTCGTGGACGAACGGGATGACGCGCGTCACGTCCTGAAGGAGGTTGGACGCGGTCTTGGCGTTCATGAGGTCGTCGACGGTTTTGTCGACGTCGACGTTCACGCCGAGGTCTTCGAGGGAGGCGGTGACGCCGGCGCCGTTGGCGTCCTTGACGGTGATGCCGGAGTCCTTGACGGCCTGTTGGACGACGGCGGCGAGTTCGTCGCGGGTTTTGCCGGTGACGTCCACGGCGCCGAAGCGCACGCCGGGGGCGACGCGGTCGGCGTAGTGGGCGCGCGCGTAGAGGAAGGATCCGACGAGCGCGGCGAGGAGCGCGAGCACGACGCACAGGGTGACGACGAGGCCTTTGCGGGAGCGTCGCGCGGTCACGGCGCCCGGGTCGAGGCTTTCGGGCGCGGCCGGCGCGACGGGCACGGCGAGGACGGAGGGCGCGTCGTCCGTGGCGGGCACGCCGTAGGCGACGATGCCGGCGGCGCCGAGGTCGGGCACGTCCTGGAATCCGGCGAGGCCGGATGCTTCGGCGGGCGCGCCGGCCGTGAAGACCCGGGTGGCGTCCGCGGAGCCGATGCCCGCGGATCCGTTGGGGGCCGCGGCGGCGGGCGTAACGGGCACGGCGGGCGTGCCGAGCGGCACGAAGCCGTCGTCGGCCGGCTCGGCCGGCATGGCGGGCGCGGCATAGGCGCCGGCGGTTCCGGCGGCGCGCGCGTTGCGGCGGGCCGCGTCGGCCACGTTGCCGTAGGTGAGGTCGGCGATCGCCTCCGCCGCCGCGTCCGCGGACAGCGGCGGCATGGCCTGCGTGGCCGCGAAGTCTTCGAAATCGTCGGAGAGGGCGTCGTAGCGCCCGTCCGGCTGCTGATCGCGTTCGTCAGTCATTTCCGATCCTTAGATGTCAGGTTCGTCCCCGAGGTTCTTCCCCGTCTGGTGTGCTCTGTTCTCCGTTCAGCTCCGGCGCTGGCTGGGGACCGTCGCCGGAACCGTTCCCGACTGTACATCACTCCCCCGCCAGCGTGCGGCGCCCGCCGCCGTCCGTGGACGATGATTCGTCCGTCACAGTTCGCGGCCGAGCCATTCCTCGATCATGTAGCGTGCGATGGTGGCTTTGCCGGGCGCGCTCATGCGTCCGGTGACGAGTTCGCGCGTGTATTCGTCGGGCGTGACCCAGCGCGCGTCGAGGGTTTCCTCGCCGTCCACGCGCACGTCGGTGGTGAGCGCCTGCGCTTTGAACGCGACCATGAGGGAGGCGGGGTAGGGCCAGGGCTGCGAGCCGAGGTATTTCACCTCGCCGATCTTCAGGCCCACCTCTTCCATGGCTTCGCGGCGCACGGCGTGTTCGAGGTTTTCGCCGGCTTCGACGAATCCGGCGGACACGGAGTAGAGGGTGGGGTTGCGCCATGCGCTGTTGTGCTGCATGAGGGCGCGTCCTTCGGCGTCGACGATGATGGTGATGACGGCGGGTTCGACGCGCGGGAAGAGCAGGCGGCGGCCGTCCGTTTCACTGGTGCAGCGCTGCGCCCATCCGCCCATGGCGGTTTCGGTGGCCGCGCCGCAGGTCGGGCAGCGGCGTTGGCGGGCGTGCCATGCGCCGAGGGATACGGCGGTGGTGGCCTGTCCGGATTCGCGGGCGCTCGCGTGGGGCGCGAAACCGCGCAGGTCGACCCAGTCGAAGCGTTCGACGGCCTGTTCGAGGACGCCGGCGCGCGCGCCGCCTCGGGATGCGGCGGGACTGTCGTCGAAGGCGTCGTCGGCGCCGTTGGCGGCGGCGTCGCCGATGACTGCGAGCCGGGTGACGTCCACGGCGACGACGTGTTCGTCGCGTCGGCCGCCGTAGCCGCCGAGGAACATGGCGACGGCCTGCGGGTGGCGTTTCAGGTCTTCGGCCACGTAGGCGCCGGGCAGGGTGGCGAGGCGCATGCGCACGTTCTCGCGGTCGGCGAGCGCGCCTTGGCCGCGGGGTACGGCGACGAGGCCGCCGCGGGTGAGGATGACTTTGGCGGCGGGTTCGTTCAGGGTGCGTGCGATGAGGTCGGGTTCGCCGCGGCGTTCGCT
>Cebus_capucinus_imitator_PRJNA485217_SSR098__coassemble_3623_pt1 | contig 4401 bp, 1 predicted proteins | sample Cebus_capucinus_imitator_PRJNA485217_SSR098__metabat2_low_PE_014 | metagenome-assembled genome bin Cebus_capucinus_imitator_PRJNA485217_SSR098
ACGTTATGGCGACGCAGAGGAACGATGCCGGTCGAAGGCCCGGCGGCAACGGCAGGGCCGGCAGGTCCGGCGCATCGGGCAGGTCCGGCAGATCGGGTATGAGCAGACGGAAGCGGGCGATGTACCGCCGCCGTCGCATCGTCGTATTCTCGCTGCTGGCCGTGCTGCTCGCGCTCGCCGTCTGCTGCGCGTACAGTCTCGTGCGCGGTTTCGGCGCGCTGACCGGCACTGGCGGAGGGTCGGGCCGTGCGGCGTTGGAGCGTTCCTACGTGCCGAACCCGCATCCGGCGTATGCGGTGCGCAGATGCACGGCGGACGATGTGACGCTGTCGTTGAGCGCGAGCGCTTCGACGGTGAAGGCGGGCGGTTCGGTGGATTTCACGGCCACGCTCACGCGCGACGGGGGAGGGTCGTGCCTCATCGAGACGTCCGGGGCGGGCATGGTGCTCACCATCAGTTCGGGCGACGAGACGGTGTGGCGTTCCGATTCGTGTCCGACGGACACGCGCTGGCTGCTCATGGCCAAGGGCGACCGCGACGAGAGCGTGACGACGTGGAACACGAACCGTACGGGAGAAGAGTGCGCCGCGGATTCGTCGTTGGCGAAGGTGGGCGCGGGCACGTATGTGGCTTCGATGACGGTGAAGGACCATCCGAAGGTGAAGAGCGGTTCCGTGGTGGTGAAGGTGGAGTAGCCGCGTTCGATGGCGCGGCGTTGGATGCGCGGGGCCGGTTCGCCGTTCGACGGGGCCGTCTGCGTCGGATGGCGCGGGGCCGGTTTTCCGCGATGTTTCGCGGCGTTGCGCGGATGCGGAACGTCCCAGCGTATCGCTATACTAGCGACTTTGTATGAGGTATGTCATATTGCGGGCATGCCGGAACGATGAGGCGTCCGCATAGGCATATGGTGGCCGTGCGCGCGCTCCCGCAACACGAACGAACACTAGCGAGCGATAAGGACCGTCCATTGGCTACCGAGTCTACGACGAACACCACCACCATCACCGCACGCGCCGACCAGCACGACATCGACCTGCATAAGGCGTCGGACCGCGTGAACTTCGGTTCCATCAAGGAACCCATCGACGTGCCCTACCTGCTGGGCGTGCAGACCGACAGCTTCGACTGGCTGATCGGCAACGAACGCTGGAAGGCGCGCGTCGCCAAGGACGAGGAGACCGGCGTCGTCACCACGCCGCACATCTCCGGCCTCGACGAGGTCTTCGAGGAGATCTCCCCCATCGAGAACTTCGCCCAGACCATGTCCCTGACCTTCTCGGATCCGTACTTCGAGGAGCCGCGCCACACCGTGCAGGAGTGCAAGGAGAAGGACTACACCTACTCCGCCCCGCTGTACGTGAACGCCGAATTCGAGAACGGCGAGACCGGCGAGATCAAGTCCCAGACCGTGTTCATGGGCGACTTCCCGCTGCAGACCGCGCACGGCACCTTCATCATCGGCGGCACCGAGCGCGTCATCGTCTCCCAGCTCGTGCGCTCCCCGGGCGTCTACTTCGACCGCCAGCAGGACCGCACCTCGGACAAGGAGGTCTTCGGCGCGAAGATCATCCCGTCGCGCGGCGCCTGGCTTGAGTTCGAGATCGACAAGAAGGACCAGCCGCAGGTGCGCGTGGACCGCAAGCGCAAGCAGTCCGCCATCGTCTTCCTCATGGCCATCGGCATGTCCAAGGCCGAGATCCGCGAGGCCTTCCGGGACTACCCGCTCATGGTCGACGCCCTGGAGCGCGAGACCCTGCAGACCCAGGACGAGGCCCTCGTGGACCTCTACCGCAAGATTCGCCCGGCCGACACCCCCACCCCGGACGCCGGCCGCAACCTGCTGGACTCCTTCTACTTCAACACCAAGCGCTACGATCTGGCGCGCGTGGGCCGCTACAAGATCAACCGCAAGCTCGGCCTGGAGACGGACGTCAACGACCGCAGCCTGTCGCGCGAGGACATCATCGCCACCCTCAAGTACCTCGTCACCCTGCACGACGGCAAGGATAAGTTCCCGGGCCGCCGCGGCGGCGAGGACGTCGAGCTGCGCGTGGACGTGGACGACATCGACCACTTCGGCAACCGCCGCATCCGCCAGGTCGGCGAGCTGATCCAGAACCAGCTGCGCACCGGCCTGAGCCGCATGGAGCGCGTGGTGCGCGAGCGCATGACCACGCAGGACGCCGAGGCCATCACCCCGCAGTCCCTCATCAACATCCGTCCGGTGAACGCCACCATCAAGGAGTTCTTCGGCACCTCCCAGCTTTCGCAGTTCATGGACCAGAACAACCCGCTGTCCGGCGTGACGAACAAGCGTCGTCTCTCCGCGCTGGGCCCCGGCGGTCTGTCCCGTGACCGCGCCTCCATGGAGGTGCGAGACGTGCACCCGTCCCACTTCGGCCGCATGTGCCCCATCGAGTCCCCGGAAGGCCCGAACATCGGCCTCATCGGCTCCCTGGCTACCTTCGGCCGCGTCAACCCGTTCGGCTTCATCGAGACCCCGTACCGTAAGGTCGTGGACGGCCACGTCACCGACGAGGTCGAGTACATGACCGCGGACCGCGACCTCGACCACGCCATCGCCCAGGCCAACCAGGACCTCGACGAGAACGGCAACTTCACCCAGTCCATGGCCCTCGCCCGTTACGGCGAGGAGGAGGCGGTCGACGTTCCGGTCAGCCAGGTCGACTACATGGACGTCTCCCCGCGCCAGATGGTCTCGCTGGGCGCCTCCCTCATCCCGTTCCTGGAGCACGACGAGGGCCACCGAGCGCTCATGGGCACCAACATGCAGCGTCAGGCCGTGCCGCTCATCGAATCCGAGCGCCCGCTCGTGGGCACCGGCTCCGAATGGCGCGCCGCCAACGATTCCGGCGACGTCATCAAGTCGGAGAAGGACGGCGTGGTCACCTACGTGTCCGCCGACATGATCCGCGTGATGAACGACGACGGCACCACCAGCTCCTACAAGCTGTCCAAGTTCCAGCGCTCCAACCAGACCACCTGCTACAACCAGCGCCCCATCGTCAACGACGGCGACCGCGTCGAGGCCGGCACGGTCATGGCCGACGGCCCCGCCATCGAGAAGGGCGAGCTGGCCCTGGGCAAGAACCTGCTCATCGCGTTCATGCCTTGGAACGGATACAACTACGAGGACGCCGTCATCATCTCCCAGCGCCTCGTGCAGGACGACACCCTCTCCTCCATCCACATCGAGGAGTACGAGATCGACGCCCGCGAGACCAAGCTGGGCGCCGAGGAGATCACCCGCGACCTGCCGAACGTGGGCGAGGAGGCCGTGGCCAACCTCGACGAGCGCGGCGTCATCCGCATCGGCGCCGAGGTCGAGGCCGGCGACATCCTCGTGGGCAAGGTCACCCCGAAGGGCGAGACCGAGCTCACCCCGGAGGAGCGCCTGCTGCGTGCCATCTTCGGCGAGAAGAGCCGCGAGGTGCGCGACACCTCCCTGCGCGTGCCCCACGGCGAGACCGGCACCGTCATCGGCGTCAAGGAGATCACGCGCGAGGACGCGGAGGAGGACGGCGACGAGCTGCCCAACGGCGTCAACCAGATGATCCGCGTGTACATCGCCCAGCACCGCAAGATCACGGTGGGAGACAAGCTCTCCGGCCGCCACGGCAACAAGGGCTGCATCTCCCGCATCCTGCCCGAGGAGGACATGCCGTTCCTCGCCGACGGCACCCCCGTCGACATCATGCTCAACCCGCTGGGCGTGCCTTCCCGAATGAACCTCGGCCAGGTGCTGGAACTGCACCTCGGCTGGATCGCGCACTCCGGCTGGGACATCTCCCTGGACCCGGACCTTGAGGCCGAGTGGAAGAAGCTCGTGCCCGCCGGCGCCGAGAAGGCCGAGCCGGGCACCCCGGTGGCCACTCCGGTGTTCGACGGCGTCAAGCCGGACGTGCTCAAGGGCCTGCTGTCCACCACGCTGCCGAACCGCGACGGCGACCGACTGGTCGGCCCCGACGGCAAGGCCACGCTGTTCGACGGCCGCACCGGCGAGCCGTACGCGCGTCCGATCTCCGTGGGCTACATGTACATGCTGAAGCTCCACCACCTCGTGGACGACAAGATCCACGCCCGCTCCACCGGCCCGTACTCCATGATCACCCAGCAGCCGCTGGGCGGCAAGGCCCAGTTCGGCGGCCAGCGCTTCGGCGAGATGGAGGTGTGGGCGCTGGAGGCCTACGGCGCCGCGTACACGCTGCACGAGATGATGACCACCAAGTCCGACGACGTGGACGGCCGCGTGCGCGTCTACGGCGCGATCGTCAAGGGCGACAACCTGCCGCCGGCCGGCATCCCCGAGTCGTTCAAGGTGCTCCTCAAGGAAATGCAGTCCCTGTCCCTGAACGTCGAGGTGCTCAACGCCGAGGGCGT
>Cebus_capucinus_imitator_PRJNA485217_SSR098__coassemble_3711_pt1 | contig 4225 bp, 3 predicted proteins | sample Cebus_capucinus_imitator_PRJNA485217_SSR098__metabat2_low_PE_014 | metagenome-assembled genome bin Cebus_capucinus_imitator_PRJNA485217_SSR098
GGCGGCGTTCCTCCGTCCGTTCGACGGAGGGGCGCCGCCTTCGTCGTATCGGGGGAGAGGGCGATGCGGCCGGACGCGGCTTCCATCGCACGGTCAGGACGTCCTCCGGCGCGTGACACCGTCCGCGGCTTCCATCGCGCTCCTGCCTGCCGTCGGACGTTTGTCCGGTCCGCGGCTATACTTGACGACTGTTGCTTTGGCGAGGGAAGACGGCTACAGCCACTTCCGTGATCGACTCGGCGCATGTTGCCCTCCCTGTGGGCGTTCTGCGGCGCGTCGTGGCGTCAAAAGACAGAACGACAAGTAACACACAAGGAGAACCAACTATGGCTACCAAGATCGCCCTGACCGGTGAGATCCGCAACGAGTTCGGCAAGGGCGCCGCCCGCCGCATGCGCGTCGCCAAGCTCATCCCCGCCACCATCTACGCCGGCGGCGAGCAGCCGAAGTACATCGCCCTGCCGATGAAGGAGACCACCCTCTCCCTGCGCCACACCAACGCCCTGTTCGAGCTGACCTTCGGCGAGGAGAAGGCCATGGCCATCGTCAAGGAAGTGCAGAAGAACCCGGTCAAGCGCATCGTCGAGCACATCGACTTCTACGAGGTCAAGGCCGGCGAGAAGATCGACGTCGAGGTGCCGGTGTTCGTCGAGGGCGAGGCCAAGGGCGCCGCCATGGCCCTGGTCGACGTGCAGGAGCTGAAGATCCGCGCCGACGTCGCCAACCTGCCGGAGCGCATCGTGGTGAACGTCGATGGCCTCATGGCCGGCGACAAGGTCCTGCTCAAGGACGTCGTCCTGCCGGAGGGCGCCGAGCTGGACATGACCGACCTTGAGGAGCCGGTCGTCACCATCGAGGCCCAGGAAGGCGCCGAGGACGCCGAGTGAGCCTTTCCCGCACAGGTCGTCAAGGCCAAAGCGGGAGCATCATGACCTGACGGGAGGACCCGCGGACGCAGCGCCGCGGGTCTTCGCCGTTTCCGGGCGTCGCTTCCGCCATGCGACGTCCTTTTTCATAATGTGAACCGCCGTGCGTGCGGGAGCGCGTGATGTGCGAGAGTATCCATCAGAACCCGGGCGCCACAAGCGCACGGAGCAGACCACACAGGCACGCCGCCACGCCGCGGCCGAGCAAAAGAAGTGAACATGACCGAAAACACGCATCACGATCCGGAAGCGCTGAACAAGCTCGCCGAACCGTTCACCGTCCTGCCGAACGACAACCCGGCCTCCGACGCCAAGCGCAACGAACTCATCGACAAGCCCGCCTTCGGACAGCTGTTCTCCGACAACATGGCCCACATGAGCTGGACCAAGGGCGAAGGTTGGGGCGACCGCCGCATCGAACCGTATGCGCCGCTCAAGCTCGACCCGGGCGCCTCCGTGCTCCACTACGCCCAGGAGTGTTTCGAAGGCCTCAAGGCCTACCGTCACGCCGACGGCTCCACGTGGGTGTTCCGCCCGGACGCGAACGCCGAACGTTTCCAGAACTCCGCCAAGCGCATGTATCTGCCCGAACTGCCGATCGACGATTTCCTCGGCTCCGTGGCCGCGCTCGTCAAGCGCGACGTGAACTGGGTGCCGTCCCGCCGCGAGTACACGCTGTACCTGCGTCCGTTCATGTTCGCCTCCGAACCGTTCCTGGGCGTGCGCGCCCCGCAGGAGGTGGACTACTGCGTGATCGCCTCCCCGTCCGGCCCGTACTTCAAGGGCGGCGTCAAGCCCGTGAGCATCTGGGTGGAGGACAAGTGGTTCCGCACCGGCCCCGGCGGCACCGGCTTCGCCAAGTGCGGCGGCAACTACGCCGCCTCCCTGCTGGGCGAATACAAGGGCATCGAGAACGGCTGCGAGCAGGTGTGCTTCGTGGACGCCGCCACCAAGACCTATCTTGAGGAGCTGGGCGGCATGAACATGATGGTCGTGCACAAGGACGGCCATGTGGAGACCCCGTCGCTGACCGGCAACATCCTGCCTGGCGTGACCCGCCGCTCCCTCATCCAGCTCATGCAGGACCGCGGCATCGACGTGGTGGAGACCATGATCGCGCTCGACCGGCTGCTGGAGGACATCAAGTCCAGCGAGGTCACCGAGGTGTTCGCCTGCGGCACCGCCGCCATCATCACCCCGATCGGCCGCTTCAAGTCCGACAAGTTCGACGTGACCGTCGCCGACGGCGGCTCCGGCGAACTCACCATGAGCCTGCGCGACGAACTCCTCGGCATCCAGCTCGGCGAGATCGAAGACCCGCACAACTGGATGTGGAAGGTCTGCTGACAATCCGTGAACCGCAGGACCGTAGCGTCCATGCTGGCGGTCCTGCCGCGCAACCGCGTTGTGAATATGAATAGGCCGTTTTGCCTTCCGGAAGCAAGGCAAAACGGCCTATTCCTTATTTCACGGCTGCTCGACGGCCACGTGCGGTATGGCCTATGCCGCACGTGGCCAGGGAACGAGCGCGACGACGTCGGCTTCCAGGGTTTCGGCGAGATCGCCGGCGAACCCCGAAGCCTGCACGGCGATGCCGCAACCGTGCAGCAGGTCCACCAGCATCGGAACGTATTCCACGCGCGCCAGACGATGCCGCGCATCCGTGACGGTGAGCGCCGGCCATGTCAGCATATGGAACCGTGCCAGATCGGGAGAAGCACGGAAGGAACGATTCGCGTCGAAAAAGACATGGCGCTCGTCACCGCTTGGTCTGACGTCCATGATGGCGTTCGACGTCTGTGGAAGAGCGGTCCCGCGCCGGCGAACCGGTGACGCCGATGCGGCGAAGGCGATGGAAGCCATGCCGGAAAGCGGCGTCGTCCCGTCCGTATCCGTCGGATCGGTGAGGCCGAGCGGCATATGCGAACGCGTGCCGACCGGAACGGTATGCGCGGCCGTGCATCGGTACAGTCCGTCTTCGGTTCTCACCAGATCACCCGCTCTGATCAACATGCGTAGGATGGAGGATAGTCCCTCCGAACCGCCGTCCTCGTTGAATCCATACCATTCGAGTATGCCGGGATACAGGTCTGCGAGGTTGCGCAGCCATATGGTGCTTTTGCGGATGACTGCCGATGCGCTCACCCCATACGAGCCTCCGTATCCGTCGTCCAGACAGAACGCCTGCATCCAAAACCGCAAAGCCGAGTATGAGACGCGATGGACGAAACGGCCATCGGGCTCCTTAGCCATACGCTGAACGCCAAGATCGGACGCCATCGCCCGCAGCAGATCACCCGGCATGACGGCTCCGTTCGATACGCTCCAGCAGATGCTTCGCCGCCTCACTGTCCGCAAGGAGCGGAGCTTTCAACGCATCCAAGCCGAAATCGGCGTAGGCTCGTAATGCGAGATGGGGCGCGACCCACGACGCTCCGGTTTCCGTTTCCTCGAACAGAGCCGACACGGCGGCGGGAAGCACCAGCGATGGATAGGACATACCCGTAGTCTGCTTGTGCAATACCTCCAGAGCGCTGATCAGCCGCTGCTTATCCATGGAAACGGATCTGCGGTTTTTACCGGATCGGAACAGACTTTTCGGCGACAGCGGCAACTTGACGTACCACTCCGTGGGAAGGTGGAAGACATGGTTCCAGATCTCTCCGGCGATGAGACGCAGATTGCCGTATGCGCCGATCGGGAGGATGACCGTCGTGTCGAGTTCCAGTCGGGATAGAGCGAACAGCAGGCTCTCGTTCACGGTATCGATGGGACCATCCAATACCAGCACGTTCGTGTCCTTGTCGGACAGCATTTCGTCCAACACCGAGGTGTCATGCCAATCCGCGGGAATGCCGGCATGCTTCGCCGGTAAGCCTTTGCCTGCATATGACAAGGCGTTGGCCAACGGTGCGGCGAATGCGGAGTCGACGGCGATCAGTCGGGTGGCGGACAGAGCGCGCTCGCAGGCTTTGGCCAACGAGCGCGGAGACGCCGAGGAATCGTTGATCGAGATCACGCCGTATTCCTGAAGATTGTCCGCCAGCGTATCGGTGAAGCTCTTGTTGCCCTGGCGAACCGGAATCGCGGGATAGCTGAGGGCGCGCACGATAGGAGCCGGTGTAGCTGTCGGAGCTGTCGTAGCGGACAAGGTTTCGTCGGTGGCCTTGCTCAGAAGGGGAGTGAGTGCGGATTCCAAGGACCGCACCATCGTGTTCAGGCCGAGTTTGAGCGCGACATCGTTCTCCAGCCGGGACAATGTCTCTGCACGTTGTTCCTCAAGTTTCCGCTGTTCCTCC
>Cebus_capucinus_imitator_PRJNA485217_SSR098__coassemble_3723_pt1 | contig 4208 bp, 2 predicted proteins | sample Cebus_capucinus_imitator_PRJNA485217_SSR098__metabat2_low_PE_014 | metagenome-assembled genome bin Cebus_capucinus_imitator_PRJNA485217_SSR098
ATCATGTCCCTCTACCCCAAGGACATGAACATCTACGGCGACACCGGCAACGTGCTGGCCGTCACGCGCAGGCTCGCGCTCTACGGCTACGAGCCGCGCGTCACCGCCTACAACCAAGGCGACCCGTGGCCCGACCACGTGGACATGATCCTCGGCGGCGGCGGACAGGACACCGGACAGAAGAAGATCATCGACGACCTCTTCCGCCGTGCCGACCTGCTGCGCGCGCTCGCCGAGGACGGCACGCCCATGCTCATGATCTGCGGCCTCTACCAGCTGTTCGGCGAATACTTCGAAACCGTGGACGGCGCGCGCCTCGACGGCATCGGCGTCATCGGCGCGTACACCATGGGACGCGACGTGCGCATGATCGGCAACCTCGTGGAGCATTCCGACGAGTTCGGCGACGTCGTGGGATACGAGAACCACTCCGGACAGACCTTCCTGCGCGAAGGCGTCACCCCGCTCGGGCACGTCGAGGCCGAAGGGCGCGGCAACAACGGCGAGGACCATAGCGAAGGCGCTCGCGTGCACAACGTCATCGGCACGTACATGCACGGCTCGCTCCTGCCCAAGAACCCCGCCATCGGCGACTTCCTCATCCGCACGGCCGTGGAACGGCGGTATGGTTCGTTCGGATTGGAAGGGCGGAGCGACAAGATGCGCGCGGAACTGGCGCGCATCGACGAGGTAGCCCGTCGTGCGCGGGAAGGCGCGATGGCCCGGCCGCGCTGAGGATGCGCGGCTGCAGCCGTAGTGGAAGGCCGCGGGGTCGTCCGGGAGGATGACGGAGCGGCGTTCGACGGTGGAGTAAGGTGGAGGATACGAGTGGTGCGGCGGAGTGCCGCGCCCGACCTCATGAAGGAGGGACGTCATGGCTGAATTCGATTTGGGCGAGGGCCTGCGCAAGGTCGTGCTGGCCGGCATCGGAGCGATGGCCGCCGGATACGAGAAAAGCGCCGAGATCGTCGAGGATCTGGTGAAGAAGGGCGAACTGACCGTGGAACAGGGCAAGTCGCTCAACACCGAACTCAAGCGCAAGGTGGGCGAGGCGCTCGTCAACGACGCCGACAAGGCCGAAGCGAAGGCCCAGTCCGCGGCGGGCGCGTCCGCGACCTCCGCGACGTCCGAGGCGCCCGCCGCCGATGAGACGGACGACGCGGACGACGTCGACGCCACCGTCGTGGAGGACTGACCCGCCGTATGGGCACGACGCGCACGCCGAACGGTACGACGGAAGACAGGACGGCGTCGGAGACGACGTCCGGCGGCGACGAGACCATCGGACTGTTCGGCGCGCGTCGTGACGACTTCACGGCCCGATACCATCTCACCAGACGCGGCAAAATCAAACGGCTCGCGCAGATCACCGGCATCGTGCGCCAATTCGACGCCCTGCACGGGCTGACTCCGGTGAAGATGCGCCTCATGTTCGAAGCGCTCGGCCCCACCTTCGTCAAAGTGGGGCAGATCCTGTCCATGCGCTCGGAGATGCTGCCGCTCAGCTTCTGCGACGAACTCGCCAAACTGCGCGCCGACGCCGACCCCATGCCGTACCGCACCGTCGTGGACGTGCTCGCCGCCGAATACGGGCGCCCCATCGACGAGATCTTCGCGCACATCGACGCCAAACCGCTCGGCTCCGCATCGCTCGCCCAAGTCCACCGCGCCACCCTCGTCACCGGCGAGGACGTCGCCGTCAAGGTGCAGCGTCCGGGCGTGCGCGAAACCATGGCGCAGGACGTGTCCATCATGCGTTCCATCGCCAAGGTAGCCGCCAAGGTCATCCGCACCACGCAGATCGTGGACCTCAAAGGCGTGGTCGAGGAACTGTGGGACACCTTCGAGGCCGAAACCGACTTTCTGGTGGAGGCGCGCAACCTCGCCGCCTTCAAACGCTTCTGCGCGCGCTTCAAATACATGGACTGCCCCACGCCCTACCCGGACCTGTGCACCGAGCACGTGGTGGTCATGGAATACGTGGAGGGCATCTCCCTGTCCCATCCGGACGAACTCGGCCAGGCCGGCTACGACTTGGCCGAGATCGGCACCAAACTCGTGGACAACTACGCCACGCAGATCCTCGACGACGGCTTCTTCCATGCGGACCCGCATCCGGGCAACATCATCATCCGCGAAGGACGCATCGTGCTCATCGACCTCGGCATGACGGGCCGGTTGGACATGAAGACGCGTTCCGTCATGCGCGACATGATCTTCGCCGTCGCCAAACAGGATTCGCCCGCGTTGGCGGACGGGCTGCTGCGCTTCGCCGGCGCGGAGGCCGACCCGGCCGACTATCCCTCGCTGCTGGCCGATCTGGACGTCATCGTCAAGGAGTTCGGCACCGTGGATCTGGCCGAACTGGACCTGGCCGCGTTCATCACGTCGCTCACCTCGCTCGCGCAACGCCACGGCATCGAGGTGCCGAGCACGGTGACCACGGTGGGACGTGCGCTGGTCACGTTGGAGGGGCTGCTGGACGAGTTCATCCCCGACGTGAACATGATCGAGATCATCTCCAAACACATCGCCACGTCCAAGACCGTGGACCAGATGGTCCGCGACGAGGTGAAGGCGCTGGGCCTGGAGGGCCATGCCGCGCTGCACAGCGCGCTGGAGGCGATGAGCGAGCTGAACGTGGCGGCGCGTATGCTCACGCGCGGACAGCTGCGCGCGAACCTGGAGCTGGTGGGGTCGCAGGAGCCGCTGCGCCTGTTGAGCGACATGGTGAACCGGCTTACGATGGCGCTCATCGTGGTGGGCCTGTTCATCGGCTCGTCCATCGTGTACTACGCGGGCATGAAGCCCATCATCTTCGGCATACCCATTGTGGGGTTCATGGGGTATGTGGTGGCGTTCGTGCTCGGCTGCTGGATCGTGGCGGACATCTACCTCAAGGGGCGCAGGTCCAAGCGGCGGTAGGCGGATGTCCTTCGTTCCGGCGCGCGTGCGCACGCGTAGGCGTGCGGCGCGTGCGCACGTTCGGTGCGGATGCCGGGTGATGCGGCGTCGTCACCAGTCCTCGGCGAGAAGGAACTCGTCTATGCGGCGGTGCTCGATGCCGTTTGCGGGGCGGAGTATGGGATCCATGGAGACCACGGTCTTGGGATAGTTGTCCATGATGGCGTCGAACGCGCCGAACTCGCGTCCCCGGGTCTTTTCGCTCTGCATCAGGTAGGTCACTTGGACGTAACGGCGTGATCCGTTTTTGTCGAGCACGAAGCCGACTTCCTGGCGGTCGATTGCGCCTATGGAAACGCGGTACCCGCGCCGTAGCCCCTCCATGGCGACGATGTTCTCCAACAGCCCCTGTATCTGATCGGTGCCGTCTCCCACGATTGCGTCGCGTAGGCCGTGGTCGGCGACGTAGTATTTCTGCATGGTCTTGAGCGCCTGTTTGCCGGCGATGTCGTACCGTTGCATCTTTTCCAGCAGGAACGTGTCGCAGCAGTATTCGAGATAGTTGATGACGGTCTGGGGACTGACGTCCAGACGCTCCGACTTGAGATATGCGGCGATGCCGTTGGCGGAGAACGTGTTGCCGACGTTCTGCATGGCGAACGTGATGATTTTCTCCAGCAGCGCCACGTCTCGGATTCGGTGGCGGCGGACGATGTCGCGCAGTACCACGGAGCGGTGGATGTCCGTCAGATAGGTGCGCCGGCTGTCAGAGTCCCAGTCATGGGTCGCCACGAACGGCATACCGCCGATGCGCAGAAAAGCGTCGAATGTCGCATCGGCACCGACAAGCGAGCGGGCGGTAGCGAATTCGGCATATCCGAATGGATATATTTCGAACTGCACGTACCGTCCGCCGAGATATGTGGCGAGTTCACCAGACAGCAAGGTGGAGTTGGAGCCGGTGATGTAGACGTCCGCCCGGGTCGATGCGCGCAGCGAGTTCACGATTTTCTCGAAATGCGTCACTTCCTGGATCTCATCGAGGAATATGTAGGGTTTGCCATCGATGGCGTCGATGCGTTGCATCAGGTATGGATAGAGTTTGTCCGGGTCATGCAGTGGGGTGAGCGCGTAGTCCTCGAAGTTCAGGTGAATGAACTGTTTCGGTTTGCGGCCGTCTTCGATGAGCCTGCGTTGGATGAGCTTCAGCATGTCCGATTTGCCGCTGCGGCGGAGTCCGACAAGTACTTTGACAATGTCTTCGTCGATGAAGGGGACAATGCGGTCGATGTATCGTGGACGAT
>Cebus_capucinus_imitator_PRJNA485217_SSR098__coassemble_3905_pt1 | contig 3910 bp, 3 predicted proteins | sample Cebus_capucinus_imitator_PRJNA485217_SSR098__metabat2_low_PE_014 | metagenome-assembled genome bin Cebus_capucinus_imitator_PRJNA485217_SSR098
TCAGTTCGCGCCACACCAGCGATTCGGTGACGAATCCGTCCGGGTCGAGGCCGGCTTGCGCGTAGCGTTCGCGTGCGGCGACGAACTCCGGTTTGGGCGGCACAAGGTCGCGGTTTCGCGCGCCCACGGATACGGGCGGCAGCTGGAACAGGTCGCCGGAGAGCACCACCTGCAGGCCGCCGAAGGGGCGCGGGTCGCGGCGCATCGCACGGCACACCTGGTCGACCATGTCGAACAGCCACGCGTGCATCATGGATGCCTCGTCGATGATGAGGATGTCGGTGGCTTCGATGCGGCGGCGACGGCGGGTGCGGATGGTTTTGATGAGGGAGTCCGTGAGCGTGTCGGCCACGCCGACGCCGCTCCACGAGTGGATGGTCTGCCCATCGACGTGCGTGGCGGCGATGCCGGTGGACGCGGTCACGGCCACGTCGGCGCCGGCGGCGCGCGCGTGGCGGATGAACTCGTTGAGCACGTAGGTCTTGCCGGCGCCGGGCGCGCCGGTGAGGAAGACGTTCGCGCCCGCGTTCAGAATCGTCAAAGCCTCACTTTGCCTCATGCCTTTGCCTTTCCGTTCCTATACGGTACAGCGAACCGTTCTCATTAACGTTCGTGTGAGCCGACCGCACTTTTCCACACATCCGCACATCGGGCGAAACGGCGGAATGACACCGATTCGCCGCATCCAATGTGCGATTCGCCCGTATGAGGGCGCGCACGTTTCCTATTGGGCACGGTTCGCTGAACAATCGACCGCCGCGCTCAGTCGATGAGCCGGTCGAGGACGCGCAGCACGCCGTGTTCGGCGTTGGTGGGCGCGAGGTAGCGGGCGGCGCGTTTGAGGTCGGGGTGCGCGTTGCCCATGGCGAACGAGCATCCACCGGCGGCGAGCATGCCCAGGTCGTTGAGGTAGTCGCCGAACACGGCGGTCTGCGCCGGCGTGACGCCCAGATGCCGCTGCAGCGCTTCGACGCCGCGGCGTTTGTCGGTTTCGGGGTTCATGACGTCCACCCAGTGCGCGCCGGAGACGACCATCGCGTAGCCGCGGGTGACGGGGGCGAGCAGGAGGCGCGCGGTGGCTTCGGCGTCGCCGAAGTCGAAGACGGCGAGTTTGATCATGGTCTCCTCCCTCGCCTCGACCTTGCGGGCCACGTCGCGCAGGTCGTCCACGATCTCCAACGCATGGTAGTACTTGCGGCATTCGGCGAGGAACGGCTCGTCCCGCCGGCTCACGTATGCGCTGTTGAGTCCGCACAGGACGAGTCCCACGTCGTGCGCGCCGGAGGTTCCGTCCGACGTGTCCGACGCGTCCGGCGCGAGCGTTTCGCCCGCCCGGTCGACCGCGTCGATGAGGGCGCGCGTGATGGCCGTGTCCACACCGTTGACCTCCACGATTTTCCCGTCGGCCGCCACGACGCCGCCGTTCTCGGCCACGTACGACAGTTCGTATCCGACATGGTCGGCGAACATCGCGCGCAGGGTCGCGTATTGGCGACCGGAGGCGGGCACGAAGCGCGCGCCGCGCGCGTGCAGGCGTTCGAGCGTGTTCCAGAATCCTTCGGGGATCGCGCCGTGTTCGTCGAGGAGGGTGCCGTCCATGTCGGCGACGACGAGGCGGATGTCCTGCGGGCCGTCGATGGCGGTCCAGTCGGATGCGGTCATGGTGGTCGATGGTCCTTTCACGGGGTGCGCGCGTATGGCGGTCGGGCGGTTCTCGGCGGGCGAATGTCTGGCCGTCGGGCGTCAGGCGGCGTGGATGCCGGTGGCGGCGATATGGTCGGCGATGGCCTTGGCCTCCTCGGCGGAGGGGCCGGGGGCGGCAGCCATGACGGCCTGGCGGTAGTAGCGCAGTTCGTCGAGCGATTCGATGATGTCGGCGAGCGCGCGGTGTCCGCCGGCCTTGGGCGGGCGGTTCTCGTAGACGGCCGGATACCAGCGGCGGGCGAGTTCCTTGAAGGTGCTCACGTCGATGCTGCGGTAGTGCAGTCGGCTCATGAGGTCGGGCATGTAGCGGTCGAGGAATTTCTTGTCCGAGCCGATGGTGTTGCCGGCGAGCAGGGGGCGCACACCTTGGGGGGTGAAGCGTTCGACGTAGGCGATGACGCGGCGTTCGGCCTCCTTGAGGCTCAGGCCGCTCTCCCATTCCTTGATGAGGCCGGAGCGGGTGTGCATGCCGCGCACGAAGTCGTTCATGTGGGCGACGGCCGTGTCGCTGGGTTTGATGACGTAGTCGACGCCTTCGTCGAGGACGTTGAGGTCGAAGTCGGTGGGGACGACGGACACTTCGACGAGTTCGTCGCCGCCGAAGATGTCGAGTCCGGTCATTTCGCAGTCGATCCAGATGAGGCGGGAGTCTTCCGCCGTGTAGGTTTCGCCGTCGTGCGCGTCCGCCATGGTTGCCTCTTTCCTTCGCATGTTGGGGAACAGTTCAGGGTATATCCGTCCGGGGACCGACGCGCCCGGCGTCCGATGGGGGCCGGTCGCGTCCGCGGCGGACGGCGTGCCGTTCATCGTCCGACGCGTGCGCTGGTGCCGCGCGTGAGGAGCGCGGTGGGCATGACGGTGTGGGGGTCTGCGAGCGTGCCGCCGCGCATGAGGGTGAGGGCCTTGTCGGCGGCGAGACGTCCGAGGCGCAGGGGGTCCTGGCGGACGGTGGTGAGGTCCACGGCGTCGGAGGAGGTGTCGCCGTCGAATCCGACGACGCTGACCTCTTCGGGGATGCGCCAGCCGAGTCGGCGCAGCTCCTTGAGCAGGAGGACGGCGCAGCGGTCGTTTTCGACGCAGATGCCGGTGGGGCGGGGCGTGGCGCCGACGAGTTGGGCTGCGATGCCGGAGATGGCGGACGCTTCGTCCTCGAGGGCGCCGCGGGCGCGTTCGAGGCCTTCGTCAGGGTCGATCCCGGGCATGTCGAGCGAGGGGACGGTCATGACGTCGTCCTCGCCGTAGCCGAGTTCCTCGACGGCGTCGAGGAAGCCCCGCAGGCGCACGGAGTCGCTGCATACGAAGGGCGAGGGCTGGTAGGGCTGTTCGACGTAGGCGACGGCGCGGTGCCCCAGGGAACGCAGGAAGCGTACGACGCCGCTCATGGCGGCGTGGTCGTCGATGCGCACGGAGGCGTCGAGACCTTCGATGGCGGGCGTGTTGACGCCGACGACGGGTACGGACAGGGATTCGAGCAGGGAGCGTTGGGAGCCGTCGAGCATGAAGGAGACCACGAAGACGGCGTCGACGTTCTGCGTGCCGGGCAGGGTGTGCAGGAAACGTTCCAGGTCCCTCAGGGTCCACATCACGTAGGGCACGACGTCGTAGCCCTCGCGCGAAAGGATCTCGTAGACGCCTTCGAAGACGTTGGCGTTGAACCAGCTGGCGATCTCGTTGGGCAGGAGCACGGCCACGCGCATGGCGCGTCCGGAGGCGAGGGAGGAGGCCGTTTTGGAGAAGGAGAAGCGCAGGCGTTCGGCGGCGGCCTCGACGCGGGCGCGCGTGTCCGGATTGACCTTGTCGAGTCCGCGCAGGGCCCTGGAGACCGTGGAGACGGATACTCCCGCCTCCCTGGCCACGTCGTTGATGGTGGTCCTGCCCGTGGCGGCCTTCGCTGTCATTACGGCTCCTCTCCGTCGTTCCACCGTTGGGGACGATGCTCCTGCCGTCCAGCCTACCTCATGAGCGCAAGAGCGCTTTCCTCAATTTTGATAAAAGCGTTTACATCAAGGTAAATCCAACATTTTCAGAGCATAAACCGCATCAGCGACACGCCGTTTGTATGACAGCTTGCATTCATGAGTGCAAGCGCTATTATTCATAACCAACAACAGCTTGCAACCCATTGCAAGCATTGGATGCAAACGCTTTTACAGGTTTCGAGGAGGAATACCATGACAACGGCAACCGATCCCGCACTGTGGTGGAA
>Cebus_capucinus_imitator_PRJNA485217_SSR098__coassemble_3983_pt1 | contig 3803 bp, 2 predicted proteins | sample Cebus_capucinus_imitator_PRJNA485217_SSR098__metabat2_low_PE_014 | metagenome-assembled genome bin Cebus_capucinus_imitator_PRJNA485217_SSR098
ACGGTCGCCTTCCGCACGACGTCCGTGAGCGAGTTCACGTGCGCGATGCGGCGCATGCGCATGCCGGAAAGCGTGGTCGTGCCGTGCATGGTGGTGGTCCGATTCTTCCCGACCATCGCCTACGACTATCGGCGCATCCGCGAGGCGATGGCCCTGCGCGGCGTCGCCGCGGGCCGTTTCGCGCTCCTGCGCCATCCGGTCGCCTCCCTGGAGCATGTGCTGACGCCGCTGCTCATGAACGCCGCGTTCGTGGCGCGCGACCTGTCCGTGGCGGCGTTGACGAAAGGGCTCGGCATCCGCGGCGAACGCACCTGCATGACTCCGATCCGCATGCGTCGGCACGACTGGATCGCGATGGCGGCGTGCGTCGCGACGTTCGCGTTCGCGTGGGGAGGCGTGCTGTGAGCGCGCGTTCCGGCGTTGGCCCGTATGAGGCATTGCCGGACGATGCGGTGGTCCGGCTGCGTGACCTGTGCTTTAGCTATGCGATAGATAGCTACGTGATGGACGATGGCGATGCCTCCGGTCGACCGGTGCCGGACGGGGCATCTGATATGCCGGAGGATATGGGCGGACCGGCCGCGTCTGGCCTTTCCGGTGCCGGTCTTCCGGCCGGGCCGACCCCGCCGCGCTCGCCGCGGGGCGAGGGGCTGCGGCATGTGGACCTGACGGTGCATGCCGGCGAAGTGGTGGTGCTGTGCGGGGCGAGCGGATGCGGCAAGACCACGCTCACGCGCGTGCTCAACGGCCTCGTCCCGAGCTTCTTCCCCGGCGACCTGAGTGGCGAGGCGACGGTGTGCGGCATACCCGTGGCTGCCCAGGCCCCGTCCGTGCATGACGACGTCGGCGACGGGTCGGACGATGTGCCGGGCGATGGACTGGACGGTGGGTCCGGCATCGACGCGGGCGGTGCCATGGACGACTGGGACAAGGCTTCGGACATCGTGGACGCGCTCGTACCCCATGTGGGCAGCGTCTTCCAGAATCCGAAGACCCAATACTTCAACGCGGACGCCACCGCCGAACTCGCCTTCCCCTGCGAGAACCTGGGATGGGAGCCGGAACAGATCCGCCGCCGCGTGGCCTTCACGGCACGGCGCTTCGGCGTGGAACGCCTCCTCGGCCGGCGCGTGCTCGACCTTTCCGGCGGCCAACGCCAGCGTCTGGCCGTGGCCGCGGCGACGATGGCCCGCCCACGTCTGGTGGTCATGGACGAGCCGACCGGCAACCTCGACCGCGCCTCGATGCGCGACCTGCGCGACATGGTCGCCGGACTGAAGGCCGCGGGCGTCGCCGTGGTCATAGCCGAACACCGGTTGGCATGGTGCGCCGACGTGGCGGACCGGTACGTGCTCATGCGAGACGGCGCCATCGCGGGGGAATGGACGGCCGAAGCGCTCGCCGCGATGGACGAGACGCGTCTGGAATCGTTGGGACTGCGCGCCACGGACACGACCCCATACCGCGCCGCGCTCGCGCGACTGCCGCGCGCGGCCGCACCATCGGACGCCGCGGTCGTCGGCGTGCGGAACCTCACCATCGGACATCGGCGCGGAACATGGCTCGACCGTCTGCGCCCCACCCGGCGTCGAAACGACCGGGACGCCCCCTTCACCCGGACCATACCCGACTTCGACCTGCACGCCGGCGAAACCGTCGCGCTGACCGGCGCGAACGGCGCCGGCAAAACCACGCTCGTACGCACGCTCACCGGACTGCTCGCCCCCGTCGAAGGCCATGTCCTGCTGGACGGACGCCCCGCGAAGCGCGACGCGCTGACACGCATCGGACATCTTGTCATGCAGGACGTCAACTACCAACTGTTCGCGGACAGCGTGCTCGCGGAGACGTTGCTCGGCACGGACGCCACGGACCGCGACGCGGAGCGGACGCTCGCCTCGCTGGACCTGCTGCCCTACGCCGACCGCCATCCGATGAGCCTGTCCGGCGGGCAGAAACAGCGCGTCGCCATCGCCTCCGCGCTGACGTGCGGCAAACGGCTCATCATCCTGGACGAGCCGACCAGCGGACTGGACCGGGCGGGCATGACGCGCGTGGGCGCGCTGCTGCGGCGGCTGGCGCGGGAGGGCGCCGCGGTCCTCGTCGTCACGCACGACGAGGAGCTCGCCGCGCGATGGTGCGACCGCGTCCTCGACATCGGACGGGACGCCAGGCGCGACGCCGGGCAGGACGCCGGGCACGGCGCCGGACGTACGGGATTCGGCCCACGGCCCACGCACGTTGGGGCGCGCGACTAGACTGACCCTTGCTGAAGGAAGCAACAGTCGACTGAAAGGCAAGGCACATGGCCGAAGCTACCGCAAATATCGGCGTCATCGGATTGGCCGCTATGGGCTCCAACCTGGCGCGCAACCTCGCGCACCACGGCAACACCGTGGCCCTGTACAACCGCTCCTACGCGCGCACCGAAACCCTCATGGCCGAACACGGCGACGAAGGCGACTTCGTGCCGACCCGGACCCTGGAGGAGTTCGCCGCGTCCCTCAAGCGTCCGCGCACCGCCATCCTCATGGTCAAGGCCGGCGCCCCCACGGACGCCACCATCGAACAGCTGGAGCAGGTGCTCGAACCGGGCGACATCATCGTCGACGGCGGCAACAGCTACTTCAAGGACACCATCCGCCGTGAGAAGGAAGTGCGCGCCAAGGGCTTCCACTTCGTCGGCTGCGGCGTGTCCGGCGGCGAGGAGGGCGCGCTCAAGGGCCCGTCCCTCATGCCCGGCGGCACCGTGGAATCGTGGAAGACGCTCGGCCCGATCCTCGAATCCATCGCCGCGAAGGTCAACGGCGAACCGTGCGTGACGCACATCGGCGCGAACGGCGCCGGCCACTTCGTGAAGATGGTGCACAACGGCATCGAATACGCCGACATGCAGGTCATCGGCGAAGCGTACGACATCCTGCGCCGCGGCCTGGGCATGAGCGCCCAGGAGATCGGCGACGTGTTCGAGGAGTGGAACAAGGGCGACCTGGACTCCTACCTCATCGAGATCACCGCCGAAGTGCTCCACCACACCGACCACGACACCGGCAAGCCGTTCGTGGACATGGTCCTCGACCAGGCCGGCATGAAGGGCACCGGCACCTGGACCGTGCAGACCGGTCTGGAGTTCGGCTCCGCCGTGCCCGCCATCGGCGAGGCCGTGTTCGCCCGCGCCCTGTCCTCCCACGGGGAACTGCGCGAGGCCGCCTGGGCCGAGGAGCTCGCCGGTCCGCACAAGACCATCGAACTGGCCGAGGACGAGAAGGCCGCGTTCGTCGAGGACGTGCGCAAGGCGCTGTTCGCCTCCAAGGTCGTCGCCTACGCGCAGGGCCTCAACGAGATCCAGGACGGCGCGAAGGAGTACGACTGGGACATCGACCTGTCCGAGGTGGCGCGCATCTGGCGCGGCGGCTGCATCATCCGCGCGCAGTTCCTCCTCGACCGCATCACCGAGGCGTTCAAGGGCGACAATCCGCCGGCCTCGCTGCTGTTCGACCCGTACTTCGAGCGGATCATCGGCGAATCGCAGGACGCGTGGCGCCGCGTGATCATCCGCGCCATCGAGGCCGGCATCCCCACGCCGGTGTTCTCCAGCTCGCTGGCCTACTATGACGGCCTGCGCTCCAAGCGTCTGCCCACCGCCCTCACGCAGGGCCAGCGCGACCTGTTCGGCGCGCACACTTATCAGCGCGTGGACAAGCCTGGCGTGTTCCACACGCTGTGGGCCGAGGAGGGCCGCGAGGAGACCGAGGTCTGAGGCAGGGCGCGTGCAGCGAACGGTTCTCATTACGAAACGTGCG
>Cebus_capucinus_imitator_PRJNA485217_SSR098__coassemble_4068_pt1 | contig 3691 bp, 3 predicted proteins | sample Cebus_capucinus_imitator_PRJNA485217_SSR098__metabat2_low_PE_014 | metagenome-assembled genome bin Cebus_capucinus_imitator_PRJNA485217_SSR098
ATCGTGGGCGAGATCACGCGCGAGCGCCTCGACCTGCTGCGCGAGGCCGACGCCATCGCCCGCGAGGAGCTCACCAAGGCCGGACTGGACCGCGACATCTGGCAGTGCCCGGTCGTGCTTCTCGCCGACGTGCATTCCGTGGGCGTCCAGGGCGACGAGCGCACCTACGGCTCCCCCATCGTGCTGCGCCCCGTGTCCTCCGAGGACGCCATGACCGCCGACTGGGCCCGCGTCCCCTACGACGTGCTCGCCACGATCTCCACGCGCATCACCAACGAATGCCGCCAGATCAACAGGGTCGTCCTCGACTGCACCTCCAAGCCGCCGGCGACCATCGAGTGGGAGTGATCCCCTCCTCAGCAGTGGCGTGATGGGCGGCCGGTCCGGAACCGCTTGATGAATCGGGGCTTCCAAGCAGACGGAAAGCCCCGATTCGTTTAGGGACCGTCGACCGGACGGAAGGCAGCCGTCCATCTTCGTAAGGCAAGCCCATTCTGCCGTACGAGGCCTCCCATGTGAAGCCGACGTCCATGACCTCGTGTGACGGCAGGTAGAATCAGGACCATCGCATCGGGACGGGATCGCCAATGCATTTCGGCGTTCGCCAGATTCATGGAACGGTACGAACCGAATCGTCTCTACCGGCTGATCGATTCGATTCCGGAACAGGCCATGGGCGCGACCGTACTGCCTGAAGGATTCCGCGAACACCACACCGCGGTTATGAAATACCGTTATGAGCAGGTATTCGTACCCGCGTGGGAAAAGCTGTCCGAAAGCCTGGAGGAGTCGGATGGAGCGATGCGGCTTTGACCGATCATACGTTCCAAGGGAACGTTCAAGGAGCGGGGCATGTTGTATACGGCGTTGACGGTGCGGGCGATGCGGGTGGCGTATGCGGCGCATCACGGACAGGTGGACAAGTCGGGCGTGCCGTACGTGTTCCATCCGTACCATCTGGCGGAATCGATGCCGGACGAGGCTTCCGTGTGCGTGGCGCTCCTGCACGACGTGGTGGAGGACACGCGCGTCACCATCGAGGATCTGGAACGCGATTTCCCCAGGGAGGTGACGGAGGCGGTGCGTCTGCTCACGCACGAGCCGGGCATGGACTACTTCGACTACGTGCGCGCGATACGCGCGAATCCGCTGGCCGTGCTCGTCAAACTCGCGGACATCGAACACAATGCGGACCAGTCCCGTCTCGACGCCGTCGAAGACCTCGACGCATCCGAGGCATCCGACGCCGTCGGTCAGTCCGGCTTCCCCAAGGCCATCGACGCGGCCGGGCGCGAACGCCTGCGCCGCAAGTACGCCCGCGCCCTGGCCATCCTGACCGGCGTCGAGGACTGATCCGGACGCGGAGGATCCACCATCGTCCCGTACGCCCCGTCCGAAGACCACGCGCCTCGGTCCCACAACCGCGACGCGCGACGTCCCGCGCGTCCCCCGTCTGCGTACCCCGTTACACTGAGGGCGTCAAGCTTAGATTTTCTACTGTTTGGGAGATACGGTGAGCGCCATCCTCGAAGGAAAGCCCGACAAGAATCTCATCCTGGTGACGGGAAGGATTCATCCGAAACTCGCCCGACACGTCGCCGACCAGCTCGGCATCGACGTGTTGGAGACCACGGCCTACGATTTCGCCAACGGCGAGATGTACGTGCGCTTCACCCAATCGGTGCGCGGCGCCGACGTCTTCGTGCTGCAGAGCCATTACGAGCCCATCAACAAGGCCATCATGGAGCAGCTCATCATGATCGACGCGCTCAAGCGCGCCTCCGCCCGCTCCATCACCGCGGTCTGCCCGCTGCTCGGCTACTCCCGTCAGGACAAGAAGCACCGCGGCCGCGAGCCCATCTCCTGCCGTCTGGTCTTCGACCTGCTGCGCTGCGCGGGCGCCGACCGCATCATGTCGGTGGACCTGCACGCCTCCCAGTCCCAGGGCTTCTTCGACGGCCCGGTGGACCATCTCATCGCCATGCCCGTGCTGGTGGACTACATCCGCGACCGTTTCGAGGACCGTCTCGACAACGTCGCCGTGGTCTCCCCGGACGCCGGCCGCATCCGCGTGGCCGAGCAGTGGGCGCAGCGTCTGGGCGGCGGCCCGCTCGCCTTCGTGCACAAGACGCGCGACATCACCCGCCCGAACCAGGCGGTCGCCAACCGCGTCGTCGGCGACGTCAGGGGCAAGGACTGCGTGCTCGTCGACGACCTCATCGACACCGCCGGCACCATCGCCGGTGCATGCACGGTCCTCAAGGAGGCCGGCGCCGCCTCGGTGACCGTGGTCGCCACGCACGGCGTGCTCTCCGGTCCGGCCGTGGACCGTCTCAAGGAGTGCGGCGCGCGCGAGGTCGTCCTCACGGACACCGTGCCGATCCCGGAGGAGAAGCGTTGGGAGGGACTGACCGTCCTGTCCATCGCGCCGCTGCTCGCGGGCGCCATCCGCGCCGTGTTCGAGGACGGTTCCGTGGCCGAATTGTTCGACACGTATCCGCAACACCACGGCGAGGGTTTCCTTTTCGCCTGACCTTGTGGTATAAATGAATGCTTGGTGGGTGTCTCACCCGCCGAACCCCCATGGTGTAATGGCAGCACACGGGTCTTTGGAACCCTTTGTCTTGGTTCGAGTCCAGGTGGGGGTGCTGGGAAACGAACGGCGCGTCCCTCCTTCGCGGAGGGCGCGCCGTTCGCGTACGCGCGGGCGTGTCGCGTCCGTCCCGCCGGCTGACGTGCGCTCCTCCCACGGCGTGCCACGCCCGCGCGAGTTCGCGGGCGGACGCTATAATCCCTCCGTTACAGTTCGCCGTTCGGAAGGGGTTTCCACTCATATGCGTCAGGGATTCGACAACGACAAATACATCGAGCTTCAGGCCGCGAACATCAAGAAGCGCATCGCGCAGTTCGGCGGCAAGCTGTACCTCGAGTTCGGCGGCAAGCTGTTCGACGACTACCATGCCTCGCGTGTGCTGCCCGGTTTCGAACCCGATTCCAAGTTCCGCATGCTCAAGAGCCTCGTGGACGACGTGGAGATCGTCGTGGCCATCAACGCCAACCACATCGAGAAGGCCAAGATGCGCGGCGACCTGGGCATCACCTACGACGAGGACGTGCTGCGTCTCATCGACATCTTCCGCTCGCGCGGCTTCTACGTCGGCTCCGTCGTGCTCACCCAGTACGCCGGCCAGCCCGCCGCCGACGCCTACCGCCACCGTCTCGACCAGCTGGGCATCACCTGCTACCTGCACTACCCGATCGCCGGCTACCCGCACGACATCGAGCACATCGTCTCCGATGACGGCTACGGCCGCAACGACTACATCGTCACATCGCGTCCGCTCGTCGTCGTGACCGCACCCGGCCCCGGCTCCGGCAAGCTCGCCACCTGCCTGTCACAGCTGTACCACGAGAACAAGCGTGGCATCGACGCCGGCTACGCCAAGTACGAGACGTTCCCGATCTGGAACCTGCCGCTCAACCATCCGGTCAACATCGCCTACGAGGCGGCCACGGCCGATCTGGACGACGCGAACATCATCGACTCCTTCCATCTGGAGGCGTACGGCGAGACCACCGTCAACTACAACCGCGACGTCGAGGCGTTCCCCGTGCTCAAGGCCATGATGGAGAAGATCATGGGCGAAAGCCCCTACCAGAGCCCCACCGACATGGGCGTCAACATGGCCGG
>Cebus_capucinus_imitator_PRJNA485217_SSR098__coassemble_4399_pt1 | contig 3315 bp, 2 predicted proteins | sample Cebus_capucinus_imitator_PRJNA485217_SSR098__metabat2_low_PE_014 | metagenome-assembled genome bin Cebus_capucinus_imitator_PRJNA485217_SSR098
CCGTCGACACCAAGACCGACCAGCTGATCCGCGGCGCCTTCCACCACGAGATCCCGGACACCACCAAGATCATCATCGCCCAGCGCGTCGCCTCCGTGCAGGAATCCGACCTCATCCTCGTCATGGACAAGGGACGCATCATGGCCAAGGGCACGCACGACGAGCTCCTCGCCAGCTGCGACGAATACCGATCCATCTACGAATCCCAGACCAAGAACACCGCACAGGAAGGAGAGCTGCAGTGAGCGACAGCAAGGCCGCAACCGGACGCAAGCCGGGCATGGGCCAGGCCGCCCCCGGCACCACCAGGCGCATCTTCGGCTACATTTTCCAATACAAGTGGCGCGTCATCGCCATCGTGGCGTGCATCCTCATCGGCGCGGCCGCCCAGGCCGGCTCCGCGCTGTTCCTCCAGTCGCTCATCGACTCGTACATCCTGCCGATGGTCGGCGCCGCCGACCCCGACTGGACCCCGCTGCTGCGCGTCATCACCATGATGGGCTGCCTGTACGTCGCCGGCATCGTCGCATCCTGGCTGTGGCAGTGGCTCATCGTCACTGTGGAACAGGGCACCCTCAAGAAGATCCGCGACGACATGTTCGCCCACCAGCAGAGGCTCCCGATCCGCTACTTCGACACCAACGAGCACGGCGACATCATGAGCCACTACACCAACGACACGGACACGCTGCGCCAGGCCATCAGCCAGTCGTTCCCGCAGATGTTCTCCTCGGCGGTGTCCGCGCTGGCCGCGCTCGTGTCCATGCTGTGGCTGAGCGTGCCCATCACCGCGTTCGTGGTGGTGTTCACCGTGGCCCTGTTCGTCATCCTGCGCAAGGTCGTGGCGCGTTCCGGCCGCTACTTCGTCAAGCAGCAGGTCGCCATCGGCGACGTCAACGCGTTCGTGGAGGAGGCCGTCAACGGCCAGAAGGTCGTCAAGGTCTTCAACCACGAGGACGCCATGCAGCAGACCTTCGACGAGAAGAACGAGGAACTGTTCCACGCCTCCGCCGAAGCGAACACGTGGGGCAACGTCATGATGCCGATCGTGGGCAACATGGGCTACCTGCTGTACATCCTGCTCGCCATCGTCGGCGGCGCCATGGCCCTGGCCGGCGTCGGCAACTTCGGCCTGTCCGGATTCGGCGAGCTCACCCTGGGCACCCTCATCTCCCTGCTCACCCTCTCCCGCTCCTTCATCAACCCCATCGGCCAGGTCTCCCAGCAGATGACCATGGTCATGATGGCCCTGGCCGGCGCCTCGCGCATCTTCGCGCTGATGGACGAGCCGGTCGAGGAGGACGACGGCTCCGTCACGCTCGTCAACGTCGAACTCGGCGAGGACGGCCGCACGATGACCGAGGTCGACCACGAGACCGGCCACTGGGCGTGGAAGCGCGCCGCGGACGACGACGGCACCCGCTCCCTCAAGGCCGCCGAGAAGCTGCACGGCTCCGCCCGCGAGGTGGCCCTCAAGGCCAAGGAGCAGGCCGTCACCTCTCCCGACGGCCGCTACACGCTGCTGCGGGGCGACGTGCGCTTCACCAACGTCACGTTCGGCTACAACCCGGACAAGCCCGTCCTGCACGACATCACCTGGTTCGCCAAGCCGGGCCAGAAGATGGCGCTCGTGGGCGCCACCGGCGCGGGCAAGACCACGGTCACGAACCTCATCAACCGCTTCTACGACATCCAGGAAGGCCAGATCCTCTACGACGGCATCGACGTCAAGAACATCCGCAAGCCGGACCTGCGCCGCTCCCTGGGCATCGTGCTGCAGGACGTGAACCTGTTCACCGGCACCGTGATGGACAACATCCGCTACGGTCGTCTCGACGCCACCGACGAGGAGTGCATCGCCGCGGCCAAGCTCACCAACGCGGACGACTTCATCCGCATGCTGCCGCAAGGCTACCAGACCGTGCTCGAAGGCGACGGCTCCGGCCTGTCCCAGGGCCAGCGCCAGCTCATCTCCATCGCGCGCGCCGCGGTGGCCGATTCCCCGGCGCTCATCCTCGACGAGGCCACCTCGTCCATCGACACGCGCACCGAGGAGGTCGTGCAGGCCGGCATGGACAACCTCATGAAGGGCCGCACCGTGTTCGTCATCGCGCACCGCCTGTCCACCGTGCGCAATTCGGACGTCATCATGGTGCTCGACCACGGCAACATCATCGAACGCGGTTCGCACGACGAGCTCATCGCCCTCAAGGGCGAGTACTACCAGCTCTACACCGGCGCGGTGGAACTGGAGTAGCGTTCCCACGGCCACGCCGCGAGAACCGGCCCCGTCCGCACGGACGCGGGACGGTTCTCGCGGGGCGGGCCGCAGCCGCATGCGAAGGCCGCCTTCCGTCAGGGAGGCGGCCTTCGCCGTCCCGTGATCCGGATCGAAGTGCGCCGCGGGGCGTCCGACCCGGCCCGAGGCGCGGAGTAGGGACGCAAGAGTAGGGTAGGGCGCATGATCGAACTGAAGACACCCCGCGAGATCGAAGCGATGAAGCCCGCCGGACGCTTCGTCGCCGGCATCCTCAAGGAACTCAAGGAAACCACCAAGGTCGGCACCAACCTGCTGGAGATCGACGAATTCGTCCACAAGAAGATCGTCGACCGCAAGGGCGCCGAATCCTGCTACGTGGACTACGCCCCCGACTTCGGCACCGGCCCCTTCGCCCACTACATCTGCATCTCCGTCAACGACGCCGTCCTGCACGGCGTGCCCTACGACTACAGCCTGAAGAACGGCGACCTCGTCAGCCTCGACCTCGCCATCAGCGTGGACGGCTGGGTCGCGGACTCCGCCCTCAGCTTCGTCGTCGGCGACGCCGACCCGGAGGACCTGCGCATCATCAAGTGCACCGAGGAGGCGCTCGCCGCCGCCATCGACGCCGCCAAGGCCGGCAACCGTCTGGGCGACATCTCCAACACCATCGGCGACGTGGCCCGCACCTACGGCTATCCCATCAACCTCGACTTCGGCGGCCATGGCGTGGGCCACATCATGCACGGCGATCCGCACGTGCCGAACGACGGCCGCGCCCGCCATGGCTACAAGCTGCGTCCGGGTCTGGTCATCGCCATCGAACCGTGGTTCCTCAAGACCACGGACGAGATCTACCAGGATCCGAAGGACGGCTGGACGCTGCGCTCCGAGGACGGCTCCCGAGGCGCCCACAGCGAGCACACCATCGCCATCACGGACGACGGCCCCATCATCCTGACCGCGCGCGACTGACGCACGCGGCCGACGATACGACCGACGGTACAGCCGACTGCACGATCTGCCGCGCACGATCTGCCGCGCACGATCTGCCG
>Cebus_capucinus_imitator_PRJNA485217_SSR098__coassemble_5060_pt1 | contig 2708 bp, 2 predicted proteins | sample Cebus_capucinus_imitator_PRJNA485217_SSR098__metabat2_low_PE_014 | metagenome-assembled genome bin Cebus_capucinus_imitator_PRJNA485217_SSR098
CGGTGGTGATGGTGCTGCTGTTGGGGCTGACGCGCATCGTGTTCGCGATGAGCCGTGACGGTCTGCTGCCGCGCGGCCTGTCGCGCACGGGCAAACACGGCACGCCGGCGGCGCTGCAGATCGGCACGGGCGTGCTGGTCGCGGTGGTCGCGGCCCTGTTCGACGTGGGCGTGCTTTCGGACATGGTGAACATCGGCACGTTGTCGGCGTTCACGCTGGTGGCGTTGTCCGTTCCGATCATGCGCCGCAAGCGTCCGGAGCTGCCGCGCTCGTTCAGGATGCCGGGCAATCCGTGGGTGCCGTTGCTCATCGCGGCGGCGAACGTGTGGCTGATGCTGAACCTGTCCGTGCTGACGTGGGTGCGTTTCGTGGTATGGCTGGCGGTGGGCTTCGCCATCTACTTCGCGTACGGATACCGCCATTCGCGTCTGGGCAACGGCGAATTGGACACGTTGGACGTCTCGGGCGCGACGGGCGCGTGATGAAACCGATGGCAACATGTTGCCGCGGCGTGCGCGCGCCGGTCTACATTTGAGGCAAATGGCGGGACCGTAACCCCTACAAGGTGGCGGGGGAGGGCCGCTCACCGAAGACGATGACGAAAGAGGTAGGTTCCATGTCGCAGGATGCAGCCTTCATGATCGATGGTGTTCGTCCGGGTCGTGTGTTGTTGGTGGGTGAGCCGATGGGTTTGTTCACCGCGGTTTCGGAGGGTCCGTTGGGGGGTGTGGACGAGTTCCGCGCTTCCGTGGCGGGCGCGGAGTTGAACGTGGCGGTGGGGTTGCGTCGGTTGGGTCATGATCCCCTGTATGTGACGAAGGTCGGGGATGATCCGTTGGCGGATCGCATCGTGGCGTTCATGGGGTCGAACGGGTTGGACGTGTCGGCGGTGTCGCGCGATCCGGGCTTGTTGACGGGTTTCATGATGAAGTCGAAGGTGAGCGTGGGCGATCCGGCGACGAGTTATTTCCGTCGTGGTTCGGCCGCGAGCACGTTGGATGCGTCGGATGTGCGTTCGGTGGACGTGTCGGGCGTGAGCGTGCTGCATCTGACGGGTATCCTGCCTCCGTTGTCGCCGTCGTGTCTGGCGGCGAGCGCGGAGCTGCTGCGTGTGGCGCGTGAGGAGGGGATGCTGGTGAGCTTCGATCCGAACCTGCGTCCGGCCCTGTGGTCGGACGCGGGTCAGATGCGTGACACGCTGCGTATGATCGCGGCGCATGCGGATCTGGTCCTGCCGGGTTTGGGCGAGGGCGAGGCCTTGTTCGGCGCGCGGAGCGTGGAGGAGACCGCCGAGGCGTTCCTTTCGAACGGGGCGCGTGTGGTGGTCGTGAAGGACGGTCCGCGCGGGGCGTATGCTTCGGATGGTTCGCGTTCGGTGTACGTGCCCGGGTTCGTGGTGGACCATGTGGTGGACACGGTGGGCGCGGGCGATGGTTTCGCGGCGGGTGTGTTGTCGGCGTTGTTGGAGGGGTTGGACGTGGCGGCGGCCGCGGAGCGTGGTTGCGCGTTGGGTGCGATCCAGACGCAGCATGTGTCGGATAACGAGGGGTTGCCGACCCCGGTGGAGTTGGAGGCGTTCATGGCCTCCCACCGGCGCGCCGAACGCTGACGGACCGACCCGCCATCATCCATCGAACGGCGTCCTTGCAGGGACCCACTCCATACGGGACGCCCGATGAAACCGCATGAGGGGCGGCGGAACGCCCGAACGGCGTCCGCCGACCCTCATCCGTTACCCCCACTACGAGACTCGTCCCCTGACGGGCCGGCCCGCCCGCCATCGGGCACTGCCAACCGGTGCGCAACCGGTGCAGACTGTTCAAACCAAACCAACAGCACAAAGGAGTACGAAACATGACGAAGAAGTCGAACGAGGAGCTCATCGCCTATTTCGAGGAGTTGGGCGTGGTGCCGCTGGTCACGCTTGACAGCGTGGAGGAGGCCGTGCCGCTGGCGAGGGCCCTGGAGCGCGGCGGCGTGCCGGTGGCGGAGGTCACGTTCCGTTCCGAATGCGCCCTTGAGGGCATGCGCGTCATCCGCGACGAGGTTCCGGGCGTGACCCTGGTGGCGGGCACCGTGCATACGGTGGAGCAGGCGAAGGCGGCGGTGGAGGCCGGCTGCGTGGGTCTGGTGACCCCGGCGTTCACCAGGTCCGTGGTGGATTGGGCCGTCGAGAACGGCGTGCTCGTCCTGCCGGGCTGCGCGGTGCCGTCGGATGTGGACGACGCGTACCAGCGTGGTCTGCGTTACGTGAAGTTCTTCCCGGCGGAGGCGTACGGCGGCGTGAGGACCTTGAAGGCGCTCAACGGTCCGTTCGCGCAGATGAGGTTCCTGCCCACGGGCGGCGTGAGCCTGGAGAACGCGGAGGAGTACCTGGGCCTGGACAACGTGTTCGCCATCGGCGGTTCGTTCCCGGTGCCGTCCAGGGCGCAGCGTGAGGGTGATTGGGACGCCATCGCCAAGGCGTGCGAGGACTCCCGCGCGCTCGTCGAACGCGTCCGCGCCGCCCAGGCCTGAGCCAAGCCGTTCCCGCGTCGCCTTCCGGCGACCGACCAGACCAGAACCCAACCAACGGAACCATTCAGGACAAGACTAAGGAGCCCATTATGGAGAAGCTCAACATCAACGTCGCGATCGAGAACGGCCTCGTCGAGTCCGGCGCCGCCGACCGACCCATCAAGGTCATCCAGTTCGGCGAAGGCAACTTC
>Cebus_capucinus_imitator_PRJNA485217_SSR098__coassemble_6100_pt1 | contig 2129 bp, 2 predicted proteins | sample Cebus_capucinus_imitator_PRJNA485217_SSR098__metabat2_low_PE_014 | metagenome-assembled genome bin Cebus_capucinus_imitator_PRJNA485217_SSR098
GGAAGAACCACAGATACGGAAAACCACGGAGTAAGGTGGCAAGCATGACCCGATTCCAACCCATTCTGCTCGGCAGCGACATCAACGTGTACGGCATGGCGCGCGCGTTCCACGAGGAGTACGGCATCGTCTCCGAAGCGTACGCGTACTTCCAGCTGAGCCCCACGAAGTTCAGCCGCATCGTCAACGTGCACATCGTGCCGGACTTCGACAACTTCGTCACGTTCCGCGACTTCATGCTGGATCTCGGCAGGCGCATGAAGGCCGAGGACCCGGAGCGCGTGCTGCTGCTCATCCCCTGCGGCGACGTGTACGCGAACCTGCTCAGCCAGTGCGGCGACGACCTGCGCCGCTACTTCGTGTACAACACGCTGGACGTGCTGCTCGCGCAGCGTCTGGCGTACAAGGCCACCTTCTACCGCATGTGCGAACGGTACGACCTGCCGCATCCGAAGACCATGACCGTGACCGCCGAGGACGTGGAGGCGGGACGCCACAAGGAGCTGCCGTTCGCCTACCCGGTGGCGATGAAGCCCGCGAACTCCGTGGAATGGCTGGACGTGGACTTCGAGGGCCGCCGCAAGGCGTACATCTTCGAGAACCCGCAGGAGCTGGACGTGATGATCCGCCGCGCCTACGGTGCCGGCTACCGTTCCGAGATGATCATCCAGGACTTCATCCCCGGCGACGATTCGCGCATGCGCGTGCTCAACGCGTACGTGGACCACCATCACCGCGTGCGCATGATGTTCCTGGGCCATCCGCTGCTGGAGGACCCCTCCCCCGTGGCCGCCGGCAACTACGCGGCCATCATGCCGGACTTCAACCAGGGCGTGTTCGACCGCATCAAACGCTTCCTCGAGGAGATCGAATACGAGGGCGTCGCCAACTTCGACATGAAATACGACGAGCGCGACGGCGAGTACAAGCTGTTCGAGATCAACCTGCGTCAGGGCCGTTCCAGCTATTTCGTCACGCTCAACGGCTTCAACCTGGCCAAGTACTTCGTGGACGACCTGGTGGAGGACACGCCGTTCGACGGCGAGACCGTGTACGGCCGCGGCTCCAAGCTGTGGCTGGAGATCCCCCGCTCCGTGTTCGCCGACTACGTGGCCGAAGGCGAGGAGAAGGAGCTGGGCAAACGGATGCTCAAGTCCGGAGACTGGGGAACCACGTTGGAATACGCCAAGGACATGAACCCGCTGCGTTGGCTCATGATCCGGCACATGTTCTCCATCTACAGGAAGAGCTACGCCAAGTACTTCCGCCAGAAGGGCGATCTGAAGTGAGGCGCCCGTTCTTCGCCGTGCTCGGCGGCATGGGCACGCTGGCCACGGAAAGCTACGTGCGGCTCGTGAACGAGGCCACGCACGCGCACGGCGATCAGGAATACCTCGACTACGTGGTGTTCAACGACGCCGGCGTGCCGGACCGCACCGCGTTCATCACCGGGGATAGTCCGGACGATCCGTTCCCGGTCATCGCGGACGACATCGCCAAGGCGAGCGCCATGGGCGCGTCCTTCATCGTGCTCACCTGCAACACCGCGCACTATTTCCATGAGCGCTTCCAGGCGCTGACCGACGTGCCGATCCTGCATATGCCGCGCGGCGCGGTGGCCCGTCTGGCGTCCCTGTATCCGTTGGACGCTCCGGGCGGCGTCTCGCATACGGACGATGGCATAGACGACGGCTCGGACGATGGCACGGGCGCGCGCGAGCGCGTCCGGCGCGTGGGTTTCCTCGGCACGCTCGGCTCGCGCGTGGCGGGCGTGTACCGCCGTGCCGTGGAGGAGGCCGGTTACGAGTTCGTGGAACCGGACGACGCTTTGCAGACGCGCGTCACGTCGCTCATCTACGACGATGTGAAGGGGTCCGGCACGCTCGACCGCGGCCGCTACGGGTCCGTGCTGCATGATCTGCTCGACCCGTCCGGCGTGCACCGCGCCGACGTGGCGATTCTGGGATGCACCGAGCTGAGCGTGCTCAACGAGGCGTTCCCCACGCCGCATCTGCCCGTCATCGACGCGCAGGCCGTGCTCGTGGAGGACACCGTGGCCTTGGCCAAACGTCTGCGCGGCGACGCGTGACGCCATCCGCCGATACGGTGAGGGGCGGCCACGACATATG
>Cebus_capucinus_imitator_PRJNA485217_SSR098__coassemble_6937_pt1 | contig 1842 bp, 2 predicted proteins | sample Cebus_capucinus_imitator_PRJNA485217_SSR098__metabat2_low_PE_014 | metagenome-assembled genome bin Cebus_capucinus_imitator_PRJNA485217_SSR098
CACGCACATCCCACCCCGTCACTGGTTGGTAGGTGCGTGCGTGAACGATGGCGACGGCATCCGCCGTGCGGTCCATGCACCAAGCGGCTTTCCCGCATCCAAGTTCAGGGGCTGGCCTATGCTCGATAGCCGGATTTCATACGCAAGGACCCAAGGACGGAGAGGACACATGACGCAGGAAACCCCGGCGGCCCCGCAGAACCCGGAGGACAAGGTCGAGAAGATGTTCGAATACGGGTACCGCAAGTCGAACTACGGTCCCGACGAGCTCGTCACCGACGCGCACGGCAACCCCATCTCCGTGGTCGACGCGATGCTGTCGGCCGTGGAGGCCGCCAAAGCCGAGACGTCCACGCCGCACCTGTGCTACTACTCGCCGCGCATCCCCGGCAACACCGGCTCCGCGATCCGCCTGTGCGCCGTCACCGGCACGATCCTGCACCTCGTCGAACCGCTCGGCTTCAACCTGCGCGACACGAAGCTGCGCCGCGCCGGCCTCGACTACCATGACATGGCCCACGTGGTGCTGCATCCAGATTTCGACAGCCTCGTCGAATCCATGCCGGATTCGCGCATCATCGCGTTCACCGCGCATGCCACGAAACTGTACACGGACATCGAATACCGTCCGAACGACATCCTCCTGTTCGGCCCCGAACCGGGCGACATCCCCGATCCGATGGACGTCATGGCCGGACCGCACGTCGCCGAACAGGTGCGTCTGCCCATGCGCCCGTCGCTGCGTTCGCTCAATCTGACCAACTGCGCGTCCATCGCCATCTACGAGGCGTGGCGTCAGCTCAACTTCGCCGGCGGCAAGTGAGAGGCAAGGAGGCGACGCGGCCGGCGGCCGACGTCCGGAGCCGACCGGACGCATCGGACGCCGTGCATCACGAAGCCGTGAAGACCGAAGCCGTGAAGACCGAAGCCGTGACGCCCGAAGTCCTGAAGGCCGAAGCCGCACCCGTGCGCACGGCGCTGGCGGTCTGGTGGCGGACGCACGCGCGCGACCTGCCGTGGCGGTTCGGAAGGACCACGCCCTGGGGCGTGCTCGTCAGCGAGGTCATGAGCCAGCAGACGCAGATGGGCCGCGTCGTGCCCTACTGGCAGGCGTGGATGGCCAGATGGCCGGACGCGGCCGCGCTCGCCGCCGCGGACAAGGCGGACGTCATCACCATGTGGGGCCGGCTCGGCTATCCCAGGCGCGCCCTGCGGCTGCGCGAATGCGCGCACGTGGTGCACGAACGCCATGCGGACACGGTGCCCTGTGACTATGACGCGCTCCTCGACCTGCCCGGCGTGGGCGACTACACGGCGAGCGCCGTGTTGAGTTTCGCGTACGGACGGCGCGTGCCGGTCGTGGACACCAACGTGCGGCGCGTGTTGTCGCGCGTGTTCCGCGGCGAGGAGTCGCTCGGGGGAGCGGCGAGCCCCTTGGAGCGCGAACTGGCGCATCTGGTCTTGCCGGCGGACGAGGCGGCGTGCGTGACGTGGAACCAGTCGGTGATGGAATTGGGCGCGACGGTGTGCACGGCCAAGTCGCCCCTGTGCGACGTCTGTCCGGTGCGCGGGCGTTGCGCGTTCCTCAAGGCTGGGCGGCCCGGATTGGGTCAGCGGCGCACGAGGCCGCGCCAGCGTTTCGCCGGCACGGACCGGCAGGTGCGCGGTCTTGTCCTGCAGGCGCTGCGCGACCTGCCGGAGGGGGAGTCGACGCTGCCGCGCGCACGCGTGGAGGCCTTATGGGAGGACCGGTTCCAGTTGGACGCGTGCGTGGCCGCATTGGACGAGGACGGCCTCATCGAGATCCTGCCCGGCGGCGCGGTGCGTCTGCCGCGCGGATAG